>Ga0210408_10002262_pt1 | contig 19011 bp, 18 predicted proteins | sample IncBWH4MmetaG_FD_155471 | JGI IMG/M metagenome (GOLD analysis project Ga0210408, IMG submission 155471) | Forest soil microbial communities from Barre Woods Harvard Forest LTER site, Petersham, Massachusetts, United States - Inc-BW-H-4-M | ecosystem: Environmental > Terrestrial > Soil >...
TTACCGGCCGTCACCGCCACCAGCAGGTCCAGCCCGGGAAATGCGAACAGGCGCTGGCCGCCATTGCCAGCGGCGCTCCAGTAACGCTCCAGCCGCGACCTGTTCCAGCGCGGCGCGGTTGGCGTCTCGAATGCGATGCGCCCCAGGTACCAGTGATAGCCATATTCGCGCACCTCGTCGATCGGCACCACGGGCGACGTGCAGCGCGCGATCCACTCAGCCGGCACGACAACACGATCGTTCCAGACGCCGCCGCGCAGCATCAATTGACCGATCTTGGCCAGATCGCACGGCGTTATACGGATGCCGGACGCGGCGATCAGTTCGCCGTCATCTCCCGCGTACCAGTCGGTCGGGCCGACACCGAGCGGATCGAACAGAACTTCGCGCGCAAACGCATGCAGGGATTTGCCGGTCCCCCTGGCGATCAGCCGTCCCAACAGCGCGGTGGCGCCGCCGCTGTAGGTCCATCGTTTGCCCGGCTCCATCACGATGGGCCGGCTCAGGACATAGCGATAGCGATCGGGCGCTCTGTCCATGGCGATCTCGCTGTTGGCCGGATCGGTATAGGGAATGCTCAACTCATCCCAATCGGTGCCCATTGTCATCGACAGGACATGATGCAGGGTCCAGCGTCGGCGATCGGCATCGGCAAAGAGATCGGCATATTCGGGAAACGACTGCATCAGCGGTTGATCTGGGGACGGCACCTTGCCCGCTGCAAGCGCGATCCCATACAGCAGGCCGACGATGCTTTTGGACGCCGAGCGCAGATCGTGGAGCGTATCCGGTTTGAACGAAACGAGGCCCAGCGGCTTGCCGCGCGCATCGTCCTCGCTGTCAAAATAGCGTTCGAGTACCAGCCGCCCATTGCGAACAACGATGACGCTGTGAAGATTCCATATTCGCTTCTCGGCGATGGCCTTGTCGAGCCGTTCCTCCATATCATCCGCAAACCCGGCTTCAGTCGGCGATACGCTGCGCCAATCGAGCATTGCCGCCGATCTTGCGCGGATCGATGCGCCCGCCGGAATTCCTCCCGTGGCGGCCTGCGGACGGCTGAACGTTGGCTCGTTCATATCGTCACCGTGCCGATTACAAAGGCAATCACATCGCATTCCAAACATGCTGACCTCATCGTTTCCTCCCGGTGGGTCGAGAAACCGCCACATCGACGGTGTGCCCCAAATAGCACGGCGGCATTCCGGCCACTGTACAGCTATTGCTCTTGCGCTCTCGCTCAAACCGAGCATCATCCGGCGCGAGCAGGAAACCAGGAGACCGCCTTGGCCAAATCGCAATGGAGTTTCAAGACCGCGCGCGAGGCGTCGGCGGCGCTGCAGGCAAGGAAGGTTTCCGCCGTCGAACTCGCCAAGGACGCTATTGCCCGCATCGAGCGTCACGACGGCAAGATCAATGCGATTTGCGTGCGCGATTTCGAGCGTGGCCTGGAGGCCGCGCGCGCCGCCGACGCCGCAATAGCGCGCGGCGAACAAAAGCCGCTGCTCGGCATCCCGCTGACAGTGAAGGAGTCCTACAATATCGCGGGACTGCCTACAACATGGGGCTATGTTCCGCAGAAAGATTACAGGCCCGCGGAAGACGCGCTGGCGATCTCGCGCGTGAAAGGGGCCGGCGGCGTGATCCTCGGCAAGACCAACGTGCCGGTCGGGCTCGGCGACTGGCAGAGCTATAACGATATCTACGGCACCACCAACAATCCCTATAATCTCGGCCGCACGCCGGGCGGCTCGTCGGGGGGATCGTCGGCGGCCGTCGCCGCGGGTTACGGCCCGCTGTCGCTCGGCTCCGATATCGGCGGCTCGCTGCGCGTGCCGGCGTTTCACTGTGGCGTCTATGCGCACAAGCCGACCTTTGCGCTGGCGCCCTCGCGCGGCCACTTGCCGCCGCCATTGCCGGCAATCCCGATGGACCGCGACATGGCGGTGATCGGCCCGATGGCGCGCTCGGCTTCAGACCTTTCGCTGCTGCTCGACGTCATCGCGGGGCCCGACCCGCTGGAGGCCGGTGTCGCCTACAGGCTGGCGCTGCCGCCGGCCCGTCACGCCGGCTTGAAGGATTTCCGCGTGCTGGTGGTTGGCAGCGATCCGTTGCTCCCGCCGAACAAGGAGGTCCGCGACGCGATCGAGAAGCTTGCGGCCAACCTTGCAAAGGCCGGCGTGAATGTGACGCGGCAGAGCCCGCTCTTGCCTGATTTCGCAGAATCGACGCGGCTCTATATGCGGATGCTGCTGTCGTTCCTCGGCGCGTCCTTCCTGCCCGAGATGTATGCCGGCGCGCAGGCCGCCGCCGCGCAGCTGTCGCCCGACGACAAAAGCCTGGCCGCCGAGCGTCTGCGCGGCCTCACCGCAAGCCATCGCGCCTGGGTGCTCGACGAGCGCGCGCGGGCGCGGCTGCGCGCGCAATGGCACGAGTTGTTCAAGAGTTTCGACGCGGTGATCTGCCCGGTGATGCCGACGCCGGCCTATCCGCACGACCATTTGCCGGAGCAGGAACAGCGCTGCATCAATATCGACGGCAAGGATTATCCTTATCCCGACCAACTGGCCTGGCCCGGCATCGCCACCCTGCCCGGCCTGCCCTCGACCGCCATTCCTCTCGGTCTAAGCGGCGAAGGATTGCCGATCGGCGTGCAGATCGTCGGCCCGTGGCTGGAAGATCGCACGCCCCTAGGGTTGGCGGAGCTGATCGAGCGCGAATTCGGCGGCTTCATTGCGCCGCCGATGTTCGATGATTAAAGTCGCCTCAATGCCAAGATCAGAGGAAAACCATGAGAAACGACCTTGCCGAACTGACGAGCCTCAATCGCGACTACGTCAATTCCGTCCAGAATTCCGACGTGAAGCGGTTCGACGAAATTCTCGCCGACGAGTTCTATTGCTCCAATCCCGACAAGACGCTGGTCGATCGCGCCGGCTTTCTCAAGCAGACCGCGATCCCCGTGACGATCAAAAACCTCGAAGCCCGTGACGTAAAGATTCGTATCATGGGCGATTTCGCAATTATCCACGCCGCAACCAGCTACACCACGGCGGACGGGAAACCGGCCTTTGGGCGCTATACCGACTGCTGGGCGCGGCAGAACGGCCGCTGGCTTGCGGTATCGGCGCATGTGTCGCGGTGAGGCTACCTCGTCATTCCGGGGCAGCCCGCAGGGCTGAACCCGGAATCTTGTGCCGCATAAGTTCGAGGTTCCGGGTTCGCGCGTACCGCGCGCCCCGGAACGACGTCACGCATCGAACATGATCACGCTGCGTACGGTCTTGCCGGCCTTCATGCTGGCAAAGCCTTCGTTGATTTCAGAAAGTTTTAGCTTGGCCGAGATCCAGTCTTCCAGATGCAGCTTGCCACGCATGTAAAACTCCACCAGTCGCGGCATGTCGACGCGGAAATGGTTGGAGCCCATCGATGAGCCCTGGATCTTGCGTTCGCGCAAAAAGTCGAACCCGTGCAGCTCGATCTTCTGGCCGAACGGGATCATGCCGACAATGGTCGCAGTTCCCCCGGGCGCCAGCATCGCAAAGGCCTGCTCCGCGGTCTCCTTGCGCCCCAGCACCTCGAACGAGTGATGCACACCGCCGCCGGTGAGGTCGCGCACCTGCTGCACCACGTCGCCGTTCCTGGGATCGACGATATCAGTCGCCCCCAGTTTGGTCGCCAGCTGCAGCTTGGCGGGGTTGGTATCGACCGCGATGATGCGGCCGGCGCCCGCGATCTCGGCGCCATTGATCGCGGCCATGCCGACGCCGCCACAGCCGATCACCACCACGTTCTCGCCGGCCTTGACTTTTGCGGTATTCACCACCGCGCCATAGCCGGTGATGACGCCGCAGCCGATCAGCGCCGCCAGCTCCAGCGGCATCTCTTTCTTGATTTTGACGATGGCGTTTTCGTGCACCAGCATCTGCTCGGCGAACGACGAGAGATTGAGGAATTGATTGAGTTTCTCCGGCCGAGACCATGACAGCCGATTGGACTGGCCGGGCATCATCTTTACCGTGGTATCCGTGCACAGCACGGTGCGGCCCATGGTGCAATTATCGCAGGTGCCGCAAAACACCGACAGGCAGGTCACGACGTGATCGCCGGGCTTGACGTAGTTGACGTCGGAGCCGACCTTCTCGACGATTCCGGCCGACTCGTGGCCGAGCACTGCCGGCAGCGGATGCGGATAAAGCCCCTCCATGAAATGCAGATCGGAGTGGCAGAGGCCGGCGACCGCGGTGCGGATCAGGACCTCGCGCGGGCCGGGATTGGGCAGGCTGACGTCTTCGATCACCAAGGGCTTGTTGACTTCATGCAGGACGGCGGCCTTCATCGGGTACTCCCTGAAATTCTGTTGTTATGAACCAAGTTCTCGGTTTTGAGCCTACGCTGCGGCAAGCAATTCGCCAACCTCGGCTATCCCGGCCGGACGCTCGTCCAACAGATGGTCCGTGATCGCGGCTTGCGTCGCATTTTCCGTGAGCCGGAACGGATCGCTCGCCGAGATCCGGTGATCGACCACCAGCCGCGACAACAGCAGCCGGCGCGCATCGCCGCGCCGCTCATGGATACGCTGGGCTTCCCAGGCGAACGCCACTGCACTTGCGACATGATACAAGAGGCTGGTGGCGCGCCGCGCCTCAGCTTCATTATCGGTGCGGCTTGCCACCTCGCGCGCGAAACCTATCGTGCGATCGGTGAGACCACGCAAACGATCGCGCCAGGCTTGCGGCACCTGGGTGCTGTCGTCGAGCCTTGCATGCAAATCGGCCGCGAGCGCGCTATCCGCGCCATGGCGGCCGATCGCGCGTTTGAGCGCGTCGAGCGCAACAATGTTGCCGGTGCCTTCCCAGATCGAGCCAAGATGCGCATCGCGCAACAGCCGCGCTGTGGCGAATTCCTCGATGTAACCGATACCGCCGCGCATCTCCAAGGCATCGCCGCAGACTTTTCTAGCATCGCGGGTGGCGCGGAATTTCAGCGTGGGGGTAAGAATGCGCAATAGCGCCGCGGCGTCCTGGCTATCGGCTTCCGCGCGGTCGAGCGCGTCGGCGGTCAGAAAGCTCATCGACAGCGCCTGCTCGGTCGCAAGCATAATCTTCATCAATTGCCGCCGCCCGAGCGGGAGATCGACGATGCGGCTTCCGAACACCACACGATTCTTGGCAACCGTCATCGCATCGTGATGCGCGCGGCGCATCAGCGCGGTCGATTTGACGCCGTTGGAAAGCCTGGACGAATTCACCATCTCGGCCATCTGCACAAAACCGCGATCGAGCCGTCCGACCGCGTAGGCAATCGCGCCTTCCAGCTTGATCTCGCCCGAAGCCATCGAGCGGGTGCCGAGCTTGTCCTTCAGCCGAACGATCCGGTAGTGATTTTGCGAGCCATCATCGAGGTGCCGCGGCATCAGGAACAGGCCGACGCCGCGCGTGCCGCCGGGCGCGCCTTGCGGCCGCGCCAGCAGCATCACGACCTCGGCGTCCGCGTTGGAGCAGAACCATTTTTCGCCTGACAGCCGCCAATGATCGCCCTCCTGCACGGCTGATGTCGTGAGCGTGCCGACGTCGGAGCCGCCCTCCTTCTCGGTCATGAACTGGCCGCCTTGGGTCAGCTTCGCCATGTCGGTCTGGGTCAGGCCATCGAGATATTTCGCCTTCAGCGCATCGCTGCCGAAATTCGCCAAGAGATTTGCGCAGCCATCGGTGACGTTGATAGGACAACCAAGGCCGAACTCGGCCTGATTGAACAGGAACGTGAAGGCGTGCTTGGCGACGACGGGGTATTTGCCCGGCCAACCCAGAATGCCCTTGCGGATCGACATCGCGTGAATGCCGAATTCGCCGAACGCGGCCTTTTCCAGTTCGCGATAGGCCGGGTGATATTCGATCCATTGCATGTCGCGGCCGAAACGGTCGCGCTGGTGCAGGATCGGGGTGTGGTGGTCGGCGAGCCGGGCGCATTCGTCGAGGTAACCGCCGGCGAGTCCGCCTAGCCGGTCGAGATGCGGCTCGATGTGGTTGAATATCCGGTCGGGCAAATGGATACGCAAGAGGTCGGTCAGCGCCGGGTCGGCACGGTAGAAATTCATGCCCGAGGTGTCCGGGGCCAGCAATCCGGGCCGGTCGGCTCGCGCTGTCACGTCATGTCCGGAGTGCTGTTGCATTTTGTGATCTCTTGTTTGTTCCGCCCTGCACTGCGATCTCTTCGACATGCAGCTTTAGATGATGTAGATCATTCCAGATAGAGCAGGCGATCAAGCAGTCGGCCAACATCATTGGAGGATCACCCCGTGGCGGACGGATATCGCATCATCGGCGCCGAGATGTCACCCTACTCGGTCAAGGTCCGCGCCTATTTTCGTTATAAGGCTATTCCGCATCAATGGGTTTTACGCAATGCGGCGAGCCAGGCGGAATATGAGAAGCACGCCAGGATGCCAATCATCCCGCTGGTGATCACGCCCGAGGGGACTGGCATCCAGGATTCCACGCCGATCATCGACGGAATCGAAAAACTTCATCCGGAGCCAAAGGTCTACCCCGACGACCCGGTGGCGCGTTTTGTTTCCGCATTGATCGAGGAATTCGGCGACGAGTGGGGCAACAAATGGATGTTTCACTATCGCTGGACCCGCGAGGTCGACCAGATCTGTTCGGCCGGGCGCCTTGCGCGCATGCGCGGTCCCACGGCGAGCGAACAGGAGCATGCCGCCTTCGCCGGGCAAATCCGGGCCCGCATGGCCGACCGGGTCTGGTTCGTCGGCTCGAACGCGCTGACCGCGCCGCAGATCGAGGCCGGCTTTCAGGACATGCTCGGCTTGCTCAACGATCATCTTTCGGCGCGGCCTTATCTGTTTGGCGCGCGGCCGGCTTTGGGCGATTTCGGGCTCTGGGGGCAGTTTTATGAGCTCTGGACCGACCCAACCGCGGGCGCTCTGATCGAAGGTAACGCGCCGTATGTGCTCGACTGGGTGCACCGTATGCTTTGGCCACGGGCGGAGGGCGCGTTCGAAGCATGGTCCACGCTTGAGCCAACGCTGGCGCCAATCCTCAAGCGGCAGGTCGGTGGAAAATTTATACCGTGGACGCTGGCCAACGAGAAAGCTCTTGCTGAAGGCAGGCAGGAATTCAGCGTCACGCTCGGCGAAGAGGTCTGGACCCAAAAACCGCAAAAATATCACGCCCGGTCGCTCGCCATGCTGCGCACCAAATATGCAGAAGTCGCCGACAAAAACGCGCTTAATCCTGTTTTGGAAGCAGCAGGTTGCCTTGCCGGATTGCGCGCCTAGATAGGTACAGGTCATCACAAGGAATACGCCTATGGAAACGCCGAAATACAAGACCGCTCTCATCGTCGGCGCCGGCGAAGGCTTGAGCGCATCGCTGGCGCGGCTGTTCGCGCGCGAAGGCCTTCGTGTCGCGATCGCCGCGCGCAAGATCGAAAAGCTCGGCGCGCTCTGCGGCGAGACCGGCGCCCGCGCCTTTGCCTGTAACGCTACCGAGCCCGAAGAGGTCGAGCGGCTGTTCGGCCTGGTCGAGCGCGAAATCGGAACGCCCGACCTCGTCGTCTACAATGCGGGCGCGCGGGCGCGCGGCGCCTTCGTCGAGCTAGTGCCCGCGGATGTTGCGAATGCGATCGCGATCGGCGCGTTCGGCGGTTTCCTGGTGGCGCAACAAGCGGTAAAGCGGATGCTGCCCAACAAACGCGGTGCGATCCTGTTCACGGGCGCGTCCGCGAGCGTCAAGGGTTATCCTCAGTCGGCGCCGTTCGCGATGAGTAAGTTCGCGCTGCGCGGGCTCGCTCAGAGCATGGCGCGCGAATTTTCGCCACAGGGCATTCACATCGCGCACTTTGTCATCGATGGCGGCATCCGCAGCGCGGCTCGCACCGAGGCGCCCGATCGCGCGGATTCCATGCTCGATCCCGATGCGATTGCGCTAAGCTACTGGAACGTATTGCAGCAGCCGCGCAGCGCCTGGACGTGGGAACTGGAACTGCGGCCCTGGGTGGAGAAGTTCTAGCGCCGTCATTCCGGGGCGCGCGCCAGCGCGAACTATGGTGCGCAATTGCGCACCTGAGAATCTCGAGATTCCGGGTGTGGTGCTAGCGCCCCATCCCGGAATGACGGAGGCCAACAAAACGGGGAATCCAAATGACGGCTAACGAAATCAGAATCGATACCGGCACCGATGAACTGCTCTGCGTGATCCGCGACCGCGTCGCCGTCATCACGCTGAACCGGCCGCAGGCGCGAAATTCGCTGTCCGATCATTTGACCCCGGCGCTTCGCACCATGATCAGGACCTGCGGCGAGAATCCCGATGTCGGCGTGCTCCTCATCACCGGCGCCGGCACGGCGTTCTGCTCCGGCGGCGACATCAAGGGCATGGGCGCCCATCGCGACAAGAAGAAAATGGAGATGTCATACGACGAGAAGGTCGCCGATTTGCAGGAGCGCCAGCGTCTCCTGACCGGGGCGCTTACCTCGGTGCGCAAGCCGACCATCGCGGCGTTGCCGGGCCCCGCGGCCGGCGCGGGCCTTGCGATCGCCATGGCCTGCGATATCCGCATCGCCGCCGCCTCGGCATTCATCTCGACCGGTTATCTGCGGGTAGCGCTGAGCGGCGACTACGGCATCGCCTGGCTGTTGACGCGGCTGGTCGGAACGGCGCGGGCACGCGAGCTGATGTTCACCGCCGAGAAGGTCGAAGCCGAAAGATGCGAGAGGATCGGTCTCTTCAATCGCGTGGTGCCCGACGACAGGCTTCAGGCGGAAGCCTTTGCGCTTGCCAAATCGATGGCCGACGGGCCGACGCTCGCGTTGCGCTACATGAAGGACAATCTCGACGAGGCCTTGCTGTTCGATTTCGCGACCGCGCGCGACCACGAGGCCGAGCGCCTGATCCGCCTGACGACGACGGCCGATCACCGCGAGGCGGTGCAGGCCTTCATCGAGAAGCGCAAGCCGGTATTCACGGGGAAATAGGCTTCCTGAATTGAGGGCCGCAACGTGGCGCGCGCGAGCCTGCGCGTCCTGTGTAAGCCAGGTCGTCGCCAATGAAGCGACCGCACCGATCCCCGAGCCTGCGAGAGCGGCGATAGCGGATATGCAAGCACTGCTCACGATGCCTTGCGATCAGTCTCGGAGTGGTTGCGCAACGCTGCTCGCTCTGCCGCTCAAAAGAAGAGTGAGGCGAAGATCGTCAGAGCCGTTGCGAGGATGCCACCGCCTAAAGCAAGGATGAGCGGCGCGCCGTACGACGTTGGTTTGAAGGCTGAGCGATCGCGCATGGTGGGAACTCCTTTGGATTTGTCACATCGAGGCGCCACGTTCTGCTGCGAGAGGCAGACGGCCGGCCCCGGGCGAGGACGGCGATTCCCCTGCAGGCCGGCCGCCGCATCGCGACACTCGGTCTGGGGTGGGGGTAGATCCCGAACCGGCTGCCGCATCGGGAACCCGCAAGTTCCGCGATTCCTATTGCCCGAACGCCCAACGAACCCCTTTCACCGCGCTTTGATTGCTGGTCGTACTTATCGCTGGTAAATATCTAAACTATACGGTATGGTTTTATATCAAGCTTTAACCTCCCGACAAGGAGATTTTGATGACGAACGGGGAAATCGAAGTTGCCGAACGCCCAGTCCGGCGGGGAGCAGGCGGCCGTCCTACCCGTGAGGAGGCGTTGCGGCGTGACGCGCGGCTGCTCGACGTCGCCACTACCCTGTTCATGAAGCGAGGCTTTGACTGCACATCCATTGACGCGGTCGCGGAGGCAGCCGGCGTAAGCAAGCCGACGGTCTATGCGCGTTACCGCGACAAGCGCGACCTGTTTGCAGCAGTCCTGCGAGGCAGGATCCGAGATTGGCTGGCCCCGCTTTCGGCGGCGGCCGAGGCTCAGGCAACTGAAAGCGATCCCAAGACCGTCGAGACGACTCTGCATGAGCTTAGCCGGCACATGCTCGACCATGCGTCGATGCCGGAATGCGCCACCTTGCAGCGAATTTTGGCGGCGCAGGCCGTTCAGTTTCCAGAACTGGCAAAGCTCGCCCATGAGGATGGCTGGCTGCGCGGGGTGCGAGGCGTCGCAATTCTGCTTCGGCAGTTTGCCGCTCGCGGCGAGATCAAAGTGGACGATCCCGAACTTACGGCCGACCTGTTCCTCAATCTTCTGCTTGGGCATGTCGCGCGCCTCGCCATTCACGGCATTGCGATCGATCCGGAACTACTGGAGCGGCGAAGACAGGCTGTTGTCGAGCTCTTCTTGAATGGCGTGCGTCCTTGAAAAATACATATCTAAGCTTATCATAAGCTTGCTTACTAATGGATATGCCATGGAACAGAATGCTCCGACGCTTGGATTTCTGCTTCACGAAGTCGCCCGGCTGCTGAGGCGGCGCTTTGAGCGAAACGCGCGCGGCTGCGGCCTGACGCGCTCGCAATGGCAGGTCTTGGCCTATCTGTCGCTCCATGAGGGCATCAACCAAAGTGGCCTGGCGGAGCTGTTGGAAATCGAACCGATCACGCTTGGCCGCATCGTCGACAAGCTTCAGATCCTCGGCCTGGTGGAGCGACGTCCGGATCCGTCCGACCGGCGGGTTTGGCTCTTGCATCTCACACCCGCCGCCTATCCGAAGCTGACCCTGCTGCACAGGCTTGGCGTGGTTACCCGCGGGGAGGCGTTGGCCGGCGTGCCGGACGCCGACATCGAGCACTTGTTGAAGACGTTAAAAGCACTGAAAGCAAATCTGGTAGACGCGTGCGTTTCGCCGGTTGCAGAACAAAAAAAGGCAAATCATGGCTAATTCGAAGGGGACCAATTCCGGGAATGCAAATGCACGCGCCGTCGACGCGAATGTTCACCATCTCGACCGCAGCCCGCCGATTGCAAACGAGCGGCCGGCGACGGCGGAGGCGCCTCGCCCCGAAGATCGCAAGCCCGAACCTGCGCCGTCAGAAGGGCCGCGCGGCCGGCAGGCAGCGGCGAGCGCTCCGGCACCGAAGAAATCATGGCGAAGAACGCTGATGTTCGCGCTGTTGCCGGTAGCGTTGATCGCCGGCGCCTATTTCTACGTGACCGGCGGCGCCGTGATGTCGACCGATAATGCCTATGTCCAGGCCGATATGGTCGGATTGTCGACCGACGTCTCCGGCATCGTCACGCAGGTATTGGTGCACGACAATCAAAAGGTCGCCAAGGGCGACATTCTGTTCAAGCTGGATCCGCTGCAGTTTCAACTCGCGCTGGATCGCGCCGAGGCCCAGGTGGGCAATACGCGCAACGATCTCATCGCGCTCCAGGCAAGCTATCGCAACATGCAGGCCCAGGTCGAACAGGCGCAGAAGGACGTCGACTTCAACACGGTCAACTTCCAGCGCCAGGAGCAGTTGATCGCCAACAACTTTACACCAAAAGCCACCTATGATGCGGCCCGCAATACGCTGCAGAACTCGCAGCAAAAGCTGGCCTCGCTGCAGCAACAGCTAGCCGGGCTTGCCGCCAACCTCAACGGCGACCCCAATGCGCCGATCGAAAATCATCCCAGATACAAGGATGCCGTTGCAGCGCGCGACGAAGCGGCGCGCCAATTGGCCCACACGGTGGTACACGCGCCGTTCGCGGGCATCGTCACCAACGTGCCTTCCTTGCAGCCCGGCCAATATCTTGCCGCGGCGGCAACCGCGTTCAACATCGTCTCGACCGATCACGTCTGGGTTCAGGCGAGCCCGAAGGAAACCGAGCTGACCTATGTCAAACCCGGGCAGCAGGTGACGGTGGAGGTTGACACCTATCCGGGCCAACGCTGGACCGGCACCGTCGACAGCATCAGCCCGGCATCCGCCTCGAGCTTTTCGTTGCTGCCGGCCGAAAATACCAGCGGCAACTGGGTCAAGGTCGTGCAGCGGATTCCGATGCGCGTCAGCGTCACGAATGTGCCCGGAAAACCCCAATTGCGCGTCGGCATGAGCGTCGAGCTGAGCGTCGATACCGGACACGATCGCGGATTGCCGAGCTTCCTGACCGGATGGTTTGGATCGTCGGGAGCCGATCGTGCCTGACCGCGCCGTCGTCCCGCGGGCGATCAATCGTCCCGCTATCACGGCCTGCATCATTCTGGCCGTGATCATGCAGGCGCTCGATACCACCATCGCCAATGTGGCGCTGCCCTATATGCAGGGCAGCGTCTCCGCCAGCGCCGACCAGATCAACTGGGTTCTGACGTCCTATATCGTGGCGGCCGCGATCATGACGCCGCCGTCGGGCTTTCTCGCCAACCGGTACGGCCGCAAGCGCGTGCTGATGGTGGCGATCGCGGGCTTCGTGGCGGCCTCCGTGCTCTGCGGTATCGCGCAGTCACTGCTCGAGATCGTGGCCTTCCGGCTGCTGCAGGGCTTTTTCGGTGCGGCGCTGGTTCCGATCGCGCAATCGATTCTGCTCGACATCTACACCCCTGAGGAGCGCGGCTCGGCAATGGCCCTGTTCGGCGTATCGGTCATGGTAGGACCGGTGTTGGGACCGGTGATCGGCGGATATTTGACCGATCAATTCAGCTGGCGATGGGTGTTCTACATCAACGTGCCGATCGGCGCGCTGGCGTTTGCAGGCATCTCGATCTTCATGACGGAGACCAAGACATCGGCGGCGGCCAGGATCGATTGGCTCGGATTCGGCAGCCTCAGCGTTGCCATCGCAGCGATGCAGGTCTTTCTCGATCGCGGCGCGCAACTTGACTGGTTCTCCTCGTTCGAGATTCTGGTCGAGGCAACCGTTTGCATATCCGCCTTCTACATCTTCCTGGTTCACACGTTTACGGCACGGCAGCCGTTCGTAAATCCAAAACTATTTCTGGACCGCAATTTTTCGGTGGGGATGCTGTTCATCTTCATCGTCGGAATAACCTACCTGGCGTCGCTGGCGTTGCTGACACCCTATTTGCAAACCCTGATGGGTTATCCGGTGGTAACCGCGGGCATCGTCATGGGCCCGCGGGGCTTGGGCACCATGGTCTGCATGTTTGTGGTTGGCCGGCTTGTCGGGCGGATCGATACAAGGCTGCTGATCCTGATCGGCCTGCTGCTGACGGCCTGGGCGATGTACGACATGACGGGATGGAATCCGAACGTCTCGCAGTGGACGATCGCGGTAACCGGATTCATCCAGGGGGCAGGGCTTGGATTTTTGTTCGTTCCCCTCAACACAGTTACCTTCGCCACACTTGCGCCTGAGCAGCGGGCCGACGGCACCGGTCTGTTCAACCTGTCTCGCAACGTCGGATCCTCAGTCGGCATATCGATAGTGTCTTATCTGCTGATCAGAAACCAACAGGTCAATCATGCGACGATTTCTACCCACGTCACCGCCGTCAATCGTGCCTTCGATAACAGCATTGTTCTGCATGCCTGGAGTCCGTGGGCGGCAAGTGGACGTGCTGCGCTCGACCAGGTGATACAAATGCAAGCCTCTATCATCAGCTATATCGACGATTTCAAGTTGATGATGATCCTCTCGCTTGCCGCAGTCCCGCTGGTCCTCCTGCTGCGCAGCGCCCCAGCCGCGGACGGCAACGACCACGCGATGGTGATGGAATGAACGGCGGTTTGTCCGCAGCGTCGCTGACGTCGCCTGAAATCCGAAGGAGAAACATGATGTACAAATCCTTGGTGGCGCTTTTCCTGCTGTGTGTTCCGGTTTCAATAAGCGCCTTCGCTCACAGCGGCACCGATCAGGAGGAGAAGGCTTGCACGCGCGACGTGCAGCGCTTCTGCCGTAAGCTGTTGGATCAGGGCGATCTTACTATCCTGGCTTGCCTCAAGGAGAACCGTCCAAAGCTTTCTCCCGCCTGCCGCTATGTGCTGGTCAGTCACGGGCAATAGTGGCCGGTCGAGAAACAAAGAGCAGTTGTGCTCCGACGAGAAAGCAGAAGAGTCCGCCTCCGAACGCAGTTCGACGCCTGATGGCCGCCTGAGTAGCCCGGCGGAAAAAAGCGCCCGATTCGATCGGAACCAGGCTTCAGTTTGTTAGCCAGCGACCAGGACAGGGGAGGCCTGGCGGGAGGCGGCGGCGAGCTTCCAGCTCGCACAGGGAATGTCTTTCGGCTCGACGTCGATGTGCTTTTCGAAGCGCACCAATTTCCAGTCATCCGGATTGTGCGTGAATGCGTAGCCGGATTTCCTGGCCAGCGCGATCATGACCTCGTTGGAACGCAGCGTGTCGCCGAACAGACGCTCGGCGCCGAACGCGGCGGCGCGGCATTCCAGGTTGTTCAGGAGCGACGAGCCGATGCCATGGCCCTGCCAGCGGTCGTCGATCGAAAGACCAAATTCGAAACTTCCGGTGTTGAACGCGTAGCGCGCCTCGCCGACGATGGTCTCGAAGCCATCGATCATCATGGTCGCGATCACGCTGAAACTGTCGGCTTCGCCGACATGGACGAAATGGTCGAGTTCGGTTCTCGACAGCTCACTCCTGGCGCCGAGGAAGCGGTTATAGCGCGAGCGCGTCGAAAGCGAGCGGAAGTATTTTTGCAATTCCTCGGCGTCGCGCGGCTCCGCGAAGCGAACCGTCACCGGACTGCCGCTGCGCGAGCGCAGAACGTCGGAATATTGCCGGAGATCGTCCAAACGCAGCGTGGTCATGGCAGGCCTCCATCAATCTCAAAAAGAAGGCGGCCGGCGTCCCGTCGCAAGCAACGCCGGCCTAGCTGCTATTCAAGCCCGCCAGAAAGGTTTTTCCGCCTCGTAAACGATATCGCTCCGCGACAGCCCAACATCGTGGAGGTCGCGCTCGGTCCATTGCGCCAGTTCCCGCCGCTGCCGCGCCCGCTCGCGCCAGGTGTGGAGGGTCTCGCTGAGATGGGCGAAAAGTCCCGAATCATGATGATTTGTCATCGTTTCGTGTGTGCAGCTGGACATTTTCGGCTCCTATAATTAACTTGTTGGGGCTAATATCGGTCTGTTCAGGGCTTTCTACAAACGACACTTTGTGCCGCTTCACATGATGTAAAGTCATGCATTTTGAGGGAATCCGCGGGACCATGAGCGCCAGATTGCCTTCGCTCAACGGGTTGCGGGCCTTTGAGGCCGCGGCGAGACATTTGAGCTTCACCCAGGCCGCATCCGAGCTGAACGTCACCCAAACCGCGATCAGCCATCAGATCCGGCGGCTGGAGGAGGAACTGGGAATCCGCCTGTTCGTCCGGCAGAACCGCGCGCTCGAATTGACCCCGGAAGCGAGAGACTACCTTCCCGGCGTGCGCGCGGCGTTCAACGATTTGCGGCTGGCAACCGACCAGCTGTTGCGGAAGGACGACGGTCATGTGCTGACGGTCTCGACGCTGGCCTCGCTCGCCGCAAAATGGCTGTTGCCGCGGCCTTCCGCTTTCCAGGAGGCGCATCCGGGCATCGACGTCCGCATCACCACCTCCCCCAGCCTGGTCGATTTGCAGCGCGACAATGTCGATGCCGCGATCCGCTATGGCCGCGGCCAGTGGCCAGGCGTGCGCGCCGACTGGCTGATGGCGGACGAGCTGTTTCCGGTATGCAGTCCGGCTCTCGTCAACGGCAACAAGCCGCTGCAATGCCCGCAGGACTTGAAGGACCATGTGCTGCTGCACACCAGCAACACCAATAGCGACGATTGGCGGCTGTGGCTGACGGCCGCCGGGCTGCCGACGGATATTTCAAAGCAGCCGGGTGTCACCTTCGACCTGATGTTCATGACCGTGCAGGCGGCGATCGACGGCCTCGGCGTCGCCGTGGGGCGGACGTCCTATGTCCAGGACGATATCGCCAAGGGGCGGCTTCTGGTTCCCTTCAAGATCGCGCTGCCGGCCGACGCCGGGTTCTATCTGGTTTCGCCCGAGGCGCGCGCGGATTCGCCGAACCTACAGGCGTTCCGGCAATGGCTGGTCGCCTCCGCCCACAGCAAACCCTGAAGCCGTCGGCTTTTTTAGCTACAGAACCAAAGATTTACCGTTGGTCGCGCGGTGCCGGCATGGCACATTGCCCGGCCACACCAACAGGGCGCCGGCGGGACGGATTTCCGCAAAGGCCGCATCGAAAACGGGGGGACGTTTCATGTCGCAGCCAGCTGGTTCCGAAACGCCGCAGATCAAGTCACGCATCGGAGCCATCCTGCGTGCGACCAGCGGCAATTTCCTCGAGCAGTTCGATTTCTTCCTGTTCGGTTTTTACGCGCCCTATATCGCCAAGGCGTTCTTCCCGTCCGAAGACGAGACTGCCGCGCTGCTCAACACCTTCGGCGTGTTCTGGCTGGGCGCGTTGATGCGCCCGATCGGCGCGATCGTGCTCGGCGCCTATATCGACCGGATCGGCCGCCGCCTCGGCCTGATCGTCACGCTGGCAATCATGGCTGCAGGCACGGTGGTCATCACGATCTGTCCGACCTATGCCACGATCGGCGTTGCCGCGCCGGTCATCGTGCTGATCGGCCGCCTGTTGCAAGGTTTTTCGGCCGGCGTGGAGCTCGGCGGCGTCTCGGTCTATCTCTCCGAGATTGCCACGCCCGGCAACCGCGGCTTCTACACCTCGTTCCAGTCTTCGAGCCAGCAGGTCGCGATCTTCGTCGCGGCGATCATCGGATATGTTCTCAACGAATCGATGCCGGCGTCCACCATCGCGGCATGGGGCTGGCGCATTCCGTTCTTCGTCGGCTGCCTCATCATTCCCGTCATTTTCGTGCTGCGCCGGACGCTGGAAGAAACGCCCGAGTTTCTGGCCATGAAGAAGCATCCGACAACCTCGGAAGTGTTTGCTTCAGCGGCGGTGAATTGGCGCATCATCCTTCTTGGAATGATGCTGGCAGCAATGACCACGGTGACGTTCTACTTCGTCACCGTCTTTACGCCGTCGTTCGGCAAAGAGCTGCATCTGCCTGCCCAGGACGCCCTGCTCGTCACCCTTCTGGTTGCCGTGACCAACTTCATCTGGAATCCGGTCGGGGGCGCGTTGTCTGACCGCATCGGCCGCAAGCCCGTGTTGATGGCGATTACAGCCCTGTCTTTCGTGACCGCCTATCCCGCGCTGCTCTGGCTCACCGCCGCCCCGACTTTCGGCAAGTTGCTGGTCGTGGGAATGATGTTTTCGCTCTATTTCGGTGTCTACAGCGGCACGATGCTGGGCGCGCTGGTTGAAGTTGTGCCAAGGCATGTCCGCACCACCTGCTTCTCGTTGGCCTTTGCCCTTGCCGCAGCCCTGTTCGGGACCTTCACGCCGTTTGCGGCATTGAAGCTGACCGCAATAACCGGCGACAAGGCGTCCCCCGGATTCTGGCTGATGTGCGCGGCCGCCAGCGGCTTCATCGCCGCCGTCGTCATCTACCGCAGCGGAGCGGTCGAGGCGCGCGAACAAGCGGTCGCCGCCCAACAGGCCTGAGACGACGGCCGGGTCGGGCCATCGCCTGGTCCGCTTTGCTTTCCATGCAACCACAGCTAACAAGACAGCATGGTCGATTTGAATCGCAAGTTCGACGTGCTGGTGATCGGCGGCGGCAATGCCGCCCTGTGCACCGCGATCAGCGCGCGGCGGGCCGGCGCTTCGGTGCTGGTCCTGGAAGGCGCGCCGAAATTCTACCGCGGCGGCAACACCCGCCACACCCGCAACATGCGCTGCGCCCATGACGCGGCGACCGAGATCCTGACTGGGCCCTATCCCGAGCAGGAATTCTGGGAAGACCTGCTGCTCGTCACCGAGGGCCAGACCGACGAGGAACTGGCGCGCCACATGATCTCCGAGTCCAAGGACATTTTGGGCTGGATCGTCGAGCAGGGCGTGCGCTGGCAGCCCTCGCTCGGCGGCACCTTGAGCCTCGGCCGCACCAATTCGTTCTTCCTGGGCGGCGGCCGGGCGATGCTGAATGCGCTCTACCTCACCGCCGAGCGGCTCGGCGTCGACATCCTCTACGAGGCCGAAGTGCTTGACCTCGAAGTCGACAACGGCATGTTTGTTTCCGCTGTGCTCAGGCAAGGCGATGGACGCGCGAAAGTGAGCGCCGCGACCCTGGTCGCCGCCGCCGGCGGGTTCGAAGCCAACATCGAGTGGCTGAAAGAGTACTGGGGCGAGGCCGCCGACAATTTCCTGATCCGTGGCACGCCCTATAACCGTGGTTCGATCCTCAAGATGCTGCTCGCCAAAGGCGTGCAGCAGGTCGGCGATCCCACCCAATGCCACGCGGTTGCGATCGACGCGCGGGCGCCGAAATTCGACGGCGGCATCATCACCCGCCATGATTCGGTAGTGTTCGGCATCGTCGTCAACAAGCACGCCGCGCGCTTCTACGACGAAGGCGAGGATATCTGGCCGAAACGCTATGCGATCTGGGGCCGGCTGGTCGCGGCGCAGCCGGATCAGATCGCCTACATCATTTTCGATTCGACGGTGGTGACGAGTTTCATGCCGACGTTGTTTCCGCCGATCGGAGCTCAGTCGGTGTCGGAGCTGGCCCAAAAACTCGAGCTCGATCCGGCTGCGCTCGAAAAGACCGTCACCGATTTCAACGCCGCGGTCCGTCCCGGCACCTTCGATCACACCATCCTCGACGATTGCCGCACCGAGGGGCTGACGCCGCCAAAAACCCATTGGGCGCGAAAGATCGAGACGCCGCCTTATTACGCCTATCCGGTGCGGCCCGGCATCACCTTCACCTATCTCGGCACCCGTGTGAACAAAGAGGCGCGGATGCTGATGAAGGACGGCAAGCCCTCTGCCAACATGTTCGCCGCCGGCGAGATCATGGCCGGCAATGTGCTGGGCAAGGGCTACGCCGCCGGCATCGGCATGACCATCGGCAGCGTGTTCGGGCGGATCGCGGGACGGGAAGCGGCGCAACATGCACGGAACTAAGATCCTCGCCGAGGCCGACCGTCTGATGACGGTCTGCAATTCGTGCCGCTACTGCGAAGGCCTGTGCGCGGTATTTCCGGCGATGGAGATGCGCCGCTCGTTTTCCGACGGCGACCTCAATTATCTTGCCAACCTCTGCCATG
>Ga0210408_10002264_pt1 | contig 19002 bp, 15 predicted proteins | sample IncBWH4MmetaG_FD_155471 | JGI IMG/M metagenome (GOLD analysis project Ga0210408, IMG submission 155471) | Forest soil microbial communities from Barre Woods Harvard Forest LTER site, Petersham, Massachusetts, United States - Inc-BW-H-4-M | ecosystem: Environmental > Terrestrial > Soil >...
TCATGTAGACCAGTGCCTTCGATTGTAATTCGGCGCGATTCGCTTCCACCCATTCCGTCGAACCGAGCAAGCCAGGTTCTTCCCCGTCCCATTCACAAACCACGATCGTGCGGCGCGGCTTCCAGCCACCGCGCGCAAGTTCACCGAGCGCGCGGGCGGTTTCAAGCATCACGGACGTGCCGCTGTTTGGATCGACGGCCCCGAACACCCACGCGTCATGATGATTTCCCATCATGATCCATTCGCCGTCGTCCGTGCCGTGCAACTTGGCAATCACGTCGTAAAGGGGTCGCTGCTGATAGTCCATTACCAATTTCATGTGCACTTCGGCCTGCCCGGGGCCGACGTGATACGTGAATGGCAGGCCGCCTTGCCAGCCCTTCGGAACATGCGGGCCGCCTAATTCCGCCAGAATCACGGCGGCATCTTGAGCATTGATTGGCAGAGTCGGAATGTGCGGCAGGTTCTTAGCGTCAGCGGGAGCCAGCCGTTTTGCATCGGGAGTTGCGCCGGTTCCCGGAGTCAGCGGGTCTCCAGGGTAAATTTCCGTATATAGCACTGAGCCGCGCTGAATTCCGCTCATCGGCCGCCAAGGGCCGCGCGGGAAAGGATCGCCCGCCATGTAGCCGTCGTCCTGCGGATCGGAAAAAATCACCAGGCCGATGGCTTTGTGTTCCTCGGCGAGCTTCGTTTTGATGCCACGATAACCGTGGCCATAGCGTGCGATCGCAATCTTGCCCTCTACGTTGATGCCGAGACCCTCGAGCTGATGGTAATCCTCGGGCATCCCATAATTGACGTACACTACCTGTGCAGTCACATCCGCCGAAGGCGAGTACGCGTTGTAAGCGACCACTGCGCGCTTGTCGTAAGTATCTCTGTCAACTTCGAAGGGCTGTTCGGGCGAAGCGAGCGTCTTCTTTTCGGGTGCGATCAGATCGAGCTTCACTTCGCGTGGCTGCGGAAGCCAAACGCTGTAGCTGACGATCTCTGCTTCGAAACCATAGCTGCGGTATTGGTCGCGCAACCACTCCGCGACGCGATGGCTCGCTTCGCCGCCGGCGATATGCGGCTCGCTCGTAAGGTGACGAAGATCGTTTTCGGCGTGTTGCGCGTCGGGGATGGCTCGCAACTTCTGCTCCAGCGCGCGCTCGGCTTCAACTCGCCCGGGCGCGAATCCTCGAATGCCACCGGTACCGTCGCCGCGACCCGCGGGTGCAACGGGAAGAACAAAAGCCCCCGCGGTAAACGCCGCAGCGGCCAAACATCGCAACGAATGATTCATTGGAACCTCGCTCGAAGAGCGCACATTCTATCCCACATATACGTTCGTTTTGCAGATCCGTTGCCAAATCTGTTTCTGATTTCAGCGGCGCTGCCACGTCCATCCACACTGAAGATCTTGCCCGCGCGGACGTTTGCTTGACGCCGCAAGGTGCGCGCCGTAGGGTGGTTCAAGACATCCATAAGCAAGGCCAATTCGGGTCGAGGAACTTCGATGAAAATTATTATCTCAGGCGCAACAGGCCTAGTGGGTGCCGCGCTCGTACGCACCCTTCGGAACGAGGGTCATAACGTCGCGCGTTTGGTGCGTGCGGGAAATACTACAATGGGCGACATCCAATGGAATCCGGGAGTTGCCACGGTGGATTTGGCCCCTCTCGAAGGCGCCGATGCGTTCGTTAATCTCAACGGTGCCAGCATCGGCGGCGGCCGTTGGACTCCTGAACGCAAGGATCTTCTTCGCAACAGTCGCGTAAGCACGACAAGATTTCTCGTGGATACATTCTCGCGGCTAACACAAAAGCCTCGCGCTTTTTTATCAGCGTCCGCGATTGGCTTTTACGGCTCGCGCGGTGATGAAGTCCTCACGGAGGCAAGCGCATGCGGCACTGATTTTCTCTCCGGAGTCTCGCGCGAATGGGAAGAGGAAGCGCAACGCGCGGAGTCGTTCGGCATCCGCACAGCGATTCTCCGCTTCGGGATAATTCTGTCTTCGCGCGGCGGCGCGCTGCAGCGCATGCTCACTCCATTCAAAATGGGCATTGGCGGCCGACTGGGTAGCGGCAAGCAATGGATGTCATGGATCTCGTTGGACGACGTGGTAGAAATTATCCAGTGGGCTATCGCTGATTCTCAGGAGAATGGTCCGGTAAACGTCGTCGTGCCCAACCCGGTAAGAAACGAGGAATTCACGCGCGTTCTAGCGTCCGTTCTGCATCGACCGGCGATTTTCCCGGCCCCTGCGTTTGCTCTACGCCTGATGCTCGGGGAAATGGCAGACGCGCTGCTTCTTGGGAGCCAGCGCGTCCATCCTGAAAAATTGCTCCGAACAGGCTACAAATTCAAATTCGATCACCTCGAACCCGCTCTACGCGCGGCTCTCGCCAAAAATTAGCGGCCACCTCACTTCACAACGCTCAACAATACTTCCACTTTCAGTACGTGACCGGTCATCGGATCAGACGCGACGGTGGCCTCGTTTCCACGGCCATCGCGAAGCTCCATTGTGAAGTCGTTCCGGAAATCGCGGATCAGCGGCTGGCTGCTCGGTGACGGGTCCCCCGGCGCCCATTCCTTGGCCTGGTTATTCTCGATCCTCGCCACGAGCGACGAACGTTCGATCCTGAATTCCGTGGTATAGAGCTCGCCTTCGGTGTGCGCAACACGCACGTCAATGTTTGTGCCGACGTTGATATACTGCATCGAGCTCTCACCGGTTTTTGAGCCCGTCAAGACAGGAACACGCACGCCTTCGCGCAGTTGCGTGAAACCACCCGGCGGCCTGTTTTCGGGAGTTGCCGTGAGAGACATCGTGTACGGCAGGCTGGCAATCTTCTTCGTTCCGTCGTACTCGGTGAGAAGCACCTGCAACTTGAGTGGAATGACAGACGCCGATGTCCGGTTCGCTGATGCTTCTGCGGATGGCTTTTCCTGCGCACGTACCGCGAACGGCAGGAGTATCACGAACGCGGCGCAGCTCAGAACGCAGCGTGAAAGTTTCATCATTTGCCTCCAATGATTCGAGTTCTATTGCTGTTCACAAGACGCCGCAGCGATGGATTTCGTTCAGAACCGCGTCGAGCCGTTGCCAGCGGGATCGGCGTTCGGGGATTCGAGCGGAGCGATTTCCAGAGGCTCTACTTCGAGTTGCTTCGCGAGTTCGTTCTGGGCGGCCACAAGTTGCTCGCCATCCATACCGCCGCCATTCACGGCATCACCAAGCTGCAACGCGGCGGCAAGCTGACCACCCGGCACCAATACGTCCTGTGAGAGCCGCTCGGTGTCAGCGGCGCGGGAAGCGCGTCCTGGCCTTGGATTCTGCGGTCTCTGTGGAAGGTTCTGTGGGGTCATGTTCGGTTCAAGGTCCGGCGCCCGAGCAGGCGCGTTCGTGGCGACGGATGGATTCGGATTTGTGCGAAGGGACAAACGGCTCACCAAAATGAGAACGAGAACAACGGCCGCCAATGCGCCGGTAGCGAATAGAGCCCAGGAGTTCCACCTCGTCGATGCAAAGACGCGCTCCTTCGCGATACGCGCCCGCAGGCGAGAGGAGAAATGCGGTGACGGTTCGCCCGCCACAAGCATTTCGACGCTGCGGTCAACCGTTGCCATCGCCTCCCTGGCGTGCTGGTAGGCTTCGCGACAGACGTCGCACTCGCCGGCGTGTTGCAATAGTTCGCCCTCCCGTCTCGGTGAAAGACCACCAGCGGCGAGATCAGTCATCGATTCGGAATATCTTTCACAAGCCATTGGAGACCCTTTGCCAATCGTTTCCGCGCCAAAAAGAGCCGCGACTTGACCGTACCTTCGGGTATATCGAGAAGGCTTGCCACTTCCCGCGTGTTGTAGCCCTCGATCGCTGCAAGCACGACTACGACGCGCAGTTTCTCAGGCAACTCGTCTACGGCGCGTGCGACGTGGCGCTCAAATTCTTGAGACGCGGCCATATTCTCCGCCCTAATTTCCGAAACCGTTTCCATCGCGGCATATTCGCGCCGCGCACGCCGCCCCGCTGCGCGAATCCGATCGAGCGCAAGCCGCCAGGCCGTACGCACTAACCATCCACGGAACCGCTCGCGGTCGCGCAGGCGGTTGAAATTTCGATACGCGCGGAGCATGGATTCTTGCGCGACGTCTTCGGCTTCGGCGGTGTTGTGAAGCACGCCGAGCGCGACGCGATACGCGAGAGTGGGGCAATCGGCGAGGCGTTGCTCGAACTCGCGCTCAAGCGAGTCCTCAACGCTCACGCCGCTCCCCGCGAGGCTGGCCGCCAAGGCATCCATGTGTGTCCCAACTAGCCAGACGCCGGTCGCAAGCTTTTGGTTCATATGACGGAGGGCATTACATGTGCAAAGTTCAAAGATCGAGGCGCTCCAACAGCGCGCCAATATTTGATTCGTCGACGGTTAATTCGGGACGTTTTGCCGCAAAATCCTCGACTTCATCGAGCGCCTCAAATAAGCGCATCTTTGCGAGCGCGTACTCCTCGGTACCGGTAAGGGCGCGGCCGGTTTTCGCCGTCCAATTTTCCAGCGCGCCGCGACCAACAAAGATGCGAATCGGAAACATCGTCTTGCGGTCGGCCGAAACGTAGTAGACATATTCGTTTCCGCTTTCGGCACCCCGCCTCGCCGGATGGGCGTCCTGAAACTGGTACTGATAGACGAAGCCGCTCTCCGCGGAATAGCTCTTGATGCGCCGCACGGTTTCCGGCTTCGCCATCACGTCGTTATTATTCGGCGTGCGTTCGCAGGTGTCAACTCTGAGCGACTCGCGTCGTGCAATCCCGAATTGGCATTGACTGCGTTCCATTGCGGCACTGGATCCTGGGGCGATTCCGAAACTCCTTCTTAGGAAAAAGTTGAGTCTCCCAGCGATCGCGATTTGCTCGACCGGCTTCGCGCACTTAATTCCCTGTCGAACTATGCTTTAGCTACCACAGTCAGCGTATTCGTTCCCGTTCGCGTGCTCGCGAGTTCCCGCCAAGTTATTGCTCCGCTTTGGCACATTCCGTGCGATGTCAATCATGTCATGGAAATTCGGACGGATCATTCGAAGCGAACAAGCGGACGCCTTACGCCGCTGACGTGCTTTTCCCTGTTTTGCGCGTTGATCCTGCCAAGTTGTGGCAGCACATCCGGAAATCCCGTTGGTCCCGGCACGGTGCTCGTAGCAATTCAACCGGCGAGTGCAAGTATCTTGCTAGGAGAAACGCAGCCCTTCGCCGCAAATGTTACAGGTGCGGCGAACACGAGCGTGGTCTGGAACGTAAACGGCGCAATCGGTGGCAGTCCGGTGATCGGCACGATTTCCGCGAGCGGCGTTTACACCGCGCCAGCCGTCTTGCCGTCTCCTCCGAGCGTGACCGTTTCAGCAGTGAGCCAGGCCAATGCCGAAGCCAGTGCTTCCGGAATCGTCAATCTCCACGACGACATCGTCGTAACGCTGGCACCCTCTGCGGCAAGCTTGCCGACAAACGGAGGTCACATATTCACCGCAACCGTTTCCGCAACAGGCAATCCGGCCCCAGGAGTTACGTGGAGCGTCGGCGGCATCGCGGGAGGAAATTCAAGCGTCGGGACGATTGTCTCAAACGGGCCGACCTCCGCCCTGTACACAGCTCCAGCGTCGCCGCCGTCGCCTGCGACCGTGACCGTGACGGCAACGAGCGTTGCAGACACCTCGAAATTCGGCACCGCAAGTGTAACGATCACGTGCGCCTCAACCAATTCGATTTCGCCTTCCGCGGCCAGTGTTGCTCTAGCACAAACGCAAGTATTCACCGTTTCGTTCTGCCTAGCTACGGGCGCGCCCGTTACTTGGGATGCCAACGGAATCACCGGCGGGAATGCCACCCTGGGAACGATTGTCAGTGCTACGGTAAACACAGCTCTATACACGGCTCCCGTGGCAATACCCCCTACGAACCCCATCACAATCCACGCAACAACGACTCCACAGGGCGGGAACCCCGTCGTCGCATCCGCTGCGGTCACAGTTACAAGCAATATCGTGGTCAGCATTACTCCTTCCTCCGCTTCAGTCCCCGTAAGCCAACGTAAATCATTCACCGCAACTGTGACCAACACCGCCGACCCATCCGTGACCTGGTCCGTGAATGGAATCCCAAACGGTAATTCAATCGCCGGCCGGATATGCGTCAGTGGATCAAATCCCTGCAACACGCCAAGCGGGCCTGTTTCCGGCAGCGTCGATTTTTTGGCCCCGGCGTCGGTGCCGGTGACTGGTCCTGTCCAACTGACCGCCACGAGCCACGCAGACGCCGCAAAAAGCGGCACCGCGATCGTAGTAATTACGAACACTTCGCAAACCGTCGCAGTGTCGGTATCCCCTCTTTACGCGTTCGCCCCGGCATCCGGCTCGACGGTCTCCACATTTCAGTTCTTTGCAAATGTCACTGGCAGCCCGAATTCCAACGTCACGTGGAGCGTGCAAAGCGCCACAGCGGGCCAGGGCTGTGCTGGCGCGGCGTGCGGTTCAGTCGACGCAAGCGGCTTGTACTCAGCTCCATCCGCAGCCCCCTCACCCAACGCGATCTCAGTTATTGCCGCAAGCTCTGTAGACCCAACAAAGTCAGCGGCAGGCACGATCGCGCTCACAAGCGGTCCTGTTATCGAGAGGATTCTGCCTTCAAGCGTCATGGCCGGCGCCGTCGAGGGCTTTCCCCTCGCGCTGTCCGGACAGAATTTCGTAGCAGGAAGCGGCACCACAGCTTCAACGATCCTGATCAACGGGACGCCGCGAGGCACCACGTGCACCTCGGCAACAAGCTGCGCCACCGCGCTGAATCCCGCGGACGTGGAGTCCCCAACGACTCTCACAATTGAGGTGCAGAACCCGGGCGCTCCCGGGATGCTCTCGAATCCCGTGCCGCTTGTGGTTGTGCCATTCGATGTCTCGGAAAGCATAATCTCTCTGACCGCAACAGAATCCGTTGCGAACGGAACTGACATCATCGTTACCGAACCGACGACGGCGGCCGCTTCCGCGCCCATCGACGTCGATTCGATCGGCCTCCTCGCGGGCGGCAACTGTGGATTTGGAGCATCCCCATTGAGCGTCACTCGCCCTTCGTCCGGCACGGCGACGGTAAGTCTGTGCGTCCACGGCAACGGACTCGATGCGTCGATGGCTTACACGTTCACGGGGCCGGACGGCGACGTCAACAACAGCGACATTGGCGTCACCGCGTCTCCCGTGATTGGTTTATTTCCCAATACGATTGAGCTCGACCTGCAAATCTCAAGCACAACGCTTCCGGGCCTCCGCTCGCTCTTCATCACCACGCTAAACAACGATCGCGCCGTCGCTACTGGAATGCTGGAGGTAAACTAACAATGCGCAAGCGAAGAATCCGCCTCGTAGCGCTTTTCGTCGCGATGGTGACGTGTACATCGGCACCGGGCACAACACTGGCCCGCATGTCTGTAGCACAGATGACGCACGCGGCAAGGAACATCGTTCGCGCACGGTGTCTCGCAAATTCCACCGCATGGGATGCGGGTGAGATTTGGACCTTTACCACATTTGAGGTCGATGAAAATTGGAAAGGGACGCTGCGCGATAAGCACGTCGTCGTCCGCCTGCTGGGCGGAACTTTGGGAGGCCTTACGTCCAGCGTGTCCGGAGTGCCGCGTTTCGTCCAGGGCGAAGACGTGATCTTGTTTCTCGAACCCACCGCGCGCGGCGATTTCTCGGTCGTAAGTTGGATGCAAGGAACGTTTCGCGTGCGGCGCGATCGCGCGAGCGGTTACGAGAGCGTCACGCAGGATACTGCGCGGTCTTCAACGTTCGATTCCGCAACGCGGCGTTTTGAATCATCGGGAATTCGCGGCGTTTCGCTGAATGCGTTTCGAGCGGCCGTCGCGGCGGCGCTAAACTCGGGAGAAAATCAATGAAGCGCGCCACGGCAATCGCAACGGCTTTTATCGCAATCTTTTCGGCACTGTTCGATCCCTCGGCGCGCGGCTACGTGGTGCAGTCCACCGTGCCGCAAGCGGGAGGCTGCCCTCAGCCGGACCGTTGGAATCTTTCCCTCGCGTCGCCGCTGAACAGGCGCTGGAGCACCACGCTTCCCTTGTCACCGGCCACGATTCTCACTGTGGCCGCACCGCAAACGAGCGCGCAGCTATCTGAGATCGACTCCGTGATCTCGCAAACATTTGGCGTGTGGTCAGGCGTCAGCGGATCCACGTTCAACGCGACAGCGAATCCGGGCCTCCTTGCGCCGCTCACCCAAGTCACCGCCGCAAACTCTTGCTCGAATGATGCCGGAAGCAATGTGGATGGCCTCAACACGATTTGCTTCGACCAGCCGAGCGCCGGGTTCACCAATGGCGTGCTGGCGTTCACTCGCGTGATCACGGCCAACGCTCCAGGCGTTTCCGCCGGCTCGAGCGGACCCGCAGCATTCGCGGGCCAAATCCTCGACGCGGACACGCTGTTTCGCAATGACGGCCAGGCGACCTTTGCGACGCCCGGCGCGCTTGCAACGCCGCAAGGCCAGGGCGCGTACGATCTCGAGTCGCTACTCGCGCATGAGCTGGGCCATTGGTTCGCTCTCGACCATTCAGCTGTCATCCGCGCAGTGATGTTTCCTTTCGCACCGCCAGTCGGCGAGTTTCTCGGCGCGCGACCCACTGTCGCCGTTCCAGATGGCCCGCTCGCCGACGACGATCGCACCGGCATTCGCTCGCTCTATCCTGACCCGAACGACACGGTGAACGTGGGAGCCATTCGCGGAAGAATTCTTCCCGCCAACCCTTTCTCGCTCGCGACTCTTCCCCCGCCCTCATTGGGCTCTTTCGTGACGGGAGTCTTCGCCGCCCATGTGGTAGCAGTGGATGCCGACGCAGGAGCCGTGATTGCCGGAACAGTCGGCGGCTGGAGCTGCAATGCAGCAAACCCAGCTTCGCAGTTCGATGGCTCGTACGATATTGAGCGTTTGCCGGTGGGACACAATTACAAGGTCTACACCGAACCCCTCGAAGGTATCGTAGCGCCCGGAGATTTCAGCGAAGCGCTCGGCGATTTGTGCGCTACGGGAGGGTCAACTGGAAGTTCGTCCGCATGCACCGCGCCCGCTGCAAACACGAACTTTAATACGCGAACTCGGCCCGTGTCTCCGTAACGCACGCGGGAAATCCCCGCGCAAAATAAGAGCGGCTCCCCGGGGGAATGAGAGCCGCCTGGGCGCTGCGGTAAACCGTCAATTTAGTTCGGCAGCACATACTCCGTGAAGCCGATCGTGTTGATCGCACGGAACATCGGCGTTCGCGGCGGCAACAAGGCCGGAGTTAGGAAATCGCTGTCGAAGTTATAGCCGCGGGTCGGTGGGCTGTACACGATGTTGCAACACTTGTACACTCCTGTGCCTTGGCGATTGAAGTACAAGCTGATGATTGAGCCTCGATAGTTCAGCGTTGAGCCACCCCAATTTTCGATGTAGCGCAGGAAATTATGGACCCCGCCGTCGGTGCCAAAATCCTGCCCGGTGGCATAAAGTGTCGGTTGAGGGAACGAAATTCCCTTGCCGGCCGCAACAGCTACGCGATACCAGGTCGTGGAGGCACCTCTCCAATCCTGAGCGTACGTCGAGCTGAACGAATTCGCGTCGTTCCAGTTGTTCGAGAGGAACGTAAACGAGTCAGCGAGGATCGCTGCTCCGCCATATGTTCCGCCAAAAGCCCCGCCGGGTGCGTTGTAATTGCCCTGCAGGTAGACTGGATTTTCCGAAGCAATCGTAAGCCCGCACTGGTTGGTGCTTGGGCAAATGCCGAGATCGATGGTGCTGCCGTTGACGAGCTTGAGTGCCCGGCGGAAAAAGAGTGGCGGATTTTCGCGCGCTTCCGCGCCGTTGTTGACGTACCACCACGGCCAGACCTTCGTCGCAGTCGAAATATAAGCGGGATTCGCGCACTTCCAGTTCGGAAGGATCGCCGTGTTGAAAACGGTGAAGTTGTTGATGGCCGCGAAAAGCGCTCCTTGTGTATATACACCGAGTGACGGTAACCCGGCTACCGTCACTGGATACGGTTGCTGCCCGGCAAGCGCGCCGTACGTTTGGACCGTCGTATCTTGCGGAGCATCGAAAGTCTCGCCGGTGTCGGGCGCTGCGCCGCCATTCGGACATCCCATCGAGCTCGCTGGATTGACAGTGTCATTCCAGCCATACTCTCCTGTTTCATTGCCCGAGGGCGACGGTGGGGGCCAACCGCTCGCCGGTGCGCCGCCGCCATTGTAGTTGCCCCTGCGGTCCGAAAAATAGACGCTAAAATCGTTTGGCGATTCGGCGACGTCTTTGGTAGCAGCTCCTGAAGTGCCGATCGTGCCTTTGAACCACTTTGTCAGGTTTGCCACGTCGAGTTCGACGTAGTACATCACGCCGCCAAGCGTGGGCGACACTTTGCAAGTGGCGTTTCCAGACCCATCGGGACACTGATCTCTCGGATTCCCTTCGCGCGGGTCGAACAATGCATTTGGCCAGTAGTCCGTGGTGTTCGGCGGGACCTTGATTGGGGCCGCTGTCAAGTCCACGCCGCATCCGCCGTTAACCGCCAAATTACTCGGGTTGTCTCGAACGCGCTCGAGACGGATGATCGCGTTTGGATGAGGGTCCGTGCACGTCGTAACCGGGATCTGTGCTGCTGGCAACGCGACCAGGTTCGGTGGGGCTTTGCTGGTAGTCGGATTTAGGTTCTTTCCTGCGTAGCCGAGCCCGAGAACTTCCGCAGTGACATCTTTGTAAGTTCCGCACGGGACACCGTAAGTCGTCTGCGCTTCGATCTTAATGTAACCCGAAATTATCGGGATGCCGGGCTGCACCCAGTACCCGTCCGCCGCAGTGTACTTCACCGCGCTTGTCGCTCCGGACACGGCGAGCGGCACGATCCCGTTGTTCGTCATGCCACCGGTTTCTGCGGCTGCGGCTGTGACCGCGGCCGGAAAGGTTGCGGCACCCTTCAACTGGGCCATCAGGCTCAGGTCCACGGGTGCTGTCGCTGTGGCGCAGGGCAAACCTGTGAGATCCGCCGGGTTATCTGAAAGAAGAATTCGCAGGCTCGCCACCGAGTAATATCGCTCTCCAAGCTTGGCCGGAGCGGCTGTCAGTTCACCTGCAACCGGGCGTCGAATCAAATCGATTGGACTGCCGCCAATCGCGGGCGTGGCAATCTGCAGATTCAAAGTTGTCGCGCCCGTCGAGTTGGTTCCAGTATAGGTGGGCGGGTTGACGTCTCCATCGCGAAGATAGCCGTGGTAGGTGCTGATGGAGAGGTTTTGCCAGTTCGGGTTTGCCGCTGAGCCAAGTGTGCCCACTAGACTGCCCTCGGTCATCGCCAGCGGGCGGAATGAACCGGGTGCCGTCAATACCCTAACGGTCCCAGTGTAGTTCGTCGAAGTCGCCCAGCCGTTTGAGAGGTTGGTGCGAATAACTTCGCCGACGGCTGTCACCTTGTCTCCTAGAGTCAGCGTCCCGCCACCCTCGGCGAGCCACAGATTGCCATTTGTATGCACGCGCCCGCCAAAGTTGAAATCGGGCCCGGCGAAGAAACTGAGGTCGGTCTGGGAAAACATTCCGAATTGGAACAGCGGGATGCCGACCGTCTGTACGGTGCGCTGTAGTTTAACTTCGGACCCGGAGGTAGACGACGATATCACTGTGAGCGTATATGGCGTCACCAATCCGACCATCCCTTGATACGTACCCGAATTAATGGTTAGATTTGTTGCCAGTGGGTTGCCGTTTCCGTCCTTCGGGAATGCAATCTCGTAGCCAGAACCCGCTGTTCCTATTGCCGGATCGATGTACTGCACGCCCGGAATCGTAGGATCGCTGCCGAGCGCCGCAATGGCGTTCACCTCCGCGGCGGAGGGCGCGTAGTTCTGGCTGAACAGGTTGTTCAGGTCCGCAGTCAGCTTCTCCATTCCCGCTTCCGCTCCATAAAAAGCCGTCTCGCGCCGGTTCGTATATCCTCCCATCGCCTGGTCGGTCATGACCAGCCAGCTAAAACCCACGATGATGGACGAAATCAGTATCAAGACCAGCAGCGAGGTGATGAGTGCGATCCCGCTTTCTCGATTGGCTTTCACTGTGTTTCTCCTTCGCAACAACTAGTTATAGAGATTCTGAAATGCAAGGCTGCGCAGCCCGATTTGCGTCACCAGGTTGGCCCGGAAATATTGCTTGCTCACGCTGTACGGCGTCTCCGAGCGTGCCGCCAGGTAAAGATTTACCTTCCGAATCTGATTGGGTGAGTCCGGCGCGATAATTTGCCGGGCGTTGTTTGCGGGAGCCGTAGCCACCGCATTCACGACGTCATACGAAACCTGCAACCCTTCCATCACTTGCCCCACAGCAGTTGCCTGCCGGAAGTTCACCTGCCGCATCAATTGCGGACGCTGAGGATTCGTCGTGGCATCGAGGAAATAGCTAATCATCCAAATGCGCGTGGCGCTCGTTGGAGGAAACGTAACCGGAGCGGAGCCCGGCGTCTCCATTTGCACGATGGTTCCGGAGTCCGCCACTTGTCCGTTCAGATTCAGCCCGTCGCCCGCCGCAAAATTCAGCTTCGTGCCAGCGATGGATGTCACTTCCTCGACGATGTTGCCGCCCTGGGCATTCGTCAGCATGATCAGGTCGCCAGGCTGTACGGCGACGTTTCCGGTAGAAACCGTCAGCGGCGCACAACCGGCCGTCGCCTCGTCAAATGTGATGGAAGTTGTGGTAACAATCCCGGCGCAAGGCGGAGCGGCTGCGCCATTGTTGAGGGGGCCCATCGTCGACCATGGCAGCGTGTTATCCGCGTAGATCACTGTAATCATGTCGGTCGCCTGGCCCAGCTGATTCGGTCCCAACTGGTAGCCTGGCGTGACCGCTGCGATCACTGATCCCGCAGGAAATGCGTAGTTCTGGCCCGGAGGGCTTGGTCGATTGATTGGCGTCGGCTGGGGATTAGGACTCGTCGCGGCGGTAAACGGAATTGGGAGACCTCCGATAGGAATCCCAGAACCTGATTGCACGATATCGCGCACCATCAAATTCATTCCGGCGCGCAAGTTGTCTTGCATGTCCGCCATCTCGGTCACTGCTTCGTTTGCGTGCAACGCGTCATTAAGCGTGCTGAGCGTTGCGCCGATCACGACAAGCAAAATGACCATCGAAATCATTACTTCGACGAGACTGAATCCTTTTTGCCGACGCATGCTTGACTCCTCGTTCCTGCCCTAAAACGACGCAGAGATATAGGTAACCAGTTGATACTGCCGGGTGAATCGACCGGCGCTGTAGTTAATCGTTGCCGTGATTTGTCGCAAGTTCGTGTTGCCGCCAACGTTGGTGGTAATTGCAATCGTGCGCGTGAAGCCTTGAAGGGGCATGCAAACGTCATCCGCAGTACCCAGGATGCCATCCGGGCCGGGAGTTTGGATGCAGTCGGGTTTATTGCAATTGTCGTCCGTGGTGCCCACGATTCCATCCGGGCCGGGGTCGCACAACTGCTGTGGCCCATCAGAAAAAATTCCTAGGTTCGATACATTTTGGATTTGAGAAAACAACAGTGCCCCGGAATCCCGCGCCGTGAAAATGCTCTCGACGGCTTCGCTCGCCTTTTGCTGCGCGAGGAAGTCCGCTTGTGACGAGCCCATGTAGGCGAGGCCACTCGCGAGCACCGCCGCCAGGCTCAGCACTCCGAACGACAGCACCAGAATCGCGAACATGGTCTCCAGCAGCGAGAACCCCGTTTCCGTTCTTTTCTTTATACTCGTTTGCATCGTCATGTCCTCGCTCAATTGATCCAACCGGTTGGGTTCGCTTTGTACATCCGGATTCGCCCTGTCGCGCCCACGATGGTGACGGCTCGAGCCGCCGTCGGAACGTTTGGAATTCCTATGAACACTGTTCCGTTCAAGAGATTCCCGCTCGTATCCACGAAGGTCCCGTCGCTCTGGAATAACATCGTGGGGGGCCCGTTTACGACATTGCCGAATTCGATCGCTCCGGCATTCCCGAATCCATCAGGCGTATCGGGTGTGCCGGCAGTCAGCATGAACGTCGCCGGGGCCTGGATTGGTAACGTCGTCAGAACTGATTGGCCCAACGGCAGGTTCATCCGGGTCAACGTGATCTGGTTATTCGCCGGAAATGAAACCTGTATGTTTCGCCTTTCCGTCATGGCCAGTTCGCGGGCTTGTCGCAATTCTGATGCGATCTCAATCATCGCTGCATTCGCTTGCTGCTGCTGAAGCGTCGGAGACAATTGAATGATCGCCATGCCGCTGACTATCATCAGGACCAACACTACAATCAAAAGTTCGATCATCGAGAAGCCGCGCTCCTCGCCCCTGCTCACACGCGTCTTCCTGATTTTCGCTGACTGCTTGTTCACGCTCACACCCTCGGGCCGCCCAAATCCTGGAGGCGCGCCTCAATTACTGAGCATGATGGTGCATGTCGCAGGCCAGCGGCGGGCGGCCGTAATCGCATGAAGACAATCAGTTTCGCGCGCTGGACAAGATATGCTCATCGCTGGCTTCCCGATGACGGGGTAGAATCGTTACAGAATTGACCGCGCCATACACTATTCAAAATTGGCACCGAATCACTTCGGGCGCATCAAATCCCGGGGTGCCAAACAGATCTGATCGGGAAATACTTCACATGAAGGAAAACGGAGATGGCGAAAATGCCAAAGATGAAGGTCGCGCAGGTGCCAAAAGCAGGAGCGGACTTCGAGATTGTCGAGCGCGAAATCCCGCAGCCCGGCCCGCGCGAAGTCCGAATAAAGGTGCGGGCCTGCGGAGTCTGTCACAGCGATGTGTTCACCAAAGAAGGTCTCTGGCCAGGTATCGCATACCCGCGCGTTCCGGGACACGAAGTCGCCGGCCTGATTGATGAACTTGGCCCGGACGCAACTCCGTGGAAAAAGGGCCAGCGCATCGGCGTTGGCTGGCACGGCAAGCAAGACGGCACCTGCCTGGCTTGCAGGCGCGGCGATTTCGCGAATTGCTCAAGCCTGAAAGTTTCAGGAATGAGCTACGACGGCGGCTATCAGGAATACATGATCGCACCCGTGGAAGCTCTGGCCGCTATGCCGGAATCGCTCGACGCCGCGGAAGCCGCTCCCCTCATGTGCGCCGGGATCACAACGTTCAACGCACTGCGCCACAGTGGCGCGTTGCCAGGCGATTTAGTGGCCGTCCAAGGAATCGGCGGCCTCGGACATCTCGGGGTTCAGTTCGCCCAGAAGTTTGGCTATCGGGTCGCCGCAATCGGGCGCGGGCCGGAAAATGCCGCGCTTGCAAAAAAACTGGGAGCGAGCGTTTACATTGACAGCGCGGCCGCGGACGCGGCAGCTGAGTTGCAAAAACTCGGCGGCGCGCGCGTGATTCTCGCGACGGCTCCCAACTCTAAAGCAATGTCATCCTTAATCAACGGGCTAGGCGCCAACGGAAGGATGATGGTAGTCGGCGCCGCTCCAGAACCAATCGAAGCGTCGCCGTTTCAGCTGATCGGCAACATGAAGAGCATTCAGGGCTGGTCGTCGGGAATTCCCACGGATTCGGAAGACACCCTGCGTTTCGCCGAAATGACAGGCGTCCGCCCGATGATCGAAAAGTATCCGCTCGCGAAAGTCAGCGAAGCCTACGCGCGCATGATGAGCGGCAAAGCCGAATTTCGCGTCGTGCTCACCATGTGATCGCGCATTTCCCCGCCATCATTTTGCCTTTCGTCAGGGCACGATGTTGAGCCGTGCCCTAAAAGGGCGCATGGGAACACGGCTTTGACCGCTGAGGAAATCCCGTGCTGCTTGGGCCGGCCCGCACTATTTCAGTTTCGACAGCTCTGCGTTGAGCTTGATAGTCCCGCCGCTCAACGTAACTTCTCGTTCCCATGTATAAAACTCGCTCTTGCTGATGGCGACGGTATGATCCCCGGTCGGCAGCAAAACGGTCGACGGCGTGCTCCCCATGAATTTGTTATCCACGGTGATGTCCGCGCCTTCCGGATTCGATGTGATTGCCACGCGCTGCATTTCGGGCGCAGGAGCGGGTGCTGGCGCTTGCACCGGTTCAGGCGCAGGTGCCGCTTCCGGTGCCGGCTGCTCCGCTTGAGGTGCCGGAGCCGGAGGGCGATTCGCCCAAGCCGTCGTTATCGTGGCGCACGACACTTGCATGCCTTGCACGATCGATCCAGCGTTGAATTGCTTGATTATGTCGCCGTTGCCGTTCGAAACAGTGAATTGGTTCACCCGAACGATGATGCCCTGCTCCTGGTGCGCGTCGAAGATAGTGAAGTCCGCGTTTTGCTGATTCGTTGTGCTCACGAAGCTGGGACAAAACTTGTTCAACGCCGCCCGCATGGGAACTGTCTGGTCGTTATTCACCGTCCATGAGCTTCCCGTGGAGGTCGCTCCAAGAAATACGCGCGGCTGCTGTCCATAAGCCGCCGACGATGCCGCCAACAGCGCGATTGCTGCCATCTTCCACTTCATGTTGCCTCCCAAGCGTCTCTCAGAGCGCGTCGCGAATCGTCGCGAACCCAGCGTCCTCTTCCATCGAGCATTTATTCCGCTAATCCGCGCGGAGAATGACGCTCAATACCCGAATGCCTTATTGCATCGCGTTTGCCACTGCGACCCTCCGCCCTAACTCTCAAGGCACATTCGGCCATCCTGCGTCGAATCAATGGGATAGAGTAGCCTCGCTGCACGAGTCCGAGGCCAAATCCATCGCGAGCCTATTGTGCCGCCCCAAAACTGACGCATTTTGACAGTGAAGCCTGACCGAAACCGCCTTTGCGCCCCTGCCGAAAAACGCATCGGAACCCTCGCCGAGAAACGCCGTTACCAATCACAAGGGTTTTGCTGAAACGTCCAGAGAACCAGCCTCACGAACGCACTTCTTACCACATCGGGTATAAACCGCTTGTGTAACAAAGTAACAACGCAGCTATTGCTTCTCGTGCTGCACTCCGCTACAACTGAGCCTCCGATGAGCAAGCGACTTCACTTCCTCTGCGCTTCCCTTCTGGCGCTTTTCTGCCTTGCCCTGGCCATCCCGCTTTTCGCGGACACCATTTCAGGTACGGTAAAAGATCCTTCCGGAGCGGTTGTCGTCGCAGCGCGCATCGAAATCATCGGTGGCAACCTGTCCCAGCCGCTTATCCTCGCGTCCGATGAATCCGGCAAGTTCGCTGCGTCCAATCTGAGCCCAGGAAAATATTCGGTCCGGGTCACCAAGGATGGTTTCGACGACCTTGTCAAAGCGGTTGATCTGAGTGGCGCCGTCGACCTCTCGCTCAGCCTTACGATTGCCGCGCAGCAAACTCGTGTAAACGTTACCGAGAAAAGTACGGCCTTCGCGAATTCAGATGCTGTCTACCACCAACTCCGCGACATCGCCATGGGCGATACCTTCCGATGTGAGAATTTCACGCTGACCATGGACGTAGGCAGCTTCCAGCTCAAATCCGGGACGATCACTCTTCTCGCCTTGGTCTACAAAGTCGAAACTGGGGCCATCTTCGTAGGACAGGGTCACTTCTCCCTGAAACCCATCAGCCCCATCGACACGCGTGAGATGCTTCGGCGCACCGGCGGATCAACTGCCGAGGAGGACTTCACGGAAGTAGTCTTTCGTTTCACTGGCGACCAGTTATCGCAATTCTCTCCGTCTCTGACATCAAAAACCCAAACACCGCCCGAGGCTGCCGCCGCCTTCCAACACTGGAAGAGTAAAGTTCGCCATCGCCACGAAATTCCCGAGGGTATCACTGAAGTATTTCTCGAGGGCGACAAGATCGACAACGTGGACGCCGACCTCCTCGCCGCGATTTACAATCCGAAGCATCCTTCGTTTTTCAATGCCTATATTCACGGCACGTCGCACAAGGACCTGCGTTTCTTCATCCGCACGCGTGTTGGCGCCCTCCCGGAAATGGATTCTCCTGAGGAAGTAGCGCTCGTAAATTGCGAGGGGGCGGGCATGAACGATGGTGTCTGGTACTCCCAGCATTTGAAATCCGAGCTACTGGCCCACACGGCGAATTCGCGCGAGGATAAGCGCCTGTTTACCACGCGCCGTTACAACATCGAAACCGTCATCGCCAAGAACGATCACCTCTACGGCCGCGCCACGATCACCCTTGAGCCGCTGGTCGTCGGCGAACGCGTGCTGAAATTTGGGCTGCTTCCCAGCCTGCGCGTCACGCGGGTCACCGATCAAAAGGGCCAGGACCTTCATTTCATTCAGCAGGACAAAAAAGAAGATGGTTCGTTCTACGCGATTCTCGACGAAGCCCCAGCGATGGGGCAGGAACATTCGGTCACCGTCGAGTATGTGGGCGACAAAGTCCTTTTCAATGCAGGCGACGGTAGCTACTACGTGGGCGCGCGTGATGCTTGGTATCCGAACCTGAACGGCTTCGGCGAACGGTCACTCTACGATCTCACTTTCAAAGTTCCGCATCACAATGTAGTCATCAGCGTGGGCAAACTCGAAGGGGAATCCACCGAATCAGGTTTCTCGGTTTCGCACTGGGTTACGCCCGTGCCTGTCGCCGTCGCGGGCTTTAATTACGGTCAATATCTGAAAGTCCCCTATCCCGATAACATCACCCACTACGATATCTCGGGATATTATTTGACCGAGCTGCCCACCAGTCTGAAGCAATATCAAACCACCGCTTTTTTGGGAGCCATGTCCCCAAAGGCAATGACCACCTACGCCCTCGACCAAACTCGCGCCCAAATGCAGGTGTGCACGATATTTTTTGGCAAGTCTCCTTACGACAACGTGTTCATCACCGAACAGCCGAATTTCAGCTTTGGCCAGTCATGGCCCAATCTGGTCTACTTGCCGATTTCCGCGTACATCGACTCCACCCAGCGCTGGATGATGTTCGGTCACATCGACACAAAGTTCACCGGATTCGTGCAGGAAGTCACTCCGCACGAGGTCGATCATCAGTGGTTCGGCCAC
>Ga0210408_10002265_pt1 | contig 18998 bp, 17 predicted proteins | sample IncBWH4MmetaG_FD_155471 | JGI IMG/M metagenome (GOLD analysis project Ga0210408, IMG submission 155471) | Forest soil microbial communities from Barre Woods Harvard Forest LTER site, Petersham, Massachusetts, United States - Inc-BW-H-4-M | ecosystem: Environmental > Terrestrial > Soil >...
AAAAGCCGGTGTATGATTCCGGCGCGGTCGTCTGCTCATGGTCTCTCCTGATTCGCAGGCCATAGCGTGCCCGCTGTCAGGCAGAAACTCCACTTATCGCACTGTGCAGATTTCCGGGACCGGCTCTTAACTGAAATGGCCCAAAGCGCGGTTTTGTGAGCACGGGCAAAGTGAGTGCTGCGATCTTTCGACAAATGTGCTAGGATAATTCCATGAAAAACTCCAAAAGATCGAAGACGGCTAAGCGCGCGAAATCAAAGGCTGGAGGTGTGACCATAGGTCTCCTCGGTTTTGAAAAGATCAGCGCGTAGGCTACATCTTACCCGCGACATGAAAACGACCTTCCGCACGCTAAAGCGGAGCGGAGCGTCCCCTCAGCAGCGCCGTGCCGCGCTTATCAAAAAATACGGCACTGCCTCCTAACTGTGTCGATGTACGACGGCGTAGACGATCTGTACTGCTACCCCGGGACCACGGTCCTCAAGAACCGCCGTAATCTCCGCACTCAAGAGGCGCTCGACCGCTTTGAGCTGGCGATGACCGCCATGCGGTCACAGGAGCAACTGCCGCCAGGAAAATTGACTGAGCAAAACACCGTGCGCTGCGTCGCGTCTGCTACTAATTGAGATGAGTTGTCGAAGGTGACAGGGTCCAAAGTCCTGCAATCGGGGGTAGAGGGCGCAAGGTCGCGGGCGAAGAGAGGGCAGTCGTGGCCGGACGCGATCGAGACTCTCTCGTGAGCCAAATTCCACGATGATTTCGCCCTGGCAATCCGCACGCGCGCTTAACTAACGCGCGTTGTGCTGCGTCGGGATGTCCCCAGATCTCCCTTTCCGGCTTGCTATTTTCGATTTTTGTCAACAATATACAGCGCAAATCAACGGAGATTGCCCTATAAACGATAATCAGCGCGAAAGATGACGCTTTTTGCAAAATGCGCAAAACTATGGATCGGCCACCAGCAAAGGTCGCTGCCTAGCACTCTCCCAGGTCGCCGCTTGTGAAGGCCCCGGATGGTATCGGCCATGAATCTCAAGCAAATACCCAAGGCCGCATTGATGCCTGAAGCGGTCTATCACCAGTTGAAGACCGCGATACTCACGGGCGTGTTCCGGCCGGGCCAAACGCTGCGCCAGGAGGATGTCGCCAGGCAGCTCGGCGTCAGCCGGGGCCCCTTGCGCGAGGCTCTCCCTAAGCTCGAAGCCGAGGGCATGATCATTGCAAAGCCGCATCGTGGCTGCACGGTCGTTTCATTAGCGCCTGCCGAAATCATTGAAATCTTCGAGTTGCGGGCGATGCTCGAGGCGAGCCTTGCAAAGGCTGCGGCCCGAAAAAAGGAGCCAAACGCGGTCCGCCGCCTGCGCGAAATCGCGTCGACCATGCGGTCGTTGCAGGTGAGTATCAATGAGGCCGACCAACAGCGCTGGTTCGACCTGAACTACGAATTGCACGACATATTGCTCGCGGTCGCGGGCAGGCGGCATCACCTGCGTGTCCTGCAAATAGTCCGGGCGTTGGCTGAACCGTATATTCGGATGGAGATCTGCTTGGCCCGCAGCTTTGCGGAAGCTCAAGACGAGCATGAGGGCCTGATCGACGCCTTTGCCGCCGGTGATTGCGAAACTCTCGAGAAGCTGACGCGTGAACACGTACAGCGTACCGCGCAACGCATCATCGAAGCGCTCGGCGAAAGCAAGATTGGCGAGCAACAGCCTGCACATGCGTAGCCGGGGCTTGTGCCGAAGAACAGACGCGCACACACTCGAACACCCAACATGAAGCTTGTTTCCTTTCGCCGCGGCGAAGCACTCCAACCCGGTGCGCTGGTGGACGGCCACGTAGCTGATTTGTCGGCGGCGGCCGCCTCGCTACTCGATATCATCTCCAGCAATCATGAACAGAACTGGCTGGACCAGGCTGTTCGTAAGGCACCCCGACTGCCGATCGGTTCAGCCCAATTGGTCGCGCCGATTCCCTTGCCCCGACGCAACATCTTCTGTATTGGTAAGAACTACGCGGCGCACGCGCGCGAGTTTCAGCAATCCGGCTTCGATGCAACTTCGTCGGGGCAGGACGTGCCGACGGCGCCGGTGGTCTTCACCAAGGCGCCTTCGTCGGTGATTGGACCAGAAGCGGCAATTCTCGCCAATCTCGACCCTACCAATAGCGTCGACTATGAGGGCGAACTCGGCGTCGTCATTGGTCGCGGCGGCCGCGGCATCTCGCGCACCGACGCGATGGACCATGTTTTCGGCTACACAATCATCAACGACGTGACCGCTCGGACCTTGCAACATAAGCACAAGCAATGGTTTCTCGGCAAAAGCATCGACAGCTTCTGCCCCATGGGACCGACCCTGGTGACAGCCGACGAGATTCCTGATCCGACCCGATTGAAGCTCGAAACCCGTGTAAACGGCGAGTTGCGGCAGAACGCGGTTGTTTCGGACCTCATCTTCGACATCCCGACGCTCATCGAAACAATTTCGCGCGGCATGACGCTCATGCCGGGCGACATCATCGCCACCGGCACGCCCGAGGGAGTCGGTATCGGCTTTACCCCGCCAAAATACCTCAACAGTGGAGATACTGTCGCCATCACCATAGATCCGATCGGCACCCTCACTAACGCGGTGCACTGAAATCGCTGCCGCCGATCAAAGTTCGAGCGTAATCAGATCGGAAGTCGCGCGCGACACGCAAACGGTGAGAAAGCGGCTGCGTTCGCTCGCGGACAAGAAGTAGTCGCGGTGAGTGACCGATCCATCCCGATAGCCGACCTTGCAGCTTCCGCAGGTGCCGGCTTCACAGGAGGAAGGCACCTCCACTCCCGCGTTTCGCAAGGCATCGAGCATCGAGACGTCGGCTGCCACGTCGATCAATCGTCCGGTCGACACGATCCTTATCTTGAATGGCTTCGCGTTGTCCCCCTCTTTGGCCGAGGGCGGCGTGAACGACTCGAAATGGACGGTTCGCGCCGGCCAATGTCGCGTTGCGTCATGCACGGCGTCCATAAGAGAAGGCGGGCCGCAGCAGTAGACATGCGTGCCTTCAACGACCTCACTCAGCAAATCCGCCACGCGCAAGGCATCACGTGAGTTGCGGCCGCCGAAATAGCTGTGGACCTTGGTTCGTCGCAGAGTGCCCAACATCGCCAGGAACGGCGCGGTCTCGGGATTGCGGGCGCAATAGTGCAGCTCCCCCTCGTCGCCGCTTCCTTCGAGTCTGCGCATCATCGATAGGAAAGGCGTGATGCCGATGCCCCCGGCTATCATCAGGTGCCTCTTGGCGCCGAGGATCGCCGGGAAGGTGTTTCTTGGCCGCGAAATCGTGACCACCGAGCCCTGATTTACCTGTTCGTGCAGATAGCGCGACCCGCCGCGGCCGTCGTTATCCAAACGAACCGCGATCTCGTAACACCCGCCACTCGCAACATTGCACAACGAGTAGTGGCGAATCAGTCCATTGGGCAGCTCCACATCGATGTGCGCGCCCGCATCGAATTCCGGCAACCTCTTTCCGTCCGCACGCGACAAGCGGAAGCACTTCACTCCGGGAACGGCATATGATGCTTGTTCGACCCGGGTCTCGAACCAATCGGATTCGTCAGCGTCTACCGGCGGCCGGTTCCATAACCGATCCTCCCAGCCCTCAACCTGCGCGGACTCCGTCCGCTTTGCGAAGATTGCCCTCAGTTTCGGCGCCAGCGGTTCGAGTCGTGCCAATTCACGCGCTGCCTCCATGTTCTTCGTTTCGAGATACAGAAAATGCTGAACTCGGGCGACCGGCCATTCAGGACAGATTCGGTCAATCAGCGCGATCGAGTTGCCAGGCTCTACGAAACCGGGCTCGATAACCGAATAGAACCAGCCCGTTCGGAAGGATTCCTGCGCCCGTCGCGACATCGATGGGTGGCCGAACCGGTGATTGAGCTTGTAGCAGGGCTGGCGCGATTGCGTAACGCGCACCAACGCTCGGCCTAAGCGCAGGGTGTCCCCGATGCAGAGGTTGGTCTCATCGAAGATGCCGGCCACGATGTTCTCGCCGAAGCCGCTAGGCCCGAAGCGATCCGCAATGCCCGGGAACTCCGCCCGCCAAGTGTCGTAGTGGTGCAGCGCGTATTGCAGGACGGCCTGATAAGGACCGCCGTGAATCACGGTCTCTGCCTGTTCATCACCCTCTAATCCCAGCTCGCCGATCCAAACCGGCTCGTTGCGCGTGCGCTTGTCGATTGCGGACGTGATTCCAGAGCGGCCCAACGGTTTTGGCCGGCCGGTGCGGACTTCCAGCACTTCGGAATTGAACTTCACCTGATCCATCACAATTTGGCCGAGGGCGAACGCGCCTCGATGTCGGCGCCTCGCCGCAGCACTGTTTAGATGCGCTTGTGCGTCTTATCGCAAAACGGCTGACCGGCGGTGTGCTTGCGGCCGCACATCCACGCTTCCTTAGTCTCAGTCGCCTTATACCGGACCGACCTGAATGCGGTAAAACCGCAGAGAGGCTGGTTTTTGCTGCGCCCGCACGCGCACCACCAATATTCCTGGCCTACCGTCAGCTCGATCTTGTATGGAGACTTCTGCGCAATTTCAGATGCAGTCAGAACACGGCTCCTTCGCAGCGAGTTGGCTCGTTCGCACTTAAGACAATAACGCCATCACCACCCGCGGTGCGGTCGTCAACGGGACTTCTTCCATTCCTGGTATTCCCGCAGCACGTCGTCGGCCGGCGGAAATATGTCCATGATCGACCGCCCCGCCGCGATCCTCTGTTCGGCGAACTCATCATAGGTGGCAGTCTCCAGCGCCTCCGTCGCCAACTCCTCCGCTATGCCTGCCGGAAGCACCACGACCCCGTCGTTGTCGCCGACTACAATGTCCCCTGGATAGACTGCGACCCCGGCACAACCGATGGGCACGTCAAGGTCAGCCGAGTGCAGACCGATCGGTGTTGCCGGGGGCGATGCGCGGCGCTGGTAGGCGGGAAGGCCGACCTTGATCACGCCGGCGATATCGCGGAAACCGCCATCCGTGACGATCCCGGCGCACCCGCGGACCTTGAGCCGACCGATCATCAAATCGCCGGCCGAAGCCGAGCGCGCGTTGTTGCCGGTATCGATGACCAGCACGCCGCCTGGCGGACAAACCTCCAAGGCTCGACGCTGCACGTTGTCAGGTCGCCGCAATGCCTCCAGTGTGTCGATATCTTCGCGCGCAGGAATGAAGCGCAAGGTGAAAGCGGGGCCAGCCATTGCCGGCATGTCGGGCGCAACCGGAACTATGCCGTGGAGGAACTGGTTGCGCAGGCCCCGCTTGAGCAACCCGTTGGTCAGGACTGCGACGCCGACCTTGAGAAGCAGCGCGCGCGTCTCCGGCTTGAGCGCCGGCATTTGGCCGTATCCACCACCAGCCTTATCTATGCGGTCGGTACCTGCAGGAACTTCTCCTTGGTCTGCTTGGCCATCATTTCGATGTCTTCAGGCTTCGTCTCCTCGGCGGGGAAGTTCAGCTCGACATTGATGCCGTTGGGATCCTGCATGAAGAACTGAGTATTGTGGACTCTGGGAAGCACCACCTTGTTATATTTGATGTTGTTCTTCTCCAGCCGCTCACGCACCTCGTCAATTCCGGTTGATGCGAAGCAGATGTGATGGAGCCTGCCGGCCGGCACTTTCGGACGATCGGGCTCGCCCGGGTTCGTTCCGATGAGATGGATGGTTGGCATGTTGTTTTCACAGTACAACCAGGCGCCGGGGATGGGCAGCGGTGGTCGGTCGCCCACGTAGAGGCCAAGGACATCACAGTAGAATTTGATCGTCTCCTCCAAATTCACGGTTTCAATGTTGTAGTGGTCCAGGTGATGCAGGCCCATTTCGAGTCTCCCTTTAGATTGCGGAATGTCGCATCCTCGCGACTATTTTAAACCGACGATCGCTTCGATCTCGACCTTCACTCCGGGAAGCGCAAGTTCACGCACGCCGATCAACGTGCTCGCAGGGCGCGCCGAACCGAAGTACTCCTGGCGCACCTTGTTGATCTTGACCCGATCGTTGACGTCGACCAGGAACACGGTCACCTTGAGCACGTCGGCAAAGGTCGCGCCCGCCGCCGCGAGCACCTGCTTCATATTCTCAAAGATACAGCGTGTCTGCGCAACGACGTCGTCGCCGCCAACGAGTTTGAGGTCCTTGTCGACTGCGATGACGCCAGAGACGAAGAGCAGGTCTCCGAACCGAACCGCATCGGTATAGTGGCTGATAGCGGGCGCCAAGCCGGGCACGGCTATCTCTTCGCGCTGCGTCCCCCGAGAGGGCGGGCTTCCCGTCGTCATACTTCCTCCCAGGGCATCTTGTAGATCGTATCCAATCGTCTTTTGCTGTCAACCGTCATAGACGCATTGGTGCTTGCGCGTCGTTGATTGTTTACAATAGCCAAGCTCACCCCTATAGTCGGTTTGAATGTGCGCAGGCCCGCGCGCGAAGGCGCTAGGTCGCCGCAGGGCAAGGGAAATCGGGGGAGGTCGTGATGGTCGATAAGGGGGGACAGGGCGCCGTCCTGTTTACAGAGCTTAAGTTCGGACGGTGCACGCTGCCGAACCGGATCGTCATGTCGCCCATGACCCGCTCGCGGGCCGATGAAAACTTCGCGCCCCCGGCGATGGCCGTTACCTACTACACGCAGCGTGCCTCGGCGGGATTGATCATCGCCGAGAGCACAACTCCCTCACCCAGCGGCCATTGCTATGTCCATCAGCCCGGCATCTACACGAAGACCCAGATCGACGCCTGGCGAAAGGTGACCGACTCCGTCCACAAGGCGGGTGGCCGCATCTTCCTGCAGCTCAACCACGGCGGCAGGGCGGGTCACCCTCTCAACCAGCCCACGGGCGGCGAGATCATCGGGCCGTCACCGATCGCGATGAATGGCACCCGCTATACGGATCAACTCGGCGAGGCGCCGCCGCCGACTCCGCGCGCAATGAAGCTCGATGATATCAAGCAGGTGGTGGCCGATTTCGGCAAAGCGGCAAGCAACGCGGTCGATGCGGGCTTTGATGGCATCGAACTGCATTGCTCCACCGGCTACCTGATGGAACAGTTTCTCAACCCGAGTTCAAACCATCGCACCGACGCTTACGGCGGCTCGATCCAGAACCGGGCGCGGTTTGTCGTCGAGTTGTTGATGAGCGTCTCCGATTCGATCGGGCCGGACCGCGTGGGCATTCGTGTGTCGCCGTACAGCTTCCTCAACGACTTGGTTGGGGAGTATCCGGGGATGGAGGATACCTACCGGCATCTCGTCGCCGAAATGAATCGGATCGGCATTCTTTATCAGCATCTCAAGGATGTTTCGGCGCTAGGCGGCGCTGTGTTCAAGAAGCCGCTGCGGGACGAAATGCGACACCTGTTCAAGGGCATCACCCTGCAAAACGGCGACTTCGACAAGGAACGCGCCGCGGCAACTCTGGCAGCGAAGCAGGGCGATGCGATCGTTTTCGGGCGCCCGTTCATCGGCAATCCGGATTTGGTCGCACGGCTCGCAAACGATTGGCCGATCGTCATTCACAACGAGGCGACTGTCTACACGCCAGGCCCGAAAGGATACATCGACTATCCGACCTACAACCCGGCGCAGGAGCGCGTGGGCGCATAGCGCTTCAGGTGCAAGGGGGGCCAGGCGCCAGGAAGCGCGCCTGCTGGCTACAGTCGACGTCGCCTGACGCGGTCGAGCATCACCGCGAGGATGATGACGATGCCGATCGCCAGAATCTGGTAGTACGACGAGACGCCCACCATCGTCATCGAATTCGACAGCGCGCCGAGAATGATGCACCCGTACAGGACATGGATCATTCCCCCGCTGCCGCCGGTTAGCGCGATCCCGCCTAGCACGACGGCAGCGATTGATTTGAGCGTCATGTCAGGCTCGGCGACGGGCTGAGCCGCATTGATCCACGACGTGAGAATGATGGCGGCGATCCCCGATGAGAAGCCGGCAAACGTGTAAACCAGCATGTTGTAGAAGGGGACTGGGATACCCGAGCGAACGGCCGCGGCGGGATTTGAGCCGATGGCGTAGATATAGCGGCCGAACACCGTACGACGGAGGATAAACGATCCCAGCAGCATGAGTGCGACCGCGATCTCGAAGCTGACGGGCACACCCAGGAAATGACCGAAACCGATCAAGCTCGAGAGCTCGGGGGGGATCGTGTAGATCGGCACTCCGTGCGCCAAGATTAGTGCTATCGCCGTAACTACCGAAGCCATCCCTAAGGTGATGATAAACGGCGAGGTGCGCTGATAGGCGATGAGGAAGCCCGTGAAAGTGCCGGTAACGACTCCGACGATCGCCATGACAGCGACCCCGCCCCAAACGCCCACATACTTGACCGCAAGGATGCCGGCGATGCCCGAGATCGACATAACCGCCGCCATTGAGAGGTCGAGCCCGCCACTGATGATGGTGAACGCTTGGCCCACCGACATGACCACCAGGGGCGCAAGCTGACTTGCGAGATTGTCCAGGTTGTCCCACGACAGGAAGCGCGGCTCGAGGACGTACGCGATTGCGGAATAGGCGACGATGAAGGCGGGTAGCACCAGATCGCCAAGGTTTGCGGGGAACAAGCGCCGTCGCACAAACGAGCGCGTTATTGTCTCGGCGACCACATTGGTCATTCTCCGCTCCCCATTCGCAAATGGAACTGCCCGGCCGCGTGCTCGCTATCCTCGACGCGACCGCCGAGGACGTCGGCTATGATCTCCCCCTCATCGTCCAGCGTTGGATTTTCGAATTTGCGCACGATTTTACCGCCGATAACCGTATAAATCACATCGCAGATCGCGATGGTTTCGAGGAGATCGCTGGAAACCAGCAGTACGCCAATCCCTTCAGCCGCCCGCGCGCGAATGAGTTCGTGGATATCCTGCTTCGATCCGATATCTACACCGGCCGTCGGATCCTCGAGCACGAGCAAAACGCCTTCCCGACCGAGCGAACGGCCGAGCACGACCTTCTGCTGATTGCCGCCACTCAGACTCGTGATTGGATCGTCGTAGTCCGCATAGCGCGCCCGGAAACGGCTCAGTTGTCTCTTGGTCAACTCGCGCTCCGCGCGGTCACGAAGCACCCCCGTCCTTTGAACCCGGTTGAGTTGGCTCAGCATCAGGTTCTCGCGGGCGCTGCGGCTGGGCAGAACGCAGTTGGCGGCGCGTCCGGACGGCAGATAGGAAACGCCGCGGCGGGCAGCGTGTGCCGGGTTGGCCGGCCGGTAGCGCATTCCCGCAAGCGTCATGGTGCTCGGCCGAATATCGGCGAGCCCGACCACTGCGTTGCCGATACGCTCGCAGCCCGAGCCAACGACGCCATACAGCCCGACGATTTCGCCTCGGCGTACCGACACATCCACCTGCCCGCCGTTGCGGGCTGGCAGGCCGGCTATTTGCACGACTTCCTCGCCGACCGTCGTTTGCTGCCTGCCGCCGGCTTTGGTCCCCGATCCGCCCACCAGCTTCGCAACGATGTAGGCGGCGCTCATGTCTGCGGCGACGGCAAAGGAATCGACGAGAACGCCGTCCTTCATCAAGCTGACCCGATCCGCCACTTCGATGACCTCTTCCACATGATGGGTGACGAAGATCACCGCCATGCGGCGTTGTCGAGCGCCGCGGATGACGTTCAAGAGCTTCTCGTTCTCGCGCACTCCGAGCATCGCCGTCGGCTCGTCGAGGATGAGGACCCGTGGCCGGCGCGCCAGCGCTTTCACGACTTCAATTAGTTGCTGGCTGGCTACCGAGAGACTGCGCACACGTGCGTCGAGATCGAAGTCGAACTGGTACTCGGCAAGCAGGTCGCGGCAGAACTCGACTTCCTTCCGCTTTGCCAGGAGACTTAGCGGATGCCGGGCGGATTCCATTCCCAGGCAGATGTTCTCGCGCACCGTCAGGTCCGGAACGAGCGACAGCTCCTGGAACACCATGGCGAGACCGCGACTGCGTGCCTCGGCAATGTTGCGGTACTGCACCTCCGCTCCGTCAAGAAACAACCGGCCCTCGTCCGGAGGAAACAGACCTCCTACAATCTTCCCAAGAGTTGATTTCCCGGCCCCGTTTTCACCGAGCAGCGCATGCACCTCGCCGGCGACGAAGTGGGTCGAGACATTGTTGACCGCGTGCGTCGAACCGAATCGCTTGTGAATATTTTGGAGGACGACGATTTCCCGCGTTCCGGTCGCTGGGACGCCAGTTACTGGCAAGTCGTTCGGCATGCTCTCCGCCGCTTCCCGCGTTCGCAGACTACCCGGTCTACCGCACCAGACGTTCGTTCCGATCGCGCAGCGGTCCCCGACAATCAACCCGATGCGGCGGCCGCCTTTATCGGCCGGACGATGCCTTGTCGTGTCCCCTTCGTCGAGCCCGTAGTTAACCCTATCGCGGAGTTCGCGGGCGCATTGCTACGGCCCTGGCAGGGGCTGCGCGATTGACAAGAACGACGCGCCGGACTTCGACGGCCCAGTGTCATGGTACCCGCGAAGCCCGGCGCTCTCTTTCCGCGACGAAATGTTATTGCAACGCTTCGATCGACCAATCCGCCGGCGGCACGTCAGTTTCTTCCCACGGATAGTCTTTGTAGTTCTCCTTGGTGATGATCCGCGTCGGGGTGAGGACCACGGGATAGCTGAAGTGGTCGTCATGCTTTATCAGCGGCGTCGGGAGTCCCAGTTTCCGGCGGATCGAGTATTGCACCATGAGCCGCCCCATCAGAATCGCGGGCTCTGTGTTGACGCCGAGGAGGGTGCCATCATCGAGCGCCGGGAAAACGGCGCGAACAATATTGCTGCTGACCACTTGCATGTTCGCGTGCCGCTGCCTGACGCCCTGAATCGCACCCATCCCGAGACCCCCGGCCGGAGCCCAGACGAAGGTGGCGTCCGGATTCTTGGTGATCATATCGGACGTGGTCGCCAGCGCGTAGCCGATGCTGATTTCGCCGCCGACAGGAGCCACGATGACTTCCTCGCCTGGGCAGCTTTTGGCAGATTCCAGGAGACCGTCGACACGAAGCTTCGTCCATTCGGCTCCCGCTGGCCCGGGCAGCGCGAGCGTCTTGAACGTCGGCTTGTCCTTCGGCCTTCTCTGGCACAGGGCATCGCCCATTCTCTTCCCGATGTCGAAGTCGCTCATCACGACGCCGTAATCGGTCAGCTTACTGCCGAGTGGAATACCAGCGGCGATGACGGTGATGCCTTTTTCTTTCACCTTCTTGAGCATTGGATCGAAACCGTCGTAGGCCGAGGGGCCGAGGACGAGCACGTCGATGCCCTTGGTCATCATGGCTTCGATCTGTGCGTATTGTTCGGCCATGTTGCCGAATTTGCCGGCGATGCTGACCTGTACGACCTTGCCGCCAACACGTTTTGTCTCGTCCACCATTCCGTAGGCCATGCCCTTCCAGAAATCGTCCTGGAGGTGGACGAGAGTGACGCCATAACGGATGACCGGCGCTTTGTCCTGGACCGGCTCCGTCACCCCGAGGTACCGGTCTTGCTGCTCTTCAGCGTAAATTTTCCCGCCCACAGCGGTGATGATCCCCACGGCCAAAGCTGCAGCACATAGGGATGACGCTCTCACGTTCTTCAGCATGGTAACCGCCCTTTCCCCGGGAAGATTGTCTCCAAAAGACAAAAGACATTATCCCTCCGGCCCGGACATTTGCAATCCTTTTTTCCGGCTTTTGCCGAGCAGGCCGCTGCGCCAAGCGCTTGCCCCCGCGGCCCTATTTCTCTTTGATGCCCCAAGGTGCTTCAGGCGCTGGGCCAGTCTATCGCAGTACAAGCGGAAACCGATATGGCTGGGGTATCAGCGCTCGCTCAGAACTCATACGTCATCGCTCATAACGACGGCGCATTCTGGCCGGTGTGCCCTCGCAGGAAAAACCGAACAGCCGCGTCCGTTCGCGGTTCATCACCACTGCTGCACCGTCAACTACGGCCAGCAACTTTTCGATCGCAAGCGGCGAGTTTTTGATCCCAACACTTCTCTTCTGCAGAATGGAATCAGAATCGAAATCGCGATATTCCCTTTAATCGCGACCCGCCACCACGGCTTCAACCTCTAGCAGGAAGTCCTCCTTCACCAAACGGTCGACAATGAGCAGCGTGTTGGGTGGATAAGGCTGCTTGCCGAATATTTTCGGGAAATACGCCGCGCGCTGCTCCATAAATTTTTCGATGTCTTGCGAGTGGACGAGATAGGTGGTGAATTTGACAACGTCCTTGAAATTGGTGCCGATCCCCTTCAGCACCGCCTCCAGGTTCTCGAAGACCTGGCGGAATTGGCGAGCGAAGTCGTGGTTGCCCGCGACCTTCCCGTTTCGATCAACAGAGAGTTGCCCGGCGACGAAATAAAGCGTGCCCGCGTTCACGCGCGTAACATGCGAGTAAAGCCCCTGAGGAGGGCAAGCCTGCTTTGGGTTTATGTATTCGATGCGCTTGGCCATTTCTCACTCTCCTGGCGTTTGTCTGAAATCTCTCCGCGATCACTTGAACTCGAACGCAAGCACAGGCGCATAGTGGATACCTATGGCCGATGTTTACTTGTTGGAAGTCGGGGCCGCTCGACCTGGCGTTGGCCCCCTTACGGCATCGGGATCTCGCCCTCGTCCTTCGGCACCTTGTAGCCGCGCTGTACGGCAGGTCGCTTGGCGATCGTCGTGTACCAGCGCTTCACATTGGGGTACGCGTTCAGATCGATAGTCTGCCACTCGAAGCGCGAAATCCACGGCCAGATGGCGATGTCGGCGATCGAATACTCGTCGGCGACGAATTCGCGCTCGGCGAGCCGGCGATTCAGCACGCCGTAGAGCCGGTGCGCTTCCTTGAGGTAGCGCTCTTCGGCATAGGGCGCCTTGCCTTTGTTGAACTTCACGAAATGGTGCACCTGACTCAGCATCGGCCCCTCGCCGCCCATCTGCCACATCAGCCATTCGATGGCGCGATAGCGCGGCTCGCCCGCCTTGGGCAGGAGGCGACCTGTCTTGTCGGCGAGATAGATGAGGATCGCGCCGGACTCCATCAGGCTCATCCCGGTGTCGCGGTCGACGATTACCGGAATGCGGTTGTTCGGACCGATCCGCAAGAATTCCGGGGTGAGCTGCTCGTTCTTCATGATGTCCACGGTATGGACCGTGTAGGGCAAGTCGAATTCTTCGAGGCCGATGGAAGCTTTGAGGCCGTTGGGCGTGCCATACGTGTACAGATCGATCATTGCATCTTTCCCACACTGGTTTCGGATGGATACGGTTCGCTGTCTGTGAATGTCACGCGAACGACGCTAACGGAGTCGAAGCACGAGCTGTATAATATCTTGTCGCGGACTGCAGTAAATTCTTGTAGCTTGGGCTAAACGAAAGGAGTCGAACAGAATTTTGCGAGCGGAAGCGCGAACAGCGCTGCGATCATGGCTGCGTTGGGAGTATGCAGAGGGTGGGGCACGGACTGAACACGCGCATAACTACGAGCAGGCGGTCGAGCCCTTCCTAAAGACTGACCGTCTGAGCGATAGTGAGCGAGCAATGCTGATGGGCGTGCTGCAAGCCTATCGTTGGTCGCCACGGCTCGACGCTCGAGTGGGGTTTTGGTCGAATCTCAACACCGCGGCGAGGCATGCGCTTTTGGGGATGTACTGGAAATCTTCGCTCGGACCGAGCATTTTTGACCCCGAAGCGCTTTTTCGGCCAAATCATTTCGCTTAGTGCACAATCGCGAGTCGTCGATGTGAACTGAAACGCTTGACCCCAATTGCCGAAGGCAAGCTAGGCAAAGTCGCTGTCGCGGGCCCGCAGGCTGTGCACCCGGCGGCGCTCATGGCGAGGGCACTCCTATCTCATTCAATGCTTCTTCCTGGAGAAATCTATGCCCGATCAGCTTACAGACCCGATGAAACCGTTCGACTGGGCATTCCCCTACCCTTCGCAGCGCATGCCGATACTCGCGCGCAACGCCGTTGCCACGTCGCAGCCGCTCGCCGCACAGGCCGGATTAAGCATGTTGTACAAAGGCGGTAATGCCGCGGACGCGGCAATTGCCACTGCAATCACGCTCACGGTCGTAGAACCGACCGGCAATGGTATCGGCAGCGATGCGTTCGCCATCCTGTGGGACGGTAAAAAGCTCCACGGCCTGAATGCTTCAGGCCGATCGCCCGAGGGCTGGACGCTCGATCGGTTCACGGGGAAGAGCGCGATGCCGACCACGGGCTGGGACGCGGTCACGGTTCCCGGTGCGGTCTCCGCTTGGGTGGCGCTGTCGGAGCGCTTCGGTAAGCTACCCTTTGCTGATCTTTTCGAGCCCGCGATTCGATATGCCGCGGACGGCTACCTGGTGTCGCCGACCATCGCCCGCCTCTGGGCAAGGCAGGCGCCAAGCCTGAAGGACGTGCCGGGCTTCGTCGAGCACTTCATGCCCCACGGTCGGGCGCCGGAGGCGGGCGAGAAATTCGCGGCGCCCGCCCACGCGAGCACGCTGAAGCGCATTGCTGAAACAAAGGGGGCGGCATTTTACCGAGGCGAGCTCGCGGAAAGTATGGCCGCGCATTCCCGCAAGCATGGCGGGGCGATGACGACGGCTGATCTCGCTGCGCATACCGCGAACTGGGTCGAGCCTCTCGCCCAGGACTACCATGGCTATACACTCCACGAGATCCCCCCCAACGGGCAAGGCATCGCAGCTCAAATTGCGCTCGGGATACTCGAAAACTTCGACCTGGGCACGATCCCCTTGGATTCCGCTGACAGCCTGCACCTGCAGATGGAGGCAGTGAAGCTCGCGTTCGCCGACATCTACGAGTACGTGTCTGACGCCGATACGATGCGAGTAAAGAGCGCCGATCTGCTCGACCAGGCATACCTGCTGACGCGCTCGCGTCTCATTGACATGAAAAAGGCGCAGACGCCGCGGTATGGCGTGCCCGCTTCCGGCGGCACCGTCTATCTCACCGCCGCCGACGCTATGGGCATGATGGTTTCCTACATCCAGTCCAACTACCAGGGTTTTGGATCCGGCATCGTAGTTGACGGCATTAGCATGCAGAACCGAGGCTACAGCTTCTCGCTGCGGCCCGGTGATGCCAACGTCGTCGCGCCGCGCAAGCGGCCGTTTCACACGATCATCCCTGCGTTCGTCACGCAGAACGGCCAGCCAGCGATGAGTTTCGGGGTGATGGGCGGATCAATCCAGCCGCAAGCTCACACGCAAGTGATGGTCCGGCTTACGGACTATCATCAAAATCCCCAGGCCGCTTCGGATGCGCCGCGCTGGCGGCTTGACGACCAGATGAACGTCCAACTCGAGCCCGATGTGCCGGTTGCCGTAATTGACGAACTGAAATCCCGCGGCCATCGGACGATCCGGAGCGACCGCCTGAGCACCGAATTCGGGCGGGGGCAGTTCATCTTCAAGCTCGACGACGGTTATTTCGCCGCTTCCGAAAAGCGTACCGACGGCCAAGCCGTGGGCTTCTGACGGGAAGGCGTGAAAGCTGACATCCTTAGATCAACTTCAACCCTTTCAAGCTGGCAGGGCCTTCCTTTCCGGCAATTATGCGGTCGCTGTTGGGGCAAGGGCGGGCCTTCGGCGGTTGGACGGCCGCCGCCGCACTGGACTGTCTGAATCTGCTAGGCGTCGCCCGGCATGACCTAACGTTATGGTGACATGCGCAATCGCGAGAGTGTCTATGGGCATGTCCTAAAGCAACCCGACTGAGTCGTCGCCTTTAACTACGGCCCACGACACAACGCGAAGCGTAACATAGATGCCGCTCTGGGGCCGGGGAGCTGCCAACTCCCATTTACGCGATAACTGTCGATGGCAAGATGTCGTCCGTTGTCATGGCTTCGACCGGGATAGATTCCAGCGACTGGAAAGAGGTATCGCAAGTCGGGCAAATCCACAGATGACGGATGTGCGTACCATCGCGATATTCAGATTTTTCGGGGGCAATCAGCTCATCTTTGCATCGAACGCAGTTTATTCCAAAGGTGGAGCGGCGATTGGATACCATCGTCGCCATGGTAGCCTCCTCAATGCCGATCCCCGACAGAACAAACCTATCTACCATTCAAATCGGGGGCGAGTCATTTTCTCTGGTGCAAGATAATTTTTATACCGCACTGCACCAAAGAAGAGGGGGTGCCAGCAGTAGACAATGCGGCACCGCACTGCAATCCGAAAAGGCAGCGACCTGCGTCTTGGCGGTAGTAGGCAGCGGGTGTGACGTTTGCGCGTACCCTGTGAAACAGCGCAATCAAAAAAGGATACGGTCGATCTTCCCAGGACCTGCAATTTACCCCAAGTTGTGGCGATTAGTGGCCGAAACTCAATCTAAAGGACTTCCAATTGATGTGCGATGCACAGATACGGATACGACCCCTAACTCGGTGGTTCTAGTTGGAAGTACGGGTGATCTATACACCGAGGGCTACGCACATTCCGGCAAAGTTCCTTTGTATAAAGTCAGCGAGGCAAGACCAGATCGCATTCGAGCCTTATGGCCGCATCTCGATCATTTTGGCCACGCACGGCGATATCTTAACTGGAATCCATAATTTTTCGGTGGTTTGAGCTTGGAGAAGGTCTGCCACCGCATACCTTTGCCCGCGCCGCCAGAAGCGAGGCGTGTCCAGTTCGTCCGCGCCGTTCGATACTCGGCCGGAACACCCGCTCGTTCCAACCGCGCCCCTTGCTCGTCCAACTCTCGGGAAGAAACAGAGCTTAGCCCTCAAACGGTCGCGTCGGGTCTTCCGTTTGATCAGGAAGCTACAGTTGCGGCTTGTACTGCAAATGAAGGTGAACCCGAGGAAGTTGAAGGTCTCCGGTTTTCCGAGCCCGCGCCGAGCGCGTCGGTCCGCCGCGAAGCGGCCAAACTGGATCAGGCGGGTCTTCTCCGGGTGAAGTGACAGCGAGAACTTCTCCAGTCGATAGCGCATGGCGGCCCAGAAGCGTCCGGCATCACTTTCGTGCTCAAAGCCGACAATAAGATCATCAGCATATCGCACGATTATGACCCTGCCCTTGGCCTCACGATGTCGCCATCGCTCGGCCCAGAGATCAAAGACGTAGTGCAGGTAAACGTTGGCAAGGAGCGGCGATATCACCGAACCTTGGCCGGTTCCCGTGGCACTGACGGTCAGAGCCCCGTCTTCCAGGACGCCCGCCTTGAGCCACTTTTGGATCAGGTGAATGATGCGCCCATCGTTGATCGACGGTTCGTAGACTGCGAGCGCACCCCGCAGGCAGCGGGCCTTTTTTGTCGGCCGGCTCATCGTGATACACTTCGCTCGCAGCCGGCCCCCAGGTGGTGGGAATCCGATTGCGTGCACCACTCAGCCCCGGCGTCCGTGTCGGGGCTCTTTTTCGCTCTGCTTAGAGACCGCAAAAGAGGGTCAAGACCTTCGTCGGGACTGACGCGGCAGGGGTAGACAAGCGAGTCAACGACTGGTTGGCTGAATCCAAGGTGTACGTGCGCCGGACCAGCACCGCGTTCAAGCGCCTTAGGAACAAGGGCCAGGACGCCCTTACCGCCCATCACGGGGTCGGTATAGCTATTTCCGTTTGGTACGACGAACACCCAGCCGAATCGCTAATTAGGACAGGTGGTCTGGCAAAATAGATCAGAGAGCCCGGAGGTAGGACAGCGCCCACGCAATAACGGCCGCTAGAACTCCTTCGGCTTCGCGGACCGCGACCCGGCCCTTTGCCGGCGAACACACCTCGCGGAAGCCCTCGGCACCGGCGAGCACGATCGGCCCTTATTTTACCGCTGCCTTTGGCCAGATGTTGGTCCCGGTTGGCCCGTTGCCGACCTCCTGTACTATGACTTCGCCGTCTTTGGCCCAGGCATAGTGCGGTGAGTTGGCGGGGACGATCAGGGTAGTTCCCGGTCCCAGCGGCTTCATCTTCGACTCGTCATATTCAGTGCCCGCTCCTGCGCAGTATGTTCCCGAAATGACTGTGACAAGGCGCTGGTCGGGATGAGTGTGGGGGACCGATCTTCCACCAGCACCGTATTTGGCAAATATGGCGTACATTCCACTGGCTGCCGGATTGCCAGCGATTACTAACCGACTGGATAAGTCAGGGGGTTTTGGGATCAAACCCCTTTGGGCTGACCATTCAGATCGGAACTTGCTTCCCGGACGCGCATCGCGGAAGCATTGTGCTCGGCGCAGTTGCGATTCAGGCGCGCGGCTTTGCTCCACTGGCGGATGTCCGGCGGGTAGGCGCTCCACAGCTCCTGTGTGTCCCGCCAGTGCTTCGGATTGTTGATGTCGCCTGACTTCCGCACGCATTATTAACGAGCGGGGGTGCCGTCGATGTGCAACGCGCCGCCCGTTTGGTTCGCCTCGCCATAATTTGCCATCGATGTCACCAAGACGCCAGTCACTCCTTTCGCGCTTGACGGTTCAGTCATCCTTTCCCGGCCACCGACTTCTCCTCGTTCCTGCTGCAGGCGCAGGCGTCAAAGGCCAAGATCATCGGGCTCGCCAATGCAGGCGCCGACACCGTTAACTCAATCAAGCAGGCGTCAGGTGGCGTAACCGCCTTCACCGAGTACGTGCATCGAGTGCTTGAAGTGCGCGGTGTTCAATTTTCTACTGGTCAATTTTGACCAGGCAGCATTCAGCAAATGACCAAATATACGTCGGGCATTGAGTGCGTGAGGTGCGTTTCTGTGCATGAGGTCTATGCATGAGGTCTATCGTAAAAAAGGGCACCATCCTGCCGATTTGCCCCTCCGTGACTGGTGTAAGAAGCTGTACAAGCCCGCGGCTTTGCTGAAAATTGTCCTCAGTCGGCCATCCGCGTAGCGATCTCGTGCGCCTTGTGCAGGGAATATCTAGGGCATCCTATTGCACAGATTAATAGCGACTAGACGATCGATTCCATGAAAGTTGTCAGTTGTCATAAGGGGGGATTCATCTTGGTTTTCGGATTCCCAC
>Ga0210408_10002266_pt1 | contig 18988 bp, 17 predicted proteins | sample IncBWH4MmetaG_FD_155471 | JGI IMG/M metagenome (GOLD analysis project Ga0210408, IMG submission 155471) | Forest soil microbial communities from Barre Woods Harvard Forest LTER site, Petersham, Massachusetts, United States - Inc-BW-H-4-M | ecosystem: Environmental > Terrestrial > Soil >...
AGATGCATCCCAGGCTGACCGACTACGCCCGAAGCCTCCCGAACCTCACACAGTACATCGGCAATTTGCTTACCGAGTTCTTCCCCGACCTCGATCGCGACTTCTAGATCTATTGCCCAGCGGGGCTGGGGCGGTAGGGCGAGACCCAGCTTCCTCCGCCCTGAGCACGAACAGTCGAGTCTCGGTTCGTCAGCCCAATGCTTCGCCTCGAACGGCGGGCGCATCGAGCCATAGGACGACTACACCAGTGACAATCTGCGCCGGTTTCACCGCAATAGGAGAGCGATCATGAGTAAAATCAAAACAGACGATTGGACCGAAATCTTTTTCAAAAGATTGGGTGCTGGCCAGCCGATCGTTTTTCACCATGGGTGGCCACTCTCGGCAGACAAGTGGGATATGCCCTATGATTTCACGTGAGAACCAACTGGCGGTTGGTCGCCGATGAAGGCGCGGGCCGAGAAGAGTTCAGGAAAGGGAATCTCTTCCAGCGTCGGAAGAAGCCAAGACACAGCCGGGTACCGAAATACGCCGATCTATTTCCGATTGTGCGACGTGTCGCCATGAGATGACGGTACTTCCAGGTTGCAAATTCCTCGGCGATGTCGGCCATGGTCTCGCCCAGCATTTTGACCGGCGGGTCGGTTTCGTAGGCCGCGGCCCACACCTTTTCGACCTCCGGGTCGGGAGCTTAAGTTTTGGACGGGTCGCGCCTAATCACCCCCGCCGGAATTTTAAACCCTCTCCTTGATAAGAATGCCAGCACATCGTCGTACAGGCTGGGCTCGTGCAGGGCCTGCTGAAGCTGTTCGAATCGATGTGGTTGCAACTCGAAATGTTCCAGGTGCTGTTCTTGCTTGATGCCGAACAAGTAGACCATGTGCCGATAGGTCCATCCCTGAAGAGCCGTGTCTCGGCCGTGTGTAGCTCCGACCGCCGTCAAAATCGGCATCAGGTCCGACGGGGTGATCCAGGATAGAGACCGCCAAGTCGCGTTCAGGGGTTCGTGGTGATCCACCACTCTGAGCAAGGCTTCGTGAGCCTCCGCCAGATTGTCCTGCCGAAGAGAGGCTTGAGCTGCCTGCATTTCCCTTACGATCAGCGCCCAATAGAGTTCTTGAGCCTGAGCGTTGATCAGGAAGGTATACTCGCCGGGATGGTCGCTGACTGTTTGCTGAAGCGTGTGTAGAATTTCGGTCTGCAACCATGCGCTATACGGGGTCTGGCTTGTTTTTTGCTTCGTCCCGTATCTTTGTCCTCCTTTGATTCTGCGTTTCGCCTTTCGACCTCGATCGCGGTCTCGATGACTTCGTTGTCGTGTCCTCGATGGCCAATGATTTGCAGGCCAGCGGGCAAGAGGTCATCCCTAAAACGCATAGGAAATGTAGCGACGAGATAGCCAGTCAATTTGAACAGAGCCGTGTAGGCCAGAGCGCATGGCGGACACCCTCCAGCCTCCCTCGCGGCGTCTCGTTTCGGCGACTCATGTCGTGACTGCCGTGACTGTATCGGCTTTAGCATGACACGCGCTCCGTCAAGCGGGCAGGATCGGAGTCGGCGCGGGACGCAAAGCTATGTAGCGTTCGATCTCGATGCGCTGTTCCTCGATCGCTGGAGGCAAACACAGCTTGCGCCCGAGTTCACCCGCCGGCTCATCGATCGTAAGCTGCGTCGGAGTTGAGATGGCGCAGATGTGACCGTCTGGATCGCCGAAATAGAAGAGCTTGCTATACAGCGCATCTTGAACGTCAGAGACCCTGACGCCAGTGCGCTTCAGCCGCCCGTGTTCGTGAACAAGCGCGGCGTCGTTTTCCACCTCGAGAGAGAAATGATGGGACAGACCGGTCCCCAAGCGCCCGGGCGAGTAGCCCGGCAGGCCAAAGAACGTCAGGACCGAGCCAGGGGAAAGCTCATCGTCGCAGGCGTAATAGTAGTGTGTACCGCCCTTTTCATCCAAATAGTCAGTCTTCTTGATCAAACGGAGTCCGACCATCTCCACGAAGAAGTTCTCCGTCCGCTCGGCGTTGGACGAAATCGAGGTAATGTGGTGGAAGCCCCGTAGCGCGAAATCTTCCGTGACCGTCGGCACGGGTTGAGGCCAGGTTTCGGCTGCCGTAAGAACCTCATCACGTCCCCCGATCAGATTTTCCTTCGGCTGCCGGCGGAAGCCCGAACCAAGAACCGCTTCGTCGTGTCCGAACCCTGGTTCGGTCGTCGCGATCTCGATGATCGCCCCATCGGGATCACGGAAATAGACGGCGTGAAAATACCGACGATTGTACGGTCCCGTGACGTGCACCCCGATATCCGTGAGACGTCGTTTCCATTTCAGAAGGCCGTTCCTTGTCGGAACATGGAGGGCAAGATGGTGGTTCGTTCCAGCTCCCCAACGCCCTTTCGGATCGCCGACCCGCGGAGATGCGACAGCGGCGGACGTGGCTTGCGGATCGACGAAGCCGGCCTCCGGCATCATGTAGAATATTGGATTCCATTCGACATAGCTAATGGTGTGTCGCCGCTTCGGCTCGCCCTCGAACGCGTGAAACCCGAAAGTGATGACCGGCAGACGCGGATCGAGATGATGGACGGTCCTTTTCACTAGAGGAAGACCGAGCAGCACCGAGTAAAAGTGCTCGATGCGGCCGAGATTGCTGGCTACGAAGACCTGATTGTTGACGCCGCCATTGACCATCTTGTTCATTTTGAACCTTCGCGATCAGGCCTGCTGCTTGGCCATATTGATGATCCTGGGCTGGGTATATTCCTCCAGGCCTGCGCGGCCCAGTTCGGTTCCGATGCCGGACTGCTTGTCGCCCCGGAAGGGAATGTCGGGCTGCAGGTTGAGATGCCTGTTGATCCAGACAGTGCCCGAGTTGATTTGCGAGGCCACGGCGAAGGCGCGCTCGAGATTCTTCGACCAGACGCTGCCGCCAAGCCCGAACTCCGTATCGTTCGCGCGTGCGATGGCGTCTTCGACCTTGGCATAGCGCAGCACCGGCAGAATTGGGCCGAACTGCTCCTCCCTGACCAATCGCGTATCGTCGCCGATGTCGCGAACAATCGTCGGTTCGACGAAATAGCCCTTGCGCTCAAGAACATTGCCGCCCGCAACGATAACGCCGTTCTGTTTGGCATCCTTCAGGAAGCCCTTCACCCTCTCGAGGTGCGCCTTGTTCTGTAGCGGCCCTATCTGGGCTCCAGGCTTGGCGCCGTCATCGACGATAGCCTCGCGCGCCAGCCGCCCGAGTTCCTCGCAGAACTCGTCATATTGCGAATCATGAACGTAGAGGCGCTTGATCACGACGCAGCCCTGACCGGAATTGAAGGTCGCGCCGGCGAACAGATCGGGCGCGATTTCCTTTGGATTGACATCGTCGAGCACGATGGCGGCGTCGTTGCCGCCGAGCTCCAGCGTGAGGCGCTTCAGCGTGCCGGCCGCGCTTTCCATGACTTTCCTGCCGGTCGCAGTCGAGCCCGTGAATGCGACTTTGACGACGTCCGGATGGCTGGTGAGCGCGCCTCCAAGATCGTTGGCGTCGACAATGACGTTGATCACCCCAGGGGGCAGAATATCAGCGCACAGCTCACCTAGTTTAAGCGCCGCCAGCGGTGTGGTCGCCGCCGGCTTGGCGACAACGGTGTTGCCGGCAAGCAGCGCCGGCGCGATCTTCGCTGCCAGAAGGATCATCGGCACGTTCCACGCCGATATTGCTGCGATCACGCCAAGCGGCATCGGTTGTTCGATGATCTTCTGAGACGCGTCCTCCTTCAGGATCCGGGGCGCCAAGTCGAGACCCGCATAATAGCGCATCGCGGCTACGACGGCCGCCATTTCGAACACCGCCTGCGCGATCGGTTTGCCATTTTCCGCCGTCAGGAGTTTCGCAAATTCGGCCTGACGCACTTCAACCGCATCAGCCAGCCTGGCCAGCAGCGCGCCGCGGTCCCGCACGGGCGTCTCTGACCACCGCGGAAAGGCCGCTTTGGCCGCAGCGATAGCCTGTTCAAGTTGCGCGTGGTCTGCCCTGGGCGCCACGGCAACCACTTCCTCCGTCGCCGGGTTGATCACATTCAGCGCCATCGCGCCGGACACCAACTTCCCATCGATCAAAAGCTTATAGTCACTCATCTGTCTATCCTCCAATTCGCGGCAGGGACTGCCCGGAACCATTCCAGGCGCGCCAGCCTTCAGCTGAAGTGTGCTGTTATGGGGAGGGTGATGTGGGGTTGAACGAAGCCCGAGCTCATATCGGCTCGTACTTTTCATATGAACCAAGGGGAGACGTAGCGGGCGGGTGGGGCGCGAAAACTCATTTGATGCGAATCCGACTAATGAGTTCGGCCGGAAATTCGATCACGATGCGCGTAGGGGGCGGGGAGATTGCGCTGCGAGTCGCGGGCAGCGGCTCTTGCGACCGAGCGCATTGATCAATCTGGCCCCGATACTTCGCTATGCGGTACGGCCGGCACCGCGCCGTCATCCCTTTGTGCTGGATCGGTCTGAACGATCTCACTTAGATATTCAATTACGGCACGCACGCGTGGCGGCAAGTTGCGGCGTGAGGGGTAAACGACGGTCAGCGGAAAGCGCGCGGGCGGAAACGCCGGCATCAGGACACACAACCGGCCCGCGCTGATGTCGTCAGCGACAAGCAGATGCGACAACAGCGCGATGCCATGGCCATTCAGCGCGGCGCGGCGAACGGCGTCGGAGTTGTTGGCGCGAAATCGGCCGCGCACGGACGCCGACACCGCGCCCTCGGGACCTGCGAACCACCAGACATCGTCCCGCCCCCATCGGTGATAGATGATGCAATCGTGCTGCTGCAGATCCGCGGGCTCTTTTGGCGCCGCGCGGCCCTTGAGATATTCCGGCGCCGCAACAAGGAATGCGGTTGTGGCGCCGATCCGGCGGGAGATCAGGGCGGAATCGTTGACCTCGCCGACACAGACTTGAAGATCGATTCCCTCTTCGATGAGATCGCGCAGCCTGTCGTGCAGGATGAGGTCGATCGACAATTCGTCGTGCTTCTTCAACAGCGAATTGAGTTTGCTGCTGAAGTAAAGTCCGAGCGGAACCGGAACGCTCAGGCGGACGCGTCCCACGGGTTTGGTGCGACGCCGCCCTGTCCGTTCCTGCAACGCGTCCACTGAATCGACGAGTTGCTGTGCCGCGGGCACAAGGTCGCGTCCCTCCTCCGTGAGCGTGACGGCATGCGTGCTGCGTTGGACCAAACGGGTGCCGAAATGCTCTTCAAGCGCGCTCACCTGTCGCGAGACCGCCGGCTGCGTGACACCCCGATCCTCCGCCACGGCCGAGAACGAACCGACCTCGGCGACACGAAGGAAGGTGCGGAGTGCAGCAATCAGATCCACGGCTCATACCCAAGGTATCAAACGTTATAAGGCGGTCACGGCTTCGCGGCCGTCTGGTCGACGCTAATTTCAGGCCACAAAAGCTTGCCCGCTTAGACAAAGGCTTGCAACCTGCATGAGGCACGACATGATCAGAATCCTTGCGTTGAGCGGCAGCTCGCGCCGCGGCTCCTTGAACCAGAAGCTCCTCGATCAGGCCGCTGACGGCGCGCGCGCCGCTGGCGCCGAGGTGACATCAATCCGGCTGTCGGATTTCGAGCTGCCAATCTATGACGCCGATTGGGAAGCCGAATATGGGCTGCCGAAGGGCGCACAAGCGCTCAAGGCCCTGCTCGCCGACAGCCAGGGCCTGTTGATCGCAACACCGGAATACAACGGGGGCTACACAGCGCTCCTCAAGAATGCGCTCGATTGGATGAGTCGGCCCAACGGTTTTCCTTCCGGCAAGGTTGCCGCGCTGGTATCGGCGTCACCCGGGTTGCTCGGTGGTGTGAAATCCCAGCTTTCGTTGCAAATCGTCCTCAACAAATTGGGCGTGCATGTCATTCCGGAGTCGTTCGCGCTCGGTGCCGCCCATCAGTTCTTCGACGCAGAGGGCAGCTTAAAGGATGCCAATGTCGAGAGCGCGGTTCGCCGCGTCGGCGCAGCACTCGCGGAGATGGTCATCAGACTTGGAACGTGCGACCCGAGCAGCCTCGCCGCGTAGCTCCTTGAGTGCAGCTATCCTCGATAGGGCGAAGAGCCATGACGATACGAACGATCATCGGTGCAGCATCTGCTGCCATTGCCATCGCAATCGCTGCGCCCGCCTCCGCGCATGATGTCGGCGACAAAGTCACGCCGAATTTTCAGCAGGCGATACCCAACATTCCAGGCAAGTCGCTGATCGCCGTGGTCGTCGACTATCCGCCGGGTGGGGCCTCGGTGTCGCATACCCATGCAAAATCGTCCTTTATCTTCGTCTACGTCATGTCCGGAAGCATCGAGTCAAAGGTGAACGACGGTCCAACACGGATCTCCACGGCGGGCGAGAGTTGGTCCGAACCACCCGGCGCCAGCCATCCCATCAGCCGCAATACGAGCAAAACCGCGCCGGCAAAGCTGCTCGCGGTCTTCGTTGTCGATACCGACGAAAAGGCCCTGACCACACCCGTCAAATAGAGGCCGGAGATCAAGGAGAACAGCAATGACCAGGCGTCTCGATTACAACCAAGTCGCTCCCAACGGCGTAAAAGCCCTTGGCGGCGTCTATGGCTATGTCATGCAGAGCGGCCTTTCTGCTGAGCTGGTTCACCTTGTTTATCTGCGTGTCTCGCAGATCAACAACTGTGCCTATTGCCTCGACACGCACACCCGCGACCTCATCAAGAAGGGTGTGAAGATCGAGAAACTGGCGCTGGTGCAGGCCTGGGCGGAAGCTGGCCATCTCTTCAACGAGCATGAGCGCGCCGCGCTCGCCTGGGCCGAGGCGGTAACCCGCGTCTCAGAGACTGGTGTGCCGGATGAAGCGTTCCGGGCCGCGCGCGCGGTCTTCGAGGAAAAGGAACTTGTCGATCTCACGATCGCGATCGGCCTGATGAACGCCTACAACCGAATTGCGATCAGCTTCCGAAATACGCCACAGGCTGCGCTCGAGCAGTAGGAGGACGGGCGGCTTGCGGAACCGTGATTCTCCCCTTGGGAGCCAATCGAGGGTTCGCTCCGCGGGAGGGATGAATCTTTTCCAGTGGTGGAGATTTCCACCCATCAGAAAGTAAGCCAGGGAGACTTTGTAATGACGTACGCCGTCGTGGGAGCGAGGCACGATGTCACGGTAGCTGTCGTCCGGGAGAAAGGGGCTCGATTCCAGATCGAGAGGGCTAGTATCGACCCGCCTCGTCCGGACGATGTAATCGTCCGGGTGGTCGCTACTGGCGTCTGCCATACGGACATTCTCGTTCGAGATCAAGATTATCCCGTGCCGCTGCCAGTGGTGCTGGGTCACGAAGGTTCCGGCATCGTCGAAGCGGTTGGTTCGGCCGTCGTTGGCGTAGAGCCTGGTGATCACGTCGTGATGACGTGGCCGTCCTGCGGGAAATGCAGATTTTGCATCCAGGGCCACCCGACCAGTTGCGAGAAACTCTTCGAACTTAGCTTTGGTTGTGCGCGACCAGATGGTAGCAATGCGATACTCGACCAGGATGGCCATACGCTGCACGGCCATTTCTTCGGGCAATCATCTTTCTCAAGCTTTGCGGTTGCGAGCGAGCGGAACGTCGTAAAAGTTACGAAGGAAGTGCCGATAGAACTGCTTGGGCCGCTCGGCTGTGGCATTCAGACGGGTGCCGGTGCGGTATTCAATGCGTTAAAGGTTTGGCCGAGAGCCCGTCTGGCTGTCTTCGGCGCGGGCGCGGTCGGCCTGAGCGCTGTGATGGCCGCTCGCGTCGCGGGCGCTTCGATGATCGTTGCTGTTGATGTCGCGCCCAAGCGATTGGAACTCGCTCTCGAACTTGGCGCGACACACGTCATCAATAGTCGCGAATCTGACCCGGTCGCCACGATCCAGGAGCTGGCGCCGGGAGGGACGGAGTTCTCGATAGAGAGCAGCGGTCGGCCAGCGGTTCTGCGTCAGGCGGTCGATGCGCTTGGCAAGCGTGGAACCTGTGGCGTCGTGGGCGCTCCTCCGATTGGAAGCGAGGTCAGCTTCGACATAAATCACATAATGGTCGGCGAGCGATCAATCCTCGGCATCATAGAGGGAAACTGCGTCCCGCAAGTATTCATTCCGGAGCTCATCGAGCTCTATCGGCAAGGGAGATTTCCCTTCGATAAGCTCGTTAAGTTCTACCCCTTCGATCAGATTAACGAGGCCGTTCGCGACAGCGAGTCAGGTGTAACTCTTAAACCCATTCTGACCTTTCCTAAATGAGGCGAAGCTCAGTTCGGTCGGCACGGTCCGGTGTGGTCGTTGTGGCCGTTTGCTATAGGTCATTGTCTGGAATGTCGAACATTCTGAAGCCAGATCAACCTGTACGAGGACCTGTCCCATCAGGGATGACCCCGATCCGGTCAACCGACTCAACGGACCGATCATGCCCAGCTTCGCGGCTCCCAAAGTGTGAACAGAGCGGCGGCCGAGCGGCCGCCCATCACGCTCCAGACGCCACGGATGCCGCCGAAGTGCCATCTCTGGCATTGTTGACGATTTGGCGTGTCAGGCGGGGTACAGGCCGAGCAGCGATTTCGGCTCAAGAAACGCCTCCATCCCGAAGTCGCCGTATTCGCGTCCGATGCCGGATTGCTTGAAACCGCCAAACGGTGCCATCGGCTCGTGGGCCAGTGTGTTGATAAGCACGCGACCGGCAACAATCCGGTCGGCCACCCGTCGCGCACGAGTCATGTCGCCAGACAAGACATACGCTTGCAGGCCATAGACCGTGTCGTTGGCGATGGCGATCGCATCTTCCTCGTCCGCATAGGGAATGATCGACAGCACCGGCCCGAAGATTTCCTCGCGCGCAATGGTCATGTCGTTGCGGACGTTGCTGAACAGCGTTGGCCGCACGAACCAACCGTCGAGCCCGTCCGGCCTGCCTTCGCCGCCGGCGAGCAGCGTGCCCTCTTCGATACCGATACGGATATAACGTTGAACGCGATCCCATTGTTTCTGGCTGACCATCGGGCCGACCGTCGTTTCCGGATCGCGCGGATCTCCGGTCTTGACCTGTTCGACCGCCGCCTTCGTAAGCTCCTCCACCTCGCCAAGCCGGTTCCGTGGCACGAGGATGCGTGTGCCGGCGATGCAAGCCTGTCCGCTGTTCATGAAGCCCGCACCGAGGGCCAATGGAATTGCCTGCGCCAGATTGGCATCGTCCAGAATGACGGTGGGAGACTTGCCTCCGAGTTCGAGCGTGATCCTTTTCATCGTCTCCGCGCCGGCGCGCAGGATCGCTTTGCCGACCGCGGTCGAGCCAGTGAAGGAGATCTTCGCGACATCGGGATGGCTGGTGATCTCGTTGCCGACCACTTCGCCCGGGCCGGTGACGATGTTGAACACGCCGGCCGGTAATCCGGCCTCATGCAGCGCTTCGGTTACCACCAGCGTCTGGATCGCACTCATCTCGCTCGGCTTGACGATCGCCGTGCAACCGGCAGCAATAGCGGCAGCGAGCTTGCCGCAAATGAAGCCGGCGTCGCTGTTCCACGGCGTGATGAGGCCGGCGACACCCAAGGGCTCCATCATCACCTCGGCCGTGCCGACGCGACGCGTAAAGCGATAGTCCTCCAGGACCCGGGCCATATCGAGGAGGACATTTGCCGGGTGGTCGGCCATGAAACCGGCACGCGAGACGGGTGCGCCATACTCTTCGACGATTGCTTCCAGCAGTTCCTCTCGACGCGCCCTCATGGCGGTGTGCATCCGCCGCAGCAGGGCTAAGCGTTCGGCCTTGCTCGTGCGCGAGAAGGCCGGGAAGGCGCGTTTGGCGGCAGCGATAGCGGTGCGCGCGTCCTCCCCGTCAGCGAGGCGCACCCGACCGATGATCTGCGCCGTCGCAGGGTTGTGCAGATCGAACAGCTCGGTCCCGTGCGGTGTGACGAAGCTGCCGTCGATATAGACCTTGTCGATGAGGCGCATTGGCCCTCACTCCCAGAGAAGGGTGGATGAGCCGGGAGATAGAGCACTGCGGTTGGCGCGATAAGGTGTATAATTCTGCATGAAGTGGTGCAGGAATCTGGACAATGCGGTCATCAGGACTGATCGAACTCGATGCGGTGCTGGCGGTGGCGCGCCACCGCGGCTTCCGCGCCGCCGCGAACGAGCTCGGCATGTCGCGCTCAGCGCTGAGCCATGCCGTCGCCGCGCTGGAGGCAAAACTCGACGTGCGCCTGTTCCACAGAACGACTCGAAGTGTCTCGCTGACCGAAGCTGGTGAGCAGTTTGTTTCCGGCGTTGCTCCGGCGCTGGGCCAGATCAGAGAAGCGATGGAGCGGGCGGGAAGCCATCGCGAGACGCCGGCGGGCACGCTGCGCATCAACACATCCGCGGGTGCGGCGCGGCAGATGGAGCCGATCGTGTTCGAGTATCTGCGCCGATATCCTGACATGACGGTCGACATCGTCGCTGAAGGACGACTGGTCGACATTGTTGCCGATGGGTTCGACGCCGGCGTGCGGCTGGCTGAACTGGTGCCGCAGGACATGATCTCCGTGCCGCTCGGGCCCGCCCAACGATTCGCGGTCGTGGGATCGCCCGCCTATTTCGAGCACCATCCGAAGCCGCGCACGCCTGCCGAACTCTCCCGGCATCGCTGCATCCGCAGCCGACTGCCGAGCGGAGGCATCTATCGTTGGGAGTTCCAACGCCACGGCGAAGCGTTGGCGATTGATGGTGACGGTCCGCTGATCCTCGACGAGCCCAATTTAATGCTGGCGGCGGCCCGGGCCGGATTCGGGCTCGCCTATCTCAGCGAATGGAATGTCGCGGCCGACCTCGCTGCCGGCTCGCTTGTTCGCGTGCTGGATGAATGGACACCACCCTTTCCAGGCCTGTCTCTCTATTATCCCGGACGTCGGCATGTACCTGCCGGGTTGCGGGCTATGATCGACCTGATCCGAGAACAGGCATTGATGTGAAAAACTTGTTGACGTCGCGCGACGCGTAATCAAATGGAAATTCCGAACGTTTGACCCTTGCCTTCGGAGGGCAACGATCGAGCTCACGGAACATGGGCTTCGGCCAATGATTGGCCATTGAAATGAGCGCATCGAGCGTAAACGAACGGCTTCTGACGCTGCCACGTAGTCCTAAACGCCGGGTACATTTATGGGTACACTGAAAAATCATCATTCGAAAAATTACGTGATTTCAACAAGATATGAGGAAATTCGATTCCGCCCCTGGGCACCAGCGCTCCACATTCGGGGCAGCCGTCCATTTTGCTCAGATCCTCGCGGATCATCGCAGCGAGCTCTTCAGCTGTTTTCGTTTCCTTGGCGTGTTGCGGGTCTTCCATTGCTACTGGGGTCTCTCGCTACTTCGCCCTGTTGTTCCGGACGACCTTGAATTTTCGCGTGCGATGGGAAGTCGCAATTGCGTTGCGCGTTCATCGCGTTCGGCTTGCTGGAACGCGATCTCCTTGCGCACAAATTTGACTAGTTCGTCTTCGGCAGCCCGCATGAAATGCTCGCGTGGCGTCTTCGCATTGCTTTTCCGTTCAATCATGGCCCTGCCTCTATGAAAGCAGCCACGATAAGGCAACAAAACAGCTGGCGCTAGTTTGGGCTTTGCCCTTGCCAAAGCAAAAACCCGACATTTAAGCCGGGCCCCGCAATACCTGCTAACCTACATCCCGCGCTGTTCACTGCAGGGTGGCGATAGCGGTGAATAGCGGTATCGGGGCCAGACAAATGATGTTTGAAAGACATTCCGGTGCGCGACTTCGAGCGCGTCGACGCGTTGGGTCACGACTCGCGGCGGATCGCCGGCAGCTGTCGATCAATTCAGGTAGATGTCAGGTTAGCCAGCCATGATGCGAGCCATGTCGAATCCCGAACATTGTCCGTCGTCACCACATCAGCGTCAATCAACCGCATCGACTTTGGTGAACGCTTATTGCGTCGCCGGCGAATTCGGCTTCCCCGCCGGTTTCGGTGCCGAGCTCGTTGCGGGTGCCAGCTCGACGGCGTCGCCACTTTGCAATGTCTCGGGTGGACTATCGATCACCTGGTCCTGCGGAGATAGACCTGTGGTCACCTCGACGGTATCGCCAAAATCCCGTCCGAGCTGGATTGCCTTAAGGGCGACTTTGCCATCGCCGCCAAGGATAGCGACCTGGGAGCCGCGGTTTGCCGGCATCAGCGCGGTTGCTGGCAGGCGCACCATGTTTGGATCGCCCGGGACCTGGAAGTCGACCCGGCAATACGCGCCGCCGTACAGCTTGCCGTCCGAATTGTCGGCCTGCAGCTCGACCTGCATGCTGCGCGTGGCCTGGACCATCGCGTTCGAGAGGCTGACCAAGGTCGCGTCGAACTTCTGGCCTGGATACTGGGGCATCTCGAAGGTCGCCTTGAGGCCTGCGCGGAGGCCGGCCGTGAATGCCTGCGGGACCTGGACGTAGATGCGGACCCGGTGCAGGTCGGAAACCACGAACAGCGGCCGGCCGGAACTGCCGGAACTGATCAGCGCGCCGACATCGGTGTTGCGCTCGGTGACGATGCCGTCGAAGGGCGCGACGATCTGCTTAAAGGATTCCATGGCCTCCAGCTGCCGCACGTAAGCCTGGTCGGCATCCATGATCGCCTTCTTCGCCCGCGCGTCGGCGGCTGACTGATCGGCATTCTGTTGGGATATGGCGTCCTTCTCCACGAGCGTGCTGTAGCGCTCTGCGGTGAGCGAGGCGATGTCGTAGTTGGCCTTGGCGCTCGCCAGGTTGGCCTTGGCCTGGGCCAATTGCTGGTCGAGGTCCGGCGCCTCGATCGAGGCGAGCACGTCATTCACCTTCACGTGCGTCCCGATGTCCGTGTTCCAGCTCTTTAGATACCCGTTTACGCGCGAATAGACCGTCGCCCTGCCATAGGGCTGGATGTCGCCGGGAAGTATTAGCTTTTGTTCGGCATCGCCGCGCATGAGTTTGGCGAGGGTGACAGTCGGGACCGCCTGCGCATTTGTCCACTGGAAGAGGTCCTGCTGGTTGCGTGAACGGCCGATGAGCCCATTGGCGACGATGGCGCCCGCTGCGACCAGAGCAATGATCCCGATCAGCACCAGCTGCCGGCGAGGAAGGGATTTGAGGGGCGACGGCATGGTGCGCTCCGATCGAATCATGCTGCGGTTGGATCGGGGCGCAGGGGCAACGCCTCCGCTGGCTCACGATCGCGCGCATGCACAACGCTGAACATCGTTGGCACGAGGAACAGGGTCGCGCAGGTGGCGAAGAGCAGGCCGCCGATCACGGCGCGACCGAGAGGCGCATTCTGGCTGGGCTCGACCGCCATTGGGACCATGCCGATAATCATCGCGAGCGCTGTCATGAGCACCGGCCGGAAACGGGTGCTGCCCGCCTCGATCGCGGCCGTGATCGGATCGGCGCCGTCCGCCAGGCGTTCCCGCGCGAAGCTGATCACCAGAATGCTGTTGGCGGTCGCGACGCCCATGCACATGATCGCTCCGGTGAGAGCTGGAACCGAAAGGGTGGTATTGCTCGCGAACAGCATCCAGACAATGCCGGCCAGCGCCGTCGGCAGCGCCACGACGATCACGAACGGATCGAGCCAGGACTGGAAGTTGACGACGATCAGCAGGTAGATCAGCACGAAGGCCAGCGCCAGACCGACGAAGAGCTGCTGGTAGGCGCTTGTCATTGTCGTGACCTGACCGCGCAGGGCCACGCCGGCGCCGTTCGGGACCTCGTGGACCATCTCCTGCATCAGCTTTCGAATGTCCGCGGCGATACCGCCAAGATCGCGCCCTTGCGGCGTGGCGAAGATGTCGATGACGGGACGGACGTTGTAGTGGGAGACAACGGCATTGCTCGCCGTCCGCTCGATCGTCGCCAGCCCGCCGAGCAACTGCGTGTTCGTGCCGCTGCTCGTGGTCACGGGTATGTTGTTCAAATCATTCATCGTGTAGAGGGTGCTCGGTGGTGTCTGGATCGAGACCGGATACGACACGCCTGTTTTCGGATTAAGCCAATACGTCGGCGAGGTCTGGGAACTGCCGGAAAGAGTGGTCTGCATCGCCGTCGCCGCATCCTTCTCGCTGAGACCGACCAGGCCGGCGAGCGAACGGTCGACATTGACGTTCAAGGTCGGCTGCTGGAACGCCTGCTGGATTCGCGCGTCCGCAACGCCGGCAATCCGCCTGATCCGCGCCAGCAACGCGTTGCCGTAATTCCGGCTCGCCTGCACGTCACTACCGACGATCTGGAGATCGATCGGTGCAGGTGCGCCGAAATTGAGGATCTGGCTGACCATGTCGGCGGGCAGGAAGGCGAAGGAGGCGCTCGGGAACATGCGCGGCAGCCGCTCGCGCATAGTCCTGACGTAGTCGCCCGTCGGCGCGTGGTTGGGCTTGAGGCTGATAAGAATGTCAGCGTCCTCGACGCCGATCGTCCCCGAGTTGTTGTAGGCCATGTTGATCCCGCTGACACTCAGCCCGATGTTGTCGACGACGCTGTCCAGCTCATCGGCGGGGATAATCTGGTGGACCGCCTCGCCAATCCGATCCGCAAGCCTGGTGGTCTCCTCGATGCGCGTGCCGGTCTGCGCCCGCACATGCATCTTGATCTGGCCGCCGTCGACGTTTGGAAAGAAATCCTGGCCGAGGAAGGGAGCAAGCCCGAACGAAAGCAAGCTGAATCCGACGAACCCGGCAATCAGCTTGCCGCGATTGCGTAATCCGAGGACAAGCAGACCGCCATAACCGCTGCGGATGGCTTCGAAGCGGCGTTCGAAGCCTTGCTGGAACCGCACCAGCGGATTCCGGCTGGGGCCGGCGGTCGCTTCATTTCCCTCTCTGCGTAGCAGATAGTTCGCCAAGGTGGGAACAAGGGTCAGGGACAGGGTGTATGACGCGATCAGCGCGAATACCACCGCTTCCGCGAGCGGACGAAACAGATAACCTGCGACGCCTCCGAGGCCGAACATCGGCACAAAGGCGAGACAGATGCTCATCAGCGATATGGAGGCCGGGACGACGATCTCCTGGGCGCCATGCAGAATTGAGGCCTCGATCTCCTCGCCGCTTTCGAGATGCCGGTTGATGTTTTCGATCGTCACTGTGGCATCGTCGACCAGGATGCCGACGGCTAGCGCCAGTCCACCGAGCGTCATGACATTGATCGTCTCGCCGAGCACGGAGAGCACCGTCAGCGAAGTCAGGATGGCAAGCGGAATCGAGATGCTCACGATCAGCGTCGAACGCCAATTGCCCAGGAACAGCAGGATCATCAGCCCGGTCAGCGCGGCCGCGATGACGGCTTCGCGCACCACGCTCGAAACGGCGCTGGTCACGAACACCGACTGATCGCCGACCGCCTTCAAAATCAGACCCGACGGCAACGTCTTGGTGACGCTGGGAAGCAATTGTTTGATGCCGGAGATGATCGACAAGGTCGAGACAGCACCGGCCTTGATCACCGCCAGAAGCACGGCGTTCTTCCCATCCACGTGGACGACGTTGGCCTGCGGCGGACTTCCGTCATGCACGTCGGCGACGTCCCGCATGTAGATGACGGTTCCGTTGACGGTCTTGATCGGCAGATCGTTGAAGGCGGCGATGTCGGAGGGCGATGCGTTGAGATTGATCGTATATTCGAAGGTGCCGATCTTCTGGGTGCCCACCGGGGTGATGAGGTTCTGGATCGACAGGGCGTTGACGACGTCGTTCGCAGAAATCCCGTAGGTGTGCAGCGCCTGTTGGTTGAGGTCGGCCTGAACCTGGCGAACTTTGCCACCATAGGGCAGAGGAATCGCGGCGCCAGCGACCGAGGCCAGTTGCGGACGGATGAAGCTGGTCGCCTGATCGAACAGGATCGTCTCGGAGAGCTGCTGGCTCGAGAGGGCGAGCTGCAGGATGGGTACGCTAGAGGCGTCGAAGCTTAGGATTGTCGGCGGCGTGACCCCGGCCGGCATCTGCTTCAGAACCGTCTGCGACATCGCGGAGACCTCGGCAAGCGCCGCATTAATGTTCACTGTGGGCTGGAAGAAGATCTTGATGATCCCGTAGTCGGGGATCGACTGCGATTCGATGTGCTCGATGTCGTTCACGCTGGTGGTGAGTGCGCGTTCGTAAAAAGTGACGATGCGCCCCGCCATGCCGTCGGGCGGCAGACCAGTGTAGCTGAAGACGACGCTTACCACCGGAATGTTTATGTTAGGGAAAATGTCGGTCGACGTGCGGAATGCGGACGCCACCCCGAAGATCATGATCAGCAGCGCCATGACGATGAAGGTATACGGACGCCGGAGTGCGAGTCTGACGACACCTACCACAATTGCCTCCCACGTCGGAGAGTCGGGTTGGAACAAGATGAGACGTCAAAACAGCTGGACAGATCCAACCGTTATTGGCGAGCGCCGCGGGACGTTATGGTTTCATAGAGCCGAAATTAATAGCATCTCCGGAAACGTAGTGAAACGCCCATTTCCCTCCCGCGCGTCGAAGTTCCCTCTACGGCGTCTCACCGCGTGGCTCGCATCGCTACGTCTCAATCGCACGCGGCCCTACACCCGATCGAACGAAGTTGGCCACACGCATCTCACTTGCTGACGATAGTTGAAGCTGTTGATTGCTGCGGCGCGAGTGTGCCTGTGCCGCTTTTCGGAAGTAGCTCTTTCAACGAACGTTCGCTTTGCGCCGATAACCGGACCTTCCGCCATCACGCTTTTGATGCGCTTCGACGAGCGATCGCGCGGATGCGTGTGTCCTCCGGAAGCGTTGGGCCAGTACTTGGATGAGCCACGACGGATTCCATGAAAAGATCAGAGGCGAAGCCCATTTTCCGCCCGTAGCTCAAGTGGTGGGTTTTGGCCCAAGAGGGTCAAAGATGCTTTGTCTTTCAATGGGGATTGACTGACTCCCTCTCCGCCACATCATATTGAAATATGACGTAGATTTTTGTTTTTGATGGTTGACCCCTTTGCCTTTGTTTCCGCACCCCTCACACCAACGAGATACCGCGCACAGACCCATTGATACACGTCGACTACGCACGCGTCGTAGATTTGGATATCGGCGCGAGCAAATCGATCCCAGTGGTCACCATTTCGGAGTGCGGCCGCGGCGAACCGCATGGCTTTGGAAAGCTATCGGTACAGCTTAGGCAGAAGCTTTCCACGGGTCTGAAACGAATGTGATCGGCGCTAAGCGCGACGATACAATCCGGGCGTGATGCCGAATGCTCGCTTGAACCAGCGGCCAAGATGGCTCTGATCAGCGAAACCCATCTCGAAGGCGACATCAGCGATGGTTTGACCCGCGCGAAGCAGATCCCGCGCCTTATTGAGACGGTGCATGAGCCAATAGGCATGCGGCGGCATTCCGTGGTGCTTGACGAAAGTCCGTGAAAATCCTTCGCGGCTCACTCCCAGGCGGGTGGCAATCGCACCAACCGTTGCAACACATCCCACCGGAGCGGCGACAGCATCGTACGCGATCTCCCGCAAGCCACTTTGATGATGCCGGATCGCCGTCGCAACGCCCTCCCAGCAGATATGGTTCGCCTCTAGCCGCAGCCGCCTGATCGCGCTCATTAGGTCCGTTACGGCGTATTCAACCGGCGGCACATACGCATTGAAACACAGGACGCCATCGGGCTCTGACAGCGACCGGTGCGGCACGCCTGCTGGGATCACAGTGCCATCTCCTGGCTCCAGCACTACTACCTCGCCGCCAACAACGAAGCGTCGCCGACCGGAAAGAACAAATGTCAATTGGTCTTTCCAGTGGAAGTGCGTCGGAAGGCCCACAGCCTCGCCGCGTACGGTGCCCAGTTCCAAAACGCCCTCGGCCGCAGGACGCCAGTAATCCCACGAGCCCATCCTGGCGTGGGAACGGGTGATAGGTTGATTAGGGCGGCCCATCGCTATATCTCGGCATTCATCACTGGGTCTCCGAATATGGTCGCGCATTTTCTAGATAGAGAACGTCGGTTGCGGCGCAAAGTAGCCTCAGGTCAGCTACGACCGTATGCCGCTTGCCAGAATTGCCTCCGCAAGTTCGGCGGCAGCTCCGCTTAAGGTTCTGCCCGGGCCGAGCAGAACGATTTCGATGGTGCCGAGATCTGGCAGACCGTGGCCACTTGGCAGTTCGACAAGGCCCGCCGGGATCATATCTCCTGGGAAAACCGTGATGCCGAGTTCGGCGAGCGCCGCAGCCCGCAACCCGCTCAAACTTCCGCTTTTGCAGACGATGCGCCAGGGACGACCGCACCGTTCGAGTGCGGCGAGAACGATGTCGTGGGTGATGCTGGGCTGTGAATAGAGAATCAGCGGTACTGGCGATGATGGATCGAGGCGTGGCTGATCGCCGGATACCCAAGCTAACCGATCGCGCCAGACAACGCGTCCGCGATCCTCTCCCGGACGACGTTTGCCGCAGACGAGGTCAAGTTCGCCGCGCGCGAGTTTCTCGTTGAGCTCAGCACTCAGGCCCACCGTGAGTTCGAATTCGACAAGTGGATGTGTGCGAACAAATTCCCGCAACACTTCCGGCAAAAGCGACGTCACAAAATCCTCCGAGGCGCCGAACCGTAGCCGGCCGCGGACCTCGGAACCCGCGAAATAGCGCTCGGCCCGTTCGTTCGCCGCCACGATGCTCCGAGCGAACTCGATCATGGCTTCCCCGTCAGCCGTCATGGTTACCGAATGGGTATCGCGGACGAACAGCCGGCGTCCGGCCTCGTCCTCAAGTTTTCGGATGTGCTGGCTGACGGTCGACTGGCGCAAGCCGAGTCGCTCAGCGGCCCTGGTGAAACTCCGGGTCTGGGCAATGGCCAGGAAAGTCTGAAGCAGGACGGGATCCAGCATGGCTCTATCATCACGATATTCGATTACAATAATAGCTATATGCGGCATTCACAATGACTGGCCGCGTCCGATATGGGAGGGCCTATCGGCTGCAAACGAGGCTTGA
>Ga0210408_10002268_pt1 | contig 18979 bp, 17 predicted proteins | sample IncBWH4MmetaG_FD_155471 | JGI IMG/M metagenome (GOLD analysis project Ga0210408, IMG submission 155471) | Forest soil microbial communities from Barre Woods Harvard Forest LTER site, Petersham, Massachusetts, United States - Inc-BW-H-4-M | ecosystem: Environmental > Terrestrial > Soil >...
AGCCGGCGGCCGTTGATCTGATACCAGGACGCGTACTCGCGCAGCGAGGGCACCCAGGTCTCGTGCATGCGCTCGCGTTGCATGCGCAGCGCGTACACCACGTCGGCTGTGCCCAGCTCGTCGAGGGTGTAGCGCACGTCACACCCGAGCGTGTCGATTTCGCGCGGGATCAGCGTGGGCGGACCCGCGACCGTGACACGGGCGCCCATGCGCTGGAACGCGATGATGTTCGAGCGCGCCACGCGCGAGTGCGCGACGTCGCCGACGATCCAGATCGAGGCGCCGTCGATCCCGCCGAGGCGTTCGCGCAGCGTGTACACGTCGAGCAGCGCCTGGGTCGGGTGCTCGTGCTTGCCGTCGCCGGCGTTGACGATCGCGGCGCTGCACCAGCGCGAGACGAGCTCGGCGGCGCCGGCCCATGGGGTGCGCAGGACGATCGCGTCGGGCTTGTGTGCGCTCAGCGTTAACACGGTGTCCTTCAGCGACTCGCCCTTCTCCACGCTGGAGCCGTTGACCGCGAAGTTGACGACGTCCGCGGACAGGCGCTTGGCGGCCAGCTCGAACGAGCTGCGCGTGCGCGTGGAGGCCTCGTAGAACAGGTTCAGCACCATCCGCCCACGCAGCGCGGGTACCTTCTTGATCTCGCGATCGGACACCTCCGCGAACCGTGCGGCCTGGGCGATGATTCGCTCGATCGCCTCGCGATCGAGATCCTCGATGGAGAGCAGGTGGTTCATGCGGTTCTCTCGTGCCCCATGCATCCTCACTCCGGGCTCGCAGGGCAAGCTGGTCCAGAGGACGCGAGGAAGCGCGTTGGCGTACTACGTACGCGAGCGACTGAGGACGCCGATCCAGCGCCGCCATGCGTGCCCGAGGCGATTGCCACCTCATCGACGCCGTCCAGCTCGGCGATGCGCACATGCACGTGCTCGGCGCGAGAGGTCGGCAGGTTCTTGCCGACGTAGTCTGGCCTGATCGGCAGCTCGCGGTGCCCACGGTCGGCGAGCACGGCCAGCTGCACGCGCGCGGGACGGCCGTAGTCGAACAGCGCCTCGATCGCGGCGCGCACGGTGCGGCCGGTGTAGAGGACGTCGTCGACGATCACGACCGTGCGGCCGTTCACGTCGAAGTCGATGTGTGAGGCGTGCACGACCGGTGTGTCGGGCCGGCGCGAGACGTCGTCGCGGTAGAAGCCGATGTCGAGATCGCCGAGCGGCACCTCGACGCCGAGCAGGTCTTCGAGCAGGTCCCTGAGCCGCCGTGCCAGAAACGCGCCGCGGCGGTGGATCCCGACGAGCGCCAGGGAGGGCGCGTCAACGAAAGCGCGCGAGTCGCCCGCACCGTCGTTCAGACCGTCGGGCGCACGGGGATCGACGGAACCGTCGAGATCGACTGGGTTGCGCTCGACGATCTCATGAGCGATGCGCGTGAGCGCTCGCCGCAGGTCGTCCTCGCGCAAGACGGTCTTGTCGCCGCTGCTGTCCAACGTGGCTACCTTCCTGGCCTCTCGGGACCGGGTTAAAGGATCGAGCAGACTGTATCAGCGTGCCGGGATGGTCCGGTCGGCGATCTACCCCGTGGGGACGGGCTCCGCGGGGGGCGACTCGCGCGTGCGCCGCTCAGACCAGCGCACCAGCCGGGGCTCGCCCCGCTCGGGGAACGGGACCTCGATCGTGTCGTAGTCGCGCGGAGCCTCCGTCTGGGGGAACACCTCGCGCGCCTCTTCCCGCAACTCCCCCCCGGGATAGCGGCTGGAGATGTGGGTCAGCGCAAGCATCCGCACCTGCGCGTCGCGCGCGACCTCGGCCGCCTGCCGTGCGGTGCTGTGCGAGGTTTGGCGCGCACGCTCGGCCTCCTCCTCGGCGAACGTGGCCTCGTGCACGAGCAGGTCGGACTCGTGCGCGGCGACGATCAGCGGCTCGCACGGAGCGGTATCCCCGGAGATCACGACCTTGCGCCCGGGACGCACCGCACCGAGCACCTGCTCGGGGGTGACGCCGTCGACGGTTTCCCCGCGCTGCAACCGGCCGAAGTCCGGGCCAGGCCTGACCCCGAGCCGCTGCGCGAGCTCCGGGTCCAGATGCCCGGGGCGGGCATCCTCCACCAGCGCGTACCCGTAGCTGGCCTCGCCTTTGTGACGGACCGGGATCGCGCCGATCAGATACCCGTCGCGCGCGACGGTCTCCGCGGGGGCGAGCTCGACCACGCTCAGCTCGTACGGAAGCCGCCCGTAGACGAACCGCATCTGCTCCATCAGCCCCGCCAGCCCGCGCGGCCCATATACGCTCAGTGGCTGGGTGCGCTCGCGCAGCGCGAACGACTTCAACATCCCCGGCAGCCCCAGCCAGTGGTCGGCGTGAAAGTGGGTGATGAACACGCTGTCGATGTCCGCCAGGCCGACCGACTTGATCAGCTGCCGCTGCGTGCCCTCGCCGCAGTCGATCAGCATGTGCTCCCCTCCGCGGCGGATCAGCACAGCGGGGAGCCCCCGCCGGGAGCTGGGCACCGAGCCGCCGGTGCCGGCGAAGAAGACCGATAGATCCATTTGCGCAACGGTAGCGGTGGGGCGGGTCTGACGGGAGATTCGCGGGGCGACCCAGAGCGCATGGCGAGCCCGCCGATAAGCTCTGAGGAGCGACGGTGTCGGAGGAGCCCGGCACTTGCCTGCGCCCGTAGCTCAGTGGATAGAGCGCTCGCCTCCGGAGCGAGAGGTCGCACGTTCGAATCGTGCCGGGCGCGCTGGGGAAGTGCCTGCTCAGGGGCGGGTTTTGGTTTTAGCGGGTGTGGGCCTCAGAGCTGGTCAGGTGGGCGGTGGACGAAATAGTGGACGAAACTACCCCTCTCGACCGCCGGTGATGGGGGTTTGTGCCGGGGTCGGTGGGCTCCATGAGGCGGTCCGTTTCATCGTCCTCGGCGCTGTACTCGCAGAGCCATTCGAGGCGTTCCTTGGCTCCGAAGTCGGTGTCGATGACCTGCGCGTAGATGTTCAGCGTCGTGTGGGCGTCGCTGTGGCCGGCCTGGCGCTGGACGGTGGGCAGCGGCCTTCCGCTCGCCAGGAGCAGGGAGATGAACGTGCGGCGCAGCGAGTGCGGGGTCACGCGGCTCGGGAGCGGCAGCAGACCGCGCGCCAGGCGGTCGCGGTCGGCCTCGCGGATGGCCGGCGCAAGGACCCGCTGACGCAGGTTGCCGGTGTCGCGCGGGCGTCCTTTGGCGGTCGGGAAGACCAGATCGTCGAGTCCTGTCGCGGGCGCCGCGCGCTGCCAGCGCGTCAGCTCCTCACGCAGCCGATCGAGCAGCTTGACGCTTCTCGCGGCCCCGTCGGTCTTGGTGCCGCGAACGTGAAGGACTCGATGGGCGAGGTCGACGTCACGCCAGCGCAGCTCGCACAGCTCGCCTGCTCGAAGGCCGGCCAGGGCGAGGGTCGCGACGATCGCGCGGCGAGGACTCCTCGTCGGTGTGTTGAGGGACAGCCCTGCGAGCCGGCAGACGGTTGAGACGGCCAGCTGCAGCGCAGCCGCGATCTGCCTGAACGTGCGGCCCTGCTCGCGCATTGTCCGGACGCGCATGGCGTTCTCGCGCGTGGCCGGCCGGATCGCACGGTCGATCCGCTCGGCCGCGTTGATGAGATCGATGACCTCGTCGGGCATCAGCCAGGTGCGGCGCGGAGCGGCTGCCTTGAGTCGTCGCCTGCGACCCGTGGCGGGGTTGCTTGCGATCAGCTCGTGCTCGACAGCTTCCGTGAGGATGTTGGAGAGCAAGTCGATCGTCATGTTGATCGAGCGGTTGGAGAGCGGGCGCACGACCTGTCCGCGGCGGTTGCGCACCGGCGCTCCGTGCTCCTGTCGCAGCGCGATCTCCTCGCGCTCGGCGAGCTTGGCGTCGCGGTAACGGTCCACCGCGCGGCGGTCGATCTCGGCGAGTCGGTATTTCGCGAAGAACGGCAGCAGGTGCGAGGTCAGCCGCCATTCGTAGTCGGCGATCGTCGTCGACCTGAGCTCGCGGCGCTTGCGCTCCAGCCATTCGCTTGCATAGGCGTGGAAGGTGAGTTCATCGCCCGTCGGCTCCGAGTCTTCTGGCCCCCGCCATCGGCCGAGGGTCACAGCCGCCTGCTGGCGCCGAAGCTCCTCAATCGCCTGCGCACGGTCCATGCCTTCCCGGCTGTGGCCGAGGACAACGTTGCGGCGGTCGCTGACCGCCACGGTGAGCTTCGCCCAGTACGCAACGCTGCCGTCGGAGAGGCGGCGTTCGTAGACCTGGGCATCTCTAGGTCTTGTCATTGCTGATTCTCCTTCCCTCGCCGGTGCCGACGCGGCAGCGACGAGTTGATCGGTTCGGGTCATCGCGCAGCGACTCGATGTCGCATGTCTGCGGTCAACGCCCCTCCCGGAATGTGTTGGCCTACAAATGGGTTTGTGCGCCGCGGGTGCGTGCCTCGCGGGTCGCGAGGACGCGCATCAGTCGTCGGGGCCTATAGCTCCCGACCTTTCGAACGCCGGGAGGCTGGCGCACTCGCAGCGTCCGGGTTACCCGTCGGTACAAAGTGCTGCTCTTACGCGGCCATGCTGGGATCTACGACTTCCGCGAGTCTTCAAGCCGGAGGCGCGTCTCAGGCTGAATCACTACCGGGCGGGTGCATTTTTTGCGCCTCAAGAATCTGCTCGGCTCTGGCAAAGAGCACTGATGGCGGCACACCCAAGGCAGCCGCCATCCTCCAGATCGTGCGCAGTGTCGCGCTCTTACTGGCGCGCTCTATGTGCCCGTAGTAGGCGCGGTCTATACCACCGTCCAAGGCAGCCTGTTCCTGGCTGAGACCCCGTTCCTTGCGAATCTCGCGGGCGGCTTGGCCAAAGGCTTGGGAGGGCGAGAGCGCCATACCGCCAGCCTCTCGATATGCGGCTTAGCGCCCCACGGTCAAGAGTTCCCAAATGCTGTTAGGATCGCTTCGCCGGCTCGCCGCCTCGCGTACGGAGATGTCCCATCAACAGATCGATCATCGCGATTCAGGGACGAGGCGCTCGTCAAATAGCGATTTCGCGAGCGGCTGACCGACAGGATCGTCGTCGAAATCACGCGAGTCGATGCCAAGGAAAGGGAGCGACCACGAGGCTGGGGAGCCGGAGCGACACGACGATGCCCGCAAGCGCGTGGTCAAGCGTCTGCGCTCCCGGCGCGCAGAGATCGAGGATGCGCTTGCAGCACGCATCCACCATGTCGCGGTCGATTCGGGTAGGTGTGATCATAAAGACGGAGAGCGTACAGCGATTGTCGCAATCCTGGAATACGCTCTGACGAGTATCGAACATGGGGACGCATACGTGCCGTCCATCCCACCCGAGGCGGTGAAGCAAGCACAGGGCGCCGCCCGCAGCGGCATCGGACTGGGAACGGTCCTGCGCTGCTACCTGGCCGGCTACGTACTGATAGAGAACTTCGTAATGCAAGAGACCGGCAGCAGCGATCTACGAGATCGCGGCGTGACGCTCCGGTCCATCCAGGAGACACATTCGTTTTTGCTCGACGGTTTGATCGCGTCGGTCAGCAGAGAGTATGCCTGTGAGGCGCAACGTGTGAGTAGCACGCCCCAACGGCGAACCGCGGAACGCGTACGTCGATTGCTCGCAGGTGAGATCCTCGACACCGAACAGCTCGGCTATCGGATGGACACCTGGCACCTGGGAATCGTCGGCACGGGGGGGCGTGCAGCGCAGACCCTCGGTAGTTTGACCGCAAGCCTGGACTGCCGTCTGTTGCCGGTAACACACGGTGACGACAAAATATGGGCCTGGTTGGGCGGACAGAGCAGGCAGAACGTCATGGGCGACGTCAAGCGCCTCCTATCGACCAGCTGGCCGGACGGAGTCTCGCTCGCATTCGGAGAGCCCGCTGAGGGGCTGGAGGGGTGGCGTCTCACACATTGGCAGGCTCAGAGCGCGTGGCTCGTGTCGCTCCGCCGACCTCAAAGATTCACACACTATGCCGACGTGGCGCTGTTGGCCCCCTGGCTCCAACCCGACGCTCATGCTCGCTGGTTGGTGAACACATATCTTTCGCCGCTCGATAATCAGAAAGTCCCCGGCGCAACCCTCCGCACAACCCTGCGCCACTACTTCGCTGCTGGTCGCAACGCTTCTGCAGCTGCAAGCGCACTCAGGGTTAGCCGACGCACGATGCGAAATCGCATGAACCTCATTGAATTTGCGCTCGGGGCGTCGGTCGTCGAACGGCATCAGGCGGAGCTCGAACTGGCCTTGCAACTGGAGCAGCTAATCAAGACCCATCAACGGGGCTGACATACGTTCCGGTCGGTTCGAGGACGTGCTCGAGGACGACACCGGAGTTCACGCTCTTTACTGCCTTCTCAAGACAGTCACGAACTCGCCCACACCAGACTGGATGAGCTCCAGAGAAAACGGCAGGTCAAGCGCCGCGAGGAGCGTAGCGAAGGTAATCGGCTCCCATACATGAAAATGCGGATGCAGATGTTCTGCTTCCATCTCTTGGACGCGCCGCTCCAATATCTCATCGCGGTGTCCCTCGATGAAGTAGGCACATTCTTCATAATGTTCGCGACGCGAAATCTCCGGACCCTCCACGTGATCACGCAGCAGATGCTCGATGGTCGTGCGCTCGCGTTCCGCGTCAAAGCTATCGCGAGCGTCAGGGAGAGTCAGATAGAGGACCCCATGCCGTCTCAGCACCCGCAGCTGGTGCTCGAGCGCGGCGATTGGGTCCTCGACGTGCTCGAGCATGTGATTAGCCACGACAAAGTCCAACGACGCGTCCGTGAACGACCCAAGGCGCGCGCCATCATCGACCACATCGGGAGCCACCAGCGGCCGACCGGCACGCAAAGTACCGCTGTGTGCCTCCCGTAGCCCGGCCTCGTCAACGTAGTCGACGTAGCGCACCCGAGCTCCACGAGGCAGTCGCAGGGGAAAGTCCAGAGCCCCGATCTCGATGCCCTCGCCCTGCAGGAATCTGAGCGCAACATCGGCTCGAATCGTGTTTCGATCCGATAGGCCGCGACGCAGTACGACATCCCGCGCTTCCCGCTCGCTACGGCGAACGGCATAGGAGAGCCACGATCGCACCAGGTCACTCCGCTGTCGGATAGCCAATCACCCGTGAGCGCGCCGAGCGCTGAAGAAACCCACTTGAAACCCTGTCCACGCACTGGATGACATCGCCGCGCGACGATAGCAAACCAGCCCGACGCGTCGGGGCAGGATAGCTGCTGGGGACAGGAGTTCCCGACCAGCTTCGGCCAAGTACTGGTCAGCTTCAGTTGGACATGGCGAGAGCATCGACACCAGATCCAACGGTTCTCACATCGGGCAGTCGGACAGCGGAACGCTTCCCACATTGGCCCTTCCGCCGTAGTCGTAGAGGCAAGTACTAATCGTATCCGTTGAATTGCCTTATTTGTCCAGTGCACACCGGAGGAAGGGACTACTGATCGTGATGCCTCGCAAGGATCGCCAGCCGCAGCGCCCTAGTTGTAGAGTATTCCGGTCAGGGTTCGTCGGCCTCTTGACAGTCTTCATGCTGATCGTCGCCACGTCTGCGGCATATGGCGCGTCCAACTTCTACTGGTATGGGGCCAACAACTCGACATGCCGGCAGACTGGAGAACCTGGCTCGCCATCCGAAGCATGTAGTTCCGTGGGTGCTGGATACCTGGCGACTCCAGGTGGCCATACGGGTGGGCTCGAATATATGTCCGAAGGCGGGATCGGTACTGACCTGACACTGACTACAAGCGGAGATTATTGCAGTTATGCGCGGCTCGGCAGCGAATTGAAGTATCAGGACTCGACTAACGAAGGTGGCCTCTCAGGTCTCTCGATGCCCAGCCCATACAGCAGCTATCAAGAGGGCGATAAAACATCAAGCGCCTATAACGCCTGCCAAGCGGATGGCACGTACTGGGGACAAGCGGTGCGCGGTCCTTCCGGTAAAGGATGCTCAGGGGAAGCCTGTGGTATAGGGCACTACGTGTCATTCAAGAGCCAAGGGGACAACGACCGGCCATGGAGTAATGTATTCGGCGAACCATCGCTGGTCATGTCAGTTGAAGCAGGAGTCACGACCTTTAGTGGCTCCGGCAGCGGTTATGGTGGTTGGGGATTCATATGTCCTGTAGTGGAAGACACGGAACCGTCGTTTCACGGTGTGATCGAGTATTGCTTGCAAGAGTGGCGCTCTGCTCACGATGCCCCTCAATGGAAAAATGAGCGACTCCAAGAATGCGGAGGCGCCGGCTCGGCCCAGGTCAACACATACTTCTGGCCTGGTACAGCTTACGCGACCAAGATGTCGGGTTCGACTAACACCTTCGAAGTGGGATCGGCCGGCTCGGGGCATTTCGAAGCAAAGATCACCGAAACAAACCTGAAGAACGCGGTCAAACTCATCAACAACGGCTGCACTGGCTGGCATCTCTCCGAAAATCCCGCGAACTACGCTCTCGTGGGCGTGGAGAACGGCCTGGAGGGGTACTACGGCGTAAGCGCGATGGGAGGCTGGGAGGCAAATCTACAGCTTCACACCGAATATACACCTCGTCCTCCGTCGGCGACTACCGAACCGGCCACTGGCGTCTCTGAAACACAGGCCACAATAAACGGCACGGTGAACCCAGACGGAGTAGACACTCATTATCATTTCGAATATGGCACAACGACGTCTTATGGCTCGTCAACACCTGAAGGTGATGCCGGTTCTGGCACAGGGAGTACATCGGAGCACGCGACTATCCCCGAACTAGAACCGGGTATGACTTACCATTATCGGCTGGTAGCTCGCAATCAGTTTGGGGAAACGAGCTATGGCTCCGACCAAACCGCCACAACATACTCACCGCCCGCCGTTACGCAAGACAAATACGGCGACATGTACAACACGTTCATGGGACCCGGCCATACGTTTTCGGGGAACGTGCGATCGGTGCCTAGCGGTGAATGGCAGGGCCCATACAAACTCTCGGCCGAAAACTGGATGTACTCGGCGCCAGCGGTCACACAAGACAAATACGGCGACATGTACAACAGCTTTGAGGGGCCAGGCCATAGTTTTGCCTCCATCGTACGCAACGTCACGACCGGCGAATGGCAAGGCCCATACAAACTCTCGAGCGAAAACTGGATGTATTCCGCGCCCGCCGTCACACAGGACCAGTACGGCGACATGTACATCTCCTATGAGGGACCTGGTCACTCATTTGCGAGTATTGTTCGCAACACCTCTACTGGTGAATGGCAAGGTCCGTACAAACTCTCGGCCGAAAACTGGATGTACTCGGCGCCAGCGGTCACACAAGACAAATACGGCGACATGTACAATTCCTTCGAGGGACCGGGTAACCGATTTGCGTCGATCGTCAGGTCGGTACCGAGCGGCGAATGGCAGGGACCATACGACCTGTCCAATGAAGGGGCGATGTACTCAGCGCCCGCGGTGACACAGGATCAATACGGCGATATGTACGATTCGTTCATAGGCCCTAACCAGACGTTTTCGTCGATAGTTCGGGAAGTGCCGAGCGGAAAATGGCTGGGTCCCTATGTGCTGTCGAACCCGGGTACCGCGTACTAGCGAGGTACCGATGTATGCCGATAACCAACCCCTTTTAACGTCTGGAGTAAGTATGCAGAACACCCCCGCCGAGCTTCGCGAGAGATTCGATGCCGTTGGACCCTGGTTCACTCGATACGAGATCGGCGACGTTGGCCTGGGGGGCGATAACTCTTATGACGAGGATTACCGGGTCGGCCTGTTTTTTGAGTGGCTGGGCGAGCCGCGCACGATCTTGGAGCTCAGCTCATTCGAGGGCGGCCACTCGCTTCAGCTGGCTGATCCTCCATTTGTGGAACAAGTTGTTGGTCTAGAGGGGCGCCCTGAGAACATCGAGCGAGCAAAACTTGCAGTCGAGTTGCTTGGTAGAGGAAATACCGAATTCGTCCAAGTAGATCTCGACCGAGAGTCGTTGTCGCTGGAGCAGTACGGTACCTTCGACGCTGTTTTTTGTGCGGGACTGCTCTACCACCTGACACACCCGTGGTTCCTGATCGAGAAGGTCGCTGAGGTCACAGACCGATTTTTTCTCGACACCCACTACAGCAAGAGAGACGATGTTCGTATTGGTGACTACGTAGGCTCCCGGTTCAAGGAGGGCGGATATAATGATCCCCTCTCCGGGTTGTCAGAGGCATCATTTTGGATGACGCTCCCGTGCTTGAAGGAGACTCTTGAGGCGGTGGGCTTTCAGATCCGCCATGAGCGCATTGTGCCCGACTGGGCTGGAGCGGGACCGCGCGTCCATCTGGCAGCGGTGAAAGGAGCAAGCTGATGCGCAAGGACATGGCGGGGCAACGCACGAATCATCGCCCCCCTCGTACTTTCGGAGGGGCTGAGCGTATGGAGGCAGAAAACTGCGCTCATACGTCAATCACGTAATGTCACAAGGCACCCTCTCCCCAGCTCGCTCGAGATCGCTCCCAGCGGAGCTTCTAATCCACTGCGGTTCTTTGGAGGCGTTGAGCGTATGGCAGCGCTCGCCGCCCCCGTGCACCGCGGCGGACCGAGCCCTCAAAGCGAGGGCCCGTACCTACCGCAATCCTGAGACAGCAGACTCAAAGTGCCCAGTCAGGCTAGAGTTCCTGCCTGTGCCTCACGTGCTCATCGACGGTGTGGCGATCGAGGTGCAACGCCTGATGCTCGCTCCGATCGACGCGGCGCGGGTGTTGCGGGTCGAGGAGTCGGAGGTCCGCAACATGGTCCGTCGCGGGGAGCTGCGCGACGTCTCCTCAGACGGCCGCCGACGTCTCGATCCCGAAGAGGTGGTAACGCTGGTCGAACAGCGCGTGCGTGACGGCGAGCTCGGCAGGCATGTGTTCGTCGAGCTCGCCGCTTTGATCTCGGGGCGACTGTAGGTCAGGCCGCCAGTCGCAGCCGCGGTGGCGATACGCGCAGGGGCTCTGAGCAGCGCCATGTCGGCTCGCCGTCCTTTGTGGTCCACCCCTGCTCCATGGGCCAGCACCCGAGCGCCTCCGCCAGCGCCTCACGCATGAGGTTCGTGCGCCAGAACGTATCATGCACACCCGACACCCAGATCCGGCGATAGTTGATCCCGAGCGAGGCGTCGACCGGGGCGCTGCCGGGCTCCCACGGCCGCTTGTCTCGTCGCGAGGGGATGTGTTCGCCCTTGACCCACCTGGTGAGCGTGGAGCGCGCCTCCAGGCCGGCGAGGTCGCAGAACTCGCGGAAGGTCAACCAGTCGCGGACGGCCGCGGGCGCGCCGGTCGCCATCAGCGGCTTGCCGAGCGTGCCCTGATCGATCGCTTCCCAGTCCACATGCTCGGTGCCGGGCGGCTCGGAGTCCGGCACGGGCAGCCATGTCGCCTGGTCGAGCCGGTACAGGTCCAGCTTGACGATCGTGTCGGCCTTCTGCCGGGAGAGCTGCACGAGCTGGTGGGTGATCGCTGTGCTCTCCAGCGTGATCTCCTTCAGCTCGTCGATCGAGGCGACCAGCTCCTCTTGCCGACGCAGGATCACATCAAGGCGATCTTCCTCAGGCCGGTTCGGCGGCGCGATCGCACGCTGACCGCAGCAGTGGGCGTGTCTGGCCTGCAGCTGTTGGGAGTTCTGGTGCAGGCGTCGCTCCTCGTCTTCGATCTGTCGCAGACGGATCAGCTCCCGCTCGTAGGCGGCGACGTCGGGGCGTTTGCGCATCCCGGTGCCCGTGGTCAGGACCTCCCAGGCGATCTCGGCGGCACGGCCCGAGACGACCTCGAGCATTGCTGGAGTCTGCCGGTCGCCGTAGAGAGCGCGCAGATCCTGCTCGATCCCACCGTTGTCGAGCAGGGCGGCCGCGTAGTAGGCGCTCGGCAGGCTCGATTCTCCCCCACTTGCTGGGTGACGCTCACTCCACACTTCTCCCGCGCGTTCGGCGAGCTTGTTGGCGAAGTGGCGGTACTCGTGCGGCGTGTAGCCACAGTACGGGCGCTCCTCTTCCGGCACGTGCCTCGGGAGATGCCGTGGGTCTCGCGAGACGAGCGGGCGCCACCCGTTCGTCTTGCCGCCAGCCACGCGGTGGTAGAGCCACTGCTGGCGTATCTGCTTGGCGTAGTGCGACGGTTCGGCGACCAGCAATGGAGCACAGGATGGCGCCGGCGCGTGCCCTTTCGCCGCGAGCATGCGATCCATGAGCGTCAGGTAGGTGTCGAGCACGAGCGCCGCCTGATGCGGAATCGGCTTGCGTCTCACCTCCTCGCGACCCTTGCCCTTCCGAGGTCGCAGATCCAGCGCGGCACCACGCCGGCAGTCGGGCATGGGACCTTCGCAGTCGGATATGTAGTCCTCCCTGCAGAGCCTGGCGATCGCATTACGACGACCGCCGGTCAGGACCATCAAGACCAGCAGCACGCGATCCCGAGCCAGGCGCCACAGACCCCGCGCCGCGAGCATGTCATCGCTCAGCGAGTCGAGCGCTCGCAACTCGTCCTCGATCGAGCTCGTGCCGAGACGTTCGTGAATCTCGGCCGTCATCCCCTGCCACGCCTGGCGCACCGTCTCCACACGCGGCGCGACGGTTTCATAACCGCCCCTGGACATGTCCGGCATCGCCAACTGCGGCACATACGTCCAATGCCGGCACGCGGACAGCCCGCGCAGGCCGTGCGCGACCCGAAGAAGCCGCGTCGCCTCGTTGAACACGACCTTCACCGAGGAACGTGCACGCCGCCCCGACACGCGACGGCGATTCCCCTCGACCATCCCAAGCGAGTAATCGTAGATCGCAGCCTGCGCCCGAACCGAGCCTATCTCCGGTCCGTCAGCGAGCAGAGCACCGATAGCCGGCAGCCAGTTCGCGGGCACGACCTGGTGCAGCACCTCGGGCGCGAACCGCGCATGCGTGGGTCCACCTGCCCGCATCACCGCGTCCTGGTAGGCGTCATAGAGCAGGAACGGTGCCTGACCCTCACGCCGCTGCCGTTCGGGCCCAGCGGCATACGCAAGCTGGATGCCCTCGCCGAGCGGCTCGATCTCCTGCCCGTCGATCACCGCGACAGCCGACACGTACCGCTTGAGGAACTGGCGCAGGAAGTGCAGATCGGGGAACTCCTGATTCCTCGCCCCGACGCTCGCGAACAAAGCCCTCCGCGCGGCGTCGAGCAACACCTCATCCATAACGACACACCCCCTCTCGTCCAGAAGGCTTTGCATCCCGCTCGGCCAGGTAGCGCCTGTCCTGCAGATCAACACTTCTGGACCGCCCTGGTGCACACGTTTCGGGCGGGATGGGAGTGCAGCTGCAAAGCAAGGACGCCCGCCGCACGCAGCCGCTCAACGCGCGCCAGCGAGAGTCTGCCCTCCTCCGCCGCGCGCCGCTGTTCGCGGGCCCAACGACGCAGCGACCGACTCTTGACGGCACGTCCGTTGCTCATCACACGCTCGAACTCACATACGCGCTTCAAGAACGCCTGCTCGACGGGCGACCACGTCCACCCCGGCAGCGCTTCCAGGACGGCGTCGATTGCGCTGTCCTCGCCGCGGCGTCGCCGACGATTCGCGATCCAGGCTCCGAGCCTGAAACCGTCCGGCGCCACATACGACGGGAGCACATCAGCCGCCCGATGCTCTTGAACGTAGGCCCAGAGATGAACGAGACCATCCTCACGCACTCGCTCCTGCACAGGCTTGTCAGGCAGAGCCTCGATCGCCCTCAGCAGCTCCGCATGGCGCCTCGACACATGCGCACGCCTACGACGGAGAACCGCCCCCAGCCGAAAGCCGTCCTCGCACACATATCCCCGCGGAACCTGCGTAGTGCCATGCGCGGCCTGGAAGGCTTCGACCCGCCGTAGGATCTCGGCGTCCATCAGGCGGTCGGCGGCACGCTGCTGCACGGATTCCCACGCCCGCCGGCGAGTCCGCCAGCCGGGCATCCGCTCGAGGATCTCCGTCAGCCAAGGGTGCCGTTTGGGGCCATTGCGCTGATTGCGTACCCAAACCCCGAGCCTGAACCCGTCATCGCACACGTGCCGAAGCGGAACCCACGCGGTCCCGTAGCGCTCCACGTACGCTTCGAGCCGCAAAAGACCATCGAGCAGCCGGCCATCGACCGACTCCCAATCCCAGCCCGGCACGGCATCCAGCGCCTCATAACGAGGATGCAAACGCCCCCGGCGCTTCTCTGCCCGCCGACGCATCACCCACCGCCCCAGCTGGAAGCCGTCGGCGCATCTGTAGTGCGTAGGCACATACAGGTGCCAGTGCGCGACGCGAAACGCCTCCAGCTGAGCGATCACATCGTCAATCTCATAGCCCATCGTCAAACCGGCCGCTCCTTGATCGGCAGGAGCGGCGCCGAGCAGCCCTTCGCGGCGCCGCGACGCCCACCACGCGGCACTGACAGGGTCGAGCGCGTGCCGATGCCGGACACTCCCTCGCCAAGCAGCCGGCGCCGGCTGAAGCGCCACGGACCCCGTTCGCCAAGCAACCGCCAACCGCCGAGCTCGCGTGCATGGGCGTAGACCCACGCCTTCCGTACACGCAAAAGTCGCGCAGCCTCCTCGGCCGTCAGCAGCTCCGGCAGCTGATCCCAAAGCTGCGTTGCAACGTCTGCAGCACCAGGAGCGCCACCTTGGGCTTTCAGGATCGCCATCGACATAGTCTGTTGCCGGCAAGAGACAACCGGCGGTATTCACTTGGGAAGGGATGCGCCCGTACCTTCCCGTGACGCCACCTACATCGAGTCTGGAAGGACTGAGGCCGGCCTCCAGAAACCATTCGCCTCGCCTAGACAGAAGACGGCGTCAACAGGAGCCACATAGATCAGCTCACGCTCGGACCTACCCGCCGTGTCGCTGACCAGCGCGCAACGGTGCATGCAGTCGAGACACGGCCCCCGAAGTGCCGTCTACGATCAGCTATCGATATGCCCTTGTTCTCCCGCATCGATCCTGACCTCCGGGCGCTCATCGCCTACGTAGTTGCTCGTGCGAGAGATCGTGACATAACGCTCAATCGCACGAGACTCGTGAAGCTGCTCTACTTGATCGACGTCGAGCGTGTCCGCAGTAGACGGGAGCCACTCACAGGGCTCAACTGGGTCTTCTTCCACTATGGGCCATACGCCTACGAGCTGATAGACACCCTTGAGGCTATGGAGGGCTCCGAACTCGTCGCGTCGCAGTGGCACGACAGCGTGCTCTATCGCGCTGCATCGAACGCACCAGACGCAGACGACTGGAACGCAGGAACGAGGAGGACGGTCGACCGCGTCATCGAGCGTTTTGCACCACTTGACCTCAACGAATTGCTCGACTACGTCTATTTCCACACCGGTCCGATGGCCGAGGCACACCGAGGTCAACCGCTCGATCTTTCGCTTGCCCGTGGAGATCCGTCAGAAACACGCCCTGTAGCCCTTCGTCCACCTGAACGACCCGCTGACGTCGAGCAAAGATTGGCACTGTGGCGTACTCGCAACGCTCATCGTCTGGCCCCTGTCGTGCTCGACCCCCCTGGCAGGTTCTTCGACGATCCAGATGACAACCTGGGCGGAGACGGAATCCGGGGTGTGCTCCGCGTCCCCGACGACAGCGAGCTATAGCCCAGTGTTTGGTTGGATCGATCCGTTTTATGAAGAGGCGACGGCCGAGATCAAGCCTGGACACATCTGGTGTGACCGGCCCATCTACCTTCCGCCACGGCACGGTCTAAAGATCGAGCGCGTCGACCCAGAGGACGACCGCAACCTTGACTTCCGAGTATGTGGTCGGACTGATGACACTTTTGACCACCCACCAGTGCGCAGTCTCAAGCTCGAGTCCACGAGGCGGCTGTAGTCGCCAAGACAAAGAAAGACAGGCCGGTCGTCGTGCTCGGTGGAACAACTTCCACTGACCTCAAACCCTCAGGCACCACGGCCGCCGACATCGTTATGGTCGTGCCCGTCTACGGTGCTGATCAATATGACGAGCACACCCGTAGACGAGTCTCCTACTACGAGTTCACTAATGCTTTTTACCTTCCAACCAATAGTCGTCCCAATTTCGACGAGGGATTCGCGCGCCTGGATCACATTCAGCCGGTCGTACAGAGCCAGCTCACTCGCCACCGTGGCCTCAAGCTGTCATCCGACGCTCTCGACGCATTGGTGGAGTGGTTCGTCGCGTTCAGCACCAACAGGATTCCGGACGACTCGGTGATCCTCGACTACCGGCGCGAAGTGCTTGCCTCCTCAGACGATCGCTAAGAGAGTTAGGGGCTCGGAGGTGGTAGATTCTTCGCGATGAACCCATCGACGGGGGTGTGGTCCCAGCCTTGGAAGCCGTCAAACCGCCAGCCATCGTGGACGGCTTGTTCCCCGACTCGCTGAAGTGCGAGCGCGAGGTCTTTGTCGTTGCCGGTCAACAGCGCATCGCGCATCTCTAGGTCGGTCAGCAGTTGTTCGACGATTGGCGTTACTCGGTGCTGGTAGAACCGGGCAAAGTTGGGGTAGAACAGCTTCGATCCACCCACGTCTGCTCCGGCGTCATCGACTGCGACGAGATTAGAGAGCACGTCGAACTGAGCCAGGCTTGTCAGGAGTTCATCATCTTCCGGGCCGAGGCCATCCGGGCGAAGACAATCGAGCCGCACGACATCGTTTCGAGCGAGGATAAGCAAACTGATCTCCACGGTCTGCTCGCCCTTCTGTTCCTTGAGGTGGCCGCCGCGACTGGTCATCGTAACTGCATGTCGGAGCCAATTCCTGTCGTAGTCCCCGAGCCACTTTGGGAGCTGAAGGGTCAGCTCGCGCACGGCCTTCCATTTGGCCTGGCGGACCGTGAGTGCACCCAGGCCGTACACACGCTCGATCACCTGCAGCCAGACGCGCGGCGCCTCCATGCGAGGGTTGATTTGCACTGAATAGAGAAAAGCGTCCGCATCACCCTCACGGAGAGGCATCGAGTAAATCTGGGTGAGGAGGTCGATGACGCGATCAAACCACGCTTCCTGGTTGTACATGAGAAACGTGGCAGCCGAGCACGTCAGCTTGTCGAGCAGGTCGCCAAGCTCCCCCTCGATCTCGCCGCGGCCGATCGCATCACGAGCGCGAGCTACAGCATCGTTGAAAAGATGCTGTAGGGAGATGTCATCGTCGCCGCGTACCAGCTCCAGCGCAGCGATGTTGAGCGTCGTAGCTTCTAGGTCAAAGTTGACCGATCCTAGTGAACCGCGCGCTCGATGGGCGGACTCGAGTTCTGCCTGCTCCCGCCGGCGCACCTGCTGCTGCTCCTCGATCCAGGTCGTCTTCTCACGAGCGACGCGACGCTTGACTACCTCTTCCAGGCCACGCTGCGACATCCGCTCGCTACGGGTGCCGTTTCGCCAGAAGGCTTCGCCTTTGTAGAAGGCGCGCACCTGCTTCCCCGCCTTCTCGTATGCACCGTCAGCACTGAAGAAGGCGCAGCCAGCCGGGCTCGGACCGATGTAGATCAGTGGGACGATATGCCCTTTCCGCTCAGCCACTCGTGTATGCAGCACGAGGGGCTCAGGTAGCCACTTGGCCAGGACGGAGGCAAGGTTCGCCTGATCGAATGCTTGTGTGTCCTTGCCATCGTGCTCGCCACTGAGAGTGCCGTCGTCGTTTGCGCCGCCAACTATGTATCCGCCCGCGACTTGCATCGCGCCGACGTCCTTGGCGAGCTCCACCTTACCTTCGGTCGTCGTGAGGTCAATCTTGCTCTTGTAATCGAGCTCGGGATGCTCGGTGCGTAGGGCGAGCAACTGGGCGAGCCGCTCATCCGACATGTCACCGTCTGCTATGACCGGGCTGTTGTTTGCCATATCGCTTGATCATGCGCCGAGTGGTAGATGTCTAACTGCGCGCAGACGATAGCAATGCCACCATCTCATCGGTTGGGGGTGTGGTGCTTTCACCAATCCATGACTTTGCAACTACGTCGCTCATGTGCAGCTCGATGCGCTCCGACACCCTGCCGTTGGTCACCAATACGGTGAAGCGCCATTGGCTAATCTGTCTCGTCGATAAACGCGTGGAACGCGGTATGTTCGAAGAACAGACACAGGTCTCATCCGGCCTGGGTCCGGCCTGTGAAGGAGTGCCAGGCCCCCAAGCGAGTGACAAAAGCGGCGGGGTCGATAATGGTGATGTCGTCCCGCCTACTCGTCGTGACGACGACCAAACGTTCAATCGAGAGGCGGCAAAGGCCACTCGCTTAGATCGAAGTTCATCGCCTCGCGGAAGAATGCGCTGGCGCGCTGAGGATCGCCTTGCTTCTCCATCAGCAGCGCGAGCAGGGTCTTCGACGCGAACCTGAGCTCTTCGTCGGAGGACTCGGCCGCCTGTTCGTAGGCAGCACGAGCCTCCCGAAGAGCGCACCCCTTCTCCAGCAGTATGCCGCGCCTGAACGAAGCCTTGCTCGCCGAGAAGTCGCTCGGCCCCAGCTCGATCGCGTGTTCGTAGGCTTCTAACGCGCCGTCCGGATTGTCCAGCTTCTCTCGGAGCTCTCCGAGGTATAGGGCCGCAATCTGGGCATGTGATCCATCGGACTGGGCCACCTGGTTGAAGGTGACTAGCGCGCCCATCGAGATCCCGCGCTGTTCGAGGATCACGCCGAGTTCGAATCTCATCTGCGAGACGTCCTCGTGCTGTTCGTCGAGCTTGATCACGCGCTCCAGAGCTGAGGATGCCTCCCAAAGGAGCTCGCGCGCTGCCTCGTTGTTGCCGTGTTCGTGTTCGAGCCTGCCTCGCCGCCGCAGCGCCCGTGTGAGTTGCTGCACAGCCGGCGCCGCCCAAACAGGATCATTGGAATCGACGACGCGCTGGTACGCATCACACGCAGCCCTCAGCTGCTCATCATCGTCCTCCAAGACGAGTCCGAGGTTGATCGTCGCCTTGTGCGCCCACTCGCTCTCGGTGGATTTGCTCACGACACGGAACGCCTGACATGCCTCCTGGCGGTTT
>Ga0210408_10002270_pt1 | contig 18945 bp, 16 predicted proteins | sample IncBWH4MmetaG_FD_155471 | JGI IMG/M metagenome (GOLD analysis project Ga0210408, IMG submission 155471) | Forest soil microbial communities from Barre Woods Harvard Forest LTER site, Petersham, Massachusetts, United States - Inc-BW-H-4-M | ecosystem: Environmental > Terrestrial > Soil >...
GGACTGCGCTCGCGGCCTTCTATCGGGCGCTGGCGTCTGGGAACATGGGGTTAACCGCTCCGGTGGGTGCGGTCCTTGGGGCAGCGATCCCGACCGTAGTCGATATCTTCATCGAAGGGGTGCCCAGCCCGGTGCGCATGGTCGGATACGTCCTGGCCGGGGTCGGAATCTGGTTTATCTCGCGCACAGAGGGCCCCGCCGGGCGACCGCAAGGGATCGGGCTTGCGGTGGTCGCCGGGATCGGCTTCGCCGGTTATTTCCTTTGCATCAAGCATGCCGGGAGCGGTTCGGTGTTCTGGATCGCAGCGGCCTCACGAGCCGTCTCGTTTGTCGCGACCGGCGCGATCGTGCTGGCGGCCCGGCAGTTCCGGCCGATGGACGCAACTGGGGTTGCATGGGGCCTTCTCGCTGGGCTACTCGACGTCACCGGGAGTGCCTTCTTCATTCATGCCAGCCAGACCGGACGTCTGGATGCCGCCGTGATGATCAGCTCGCTCTATCCGGCAATGACGGTTCTTCTAGCGCGATTTTTCTTGAAGGAGCATTTCTCGCGCTGGCGCCTGGTTGGGCTCCTGGCGGCGTTGCTGGCCGTGCCGCTGATCGCCCTGTAGAGACACGGTTTGCCGCGTCTTCCCCAAGCCGCTCGGATGCTGTCGGCCTCTCGGTTCGCGAGCTCGTGTCGGGAACTGTTACCATCGGCCGGTGGCCCTGGTTGAAGTCCGCAACCTCAGCAAAATTTATCCGCTCGGGGAGTCCATCTTCGGCGGCGACGCCAAGGGCGAAGTGCGGGCGGTCGACGATGTTTCGCTCGTGATTGAGGCGGGAGAGACTCTTGGCCTGGTGGGCGAGTCGGGTTCCGGCAAAAGCACGCTCGGACGCCTCGTCCTGCGATTGATTGAGCCAACGTCGGGCAGCATTCACTTCGATGGTCGCGATCTACTCGCCGTCGGTGGCCGTGATTTGCGTCGCCTGCGCCGCGATATGCAGATCATCTTTCAGGACCCGTTTGGCTCGCTGGACCCCAGGTTGCGCGTGGACGAAGTGATCGCCGAGCCGGTTTCGATCCACGAGCGGATGAGCCGGGACGCGAAACGCACGCGGGTCGTCGAGTTGCTCCGTGCCGTTGGGATGGATGAATCCGCGGGCCGCCGCTTTCCGCACGAATTCAGCGGAGGACAGCGCCAGCGCATCGGCATTGCCCGCGCCCTCGCGCTGCGCCCCCGATTCATTGTGGCCGACGAGCCCGTGTCGGCCCTCGATGTCAGCGTGGGCGCGCAAATCGTGAACCTGCTGGCACGGCTCCAGAAAGAGTATGGGCTGACATATCTCTTTATATCGCACTCAATGCCGGTAGTCCGCTACCTGACCACGCGCATCGCCGTGATGCATCACGGCAAGATTGTCGAGACCGGCCCAACAGAACAAATCACCGAACGGCCGCAACATCCTTACACCATGAGCTTGTTGGGAGCCACGCCGGAGATCACAGTCTGAAAATGGCGACGTGCGATTAGCAATCGTCTCCTCAGTGGCACACTGCGATGTCCACGGTTTATGCTTAAGGCTGCATTGCTGGAGACTCAAGATGAAACGTGCTTTTGTTCCCCTGCTTGTTTTCTGTGCGCTCGTCACATCCGGCCTCGCGCAGAAGAAAAATCCGGTCACCACGGTGATTAAAGAAATCATGACGCGCCAGGCGAAGAACCTGCAGGGCGCTGTGGAAACCATGCCAGCCGACAAGTTTGGCTTCAAGCCGACAGAGCCGCAGATGACATTCGGGCACCTTGTCTCTCACGTTATCGACTCAAACTATTACCTCTGTGCCAAAGCCAGCGACATCCCCCCACCCAAGGTCGACGCACCCAAGGAAACCGACAGCAAGGCGCTGGTAGCAGCGTTGAAAGCTTCCTTCGACTTTTGCACCACGAGCCTGGCGAAAGTCGACGATTCCAAGCTGGGCGACACGATTCAAGCCTATGGCGGACGCGAGGTGCCCCGGGCCTGGGCCTTGATCGCCCTCACCAACGACTGGGCCGATCACTACGCCGCCGCCGCGACCTACCTGCGTCTGAATGGATTGCTGCCGCCCACGGCACAGCCAAAGAAGTAGGGGCGCATCGGCTCTCGGCTTTGGGCTCCAGGAAGACCGAGGACACTGCATCGGTTCGACGAGGAATGGCGATCGGGAGGGGCCGGTCTAGATCGAGGACTGCACAGAGTCGAGTGTCGAGTGTCGAGCGCCGAGCTGAGGCAGGGCTCTCTTCGAACAAACTACCCAATTACAAAATTCCCCAACTCCCCAATCAGTCTTACTCGATCTGAACCAGGTGCCCGGCGCCCGACCCTGCCGACGCGGGCATCTGCGGTGCTCGCCAGGAATCGAAAATCGACACCTGGTGCACGCACGAAACCGTGCAGTGCGGCGCGCAGGATTTTTCGGTGAGAAATTCGCGCCGGATATCGGCCAGACTGTACTTCTCCAGCGGCACGGCGGGATAGCCACGCTGCTGCGAGCAATAATGCACCAGTCCGTCTTCGCAAATGTATAGGTACCGCGCCCCGGCGCGGCAACGCCACTGGTTAGGGCGCCCTTGCGCAATGTTGTCCTGAAAAGAATTGATGCGCGTGAAGCTGCGCTTCTCCATGGATTTCATCTCGTGGTAAATGGCGCACTCTTCGTCGTTCAACGGCTGCAGCTGCCCGCTGCCGTCGTGAATGATTCCAATCGTTGAACTGAAGCCCAGTTTCATCGCGCGCCGGCCGATGGTCAGCGCATCCTGCGGGTTCTTCACGCCCCCGCCCACGACCGAGTTGATGTTCACGTGGAAGTCGGCGTGTTCGGCGAGAAGCTCGAGCTTCTTGTCGAGAACCTTCAGGCTCTTTTTGGAAACATCGTCGGGCGTGACGTTATCGATCGAAATCTGCAGCCATTCCAGGCCCGCCTTGTTGAGGCGCTGGATGCGCTCCACCACCAGCAGGTAGCCGTTGGTGATCAGGCCGGCGATCATGCCATTCTTGCGAATGCGCCGGATAACGTGATCCAGTTCCGGGTGCAACAGCGGCTCGCCGCCACTGATGGTGATCACCGACGTGCCCAGCTCGGCCAGCTTGTCCACCCGGCGGAACATGGTTTCGATGGGCACCGGTTTCGAGAAGTCGTCGTACTCGTTGCAGTATTGGCAAGCCAGATTGCAGCGGCGGATGGGAATGATGTGCGCCAGCAGCGGGTGGTCGGTCGAAGCCAGTCCTCTGGCGACCATGCGGGCGCCGCGAAAATTCCGGCGCAGCGCTTGGAGACGCCGTTTCAAAGATGGGGGGCTGGAGGGCATGACCTTACTGTTCATGCTATTAAAACACAGGTGTGGATTACCGACGGCTCCGAATCAGCGTGTGGCGAAAATTCGGGGGCGAATGGCGACTCGAGATTCCAGGCGGGCCGACACCGCAGGGTAGAGACGCGGCTCGCCCCGTCTCTACCCAAAACGATTCACGCCGCCTCGTGCCCCGCCGCCTGCAGGGCCTCCACTGCCTTCTCCACCCAGGCGCGCTTCACCAGGACGTAGTCGGTGTCGAATGTGGACACGGCAAAAATCGGGATCGCACGCTCGGACAGTGGCTGGACAAAAGACGTAAGAATCCCGGTCTCGGAGAACGGGAACGGTCCTTCGAGTTTGAGGCAGGTCCAATCCGTCTCGGGATGAAGTTCGGGCGGAACCTGCGCAGCGAGGCAAACAATCGAGAGCTCGTCTACGGTCCGCGTGACCGAGAAAAACGAGCCCTGGAGTGCCCAGTCAGGAACGGCGGCTTGCGCGGGGAGCCGGCAAACCGCGAACGAACCGGAAACTTGCGAGAACTTCAGCTTACGCGCATGCACTGCTCAGTATCACCGCCCTTCATGGGGAGAGCAGAGCATTGTAGCAACACCGCGAACCACGTAGGGACAGACGCCCTCGTCTGTTCAGTCGGCGAGGCCGACACCCGACAAAAACACCGAACCGAGAGACTAGAGCCTAGTCCCGATGACCACCCACACTCCGCCTACTGCCCCACCGCCTTCCGCAGCCCCGCCCGCGCCAGTAGCCGGGTGGAATCGAGTGGCGGCAACGGCGACGACTCCGCGGTCACGATCAGCGGGATCTCGGTGCATCCCAGCACCACGGCATCGCAGCCTTCATCTTTCAGTGCGCGGATCACTTCCGTAAAGTAAGCCCGCGATTGAGCCAGGAATAGCCCGTTCACGAGTTCGTCGAAGATGATCGAATTGATCTGGTCGCGCTGCAGCGAATCGGGGACGCGGTACTCAATTCCCGCCGCCTTCAACTTCTGCGGATACACGGGCCCTTCCATGAGATAGCGTGTTCCCAGCACCGCCAGCCGCTTGCAATGGTTGCGCTTCGCCTCGCAAGCGACCTCCTGCGCAATGTGTAGCCAGGGCCGTGGCGAGCGATGCTCGACCAGGTCGAACGCCTGGTGGATGGTGTTATCGGGGCAAATCAGAAAGTCGGCTCCGGCGCGGGCGAGTTTCTCCGCCGACGACATCATCAGCTCGGCCACCCCAGCCCAATCCCCCGTGTCGATGAATTTCATGTACGCGGCCAGCGGGTGGTTGTGCATGGAGACTTCGGGATGGTTGTGACGGCCGAGCAGTGCCGCGCCTTCCAGACAAATGGTCCGATAGCAGAGCGCGGCTCCCTCCGCGCTACAGGCGACGATCCCGATGTGTTGAGGCATTGCGTTGTTTTGTGGTGACAGCCGCCCCGGCTGTCCGATCGAGCGCTGCCCGGTCAGCTCTGTGGAAACTACGTTCGCGCGGCCACGGTGTCGAACAGGTTCAGAAACTCCACTTTCTTCTCCGCCGGCAGGAACGCCGCCTCAAACGAATTCCGTGCCAGCTCACGCAGGTGTTCTTCGGTGAATCCGAACTGCTCCTGCACCAATTGATACTCCCGTGCCACGGAGGTCCCAAACATGGCCGGGTCATCGCTGTTGAGCGTGACCATCACACCCGAATCGAAGTAAGCCCGTACCGGGTGCTCGGCGATCGCGGGGCACTCTCCGGTTTTCAGGTTGCTGGTCACGCAAATCTCGACCGGAATCTGACGTTTAGCGAGTTCCTGGATCAAGTCCGGGTCCTGCTGTGCCGTCAGTCCATGCCCAATGCGCTCGGCACGCAGATTCAGCGCACCCCAGATCGATTCCGGCCCTGCCGTCTCGCCGGCGTGCGCGGTCAGCCGCAGCCCGTGCTCGGCGGCGTAGGCATACACTTCGCGGAACAACTCGGGACCGGCCTTGCGCTCGTCGCCCCCCAGCCCGAAACCCACCACGTTTCGATCCTGATACTGCACCGCGAGTTCCGCCACCCGCAGCGCCTCGGCCGAGCCGAAGTGACGCACCGCATCAAAGATCCACAACAAGGAAACGCCGAAATCGCGCTCGCCTCGCGCACGTCCGCGCTCCAGACCCTCAAAGATCGCGGCGATGTTCTGCTTCCGGAACAAACATACCCCGACTGATATGTAGACCTCGGCATGAAGCACATTCTCGGCCTTGAGGCGTTCCATCAGACGATAGGTGATGAGTTCATAGTCCGCCGGGGTCTTCAGGTGCTCGGTAATGTTCTTGAACGACATCAGGAAGCCGGTGAAATCGGAGTACTGGTAGAGCGCCTCGACTTCCGCCACCGTCGTGGTCAGGCCGTGACCGTGCTGGATATCGAGCAGCGTCGCCGGCTCAATCGCGCCTTCTAGATGAATGTGCAGTTCGGCCTTCGGCAGGCCCAGCACGAAGGCACTGGGATTCGGGTTGGCGAACAAACCCATGCTTGCGATTTTAGATTTCCGATTGCCGGTTGGAGCAAAATTATTTGGCGAGTGATTTGGGGGAGGGACGCGGCTTGCCGCGTCTATGGCGGAGCGATCCCCTCTCTACCAACGCACCCTTTAGTTTCCCTGCCCTGCGAATTCACTATGATGCCGGCTGTACAACCAGTAGATGGTCAGCCCGATGAACAACCACGCAAAGAAGCGCAGCCAGGTCAGGATCGGCAGCCCGGACATCAGAAGCACGCAGAAAAAAACACTCAGCACTGGCGCGGCCAGGCCGCCGGGTGCCCGGAATCCGCGATGCCTTCCCGGATCGCGGAAGCGCAAGATGATCACGCCGATCGACACCAGCACGAACGCGAACAGCGTGCCGATGTTCGACAGATCCGCCAAGGTTCCAATATCCAGAATTCCCGCTGGAACTCCGACCACCAAGCCCGCAATCCAGGTCGCCGTGGCTGGTGTGCGGAAACGCGGATGCACGCGGCCGAACAGCTTGGGCATCAGGCCGTCGCGTGACATGGCAAACCACACCCGCGCCTGGCCCAACTGGAAGACCAGCAGCGACGAGATCATGCCCATCATCGCGCCAAACAGCACTCCCAGCCGCACCCAGTGCAGGCTGTAGGATCCCGTCGCCAGCGTCAGCTTCTTCAGGCTGTTCACCACCGGCGCAGCATCATCGAGCATCGATTGCCACGGCACAATGCCGGTGAGCGTGACGGCCACGCCGATGTAGAGCACGGTGCAGATCACCAGGGTCGCGATAATGCCGATCGGCAAATCCCGCTGCGGGTTCTTGGCTTCCTCCGCCGCGGTCGAGACCGAATCGAAGCCGATATAGGTGAAGAAAATAATCGACCCGCCGGTCAAAATTCCAGAGAAGCCGTTGGGCGCAAACGGGTGCCAGTTTTCGGGGTGCACATAGTGCGCACCTGCGATGATAAAGGCGAAGATGGCGGCGATTTTGAGGATGACCATGGTGTTGTTGGCTTCCGCGGATTCGCGAATGCCGCGCACCAGAATCATCGTGAGGATCATCACCACCAGGAAGGCCGGGAAGTTGAAGCCAAAATGAAGCCCGGGAGGGTAGAGCTTGTCGCCCTTGAGGTCGCTGAGTCCCGCCGGCAAGTACGCTGGAGTGATCCAGCGCAGCGCCGGGTGCCAGCCGAACCAGTCAAACATGTCCACCAGGTGCGCCGAGAAGCCGACGCTCACCGCCATGTTGCTGACGGCGTATTCGAGGATCAGGTCCCACCCGATAATCCACGCGATCAACTCGCCCATGGTTGCGTAGGTGTACGTGTAGGCGCTGCCTGCGATCGGAATCATCGACGCCAGCTCCGCGTAGCACAACGCGGTGAACGCGCAGACGATCGCCACCAGCACCAGCGACAACGCCAGCGCCGGCCCGGCTCCGGGACGCCCCAGAGAAGCGGTGTGTTTGATCAGGTAATCGAGCAGGGGAGCGTTCAGGATGGAGGAGGTATCGAACTTTTGCCCGGCGATCGCAGTGCCCACAACGGTGAAGATGCCGGAGCCAATGACGGCGCCGATCCCCAGGGCGGTGAGAGAGAGCGGCCCCAGGGTTTTCGTGAGTCGCCGGTCGGCGTCTTCCGAATCGGAAATCAGCTTGTCAATGGACTTCTTGGCAAAAAGTTGAGTGGTCGCCAGAAGGTCGCTCCCGGTTAAGGTATCGCCGGCACCGCCGGCCGAGCACGCGCAGAACCCGGAAACCAACGAGGGCGGACCCGAAGACCCGCCCTCGAAGCTGACGCCCTAGCCGCGCTTGGACTGCCCGCGCGCCATTTTTTTCACCTTGCTCTTTTTCGATCCGCGGGCGTAGTCGCGAGGCTTGAGCGGATGCTCGGCCTTGCGCTTCTTGCGCGCGGCCCGTTTGGTTTTCTTCCGTTCGTCTTTGCTAAGAGTGGATGTATTTGCCATGAGTTTTAATTTTTATTCCCGTGCAAAATTACCCCGATCTCCAATTACTCAATTTGTCTTCAGGCTTTCTCCAGCTGTGCATACTTCTCCACCAGCTTCTTCAGCCCGAACCGTGGGAATTGTACCGTAATCTTGGCATCTTCCCCATCTCCTTCTCGCTGGTAGACCGTGCCCTCTCCGTATTTCGGATGCCGCACCTTCTGTCCCGGCCGGAAGCCTTTCTTGCCTTTTGGCTCCTCAACGACATTCTTCGGGAGGTTGAACTTCTTGCCCCGCGAGGCAAAGAACTCCGCGAGGTTGTCGATGGAGTTGTAGTTCTTGCCGGAGTACGTCGGCTTGGCCCGTTCTGCACGCTCGCGAATCCAGGCCGCGCTCTGGTCTTCGTCTTCGTAGGAATAGTGCGAAGAACCGTGCTCGTCCTGCGCGTGTGCCGCGGAGCTTCTGGCCCGCGAACCACCGACCGCGTAGGAAGGCGTGGGGGTTCGTCTCCGCGACCCACCCAGCTCTTCCACCAGACCCACAGGCACCTCGTCGAGGAAGCGCGAGGGCACGCTGGCCTCGGGCAGATCGGTGCCATACCTCCGCCGGTACACCGCGCGGCTCAACACCAGCGTGTCCATCGCCCGCGTCATGCCAACGTAGCATAGCCGGCGCTCTTCCTCGATGTCATCCATTTCGAGCAGCGTGCGCGAGTGCGGAAACAATCCCTCTTCCAGACCGCACAAGAACACCAGCGGAAACTCCAGGCCCTTGGCGGCATGCAGCGTCATCAGCGTGATCCGCGCCGCCTCGTCGTATCCGTCGGCATCGCTGACCAGGGCGGCATGATCGAGAAACTGTTCCAGCGTCTCGCCACGATCCTTCGAATCCAGCGCCGCGTTCACCAGTTCACGCAGATTCTCAACCCGGGAGAGCGCCTCGGGCGTGTCTTCCTCTTCAAGCTGCTTGATGTACGCTGTTCGATCGATCAGGAACTTGAGAATCTCCGACGTGTTGGCGACCTCACGGGGCGTTCGGAAGGCGCCCGCGTCCATGTCTCTTGTAGCGCCGGCATCCTGCCAGCTGTCGAGGGGGCGTCCCGCCCGTTCTTCTTCCCCGGAGACGGCCGTGCCGCCTTGCTCCGCGTCTTCTTCCAAATCCCCGAAATCAAACTCCAGCGGATCGAACGCCGTACCCTCATTGGTTGAAGCCGCGATGGCCGCGGGCGAGGCGTCGGCGCTGCTTTGCGCCAGCCGGTCCACGTACGTCCCCGCCAACATCGCCCGCGCATCTTCGATCAGCTCGTGGAAATTCTTCAGCGCCTGCAGCGCCCGTGCCGGCAACAACTGGCGCTCGATCGCCTGACCGAGCGCGCCCCACAGCGACACGCCTGTCTCCAGTGCCAGGCGCTCGATAGTCTCGATGGTCGTCTTGCCAATGCCGCGCACCGGAGTGTTGATCACGCGCAGCAGAGACACCGAATCATCCGGGTTCAGAATGACCTTCAGATACGAAATCATGTCCTTGATCTCGGCGCGCTCGTAGAACGAGAAGCCGCCCACCACGTGATACTTCAGCTGATAACGCCGCATGGCTTCTTCGAACAATCGTGACTGCGAGTTTGTCCGGTAGAGCACAGCCGCACGCGGTGTCTCGCCCGCTTCGATCCCTTGCCGCAGGTAGCGGGCGATGCGATCGGCCACGAACAACGCTTCGTTCTCTCCGTCTGGCGCTTCGTAGTAACCGACCTTGGTCCCACCCTGCCGCGACGTCCACAGATTCTTGCCCTTGCGCTTGAGGTTGTTCGCAACCACAGCCGACGCGGCTTCCAGAATGTTCTGGGTCGAGCGGTAGTTCTGTTCCAGCCGGACGATCTTCGCTTCGGGAAAGTCTTTCTCGAACTCAAGGATGTTGCGAATGTCGGCTCCCCGCCAGGAATAGATCGACTGATCCTCGTCGCCAACGGCGCACAGGTTGTGCCGCGTGCCCGCCAGCAGCCGCATCAGTTCGTACTGCGGGCGGTTCGTGTCCTGGTACTCGTCGACCAGGATGTGCTGAAAGCGCCGGCTGTAGTAGTCGCGCGCCGCTGGGACCGACTTCAGCAAGCGCAACGCCTCCAGCAACAGGTCGTCGAAATCGAGCGCGTTTGCCTTGCGCAACTCTTTTCGGTACTCCTCGTAAATGTGCGCGATCTTCTCGGTCTTCGGGTCGGCCGATTGCAGGTAGATTTCCTGCGGATCGAGCATGTGATTCTTCGCCCAGGAAATTCGCCCCAGCGCAGTGCGCGGCGTGAGGTCCTTATCGTCGAGACCCATTCGCTTCATCACGGACTTCACGATGCTCTGCTGGTCAGCTTCGTCGTAGATGACGAAATTCTTGGTGTGCCCGATGGGCGGCTGCCCGGGCACGGTCGAAAGAATCCGCAGCGCCTCGATGTCGCGCCGCAGCAGGCGCACGCAGAAGGAATGAAACGTCGAGATGACGGGCTTCGCCACCGACAGGCCACCGACGATGCGCTCGACGCGCTCGACCATCTCGGCGGCGGCCTTGTTGGTGAAGGTGACAGCGAGAATCGACTCCGGCATCACGCCCAGGTTCTCAATGAGGTGCGCGATACGGTAGGTGATGACCCGCGTCTTCCCGCTGCCCGCGCCCGCAAGAATGAGCACCGGGCCCTCGGTGGTTTCGACGGCCTCGCGTTGCTGGGGGTTGAGTTGGTCTAAGAAGGACAAAGCTTCTGACTGCCTCAGATTACTGCTTGCGCGCCTCTAGTTCGTGCACGCCTCTCTGAATAGTAATCTTGTCATTGCGACGCGGAGCGCAGCGATGGCGGAGGAATCTGCTTCTGGTCGGCAAAGCCGCAAATTCCTCATCGGCCAAGCGCATTCGGAATGAGGAAAGCGAGTGCTGACCCTTCGCCTCACAGCCGCCAGTCATACCGCCGTCTGCGCCGCCCTGCACTCCGTGCACGGGCAAACCTCCCGCAGAAACGCCCACGAGTAGATGCCTAGATCATGCGAGTCATTCCAGCTGAACTTGATCGCGTACTTGCCGACACCCTCCGCCGACAGCGGTTTGGCCGCCGCTTTGAACATGGGCAGCGCTCCGGGAGCCAGTCTCGGCGCTTCGCCGTACGCCCGTCCCGCCTGGCCGCGCTCTTCTTCGCACAGGGCGCATGGGCAGGCATCCCGCAGAAACGGAAACTTGTAGCTGGACCGGTGCCCGTCCTGCCACTCGATCTCCATCCCGGTCCCGCTGGTTAGATTCACTCTGACTGACTTGGGATCTGTTGCTACGCTGGGCGCTTTTAGCGGCGACTGCATGATTTCAGTATCGCATAGGGTTTGGTTCGAGCGACCGAGCTGCCTGGGCTGGAGTTGGTCGCGGGATGCTGCACGTAGCTAACCTTGAATGGCCCTGAGAAATCGGGGCCGTTCGCTTTTGAAGGGCTCCATGCCAGAGTTGTCCAAACCCGCTCAAATCCTGTACAATCTAGTGTTTGCACATTAAGTTCCTAAGATTCTGGAGAGCAGTCCGATGGCCCAAGTTTGTGAAATCTGCGGCAAGAAGCCGATGAGCGGCAACACCATCAGCCACGCCCACAACGTGAGCAAGCGGCGCTGGAACGTCAACCTGCGCCCCGTCCACGCCAAAGTCGGCGCGACCACCAAGCGCATGCGCGTCTGCACCTCCTGCCTGCGCAGCGGCAAAGTCGTCAAGGCCTGAGCCGAAAACCTCCACCCACCCAAAAAGAAAGCACTTTCCTTGAGACGCGAAAGCGTCGCCTCGCGAGAGAGCGGGCTTTTCCTTCGTGCTGGCTTGGTGTTCCTTGGGGTAAAGGTTTTCGGGTCTACTGCACGCTGATCAGCTGCACATCGAAGATCAGCGTCGCGTACGGTGGAATCACCCCAGGGTAACCTCTGGACCCGTACGCCAGGTCCTGAGGAATGCGCAGTTGCCGCTTGCCACCAACTTTCATCCCGGCGACACCCTCTTCCCATCCTTTGATCACGTCCCGGAGCCGATGCGGAACGGAAACGGCTTGCCTCCAATCGAGCTGTCGAACTTCTTGCCGCTCGTGAGCCAGCCGGTGTAGTGGACCGTCACCTTCTGCCCCTTTTGCGCTTCTGCGCCGCTTCCCACCTTGATGTCCCAGTACTGGAGGCCGGACTTGGTCTTAGTGCCCTCGCCTGTAACCTGGGTTGGACCGCCAGCGACTGGCCTCGAGGCCGTGGACCCTGTAGGCTTCTGCGCCGATCCGGTTTGTGAACTGCCACTCTGGGCAAGGGTGATCAATGCCGCCAGCACCACAACTACCAGCATTACCTTGTTCATGATTTCTGCTCCTCAATCAAGATCAATCAACCACGGAGGGTATAGAGGACAGCAGTGGAATTTGGGACTTCGATACCGACTCAGGCCCGCGAAATCGAATTCTCGTCTGCGCGGTTTTCCATCAGAAAAAATCCTCCATGTTTCTCTGTGGCCCCTGTGGTTTATTTCTTTGTTACGCCAGCGCGATCACGTCGATCTCCACCAGCACATCTTTGGGTAACCGGGCTACCTCCACCGTCGACCGCGCCGGCGGTGCTGTAGGGAAGTACCTGGAGTACACTTCGTTCATCGCCGCGAAATCGCCCATGTTCTTCAGGAATACAGTCGCGCGCACGACTCTGTCCAGGCTGCTGCCCGCCGCGCCCAGAATGCCCCTCAGATTCTTCAGCACGCGGTCGGTCTGAAACCCGGCGTCCCCGGTGACCAGCGTATTGGTGACCGGGTCGAGTGCGATCTGCCCTGAAACGAATACGAATCCGTTCGCCTTAATCGCCTGAGAATAAGGCCCAATCGCCGCCGGGCCGTCCTTGGTCACGATCACATCGCGCATGGAAAAACCAGTCTCCAGTCGTCAGTCGCCAGTCGTTAGCGAGCCATTCGCGGTTAGTGGTTGGCTTTTGGCAAGAACGCCTGCGCCGCTGATTAATGCAGATTGATGCCAAGAAAGTCAATTCGTCGCATACCGCGCAGCCCTGTGGAAGATGATTCGGTTGGCTAGCGACTAGCGACTAACGACCAGCGACTGCTCTCAGATCTTCTGCAGCCTCTGCACATCCCGCACCCCCGGAATCTTGCGTAGTCCGGTGATGATCGTTTCCAAGTGCTTGAGGTCGGTGATGTCGAGCACGATATCCACCACGGCCTGGCTGTTAGCGGTGCGGGCCTCGATATTTCGGATGTTGGATTTCGCGTCGCCGATCACGCCCGTGATCAGCTTCAGCATGCCGTAGCGGTCGTCGCAAAAGACGGTGAGTTTGACGGGGTAGGCACTGGGCGTCGATTCGTCGCGTGCCCAGGCAACGTCAATGCGGCGTTCGGGCTCGTACATCAGGTTCACCACGTTGGGACAGCTGATCGCGTGTACGGCCACGCCCTTGCCGCGGGTCACGTAGCCTACGATGGACTCGCCCCGAATGGGATTGCAACAGCGCGCCCGGTAGACCAGCAGATCGCCTGAGCCTTTGACGATCAGCGCGTTGTTTTCGCCGCCGAAGACGCGCCGTACCACGCTACCCAGGCCGACATCGCTTCCCTTGGACTCGTCACTGTCGGGGGCGGGCCCGCCGGCAGCCGGCGTGAGTTTTCCCAGCACTTGCCGCGCCGAGAACTTCCCGTAGCCGATTGCCGCCATCAGATCATCCGGACGGCCCAGGCCATAGTCGGAGGCGATCCTCAGCAGCTCCTCGTCTTTCAGCTCCTTCAGCGCGATGCGATACTTGCGCGCCTCCTTCTCGATCAGCTTCCGTCCAATTTCGATGGCCCGCTCGCGCTGGTGGATATTCAGCCAATGCTTGATCTTGTTGCGCGCACGCGACGACTTGACCACCGACAGCCAGTCGCGGCTCGGCTTGTGACCCGGCTGCGTCAGGATCTCGACGATATCGCCGCTATGCAGTTTGTGCCGCAACGGCACCATGCGCCCATTGACCTTCGCGCCCACGCAGCTGTGACCGACTTCGGTATGCACCGTGTAGGCAAAATCAATGGGCGTCGAATCGCGCGGCAGCACCACCACCTTGCCCTTCGGCGTGAAGGTGTAGACCTCCTCCGGATAAAGATCGACCTTCAGCGTCGACAGAAACTCGTTGGGATCGGAAACATCGCGCTGCCATTCCACGACTTGCCGCAGCCAGGCCAGCCGCTGCTCGTCCTGCGCCGAAACTGCGCCGTCCTTGTATTTCCAGTGGGCCGCGATCCCTTCCTCGGCCATCTTGTGCATTTCTTCCGTGCGGATCTGCACCTCGAAGGGCGTGCCGTCGTCGGTGATCACCGAGGTATGCAGCGACTGGTAGAAGTTCGGCCGCGGCATGGCGATGAAATCCTTGATGCGCCCCGGCACCGGCCGCCACACATTGTGAATGATGCCGAGCACTGCGTAGCAGTCCTGCACCGAGCGCGTGACCACGCGCATGGCGTAGAGGTCATAGACCTGGTCCACGTTGATGTGCTGCCGCACCAGCTTCTTGTGGATGCTGAAATAGCGTTTCGTACGGCTCTCGACCTTCGCCGTGATGCCCGCTTCTTTCAGCTTGTCGCGCACCACGGCTTCCACGCGCGTCAGGAACGCCTCACCTACTTTGCGGTGGGACTCGACCGCTTCCTTCACCTGTTGGTAAGCGATGGGATCGATGTAGCGGAAGCCCAGATCCTCCAGCTCGCCGCGGATCTTGCCCATCCCCAGCCGGTGCGCGATCGGGGCGTAAATCTCCAGCGTCTCTTTCGCGATCTTCTGCTGGCGTTCCGGTTCCAGATGCTCGAGCGTCCGCATGTTGTGCAACCGATCCGCCAGCTTGATCAGGATCACGCGGATGTCGTCCACCATGGCGAGCATCATCTTGCGAAGGTTCTCCGCTTGCTGCTCCTCCTTGGTGGCAAAATCAATCTTGCTGATCTTGGTTACGCCCTCGACGATATGCGCCACCTGCTCGCCGAATTCCTGCCGGATATCGGCCACCGTGACCAACGTGTCCTCGACCGAGTCGTGGAGCAGACCAGCCGCCACCGCCACCGAGTCCATCTTCATTTCGGTGAGCACCAGCGCAACTTCGAGGGGATGGACGAGGTAGGGTTCGCCGGAAGCGCGGCTCTGTCCGGCGTGATGCTTCATCGAGTAATCGTAGGCTTTCTTGACCAGCTCCAGATCGTCCGCAGGCCGGTTGGCCTGCATGGTCTTCATCAGGTCGCGGAATTTCGTGACCGTGAGGACATTGGTTGCGATCTGTTGGCGCAGTGTCGCCATGCCGGATTATAGCCTGTGGGAAACCGGGGGCAGATGGTTACTGAAGCGTGATCCCAGGGGCCTGATCTCTTGACTGAATTATAACGTGAGGTTCCGGCTCGTCCGATTCGGTTCCTCTGCTACATTTAGGGCGTTATGGCTGCTCTCGATTCCGCTCGCGTCCTGGTTTCCGGAGTCTCCGGTCCGGTCGGCGCCGCATTGCTGCCTTCGCTGAAAGGCCGCGGGTTTCAGGTTACGCGCCTGGTGCGCGGAGTGGTCTCCGGCGAGGACCAGCTTTCCTGGGACCCGGCCAAGCCCCTTGCGCCGGAATTGGTTTCCGGATTCCGTGCGGTCATCCACCTGGCGGGCGAAAGCGTCGTGGGTCGATGGACCAGCAGCAAGAAGACCAAGATCCGCGACAGCCGTGTCCTCGGAACTCGCAACCTGGCCCAATCCCTGGCTCAGGCCAAAGACCGCCCGCGCGTGTTGATCTCCGCTTCAGCCGTGGGCTACTACGGCGACCGCGGCGGGGAACTGCTGCGCGAGGAGAGCCCATCCGGCGCAGGCTTCCTCCCAGAAGTGTGTCGCGAATGGGAGGCCGCTAATCAACCCGCCTCACAGGCGGGCATTCGAGCCGTGCAAATTCGCATCGGCGTGGTGCTCAGCCCGACCGGGGGCGCCCTGCACAAGATGTTGCCGCCGTTTCGGATGGGCGTCGGCGGAAACATCGGCTCGGGACGCCAGTGGATGAGTTGGATCCACGTCCAGGACCTGGTCGGAGCCGTCCATCACATTCTGAAAACCGACCTGCTTCAGGGCCCCGTCAACATGGTCGCACCGAGACCTGTAACCAACGCCGAGTTCACCAAGACGCTCGGTGCTGTCTTATCACGGCCAACCATCTTCCCCGTCCCCGCTTTAGCGGCAAAGCTTGCCTTCGGCCAGATGGCCGAAGAAATCTTGCTCGGCAGCCAGCGCGTGGAACCTGCCAAGCTCATCGCCAGCGGATACCCGTTCCAGTACACCGACCTGCGGAAGGCGTTGGAGGCGGTGCTGAAGTCCTAGTTCTTCCGCACGATTGCCTGTGACTCGCGTCACAGCAACCCTGCCCGGTCTCTGACAACCTTGCCACAGGGTTTTCCGACCCCAGCATGTCCAGACGACTCCTTGCCGCGACCTTGGTGCTCACCCTGTTGAGTTGGCTGGGCGCACTCGCCCAGCCGATGCCCGATGAGCAGGGAAGGCCAGAGTGGCCACGACGCGGCCAGGCGCCCAACGATCACAACGCGATTCATCGCTGCTGTCAGCCTGGTGCCTTCTCGTTTCCAGTTGCCACGCACCTCGTGCCTGCGAATACGCCGTGTGGAGGGGAACACTCCTGTTGTATCCGTCCCGGACCGCAGGGCTCCCCCAATCTGTCATCGCCCAGTGGGAATCGAAGGCCGGCTGCCGAAGCCGTGGACAGCCTGGAATCCGAAAAGAGCACTCGAAACTCCAGACTTGCTTTCGGCGATTCCGGCTTCGCCACAGTTCGGCCGTACTCGGCCTTGGCTCTCCCCTCGCCACCCAGCTTGATGGAATTTACGGGCGCCCTTCTTACGGCGCTCAACCGATGGCAGAAAAATGAATTTTATAGACGGAGACCGACCTCAATGAGGTACAAGGTGCCGCTTTCATCCTTGCCCTGGCAGCACGCGGCCTCCGCGAAGGACGCAAAAGAAACCGCGCCCTGCTGCGCCGGGAAAGACCGCCAAGTCCTGCGCGAAGGACGACAAGACGTCGGCGAGGGGCTGCGGAGGCAAGTCCGGCCAGGGACCAGACGGGCTGTTGCTCCGGCAACGAAGCAAGACAACGGCGAAGAACTGTTGCGGTGGAAGGCGGTGCCGCATGATCGCACCGATCATGCGGCACCGGGTCACTAGCGTCGCGAACCAGGGAAGCCCCAGCCCAGCGGTTGGGGCTGGTGTCTTGCAACGATCCCGTCAGTTGTAATCCGCACTCGACGGCGGCGAGCTGTCTTGGTTTGGCTCCTGCATTTCCTTCTCGAGCCGATCGAGAAGTTCGGCTCGCTGGCCGCTGTGCAGTTCCCGCTCCAACTCTTCCAGTGCCAACGCGACCACGTGATAGTGATGGGCGCCCGCGAATCTTGGGTCCTTAGTCACGTCGAGCCAGACTTTGTGCATGAGTCCGATGTCTTGCGGACGCATCCGCGGAGTATGCGGCCCGAGCAAGTACTCTGCGAAGCTGCCATCCGCCTCATAAACAGCCAAGGTCAAGCGCGGGCGAGGCTCGGGCAATCGTTCCCAGGCGTCTCCGGTCAGCTTGCCCTGCTCGTCGGCCGTTAGCTTGTTCGAGCGGCCACACACGATCCGGCTGGAGTCAAGCCGCTGCGCGGTCACCATGATGGCTTCAAACACGTCCGTCCCGGGCACCACCAGCAGTGAAACCGGCTTACCTTCCTTCTCGGCGACCGCGACCACGGCCGTGAACAGCTCCTGCTCGTAATGGTCAAAGATCTGGGTGGCATCAAACACACTGCTGCCGCTGAAACTGTGTTCGCGGTGGTAGAGCCGCGCGCTCATCACGACGACATCCTGCTTGGCGGTGTTGGTGCGAGCCAGCACGTCGCGCAGGTAATGGAGGTTGCGCGGGTCACGCACGGCTACGAGCACGTTGCCGGGCCGCACACCCATCGCGCCGCTGCCCAGTTCCTGGTTGCCGTAGACACGGAACTGGTCGAGTTGCTCAGGCTTTCCGTGGCGTTCTTTGGCGACGTGTTTCTCGGAAACCGTAAAGATCGCAAAGAAGACACCGCTGAATACCAGGCCGGCAATGGTTGCTTCCGATTTGGTGAACAGGTTGACCACTGCTGTGAGGAACAGAACCACTGATATCGCAACAAGACCCAGAGGAATTTCTGTTTTGCCGATGTGCAGGTTCCCCGGCACCTTCCATTCCCGGTTACCCGGCTCGGTGAAACGGAGCACCAGCACCGCCAGGGACTTCATGGCGAAGCTCCAGATCACGCCGAAGGCATACAGGCCCGCCAGTTTGTAGACGTCGCCGCCGCTCGCGATGATCGTGAACAGCTGCATGCCCACGATCAGGTTGATGATCCGGTAAGTCGTCCCATACTTGTGCTGCGGCTTTTGAAACCATTCTGTCAGAACCCCGTCTTCCGCCACCCGGTTCAGCACGCCGTTGGCGCCGACGATGGACGTGTTCTGCGCCCCCGCCAGAATGAGCACACCGACCAGCACCACGAAGCCGTGAAACAGCAGTTTGAGCGGCAGGGGGCCCACCAGGTACATCGCGATCCCGCCAATCAAGTTGGCGAAGAAGTCCGGACGGACGCTGTCGGGGATGATCATCACCGCGAAAAACGAAACCAGCGAGGTAAACAGCAGGCTGTAAACGAAAATCACCAACCCGGTCTTTTCCAGGTTCTTCAGCTTGGGATGCTCGATCTCGCGGTTGACCTGGGCCAGCGTCTCCTCGCCGCTCATCGCCAGCACCGAGTGTCCGAACCCTACGAACACGATCACCAGGGTCAGGTGGCTGAACCAGGCGCCATTGAGCCAGCCTAGCGATTCTTTGTTGAGTGGAACTATCCCTGGACTTAGCGGGTTGGGCGGGAGATGAATGCCGATCTTGAAGACGGTAATCGTGCACCAGATCAGAAGCATCACGACCATCACCGTGGTGATAATCATGATTTGCATGGCCTTCTCGCTCGACTCGTGGATCCCCTGGATGTTTTTCCACCAGAAGTACAACGCCACAAAAACCGCGAAGCCCGCCGAGAAATAATTGTCATTGAAGCTGAGGGGGTGGTGCAGGTACTGCCCGATGTCTTTTGTGAAACCCGCCAGGTACTGTCCCGCCGACACCGCGCTGATGGGGCCGGTCAGAACGTAGTCGAACAGC
>Ga0210408_10002271_pt1 | contig 18931 bp, 20 predicted proteins | sample IncBWH4MmetaG_FD_155471 | JGI IMG/M metagenome (GOLD analysis project Ga0210408, IMG submission 155471) | Forest soil microbial communities from Barre Woods Harvard Forest LTER site, Petersham, Massachusetts, United States - Inc-BW-H-4-M | ecosystem: Environmental > Terrestrial > Soil >...
ACGTTCGGACTAAGCGATTGCTTTGGAGATCACTGCAACATGCTCGCGGCGATCACGAAATCCTAAAAAACCTGAAGCCAGATAAAGTTGATCCACAGATTGCTGCGTTTGTCGAATCGTGTCTCGATCCGAAAGCTCAACCTGGCGCAACCTCGGCGCCAGAATTTGAAATTTGGCTCGATACCTTTTGCAATGAACTCGAGCGACTCAAGGGACCGCTCAATCAAGCTTTGAACAAGCTTCGAGCGACTGAAGAGAAACTTCTTGGGAAAGTCCCGGAGTCGAGTCTGGGCAAGGAATTCGACGACCTCCGGGGTTTTCTCGGCCAGGTCAGTGTTCCTTGGCCACAGTTGAAAAAGATCCTGGAAGTTGACGGGTTAGCGCGAACCAATCGGGCAAAGGAAATGTGTAAGAATTACGGAGACATTTTTGACAAAATCGCCAAAGAAATCTGCAAGATCCTCGACCTCAACAAACCTGAAGTAACCAGTAAAATCTCCGCTGACCCGCTTCAGCCGAAAAAAAGTCTCGATTTAAAAGCGTTCCCTCTTGGTATCGGGGCGTTCGACAAAGAGAAGAGCTACGCCGAACAGGGCGCCATCGCCGCGCGTCTCTGTCTGCTTTATTACAATAAGAACTTTATCAACTACGACATGGTCACCTACCCGGTCGAATACGGGACCGGCGCCGGCGAGACAAACGAAGTGGAAGTATTTCGCGTCAGTCCCGAAGATACGTGTTCTTTGATGGCCGAGCGGCCGGGCCAACACAATAAATTGGCCGGAAGAACGCTCATGTCCTTCGGCGCATTTCTCGACGAACGCTGGCGGCGTAACGACATGTTGTGGGGCCGACTGGACGGCGCGGAGCGATTGATCTGCACAGTCTTGGCACTACCAGACAAGATCGAGCCAACCAAGGACGAAACACCGGAAGACACAGCGCGGCGGGAAAAGATCGACAAGAAATATCAACAGCAAGCGGACCTCATCTACGAGGCGCATCTGGGAATTTTGTGCCAAGAAATCCGGGAGAATAATGGCGACGCGGTCTGCCGCCTACTTAGCAATGCCGTGGAGCAGGGCGATAAAGCTTCTCATGTCAACAAGCTCGTCCACGCTCTTCTTCATGATGAGGTCGGCACAGAGGTTGCCATAAAATTGAGTCCCGAACGGCGAGCAATGCTTACCGCGCCCCAATCGTTCGATCGACAACTCAATGCTCAGTCGGCGCTCGATTATATTTCCCGTTCTACCACCATCACCGGCAAAATGCTCGAAGGCCTCGCCGATCAACGCGGAGCGCGCAGTGGGAAGCGGATCGCCGTGTGGGTCACCCGGTTCGGCGCAACTTTTTGGAATCTCATCACCGTCTCGGTCCCGCAAAGTCTTCCCAATCTTTTTTTCCGCCATTGGCTCGGGATTGCCTACTTGCTAGCAGCTTTGGCGATCTTCGGCGGGATTGCTATTTCAGTTCCAACCGTCACAACTTTCGGTTGGAAAGTGTTTGGTATCGCGGTCGCGCTTCACTTCATCAGTTTTGTGCTCGCGCATTATATGTTGCACGGAAAAGTCGCCAGATCGCTTCTCCTGGTCGCGGTTGCGTTTATTCTTGTCGCGTTCGTCGTGCTGGGAATTATCCATTTCGTGCAATTCTTGCCAAAGCTTACCGGTCAAGAGTGGATGGAACTGCGACTTGCGGCGGCAGCGTTCGCCGCACTCGCTACCACCGTTGCCGTAGCCGAAGCGATAAGGTCAATCAAATCCTCTATTGCGCGACGAAAACTCAAGCCGCAGAAAGTTCCCGCAGCTAAAAAGACTGCCACGCCACCGGCACCGAGCGCACAGTAATTCTAGACGTTTCACTCGCCCCGCTGTCGCCGAAAGGCGAAGCGATAGCACCCGACGATATCGATGTTAAATTTCGATATCAGCCGCGCAGTGCTTCGGTGAATCGAACCAATTCGTCGGCGACCTGTTCGATCCGGTTCACGACTTTCTTGTCGGCGATCTTGTCGCCATCAAACGCAGCGCCGGTCGCATAAACGAAGCGGGGAATGATCACGGTTCGAAAATCGAGCATCAAGCTGTTGGCGTAGGCCATTACCGCCATGTAACTGCTGTTGCCGCCGGCAGCGCACAAAAACCCGACAATCTTTTCCTCCCATGAGCTTCCGCTGAGCTCGATCATGTTCTTGGCCGCAGCGGCAACATCATAATTATAGACGGGCGCGGCAATCAAAATGCCGTCGGCCGCTTCAATCGCTTTGTTCAGTTTCTGCGCCGCCGGCATGCCGTAGCACTTGTCGGCATCGCAAAGCGGCAGGTCGAGATCTTTGATGTCTAGCCAGGTGCAATCGACTTTTCGTTGCTGCAAATGGGCAAAAGCCACCTGCCCCATCCGCCGGCTGTTGCTGTCGGGATTACCGCTAGTACTGACCACAAGATACTTCGGCATTTGGCTAAGGTGTGAGAATGATCTTTCCGCTGTAGGGATCCTTCACCGGCGTGCCTGGCTGAAATCCACGCACGTCGATGTAACCACTGTCCGGCGAGAACGGACTGGTCACAAAACCTTGTTTGCCGGGAACTGGAATCCCGTATCGAAGATCGTCACCTTTTTTCGAGTTCGCGCGGACGGTCGTTCGAGTGTTGCGCTCGTTTGGCGGGTTGCCTGCACCCGGGGTTTCGCCAGGTGACGGAGTTGGCGATTCAGTTTTTGCGTGTTGCTTGCTTCGATGCGGTCGCGCCGGTTGGTGCGGCTCGGTGAATGCGCGTCTCATCGCGTGGAAAAATCTCTCGAACGGTCCCGACTCGGATTCCGCGCGCAGACCGCTCGCGCCTAACAGCAGGATCGATATCATCGCCAGGGCTGTCTGGCTTCTCCTCTTCACATCATCGATTTAAACCGCGCCAGCAAGAAAACGCCAGCCTAGTTCGCAAAAGTTGGTTGTCTGTGGGGCGATCAATCGCGAGAATAAAGCTACCATGAAAATCGCCACCACCATTGTCCGGCTTCTTTTCGGACTCGCTTTCACCGTTTTCGGTTTGAACTTCTTTCTAAATTTCATCCCCGCGCCTCCCCCGACAGGCCTTGCTGGGGATTATTTCAAAGTGCTGTCGGCCAGCGGATACTTGTACGTCATCGGCGCGACGCAACTTCTGAGCGGATTGCTATTGCTGATTGGAAAATTCGTCCCGCTCGCGCTAACAATTCTTGCCGGAATGATCTTCAATATTTTGGTGATTCATATTTTGATGGCTCCTGAAGGTCTTCCGATGGCGCTTGTCTTTGCCGCGATGGAGCTGTTTCTCGTCTGGTCGTATCGCGATCGATTTGCCGGAATTTTGCGGGGGTAGAAAATCAGTTCGGCAGCGAGAACGATATTGTCTCGTTCGCCGCGCGGTGATTCGACCAGAAGTTTTTGCCGTCGAAGGTCAGCGATCGCGCCGCGAACGGAACGGTCGCCAGGTCTTCGACTTTGGGCGTTTCCTCCCGCGGATCGAGTCGCGCGATTCGCCAATCCTCGTTTGGTTTTTCCTGGCCGCGCAAAACGTATATTAATCCATCAACAAAAGTGTGGCCGCAGATTTCAGCGCCGATGTCGATCTTGCGAAGGATCTCACCTTTCTCGTCGAACTTAAGAATGCGCTTTTCGTACCACTGGCTCAGATAGAGATTCGCGCCGTCGTAACTCAGATATGATCCGGCGAAATCAGGACAGGTGAAGAGTTTGGTGAAGCCGTTTTTCGCGTTGTAGCGATAGACGAAGCGGTCGTCATTCAATCCTTTGCCGATAGTGAAATGCATTGACCCGTTCGTTGCCACCCCCGCCCAAACAATTCCCGGCGGATCGATCTCGTCGGAAACTTTCAATGCACTGCGATCGACTTTGTAGAGTGTGCCTAGATCGCGTGAGCTCATCCAAAGTTGTTTGCCGTCCCACGCCAATGCCTGCGGGGTAACTGTCGGTGCCGAACGTCGCTGCTGCTCTTTGATCGGTTTCATCAATCAAACACTAACATTCTCCGAATCCGCGTAAACCCGCTTCGGTCTCGCCGCGGCGATTCGCGATCTCAAACAGAGATTTTTTCCAGAATCGAGCGCAGATCTCGGAAATTGATCGGCTTGGTTAAATGATAATCGAATCCAGCGTCTCGGCTCCGCCGCACATCCTCGTCCATTCCAAGCCCTGAAAGCGCGATCCCTTTCAGCGATTGACGCTTGATCACTTCACGCATCAGGTCATACCCGCTGGTGCCGGGCAAACCGATGTCGCTAATCAATGCGTCGAATCGCTGGCCATCCAGAATTTCCAGTGCTTTCTGCGCGGAATCCGCCGTCATCACTTCATGCCCGCACTTTGTCAGCAGTCGGGAAAGGACTCTGCGGGTATCGGCGTGATCGTCCACGAGCAGAAGCCGCAATTTCTTCGCACTAATCACACCACCGCTCGACAAGTCGCTCGGTGCCACTACCGGTTCGCGCAGAAGCTGGAGGCCGACTCGAAACGTCGTGCCCTGGTTTTTGCCGGCGCTCTCAACGGTGATCGTTCCACCGTGCAGATCGAGCAGAGTTTTTGAAATCGTCAAACCGAGGCCAAGTCCACCGAATTTTCTGGTGATGGAACGTCCCCCTTGATGAAAAGGTTCGAAAATGCTCGCGAGTAGTTCCGATTCAATGCCGATTCCGGTATCGCTGATCTCGAAAACGAACTGTTTTCCATCGTTGAACGAGCGGATGGCGATGCGGCCTTTGGCCGGCGTGAACTTCACTGCGTTGTTAATGAGATTCCAGAAAACCTGCTGAATGCGGACCGGATCAGCCCACATGTGGTGCTCGGTGGCATCCAGATCGATCGCGAGCTCGATCTCCTTTTTCACTATGTCGCTTTTGACGATCTCTACCGCGCTTTGCACCAACCGGTGCACATCGGCCACTTCATGGTGCACTTCAATCTTGCCTTGCGTGATTCGCGTGACATCCAAAAGGTCGTCGATCAACTGCGCCTCGAGTTGGACGTTGCGCCAGATGGTTGTCACTTCCTCCCGAAACTCGGGCGACAGGCCTTCGTGTTCGGCGAGATAACTCGCCGAGATCATCGCCGGCATCAGCGGAGTGCGCAGTTCGTGGCTCAATGACGCCAAAAAAGCATCCTTCGCATTGTTCGCTTCTTCGGCCGCGGTTTTCGCCGCCTCCAAATTTTCTTCCGCGCGCTTGCGTTGCGTCACGTCACGGAAACTCCACACCCGGCCCATCGGTTTTTGATCGAGCAATTGAATTTGCGAGTATCGCTCCAGGATCGTTCCGTCCTTCCATTCAAGGACATCGAATGTTTTCGCCGGTCTGGTCCGATAGATCTCCATGACTTGCGAAACGAATCCTTCGGGGTCTTTGAATCGCTGACTGAATTTCAGCCTCAGTTTATCAACGTCCGCCGCCTTCAGCTGTTCGAGGGTTACGCCCATCATCTTGGCGTATTTTTCGTTGAAGTTCCGCACATTGCCCTTCAGATCGGTCACCACGATTGCGTCCGTGGTTGAATCGAGGGTCGCCTGCATCATGGAGAGCGAAAGCGCCAGCTCCGTTGTTTTGCGTTCCAAAGATTCTTTGGCCTGCAAAAGTTCTTGGGCGGACACCTGGCTCCCAGCCGCGCCGTTGACGCTCGGCCGCTGTTTGTCTGGGGAAAAATGCTTCGTCGTGCGCTTGGAGCGTTTCACTTGGCGCCAATAATAATTCCAGTGGGGCTATCTGTCACTGACTTGCTCGGCCCTGCGATCCGCTGGGAATTACCACTCAGCGCGCTTTTTCGCCTGGCAAACTGCTTCCCCTGAAACGGGATCATGTTCAATATGTCGATCCTGTGAATGGCATAATCGTCATCGTGGCCTATCGGCCCAAGCCGGGAAAAGATAAGGAGCTCCTCGAGCTAGTGCGGAGTCGAGTTCCGACGTTGCGCAAAGAAAATCTCGTGACAAATCGCGTCCCAACAATCCTGCGGGCGCGCGACGGAACGATCATCGAAGTCTCGGAATGGAAATCACAGGAAGCGATCGACGCAGCGCACAAGAATCCAAAGGTATTGTCGATGTGGAATAAGTTTTTAGCTCTGTGCGATTGCGTGCCACTTAAATCGCTCGCTGAAGCAGAAGAGATGTTTGCAGGCTTCGAACCAATCGCGGACTGAGAAATGAAGAAGCTCTTTCTACTTTTTCTATTCCTCGTCTCGCTTGTGCTAGCCCAAGCGGCACCACCAGGCGACGTCACTGCGTCTCAGCTCAACAGAACCTGGAAATTGAGAAACAATGAGTTCAAAATCTGGGCGCTCCGTCGGCAACACCTTCAAATTGAATTCCTGGGGTTTTACGAACACCAGACTGCTAACGGCCGACGGCGAATGAGGGCCAGGGAAGCGGGATCGCATTGAAGGCGACACCGCGATCTTCAAACCGGACGGGGCCGAAGAGGCATGCAAGATCACGCTCAAGTTCACGAGCGGGAAACTACTCGTTACCCAAACCGGCACCTGCGGATTCGGATTCAATGTCACCGCGGAAGGCAGCCTACAAGAAAGTTTCTTCCAAAAAACCGGAGTTCGATTCTGAGTGATCGCTGACTTCTGATCGCTGGTTTCTCACAATGAAGGCGCGCGTCTTCATCCTAACTTTGCTCGCGATGATCGCGTTCGCGAGTAACTCGCTGCTTTGTCGCGTTGCGCTTAGAGATACCACGATCGATCCCGCGACGTTTACGTTCGCGAGAATTTTTGCCGGCGCGATCACGCTCTGGCTTATTTTGAATTTGCGAAGATCGACTTCGTCGCGCGAAGGCAATTGGATTTCTGCTCTCGCGCTTTTTGCCTATGCGGCGGCGTTCTCGTTCGCATATGTCGATCTTTCGGCCGGAACTGGCGCGCTGCTTCTCTTTGGCGCTGTCCAAGCGACGATGATTCTCTGGGGATTTCACAAAGGCGAACGACTCGATGCAATTCAGGTCGCGGGTCTTGTGGTGGCCCTGATCGGTTTGGTTGTGCTCGTATTCCCCGGCATTTCCGCACCGCCGTTAATGGGTTCGGTGTTGATGTTAAGTGCCGGAGTTGCCTGGGGCACTTATTCGCTGCGTGGCAAAAGTGCGGCCGACGCGATCGAAGCGACGACTGGCAATTTTTTGCGGGCGGTTCCATTCGCTGCGCTGATCAGTCTCATCATGCTATCGAGGATGCATCTCGATTCGTTAGGCATTCTCTACGCTGTCATCTCCGGCGCGATCACTTCCGGCATCGGCTACGTGATTTGGTACGCCGCGCTTCCAGGTCTGAAGGCCGCAACCGCCGCGACCGTCCAACTTAGCGTGCCAGTTCTTGCCGCCACTGGCGGAATTCTTCTTCTCAGCGAACCGATTACTTCGCGCTACGTCTTCGCTTCCGTCGCGGTTCTCGGTGGAATTGCCATGGTCGTCGTCGAAAAACAGCGCGCTGCGTCAGGGACAGAAAATCAAAAGTAAAACACCGCGAACAGGACAAGGTGAACACAACCTTGCAGGATGTTGGTCTTACCTGTTCCGAAAGTAACGATGCTCGCCCCGAGGGTGAGCAAAAGCAGTGGCAGGTTGCCGCCTTCGATTCCAAGCGTCACCGAACGTTTGGTTGTCATGCCAATCATCAGCACCGCGGGAATCGTGAGACCGATGGAAGCCAGCACCGATCCGTGCAAAATATTAACCGAACGTTGCAATTGATTTTTGGTCGCACCTTTGACTGCGCTCAATGCTTCCGGCGCGAGAATCAAGCCCGCGACGATCGCGCCGCCAAATGCCTGCGGCATGCCGAAGCGTTCGACAAAGTTGTCCATCGGAATCGCGAATTTCTCGGCCAGGACGATGACCACGATCAGATAGAGAAACAACATGAGCGCATGGAAACTCGTGGAGCGCAGCTGAGATTCAAAATGAGAATCACCATCGATCGCCATTCCGGCGGTCTCCTTGAAATATTGCCGGTGTCGTCCGGTCTGAACGAAAAGGAAAGTCAGATAAAGAAGCAGGGAGATCACGATCAAAAATATTTCCTGAACAGTCGAAAACCGCGGGCCAGAGAGCGAAGTTGTAAAGTTAGGCAGCACCAATCCAAGCACAGCGAGTGACATAATTGTATTCAGATAGGAACCGGCTCCCTGCAGATTGTAATTTTGCTCTTGGTGACGCAAACCGCCTAACAACAGTGCAAATCCAATCAGCCCGTTGAGCGCAATCATCATCACCGCGAACATCATGTCGCGTGCGAGAGTCGGATTATTTTCGCCGTGCAGCATCGCGGCCGAAATCATCATCACCTCGATGCAGATCGCGGAAAGCGTGAGGATTAGCGTGCCATAAGGTTCACCGCACCTTATTGCGAGAGCGTCAGCGTGGCGCATCACCGAAAGGGACGACCAGAAAACGCCACCGAGCAGGCAGACAAAAATAGCTCCAAGCGCGTATGGATGCGCAACGTTCTCCAAGATCTCGCTTCCGAGCGCGAGAAAAATCACAGCCAGAGCAAGGCCGATGAAGAATGAACATTCGAAGCGAACGAAGCCGCGAAACCCGGCCGCTGATTGCGATGCTCTGCCAGTCATCGCGCGAGCTTACCAAGTCCCGCAACTCAGGCAAAAACAAGTTCGGCGTCAGAAAAATGCGTTTGTTAATTCTGTCCTAGTTTTACGATTCCTGCTTTCCTTAGCCGCGAGCAATGAAACGACTTGCGTGGATCGACATCTCCAAAGCGTTGGCGATTATTTTTGTCGTCTATTTTCATTTTCTTCGGACTGTCTTCGAGCATTACGAGCTTCCGCCTAACGACTGGAGCAATCTCGCGGCCGCGGCGATGTCGATCTTGCGCTTGGCGTGGTGGGAAGTTTCCGGGCTCGGTTTTCACGCCGTTGGCGCATTTATTATTTTAAGCGGCTGGACGCTAACCGAATCGGCGTTGCGTCGTGCGAAATCCGGGACCGCCGGCTGGGGCCAATGGTTTCTTGGACGGTTCATCCGGCTCTATCCAATGTATTGGGTCGCGCACATCGTCTATCTGGTTTCGCCATTCGTTGCGCGCCTCGAACCGGTCGATGAGCGGATCATCCTCAGCCTGCTCGGACTGCGGTTCATCAACATCGAAATGAACTTCATGTACCTCAACGCGGCCTGGTGGTACTTCTCGATGCTCATCCAGTTTTATCTGATCTTCCCCCTCCTCTTCTGGGCCGCTCGAAAATTCGGCGCATGGATCTTTCTCGTCGCTGCCTGCGCGCTCGGACTTTTTGTGCGTTATCTTTTGCTCGGAGTCTGGCCGCAGAACGGATTGTGGGTGCTCGGCGGATTCGCGATTTGCCGTTTGCCGGAGTTCGCGCTGGGAATGGCGCTTGGAATGTGGCACGCTGGATCGACATCGCGCGCGGAATTATTTCTCCTTCGCGGCGCCGGTCTGATCGCTGGCCTTGCTCTATATCCGGCTGCGCTCTGGCTTTACGACTACAGTTATGTTTTTGTCGATTTCGCCACTGGCGCGTGTTGCTTTTTCGTAATTATCGGCATCGCCGGATTTATTTCGCGTGCCGCCGTTCTCGCCAAGATCTTCAGTCTCGTCGGAATTTATTCCTATGGTCTCTATCTCATCCACCAGCCTTACGTGATCTGGCTCGGCCTTCGCATCCGGCCGCTGTCGATTCTGGCCTTCTTGTTTGTTTTTGTTATCACACTCGCAATCCTCAGCGCGTGGGGAATTGTTCTGGAGAAAACAACCAACGCATTCGTGAATAAAATTTTGCCGAGCAGAAAAGCAGCGACGACCTGACATAGTTATGAAGAGCGATATCGAACTCAGCGCAGTCGAAGATCATGGCGGAATCTTGACCATCCGGGGCGGCGGGGCGCGGCGGGATTGGAACGGCATTCATTACAAACAAGGGATGTCGCGCAAAAATGTCGGCACCACCAAGTTGTCGGCCAACATTGCGACCATTCCGCCCGGCGGCGTCGCTTACGCGCACATTCACGTCGACTTCGAAGTGATCCTCTACATCATCGAGGGAAAAGTTCGTCACGAGTTCGGCGATAGCTGCAAACAATCGGTCGAAAACGAAGCCGGCGATTTCATTTACATCAAACCCGGCGTGCCTCACGAAGTCTTCAACATGAGCGACACTGAACCGGTCGTTGCCTTTGTCGCGCGCTCCTCCGCCGATGAATGGGATAATATTGTTCCATATGACCGCAAGAATCGTGGCTAGGTTCTGTGCCGATGAACACGGCGTGCGGAGCGTTCGCGGGAGCGAACCTTACGGCGGGAGGTGCCGCACAGCGTGCGCCTAGGGAAGCCGGGTGCCGGGATCGGGAATCTCGGACCGCCGCGCGGTGGACCGCAGAGGTCGCAGGGTGATGCGACCGAGCGATCGGGAGATAGCAAGCAACCAGCTTGAACGTCGCGGGACTGTTTCCGACTTCACCCAATCGTAAAGTTGACGGCGAGGGCCTGACAGGCTGAGAATTCTTTAGGGCTAGCGCTGCCAAGGGCGGCGGATCGTTTAGTGCAATCTCAACCGAAAGGAAATTGGTTATGTCAAACGTCCCGCTTGGAAATGAAAAGAAAGCTAACGTCGATATCTCGCGTCGAAAATTTCTGGTTGGCACCGCCGGACTTGCGGCAGTGGCCGGACTTCCAGCGGTGGCCGTTAACGCTGCGGCTGCGAATCCGCCAACGTCGCAGGCAAAAACCACGACGGAAAAGTGGAAGGGAGACACGGTTACCACTAAGGACGGGATACAGATCTATTATAAAGACTGGGGCAGCGGGCAGCCGATTGTCTTCAGTCATGGTTGGCCGCTATCAGCGGATGATTGGGACCCGCAGATGCTTTTCTTCCTCAGCAAAGGCTATCGCGTCATTGCAACTGATCGCCGCGGACATGGTCGCTCGAGTCAAACCGGCGACGGACATGACATGGACCACTATGCCGATGATCTGAAGGCCGTCACCGATCATCTCAACTTGAAGGATGCGATTCACGTCGGTCATTCGACCGGCGGCGGCCAGGTGGTGCATTATCTCGGCCGTCATGGCGACAAGAATGTGGCGAAGGCGGCGATCATTAGTGCCGTGCCGCCGCTCATGGTGAAGACCCCGGCCAATCCGTTAGGCTTGCCCAAATCAGTGTTCGACGATCTCCAGGCCCAGCTCGCCGCCAACCGGGCCAAGTTTTATTACGACCTGCCGGCGGGTCCGTTCTACGGCTTCAATCGCCCCGGCGTGAAAACGATCGAGCCTCTCATTTGGAACTGGTGGCGTCAGGGCATGATGGGCGGCGCCAAGGCAGGTTACGACGGCATCGTCGCGTTTTCGCAGACCGACTTCACCGAAGATCTGAAAAAGATCAGCGTTCCGGTTTTGGTCATGCATAGCGAGGACGACCAGATCGTGCCGTATCAGGCCTCTGGTCCACTCTCAGCCAAGCTTCTCAAGAACGGTACGCTGAAGACCTACAAAGACCTCCCGCACGGCATGATCACGACGCACGCAGACGTCATCAATGCCGATCTGCTCGCGTTCTTCAAAAGCTGACAAATTCAAGACATGAAGATTGTGATTATTGGCGGCACTGGACTGATCGGAACTAAGGTCGTGAACAATCTCCGTGCGCGCGGCCATGACGTGGTGGCGGCGTCCCCTTCCTCGGGCGTCAACACCCTTACTGGTGAAGGACTCGCTGAAGTTCTGAAAGGCGCCCAGGTCGCTGTCGATCTGGCGAATGCGCCGCAGTGGGACGACAAGGCTGTGCTGGAATTTTTTGAGACGGCAGGGCGCAACTTGCTTGCTGCGGAAACGACCGCCGGCGTACGGCACCACATTGCGCTGTCAATCGTCGGCGCTGATCGTCTTCCTGCGAGCGGGTATTTGCGCGCGAAAGTCGCTCAGGAAAATCTGATCAAGGCATCAAAGATTCCATTCACGATCGTCCGCTCGACGCAGTTCTTTGAGTTCGTGAAGGGCATTGCGCAATCAGCCAGCGAAGGGCAAACAGCTCGGTTATCACCAGGTATGATGCAGCCGATCGCGGCGGATGACGTCGCGGCCGCTGTGACGGATGTCGCACTCGCCGAGCCGGTAAACGGCACAATCGAGATTGCCGGTCCCGAGCCAATCCGAATGGACGAATTCGTCCGGCGTTTCCTGAGCGCAACGCGAGACCCGCGGACGGTGATCACGGATGTTCACGCCCGCTACTTCGGCGCCGAGTTGAACGATCAAAGCCTCGTCCCTAGATCCGGCGACAAACCGCGCCTCGGCCCGACGCGTTTCGACGAGTGGCTCAATCGCTCTGCATCCTAGAAGGAAGATCTGTTTTCGAACATCGAGAAAACCAAACCACGTAACAGAAAGGACATCACAAATGAAGCCGATCCGAACTTCAAAATCAGTCGCGCGGCAACACTTCACACTCGTTGTGTGCGCACTGGTCGTCGCCGCTTTCGGCGTGGGCTCAGCGATGGCCGCTGCGACGGAACCCAAGGAGGCGAAGTTGACGCAGCTCTTTTCGAAAGACTTGACGGACCTTCCTGGGAAGGAAGGTCTGATGCTCCTGATTGAGTATCCTCCGGGCAGCTCGGACCCAATACATCGCCACAACGCACATGGATTTATTTATGTGCTGGAAGGCTCGATCGTAATGCAGGTCAGCGGCGGGAAAGAAGTGACTCTGACACCTGGTCAGACCTTCTATGAAGGCCCTGCGGATGTTCACGTCGTCGGGCGAAACGCTAGCCAAACCAAACCGGCGAAATTCGTCGTGTTCTTCGTGAAGGACAAAGGCGCTCCGGTGCTGGTACCCACCAAATAATCAAAACTGCAAGCCTATGAACACAGAGAAGCTTAAACAACTGGCTCGCGATTTAAGGAAAACACCACCGCACAGCCCGCGTGACACACTCGGTGGGTTCGTCATCGCAGCGCGAATGCTGGATAAGGCTCGCGCTGACTTATTAGGCATCAACGGCGAATACAATTTTTATCCGTGCGGCCTCGGCGCCTATTTTTGGAAATTCACTGGTCTCGACGCGATGAAGTTCAAAGATTTCGTTGCGACGGGCGCGACCGATGAAGAGGCTGATCGCTGGATTCGAGAAAACACAACGCAGAAGGATCAAGGAGCGATCATCAAATGGAACAACGAAATGCGTTGTTTGCGCCTTTGCGATCTCACTCCGCAAGTCCAGGAATACTTCGAAACCTATATCCCTCAATTTTGCCATCCACCTAGCAAAGTAAAGTTCTTCTTCGATGTGTACGATGTCGAAGAAGGAGTTCTTTAATTCAACAGCGTTACATTATGAAGACGCCAATGATTCTCCCTGGCAAACTGAAACGTCCGAAAAACTGAGTCAGCGTGAGATAAAAAAACAGGCAGCTCCGATCGTGACCAAGTCCTCTAGCACGGCGATGAAAATATCTTTGATCTTCAATGCGGCGACCAATTTTCTCCGGACTTCGTAACCGGCGAATGCTCCGATTAGTCCGCCCATAGCTCCCAGAATCGCACCGATGATCATCGATTGATTACTTGCCGCGCAAACGCAGGCGCCGCAAAGACCACCAGTCACAATGCGGGCGATCAGCGGCATAGGCGCTGTTCGTTTCTGCGTCGAAGGCTGCAGATCGACGAACAACTCGAATAGAGCGAGGAGCGAAAAGATAATAACCGCGATGATCGATCCCACGAAGGCGAGTGGGGAATTGTTGAGATTCAACCACCCAAGATGTGCCGCCCACGCCACGACGGCTGGCGGCGTCAGCGAACGCAAGCCTGCGGTGAAGCCGATTCCGATGGCAAACGCGAAGATGTAGTTCATTTAGAATCGATCTTGTAACAGATCGAACAAAGAACTGAAATGCTGAAAAAAGAGGAATTATGGCAACGACGAAAAACGGAAAAAATGAACCGGTCGATCTGAAACTCGAAGTCGTGGTGGTCGGCGTTTTGGATGTCGATCGTGCGAAAGCGTTCTACGAGAAACTCGGCTGGCGACTCGACGCCGATTTCGTAAAGGGCGACGACTTCCGCGTCATTCAATTTACGCCGCCCAACTCTCAAGCCTCGATCATTTTCGGCAAAGGAGTGCCATCGCCCAAGCCAGGCTCGGTGCAAAGCCTAACCCTCGCGGCGCACGACATCGAGGCGGCTCGAAAGGATTTGATTGGTCGCGGCGCAAAAGTCAGCGACGTGTTTCAATACGCCGGCGGACCATTCAACAACACTGGGAAAAACCCGCGCGTCAGCGGTCGTGATCCACAAGATCGTTCCTATTTTTCGTTTGCATCATTCGAGGATCCGGACGGGAACGGTTACTTGCTTCAGGAAATCAAGACGCGGCTTCCCGGCCGCGAATGGCAATCGGCGCCAGCGGGTAAGATCGACATCGCCACGCTTGCCGAACTCCTTCACGAAACGGAGCAGCATCATGGTAGTTACGAGAAAACGCACGGCAAACATAATTGGTGGGATTGGTACGCGCCGTATTTAAGTGCGCGTCAGAACGGCAAGAGTCCTGACGAAGCTTCAGCTGCCGCCAACCTTTACATGGATGAAGTCATTCTTGTTTCTTCCCGATAACATTCTCATCGAGTTGCGTAGCTGGGCTTGGATCGCAGCTTTGCTTGCGCGTGTCGCGGTCGGTTGCGCGTTCTTTCTTTCGGGAGGCGGCAAACTTTTCGTCAAGCAGCGTCGCGAGCAAATGCGTGAAACCTTACGCGCAGCACGCGTACCTTTTCTGGAATTCAATGTCTTCTTCGTCTCAACGGTCGAATTTGTGTGCGGTTTGCTGCTGATCCTTGGTGCAGCGACCTCATTCGCCTGCCTTCTACTTTGCGGCGTAATGATTGTCGCGATCGCGACCACCGCTGCTCCGTCGATTAGGACTTCGTCGCCACTCGGCTGGCTTTCCGAATTCTTGTATCTGCCCGAGGTCCTTTACCTCGTCATTTTGATTTGGCTTTTCTTTTCAGGGCCAGGTTCGTTTAGCGTGGATGTCTTATGCGAACGTTCTCACTAATTTTCACCGCTGTTCTTCTTTTCAGTGCCGGTTCTCTTCAAGCGGCCGAGCAAATCGTCGTGCGCGATGCGAAGATCGACAACGTGCAGTTGCATTACCTGACTGCGGGCAAAGGGCCGGCGACGGTGATCTTGTTGCACGGGTTTGCTGAAACGTCGCGGATGTGGCGACCGATTATTCCGAAGCTCGCCGAGAAGTTCACCGTCATCGCGCCGGATTTGCCGGGCATCGGCGATTCATCGATTCCCGCAGACAACCAAATCGGCATGATCATCGCGGCGAAACAGATCCACGATCTCGTGCATTCGTTGAAGGTCGATAAGGCGCGCGTGGTCGGTCACGACATTGGCTTGATGGTGGCTTACGCTTACGCCGCGCAATTTCCCAGCGAAACCGAAAAGCTCGCGGTGATGGATGCGTTTCTCCCCGGCGTGCCCGGCTGGGAACCGATCTACAACGATCCGCACGTCTGGCATTTTCGGTTCAACGGCGAGTATCCCGAAAAATTGGTGCAGGGACGGGAGCGCACTTACTTCGAGTATTTCTGGAACGTCTTCGCCGCCGACAAGAATCATTCGATTCCGGAAGCCGATCGCAAAGCTTACACCGCGGCGTATGCCAAACCGGGCCGGATGCGCGCGGCCTGGACGTATTTCGCGTCGTGGCCGCAACTCGCGAAAGATTTCGCCCAGCTTTCGCAAACGAAATTGACCATGCCGGTGTTATCGATCGGCGGAGAGAAATCGCTGGGCAAGGAACTTGGCGAACAGATGAAAGTGGTTGCAGATGATCCGACCGTCGTTGTGTTGCCGAACGCTGGTCATTGGATTCTGGAAGAGAAACCGAAAGAAACCACTGACGCGCTATTGAATTTTCTCTAGTGGTTCGGCACTCGCCGTAAACTACAAAATTACTTAGCTGCAGCTTCCTTGGCGCATTGCCAAAACTTCTCGGTGGCGGGACTGAGTCGTCCTTTTCGCGCGGCGATGCCGAAGGAGATGGGCTTTGGCTCGGGAGTGAGTCGCACTAACTTCACCCGATTACCGAAAGCGTAACCAAGCGCTTCCACCGCGACGGCCACTCCTGTGCCGGCTTCGACGGCGGAGACAACGCTGGTCATGCTATCATGCTCCTCTATCACTCGCGGCTTGTTTTTTACCGAAGCGAACAGGATGGCGAGATACCTGTGATAATCCGAAAAGTCTTCGCGCGTTAATCCTACAAACGGTTCTTGTGCCGCATCGGCCAGCGAGACGGAACGACGTCGTGCAAATGGATGGTTCGGCGGCACCGCCAGCCGAACATGCTCGCGTAACAATTCTTCAAAACGGAAATCACGAAATGTGTCACGCTCCAGCGCACGGGCGATTAAGGCCACCTTTAGTCGTCCATCTCGCAGACCAACGGCAATTTCCTCGTTGCTCCAATCGTGCAGTTTCACGTGAACGTTAGGCATTGCCTTTTGAAAAGCGCGCAGTGTTGCTGACAAGATGTGTCCGCTTGGTGTCGGCGCATAACCAACGCGTAGCTCTGTTTCACCGGCTTGCGCGAAATCGCGCACGTTCCGCACTGCTTCGTCGGTCCTTTCCAGTATTGCTCGCGCCTCTTTGAGAAATACTGATCCCGCAACGGTCAAGCGGACTGATTTTCCCGTCCGCTCGAACAACTGCACGCCTAGTTCGTGTTCCAGATCGCGGATCTGGCGGCTCACGGCCGGTTGCGAGACATGGAGTTTCTGTGTCGCAGCGCGCAGGACGTTTTCAGCCTCTGCCACAGCGACGAAGTAACGAAAGTGCCGAAGTTCCACTGTCGATCCAACTATGCCGGCTCGGCATAAGTAGACAAGAAACATCGTCTTTCACATCTGCACATGATCAACCGGATCGTTGTGCATGATGAAAACGGAAATTTCAAACAATGGTGCGGTGCCGGTTGAGACAAAAGAAGATCGTCGCGCCACCGTAACTCAAGATCACAAGCGAACTGCTCCCGCGCGCTTTGACGGCGTCGACGATGTTTCAAGGAAAGAAACGAAGCGGTCACTATTTCGGCGACCCGGTGTGATTGTCGCCGCCGCAGTGCTAGCGATCGCAGGAATCGGTTATGGCGCGTTTGCGATGTTTCATTCGTTTACTCACGAAACCACGGATGACGCGTTTATCGATGTGCACTTCGTTTCCGTAGCGCCAAAAATCGCCGGCCGCGTGAGCGTGGTACACGTGGATGATAATCAGCTCGTCAAGAAAGGCGATGTCCTGGTCGAGATCGACCCGCGCGATTTTCAAATCGCCCTCGCGCAGGCAAAGGCCAACCTCGCGAAGAATAAAGCAACGCAAAGACAAGCAAAGGCAAACGAAGAGCGCGCGCAGGATTTGTTTACCAGGAACGTCATCAGCACACAGGACCGGGATACAAACATTGCAACGTCAGAGTCTAGCAAAGCGGCCGTCGAAGCGGATCAAGCATCGGTCGAGCAAGCTGAGGCTAACCTGAGTTACACGAAAATCACGGCGCCGAGCGATGGCTACGTGACCAAGCAGGCAGTCACGAGCGGCGATTATGTGCAAGTGGGACAAGCGCTGATGTCGCTCGTGCCGCCGCGCGTTTGGGTCATCGCCAATTTCAAGGAAACGCAACTTCGGAACATGCAACCGGGGCGACCGGTAGACATTTCGGTGGACGCTTACCCAAATCTGAAACTGCGCGGACACGTGGACAGTATTCAAGCCGGGAGCGGCGCTGCTTTCACCTTGTTGCCGCCGGAAAATGCAACGGGCAATTATGTGAAAGTAGTCCAACGCGTGCCGGTGAAGATCATGCTCGATGAGAAGCAACAGATGCAACGCATGCTTGGACCGGGAATGTCCGTCGTTCCGACTGTAGCCGTGGATCATGGAACTGAGGCCGCGTTCGTCATCGCGATCATCGCGGTCGTTCTAGCGGTTGGTGTAATTTTGGCGGCGGCGCTTTGGATCAGGCGGATTCGGAAGGAGCAATTATGAGCGCCGATACCGCAGCGCCGTTGTCTAGCGAGTGGAAGCCAAGCTTCAATCCGTGGTTGATCGCGATTTCGATTATGCTCGCCACAATCATAGAAGTGCTCGACACGTCGGTAGCAAACGTTTCGCTTCCGTACATTGCTGGAAATCTTTCTGCGTCAACCGACGAAGCGACCTGGGTTTTGACCAGCTATCTGCTTTCGAACGCGATCATTCTTCCGGCGACCAATTGGTTAGGCCAGGTTTTCGGTCGAAAACGATTTCTGATTGGCTGCATCATTTTGTTCACGTTCGCGTCGGCATTGTGCGGCATGGCCGGAAGTCTTGGATTCCTAATCATGGCGCGCGTGCTGCAAGGCGCTGCCGGCGGCGCGTTGATGCCGATCTCGCAAGCAGTCCTGATGGAGAGTTTTCCGCCGGCGAAACGCGGAATAGCCATGGCCGTTTTCACCATGGGCATTGTGGTCGCGCCAATTCTGGGGCCGGTAATCGGTGGTTGGCTAACCTACAATTACTCCTGGCGCTGGGCCTTCTATATTAATTTGCCGGTCGGGATTCTCGCCGCGGTACTATGTCGCGCATTTCTCGAGGATCCGCCGTATTTGAAGCGTTCTTCCGCCGCGAACATGGATTACATCGGCTTTGGGCTGCTCGGCATTTCGCTCGCGAGCCTGCAAATCATGCTCGATAAAGGTCAGGAGCTCGATTGGTTCGGCTCGAGAATGATTGTCTGGTGCGCGGTCATCGCCGCCGTCGGCTTCATTGCGTTTCTCGTGCGCGAATTGGTCACGGCGCATCCGATTGTCGATCTTCGCATTTTCAAGAACCGCAATTTTGCCATCGGGAATGTCCTGATG
>Ga0210408_10002272_pt1 | contig 18931 bp, 11 predicted proteins | sample IncBWH4MmetaG_FD_155471 | JGI IMG/M metagenome (GOLD analysis project Ga0210408, IMG submission 155471) | Forest soil microbial communities from Barre Woods Harvard Forest LTER site, Petersham, Massachusetts, United States - Inc-BW-H-4-M | ecosystem: Environmental > Terrestrial > Soil >...
CGAAAGGGGTTTACTGGTTCAGTTGTGCGACGACCGAATGGGCGGCAGGTTCGCGCAAATAGCAGCCATTCGCCGAGGGCTAGGCGAACGCATCAGATCGACCCTAAGCGGTAGTTCACGACGGCCCTCGTCTTTACGCAAAGCGACGGGGAGCGGTCTTTCCACTTGTCAGCTAGGTCGGCTGAAACATTAACGACGCGACGCCGCGCCTCACGGCGATGGCGCGGAACAGGAACGCACTCAATCGTATCAGGGACGCCCGCTCATCGTCCGCATGCTATTGTCCGGCGCTGTGACCGGAGTGCTCGATGGCGTTGGCGCGACTTCCTGAACTCGTCGGCTTCTTCAGCTACTCGCGCGAGGATGACGAGGCGTTCCGCGGCTCGCTCTCGGCCCTGCGCGACACGATCCAGCGCGAACTTGGCGCCCAGCTTGGGCGGACCAAGCGAAATTTCCGCCTGTGGCAGGACCAGGAAGCCATCGCCCCCGGAAAGGATTGGGAAGCCGAGATCACGCGGGCGGTTGAGCAGTCCGTGTTCTTCATCCCCATCGTAACGCCGCGGGCGGTCAACAGCGACTATTGCAAATTCGAATTCTCTTCGTTCGTCGCCCGCGAGCGCGCGCTCGCGCGCGGCGATCTTATCTTCCCGATTCTCTACATCTCGGTCCCGGCACTGCTGGACGAGGTGGAGTGGCGCAACGATCCGGTGCTGTCGGTCGTCGCCAAGCGCCAATATGTCGATTGGCGCCCTTTCCGGCACAACGCTGTCAATTCGACCGCTTTCGCGCAAGCGATCGAGCGTTTCTGTAACAAGATCGTCGAGACTTTGCGCGAGCCTTGGCACTCGGCGGAAGAACGGAGGCAGCTGGAGGCCGAGGCCGGAAGGCGCGCCGAGGAGGCGGAGCGCCTTCGCCTTGAAGCCGAGGCTCAGTGGCAAGCCGAGGAGGAGGAAAAGCTTCGCAAAGAGGCCCGGGCCAAGAAGCAAGCTGACGAAGAGGATGCGAACCTGAGGCGGCAGGAAGCCGAGACGCAACGTCGCCTGGCCGAGGCTGCGGAGCGCCAGCGACAGGAAAGCGAGGCTAAAAGGCGCACGGAAGAGAAGCGGCGCAAACCGGATGAGCAGACGCGAGCAGCGGTCGGGGCGCGCCCTTGGGTAGAAAGCGACGTGGCGCGACTGGCGGATGCAAGCGAACCGGAGACGCAAGACCAACCGCCGACGCCGTGGCGACCGTCACGCCGCGATTGGGTTATTGCCGGCGTGTTGGTTGCGACAATGGTCGCGGGCGCGGCCGCTTGGCGGGGCCAACATCGGCCGGAGGGAGAGGTTCGTCCGCAGACGACCGTGACCGCGCCTGGGTCAGAGCAGCAAAAGGAAGAAGCCCACCCGCCGACGACCGTGACCGGCCCGGCATCCGCGCAGCAAAAGGAAGAAGCCCATCTGCCGACGACCGTGACCGCCCCCACGCCGGCGGCGCAACCGCAGACGGCAGGGAGTGCCCCCGGGCCGGCGGCTCAACCGCAGACGACGGCGGCCGCCCCCGCTCCCGCGGCTGAAAACGAAGAAATTCATCCGTCGGCGAACCTGGGCACCCTCACGACCGCGCAGGAGCGCGCTCTCAAGGCGGGCGACTCCTTCAAGGAGTGCAGCGACTGTCCGGAAATGATCGTCGTGCCCGCGGGTCGTTTCACGATGGGCTCGCCCGCAGTCCAAGGCTACAACGACGAGCAGCACCCGCAGCACCTAGTGACGATCGGCAAGCTCCTTGCCGCGGCGAAGTTCGCGCTGACTTTCGACGAGTGGGACGCGTGTGCCGCCCGTGGCGGTTGCCGTCGGGATGTGAGCGATGAAGGGTGGGGACGCGGCCGGCGCCCGGCGATCAACGTTACCTGGAAGGACGCGCAGACTTATGTCAAATGGCTCTCCAGCGTCACCGGCAACCCGTATCGACTGCTCTCCGAGGCGGAGTACGAATATGCGGCGCGCGCCGGTGGCTCGACAGACTATCCCTGGGGCGACGACATCAAGCTGAACGGCAAGCCTATGGCCAATTGCGTTGGCTGCGGCAGCCAGTGGGACGGCAAGCAAACGGCGCCGGTCGGCTCATTCGCCGCAAACGCTTTTGGTCTCCACGACATGGTCGGCAACGTCTGGGAGTGGACGGAGGACTGTTGGAACCCCAACTACCAAGGCGCGCCGGCCGACGGCTCGCCATGGACGAGCGGCGATTGCAGTAACCGCGTTGTCCGCGGCGGTTCCTGGATAATCAATCCACGCCTCCTCCGCTCGGCGAACCGCAGCTGGGACTCTTCCGACTACCGGTACAGCAATCTCGGATTCCGGGTCGCCCGGACGCTTGCCCCTTAGATCTTCCTACCGGTGCGCCTCAGACCGATCTCGGTCCTGAACCGGGCCTCCGGTCTATGCCCGCAATCCGCCCAACCCCGACGTTCACGGCCGCGAAAGTAATGTCCGGTTTACGTCGACACGCGACGTCGCCTGAGAGGTCTCAAACACGCAAACCGCGGCTATCCGCCGACAGCCGTGAACGAGTCGAGTCCGACTCGTAGCGCGCATTCCTATTTCGGTCCCGGTACGGAACGGTTTGCCAATTGTGCGCCCTTCTTGTTGCCGCAAATTGGTCGCGAGGCTTCGTGGCTCTCGCGTCTTCTGTCCCTCGGCTCAGTAAAATCCTGCTTCCGCAATTTTAGCGCTCCGGGAACGCTCTCGCGCACCGTTCTGCGACATAACACCCGACCGGTCGTGGCAGACGACTTCAAGCTCTTGCCGACGCCGCATCGAGGATGACCGCGGCGGCCTTTTCCGCGACCATGTAAATCGCACAAACGATGAAAAAGCCGGGAATGCTGGGGAAGATGCTCGCGTCGACGACCCGCAGGCCTTTAGTTCCACGGACGCGGAAGTCACCCGTGAGAACGGAGTTGGGACCGGCACCAATCTTGCAAGTGCAAGAGGCGTGATGGCCCCAGGCGTAGTCGCGGATGAACTGCGCGACGGAGACGTCTCCGGTGAGGTGCGGGCCCGGTGTGTCCTCAGATTCAAGCTCGCCGCCGATGCCCGCCTTCATCATATTGCGTAAGTGCGCGACGCCCTCAATGACAGCGGCAAGGTCCTTGCCGTCTGTGTCCGTTCCCTCCTCGAAGCCGCGAAAGTCGATCAAAGGCGGGTCGCGCGGATCCGGCGAGCGCAGGGTGACAAACCCACCGTGATTGAGCGTGTGCGCCTTAAGCAGCGCGAAGCTGAGGTCGCTGTGGCTCGCGCGGATGTCTTTCGAATAACCGGGGAAGTAGCCCCTGAAGCGCGTCAGCAACGCCATCCCGAAAAGGTCGGGCGCCTCGCGTGCCGACGAGGAGCGTCCGATGAACGCGACCGCTGCGCCATTCGAGCAATACATGCCCCGCCCGCGTCGCCATTCGGCGAACATCTGGTCGTCGGTCGAGAACTCGACGCCTGCAAGGCACGACCACGGCTTCGTCGTCCGGTGGATTGCGCTAATCTCGTAGCGATCCTGCAGGTTCTGGCCGACGCCTTCGAGGACCGAAACCGGTTCGATGCCGTTGGCACCCAAGACCTCGGCTGGGCCCACGCCGGACAGCATAAGCAACTGAGGCGTGTTGAAGGCGCCTGCGCACAGGACTATCTCGCGGCGCGCCTTGGCCTCGCGGCGTTCTCCTGGCGCCGACGATGGTTCGGGGCACGCGCGATAGAGATTGCGGCCCTTAAGGTATTCGACGCCAGTCGCGCGCTTGTCCTCGAATATGACGCGCGTGGCGAGCGCGTCATATTCGACCTTGAGCGCATATTTTCCGGAGGCGATAACGCGCTGAACCCGCTCGCGCGCGCCGCGCCGGCGGCCATTCTCCGTTGACAGCGGCGTCTTCGTGAGGCCTATGCCTTTGTCGCCGTCGAGACGGATGTCGTTGGGGTCGCCTTCGCCGAGGACAATTCCGATGCAGCCCTCGATCAATCGTGCGGCGCCATGAATGAGCCGTCCGACAACCGACCGGGAATCGCCAAAAAGGTCGCCACGGGCCGCGTTGCGGATGATCTTGATGAGCAGGTGATCGCGGATCGCCCCGATCGGTATCGGCCATTCTACGCTGAGCCAGCCGCCGAAGCCGTGGCCGGTCGGATTGATCCGCCCGGCCGAGAGCTTGTTGATGAAGCGCCAAAAGCAGCGGTACCGGCAATTGTCGATCTTCTGGAAATAGGCCTGCATCGCCACGGCGCGCCACGACGGGTCGCCGGTTTCGTCCGCGATAGCGTTCCAGTCTGAATCGGGCGGCCGCATGAAGATCATCGCGTGATGTGCGGTGCAGCCGCCCAGGGTTGAGGCGCGCGGATAAAGCACGCCTTCCTGCATCGACCCGGGCGGCCGCGTGCGGCGCTTAGCGTCGTCGCCGAAGTCGTGGACCCAGTAATTCCACGCTATCGCCCGGTTTTCGGAAGCGAAGGGATGGAATGCCGGGACGTCGTAGTCCTCTGGCAGGCCCCCGGAAGTCAGCGCCGCGGGATCCGCCCCGGCTTCGAGGATGAGGACGCTCATGCCGCCTTCCGCGAGCCTGGCCGCGACCGTTCCTCCACCGGCGCCGGAGCCGACGACGATATAGTCGAAGGTCTCGATGCTGGTCTCCGGCATCGATTTCAGAACGTCTTGATGAATTCGATCAGCGCGCGCTTGTCGTCTTCGCTCAGCGCCGGCTCGGGTCCGAAACCCTGCTCGTCGCTGCTGAGACTGGCCGTCTCGTTGAACTCCGCCGTTCCGAAATAATGGCCGCGGTTGACCACGAAATCCGGGCATTTGAGGAGCTTGAGCAGCGGACCGCGAAACTGCTTGCCCCATTCGAGCAGCGCCGCGTCGTCAGCCTTCGGGTCCAGCGAGGGTACAGCGGCTGTGACCTGTTTGACCAACTCCACGACAGCGGCGTCGTGCGACACGCGCCGCGCGCTGAAAAGCGGCAGATCCGCCGCCGGCTGCACATTGGAAGCGAGGTTAATCGGGAAGCCTTTCGGGATTGGCCCGATCGTCAGGCCGCCATCCTTGTCGAAGAGCTTGTTCAGAAACGGCAGATGGAAGCCGTGGATGAGGGTCGAGAGCTCGACTGGGATGTTGCGATAGGGGACATAGACCGCGCTGCGCTCGGTAGTGCGCGCGATATAGCCGTCGAAGCCAGGCTCCTTCTGGCGCTTCTCTGGCCACAGCAATTGTTCGATCGACGCGTTGAATACGCTAATCCGCGAGTCGACGGACGGGTCGGTTGAGAACGTCCCGAGCCGATTGTTGAGCAGGAACGGCGCGGTTGACCAAACGCCGATGAGCGAGGGCACGCGGGTGAATCCGAGACCGCCATCTGGCATCTGGAACTGCCAGCGCTCGGCAGTGAACGGATCCTGCACTGTGATCTTTCCGACCGAGGGCAGGGTCTTGTACGTGTCGGACGAGAAATTGTCCCAGATGTTGCCGCGGATCGCGTTGGTGCCGAGCGGGCTGCAGGCATTGGTGCGGAGCAGCGTGACTGGGATGCGCGCGTCGGTCGAGAGGTAATTGTCCTTGAGGAAGTCCGGCGCGGCGACGACGTCGCGCATCTTGGCCTTGTAGTCGTCGCTCTTCGTGTATGCCCAGTAGCCCATGAAGCACTGCAGATAGTTCGCGCCGGAGCAGCCGTCCGGCATCATCTTGAGCGCTTCGGGCGGCTGCTTGCTTGAATGGCAGCGCGCGCAGGTTTCGGCGAAGACGCGCTTGCCCCGCGTCAGCGTGTCTGCGTCCGCGTTGAGATATTTGCCGCCCCCGGGCGCGTCGGCGAGCTTGTCCGGCTGGCCCGCGGCGACCAGAAAGGCGGCCATCGATGGCGTGCCCGCCTCGGTCGCGCGCCAGTAGGAAGAATATTTCTCGGCGGTAGGAATGAGGATCGGGGTGATCGGTTTGAACCCGAAGAACGGATTGAAATGAGTCGTCCAGTCTTCGCTATCGAGCCCAATATTGATGTAGACGCGGTTCAGTGCGCCGAGCACGCCGACCGAATCCGCGCCGTCCTTGAGCACGCGCGGCGACCACGAAGTCGCGGGCGGATCGAACGTGCCAGGAAGCTGCTTGTTCTGGCGTTCGTTGCCTTCTAGCCGCTCCTTGCCCCAGACATGAGCCTGTCTTAGTCGCTCGCCGAGAAGGTACACCGCATTCATGGTGCGGGGGTTGTTGATGTAGTCAGTCGAGACGAGCGAGGTGTCCATCGTCCCTGGTAGGTATGAATGGACGAGCTGGTAGACGAAATTCTTCTCGTCCGCCGACCACACGAAGACGCGATCCATCCAGAGATATTGCGCACCCACTGTCGAATTCAGGTTGGAATATTCGGGATGCGACGCGTCGGCCGGCGGATGAATCGGGCTCAGACCGACATGGCAGAAGCCGCAAGACATACCGACCCGATACGGCCGCACGAGCTTCGGATCCGTGTAATATTTGTAATCGCTGTAATAGCGCTCCGGATCCCAGCGCGCCTTGGCGGACTCGTCAAATTCCGGGTTGGGAAAGAGCCGCAGACCAAGGATGCCGGTCGCCTCGCCGAAATAGGAGCCGACGGGCAGCGTGGTCCCGTCCTTGAAGGCCTGGCCGCGTTGGCCGATCTTCACGCCCGGATAATTCGTTGCGTTCTCGAACGGGTCGGGCGCGCAGCCGGCACTCCGATGGTCGAGCCAGAGGCCGAAATGCGCGGGGTCCGGCGCGGTTGGCTTCTCGAAGCACGGCTCGTTGATCGCGCCGAGCCATTTCCAGCGGGAGTCACGGTCACAACGCTGGCCGTCGCAATAAGTTTGGCTCGGGTGCGAGGTGATGATCTTGAGAAGGTCGAAGGTGGCGAGGCTATTCTGGGTGACCTTGTCCCAGAAGCGGTCATTGCCTCCGGTCCACACGATCCACATGTTGCGACCCTTGACCTGGTCGGCGTTCAGGGGGGCACCATTGTCCATGTCGTGGAAATAGTCTTCCGAAGCCTGAGGAAAGCTCGCCGCCGGGCGGCCGGCGAGCTGCGCCTCGTCTGGCTGGGGGGCCGACGCCGCCGATGCAGCAGACGCGATCGCCACGCCGAACGCGCAACGCAGAAGGCTCGAAAGCAAAAGCCGCATGACCGTCTCCCACCGACGCCCTGAGACTCGCTCGCCGCCAAGGCGCGCGTTTCCAAAGAATCTTTTGATTATTCTTCGCGCCTTTCCGAATGGGGCGCAATAGTTCTGAGGGGTAGGTTTACTGCGGCGCTTTTCATTTCGCTGTGCGCTGTGTCACATTGCGCCGCAGCCGGGCGCCGCCGGCGACCAGAGGGGGAGCGGGCTTTCCGATGTTCCTCAGATTCCTGCACCGCCTGCTCGAGATCTTCCTTCACGTCGAGCGACGCTTCGAGCAGCCGTTCCTCCGCCCCGCCCTAGACGTGGCGCTCCGCATGCCGATCGCCCTGTTCGCAACAAAGATCCAGAATTCGTTGCGCAGCCGCGAGGATATTGGCCTCGCCGAGGAGACGCCTCTGCCCGGCGAAGACGAGGCGGTCCAGACGATGATCGACGAGATGCGCCGCCATCTTATGCGCGACTTTCCGCGCGGCGGATTCGAGCGGGCGGGCAACACGAAGACCCACGGTCTTGTGCGCGGCGAGCTCGTCATCCATGAGGGCCTACCGGACAAGCTGCGCAAGGGGCTGTTCGCGAAGCCCGCGACCTATCGCTGCTGGGTGCGCTTTTCCGGGCCGGGTCCCCATATCGAGCCGGACATGAAGGATGTCGGATTCGGCAGCATCTCTGTGAAGGTCATGGGCGTTCCGGGCGAGAAACTGTGGAACGATGAGAAGCACACGCAAGACTTCACTTCCGTGTGCACGCCGACCTTCGTCACACCTGACGTCAAGGCGAACGCCCGACTGCAATATTGGAGCCGCCGGCATCTGCCGGTATTCTATTTCTTCGATCCGCGAGAGCCGCACCTGCTCGACTTCATCATGCAGGGCCTGTGGAACGAAACCCAGACCAATCCGCTCGGTCAGACTTACTATTCCTGCGTGCCTTACCTTATCGGCTCAGGTCAGGCGATGCAGTATAGCTTCTGGCCGATGACGAGGGTCCCGAAGAGGATCGGGGGGCTTCCGTTCTGGGTCGCGGACAACTACTTGCGCGATAATATGATTAGGACGCTCGACGCGATGGATGTCGAGTTCGAGTTACGCGTCCAGTTGCAGACCGACCCGTTCCTCATGCCCATCGAGAACAACGCGGTCATGTGGCCGACCAGGCTATCGCCGCGCGTTCCCGTTGCGACGCTGCGCATCCCGAAGCAGTCGTTCGACGACCGGGATCAGCTCGCCTTTACGCGTTACCTGCGTTTCAATCCTTGGCATTGCCTGCCGGACCACCGTCCGCTCGGCAACCAGAGCCGGGCGCGCAAGCGAATGTATGACGAGCTGGCGACCTTCAGGCAGAAGATGAACGCCGTGCCGCATATCGAGCCGACCGGCGACGAGGTTTTCAGGGTGGTGCGGGAGGCCGCCAAGGCCGTCGAGCCCGCAGAATAGTCCGCTCTACAGGCTTGTGATCCACTTCAGCGCCGCGAGCCCGGGCATGAAGAAATAGGCGCCGCCCTTCACAGTGACGAACTGCGGCACGCCCGTCGCGCGACGGCAGGCGGGCTCGGCGACGGGCCGCGTGAAGCTGTCCGTGCGCTCGGGCGTCTCGCTCATAGGCGGCGCGGGAAACGGCTCCCGGTTGCCGAGCAACGGGTCCTGTTCGCCGGTCAGGCCGGCAAACTTGGTGCTGGCGAGCCACGCGCCCTGCACGAACTCGAACTGGCGAGCGATGTTGGCATTGAGGCAGATGAACTGAAGCCCGGCCTCGGGGTCGGGCGTCGCGAGATCGAGCGCCGCCTGGCGGTCGATCTTCGTCCCATATTCGCGGCCGCGTCGCAGAATGCGGTGGAACCGGGCCGAGGCGATCGCGTCGTCCTCACGGCGCAGGTAGGGCCAGACCGTGTTGTTCTCCTCCCACGGCAGAGTCGAGGAGGTCGGCGTCCGCTGCCGGCGGGCCGTGAGCCCGAGCGTCGCGAGGAGGTTGTCGATAGCGCCCTCGGCGCCAGGAGGGGCGTCGCCTGTGCGTGGATTTGCGCGCCGGATATGGGCGCCGATCGGGCAGGAAAGGCCGTCGGGATCCGCGTCGAACACGAAGCCGTTGACGCCGCGGTCGGCCGGATCGACGCCGGGAAGGTCGAGCCCGGTCTCGATATCCGGTAATGGCGCGCCGCTCATGCGGCGTCCGACCATAGCCTCGGCGAGCGTTGCCGGGTCCACGCCGACGCGATCGGCCTCCACGCCGACCCAGCGCCAGAAGCCGCGCACGTCCTGGGCGAGCTGGCGAAAGACGAGATACGAGCCGTTGCGCCCCAGGTCATTTACCGACGTGTCGCCGGCGCCGGGATTCAGGAGCGCCGCGTTCGGATCACCCGGCCCGAGCTTCGGCGAGTCCGCCCGGAAGCCATATTCGTTGTAATAGCCGAGCAGGATCTCGCCGAGGGCGATCCGATTGGTGAACGCGCGATCGGCCTTTCTCCCTGGCGTGCGGGCTACATCCCAATCGAATACCGGCTGCGAGATCCCGTCGGCAAAGCCGAACGGCTCGATATCGCCCATGTCCGTGGTCGGCAGCGCCTCAATGGCGGAGAAACCGCTCCGTTCGGCCGCCTCGCGTGTCTCGCGCACGAGGTCGCCTATGCGTTCCGGACGGGCGAACAGCATGAGGAGCGCGTGCGGCTCGCGATCGCCGACGCCCCATATCCACTTGTCCGGCGCATTGGCGCCGATGTCGCCGAGCCGCCGCGAGCGGTTCAGGCTGCCTGCCATGCCCTCGACGAACTCAGGATTGAATCGCCGGACGACGGATTCGTCGACGCCGAGCGCGCTCAGCCCGGCGGCGGTCGTCGCGCATTGCGTCGCCTCGGCGAGCTTCGCCTGCTCGAGGTCCTCGACCGAGGCGATCCTGAGTCCGCCGAGAAAGCCCCGCGCGGACGGCGCGTCCACAACCCGGAGGAAGAGATAAGCCGCTCCCGACAACGAACCGAAGCCGGTATAGGCGAAGGCCTGGATGTCGGGGCGGTCGACGTCGCGGCGAAACATGGGGGACCCTCAGATTTCCGCAAGCCAGCGGCGGATCTCGTCGTCGCTCATCTCGGGCTTCTCGAACCCGTTGCGGATGCGCGTGTTGCGCGCGAGATCCCGCGTCGTGAGACCCGGGTAGGCCTTGTACCAGACATCAGTCGGGATCTGGTGCCGGCGCTGGAAGTGCTTGAAGTCCATCTCGCGCCACGCGCCCTTCTTGATGAGCCAATCGGTCTGCGGATAGGCGATCGCGCTCGAGAACGACAGGTTGAGTCCGAAGCCGGCTTTATTGATGAAGTCGTCCATATAGGCCTCGTGGCCGCCGTCGTAATTGCTGCAAAAGAACGCGCGGCGACGGTCGTCGATGAGAACCCAGTGGGCGAAATGGATCGTGCCAATGCGGCCGAGACCGCCGCGGGTGAAAATGTGCCGCGCGGCCCAATTGATCACATGGAGGATGACGAGCTCGAGGCCGAGCCGGAAGCGGCCGCGCTTGATCGATCCCATGGCGGTGTACTGATTGGTGACCTCGTGATCCTCGAGAAGGCGCAATCTTGCGACCCACGCGGGATCATACGGGTTCTCGACGATCGGGTCCCTCAGCTCCCGCCGCCTCAGCGCCGCGAGGGCGAGAATCAGGCCGATGACCGCGACGGGGATCGTCACCCACGGGATGAACACAACGAGAGCAGCCGCAACGATAATCGGCCCAAACAGGTGAAAAAGGTTGCCGTTACGCCAGGCGACCGGCGTCGGCGGGATCGGCGTCAGCGAGACCCGCGGGCCGACCGCGGCGCGCAGCGCCTGGAGCATCGCCTGGGGTTCCCGCGCCGTGACCTGCGGCAGGGCGTCACGCAAGAGCTCCCTCAGGCGAGCCTCTTCCCGGGCCTGTACCGCGGTGCGCCCGACCCAGTTGACATAGGAAGCATCGGACGCGACCCGATGCGCCGCCATCCAACGCTCGAGGTCGCCGCCGGCTTCGAAATCCGCGCAGAACGCGAACGCCTGCCTCAGCGCCGGACATTCCCGCGCGATCCTCACCATCAGTTCGGTCGCTTCGCCGTCACAGTCGATCATGAGGCAGAGATAGACCGGGTCAGTTTTGGGTAAGTCGGGATAGGCCGCGCGGTCGCCGAGCGTGTTGTCTTCAAGCACGACGAGTCGAGCGAAATGGATCGTGTCGAACCGGCCGAAGGGAAAGACCACATTGGCGGGGTCGGCTGCGCCTGGCAGCCCCGGCAACGTCATCGTCGCGAGAAACGCGCGCAGATCCGCGGCCCGATCGTCCGGCACCGCAGCGATAACGATGAGATGGTCCTGGGGCGTCATGGCGCCTCGCGAAATCCCATGGCTCCCCTCCCCCCCACCGATGCTCGGCCTCGAGCTGCGGACCGTGCCTTCACGCCTTCGCACCTGTATTCCGGAAGTCGAGCGAGAAATCGATCAGCCGTTTCGAGTCCCAATACACCTTGCCGAGATAAAAGCCCTCATCGACGAGCCGGATCTCATCCCGAACATGCGATGCAATGAGGGAGGTCTCGGAATAGTCGAGAACAATGCATTCCTTGCCGTCGAGCAAGCTCGGCGCCTTGTAGACCCGCGCGACGATGGCTTTGAGACCGAAGGCGAGGATCTCGTTGCGGAGAAATCCGGCCTTGGCGTCGAAGACCTTGCCCTTCCAGGCGAACATATTGATGGCGGCCGCGATATCGGTGCTGAACAAGGTTCCCGGCGCGATGATTGCGGTGCCTGCGGCTTCGCCGTCAGGAACGGGGCCAGCCTCATGCGCACTGAAAAGCGCATCGAGCTCTCCCTGAGACATGCCGAGCAACTGGTTCGCATCCAGAGCCATCGTTTTCCTCCGCCGTCAAATTGGAATGAATTACGCTTTGTTATCCGGAGGGTCCACAGCGTTAGCGCTACCGACCTTCGCCGCGCGGGGCAGCCCCTCTGTATGGCTTAGCTGCGTGACAGGAGGGAAGGGGAGGTACGGCTGCAATAACAGAGTCTGTTGAGCGTACCGCAAGGGTATCGAGCCCGCATTGCCTTCGCTCGGCGCTCTGCCTGCCGCTTCCGGCCGCCTTCGACCTGATCCTGATAAGCCTCATCCCGACACGCCTGATAGATGACGTGCGAAGCGTGCTATTTAACCGAGCCCCGCGGGGTGCGGAGCACGAGATGGGAGGGGAGAATGGCAGACCTCGAAGTGACCAACTGGTTCGGCGATCTCGTCTCGCATCCGAGAGTCATCGTCGATGCAAATTCGGTGGATGATATTGTCGCCGTCATGAAGGACGCGACGAAATATCCGGCGCCGGTGCGCGCGGCCGGCTCCAACCATTCAACTGCGCCTTGCGCAGCCGCGGATGGAGGCACCCTTCTTCGAATGAAGATGAATCGCATTCTCAAGATCGACGCTAACACCATCACCGTCGAGGCGGGTGCACGGCACATCGACATGGCGCGCGAGCTCGAAAAGCGGAATCTGCAATTTTACGTCAATACCGAGATCGGCAGCCTCACCGCGGGAAGCCTGCGCCGGGACCAAGGATGCATCGTTCGCCGGAGAATATGGCCAAGTCGGATCCTACATCATCGGGGTCAAGCTTGTGCTGCCAAATGGCGACCTGCTTGAAGTGACGGACGCCCAGCCCGATCTGATGCGGCTCGTGCGATCGAGCTACGGCACGTTCGGCGTCGCTTACGAGGTGACCTATCGCATCCGTCCCCTGCTTCCCATGGCCGTCTATCCCGAGACCTTCGCGCTCGACGAGTTCGTCGCGAAAGTGGATTCGCTCAAGGCGCGCGGCGAATCGATGTTCTGGTACGCGTTCCCGTTCGCGGACAGGATCACCGTCGAATTCCGTCGGCATAACCCGGGCGCGACAGGCATCCCCAATCGCGCCGCCTGGATTCTGCGCAACTATCTGTGGGGCACGGCCGGCCCACGCTTTGGCCACGACATCGAGGCGACCATCCCCGAACCTACGCTTCGCTACGAGGTGATCGACAGTTTCGGCGCGATCCTGCGTTTCAAGCTCGAACACCTGGTCCGCGCGGATTATACCCTCCCGCCGGATCAGATCGTCGAATATCCGCCTGTGTCAGACGACAGACGCTACACGTTCAGCCTGTTCGCCCCGGAGGCGAAATTTCCGGCGGCGTTCTCGGAATTCATTGCTTTCGTTCGCGACTATCACGATCGGGTCGGCTACCGATCGAATCTTGCCTATGTCGGCTACCGCATCGCCCAGGACCAGAACGCGCTTCTCTCCTATTCCTATGACGGGAACGTCATGACAATCGATCCGGTGTCGACCGGCAATCCGGGCTGGAAGCCCTTCCTCGAGGCCTATAATCAATTCTGCAGCGACCGCGGCGGCATGCCGCTGCTCAACCAGACCTTTGGCCTCACGCCGGCGATCGCTCGCAAGGCCTATGGCGACCGGCTGAAGACCTTTGCCGAGGCACGTCGGAAGTTCGATCCGGGGGACCGGCTGCTGAACGACTATTTCCGGATGCTGTTGGCCTGAGAGGGTGGGGACTGAGCGTCGTCCCACTTCTTCTCCACTCACTTGTCACCAACCTTCTCAATCTGTGGCATGGACTTTATGTGATTGGCCTCGGGATAGAAGAGTTTCCACTACGCGTAGGAACCGTCAACAAGGCCCTATCGGGGGGCCGACGCTTACACAGCAGTGCGGGCTACGCCGGTTGTAGCGCTCCAAGCACAAAGTCAGGCGACCAAGGGGCGGGACTGCCCGCTCTCGCACCTCTACGGGGAGTTTGGCTCGTTCGCCTGAGCCGGCTTGGGCACGCCGTGTCCTGGACCAAGGTGTGAGGTCTTATCGGATTGCCGGGGCAAGCCGTCAGAAGTGTGATGGGCGTCACAGCTGAAACGTTCGAATTGCGCCAAGGAAAATCCGGGGAGGTGAAAGGCTGGGGTGTCGGGAAGCGATTTGCAAACAAGGGAGGTAGCGGCGATGGGCCCACTTTCGATGGAGCAGGCGCTGGCCGAAGAGGCAGTCGCGATTGGCGGTCTGATGCCGGAACTCACCGACCGATTGAAGCGAGAGGCCGGCGGGCAGGAGGAGGGACAGAAATCGGAGCGTGACCGAACCGACAAGAACGCAGACGTGCGCGATGGGGACCACGATAGCGCTACGCAGGCCGACAGCCGCCGTCGCATGAAGTTTTATCGCTCGCTCAATGAGACGAATCGATCGGCCCTCTGCCTTTCGGGCGGTGGCATTCGAAGCGCTACGTTCTGTCTCGGCGTTATCCAGGCATTGGCGGCTTTCGACGTGAAGAGCGGGACCGTTCGCGCTGACCAGGGGCATTCGGGCGCACCAGAAGACGCTCTCCTCGGCAGATTTCACTACCTATCAACCGTTTCAGGGGGCGGATACATCGGCTCCTGGCTCTCGGCGTGGCGGTCCTACGACGATTTCCGAAAGGTTCGAAACGAACTGATCGGTCGCCCCGATGGCCCCGACGTCGAGCCGCCTGAAGTGTCCTGGCTGCGCGCCTACAGCAACTATCTCACCACGCGCGTCGGGCTCGGTTCGGCGGACGCGTGGACCGCGGTCGCGCTCTACGCCCGCAATCTCCTCCTGAACTGGCTCGTGATCCTGCCGGTCCTCTGCCTGGCGCTTTTCGGCCTCAAATTCATCGCGACCGCATCCGTGGCTGTCGCGCGAGAGCAGAATGCCTGGTGGCCGGTCGGGGTGAGCGGTCTCATCGGCGCGGCCGCGCTAGTTGTCGCGCAAGCCTTCACAACGTCACATCGCCCGGTGCGCCGTGAGCCGCAACCGGACACCTTGCCGGGTGATGGACCTAAGGCGTCTCCGCGCAACATCCGTCAACGCACCTTCATCACCCACGATCTATCGTGGAGCGTTCTTTCCGCTATCGCCTTCACGCTCTCGCTGTGCTCGTGGTTCGGGACAACCTTGATCGACAACAGCGACCGCAACGTCGTGCTGGTCACCCTCGCAATCGTCGGCGCATTCCTTTTTGGCATAGGATGGATCGCCGGATGGCCCGCCCGCCCCTCCCTCAAGGACTTCACCCTGTGGGTCGCCTCCGGCCTGATCTACGGCGCCCTCATCGGGCTTGGCGCATATCTGTTCGCTCTCCTGCAGCCATATGTGGAGCGGACTGATTTCAAACCTTCTCTGCCGATCATATTCGGCATTCCCTGGGTGCTGATGTCGCAGCTCATCGCCGAGATGATTTTCGTCGGGCTGGTCAGCTACGAACTTGACTCGGACAGCGACCGGGAATGGCTTGGGCGCGCGGCTGGCTGGACAAGCGCAATTGCGATCGGCTGGGCGGTCACCGCGTTTCTATCCGTCGGCATCGGCAATCTCGCTTATCAGAATTCCTTTCATTATGATCTCGGCCGTTACATCACCGCGCTCGGAGGCGTCTCCGGTATCGCCACCGCGCTTCTTGGCGTGAGCGGCAAGACATCGGCGACCACCGACGACAACCATCAGAGTTGGACCACTTTCGTATTCAATCTCCTGCTGTCGATCGCTGGCCCCGTCTTTGTGGCGGCGCTAATCGTCGGCGTATCAATCGCGCTCGACCTTCTTATGTTCGGCGACACCCTGCTGCACGCGCTTCACGCACCCTCTCCAACCCCTCCAACCATTATCCTCTACCTCGTGGTGGGTGTAGCTGTCGCGTTGGTCGTCGAAGTCATCGCGTCGAAGAACGTGAACATAAACCGCTTCTCGTTGCACGCGGTCTACCGAAACCGACTCGTCCGGGGCTACCTCGGTGCGGCGCGTCAGGCGCGAAACCCTGATCGCTTCAGCGGCTTCGACGCCAGCGATAATATTCGCGCCCATAAACTGTGGCCGCCACAAGCCACGAGCGAGGGGCAGAACACGTTCGGCCTCTTCCATGTGCTCAACATCGCGCTCAATGTTGTCGAGGCCAAACGTCTCGCCTGGCAGGAACGCAAAGCGGAGCCATTCACCGTCAGCCCCCGGCACTGCGGTAGCGCGCTCAAAGGCTTTCGCCCCAGCTGTGAATATGCCGGGAAAAAGGCCGGTGGCATAACGCTCGGAACCGCGATGGCGATTTCCGGCGCGGCCGTCAGTCCAAACATGGGCTACTATTCTTCGCCTTCGATCTCGCTCCTGCTCGCATTCTTCAATGTCAGGCTTGGCTGGTGGCTTGGGAACCCTGGGTGGCAAGGCAACGATTCGTACGCGACCGAGGGACCCGATTTCGCGATTAAGCCCTTGCTCCAGGAAGCCTTCGGCCTGACGACCGACGACAAACGGTACGTCTATCTGTCTGACGGCGGGCATTTCGAGGATCTTGGGCTCTACGAGATGGTGCGGCGGAGATGTCGGTTCATTGTGGTCGTCGACGCCGGCGAGGACGCCCACCTCGCGTTCAACGATCTCGGCAACGCCATTCGCAAGATCTACATCGACCTCGGGATTCGCATCGATTTCACAGGCCTGCAAGACTTGAGGAACCGTCCCCCCCGCGCCGGCATCGATGAGCCGCAACACATCCCGTACCACGCCATGGGCTTCATCGACTACAAGGCGGCCGACGGCGACGGCAGCAGCAATGGATCGATCCTCTACATCAAACCGGCCCTGCATTGGACCGAGCCCGCGGGGATCGCGAGCTATGCGGCCGCTCACTCGGCTTTTCCCCACGAGACAACGACTGATCAGTGGTTCACCGAATCGCAGTTCGAAAGCTACCGCTCGCTCGGATTTGAGATCACAAAGGATATTTTGAGTAAACTTGCTCCGGACGGGGAGGATATCCCGCTATCCGGCACGACTGAGATCACGTTGCGACAGCTCCTCGCGGCACTGCCCGAGACAACTCGGGCCGACCGGACAGTTCCAGCTCCGATGCGGGATTGCCAACCGGCGGGTGCGGCGTCCTCAACGCAGGTCGATCGTTCTACTCAAAATGCACTACTTGCGAATTAATATAGGCCGCGCGCGCGTTGTCATGCCTAGCGTTTTTATTGCTCACGGCCGGACCGAACCGTTGGGATTGTGATCAGCGTTCGACGGGCGCCCTTAGCCCCAACGCAATCTCGCTGATCAGTCCGGCCGCGTGGTTGGGAACCCAAAATTTGGCGTCGGAGACTCTTTTCCGCGTTCGCCGGCCAAGGCCCCTCGTCCCAGCAGAATAGACCCCGCAGACCAAGCGCCCCGGTGGCCCAAGCAGCGCTGCTAATGAATTTGCGCTCCTCCCAGGCATAGGCATAGTTGCTGGCAACGCGGGTAGACCGGCCGGTCAAAGGCGAGCAGCATTGTACCCGCGCTCGCTTTCGCGTCGTTTTCCGGTGCCAGCAGGGTGCGCTGACCAATGATTAGGGAGACGCACGAGGCTATCGAAGCTTATTGCGTTGCGGTTGGTCTAGTCGTTTACGAATGGAACGATCTGCATGAAAAGCTGGCGCAGCTGTTCGCTCTCGTCCGCGAGGGAGACAGGCGGGAAACCCTCGCAGAGTGGTATGCAATTCGGAGCGACACGAAGCAGCGCGAAAAGCTCAGATGCGCCATTACCGAAACGACGTCTGGCCGGTGGAAAAAGTCGCCACGTGCGCCCGAGGATCTAAAGTGGCTGCTCGATCGTGCCGACAAGCTCGCTAGCGACCGCAATAACGCCATCCGCGCGCCATGCTCACTCTACCTTCGGGGAGACGGCTCATCCGAGGTGATGGCGGCGGTTCGATCGGCGAACGCTGGTAACCGGCGCGCCAAAGATCTTGAGGGAGAACACCTTCTTACCGAGTTCCACTCGTGCGCCGCATATGCGCTGCATCTTGGCCTGTTTGCCGGAATGCTCGCACCCGCGATGGCCTCCCCGGACCACTACGAATGGCCTGTGCGACCAAAAATCCCATCTCGGGCGGACCTCTCGGAAGTGAGCCGCAGATGAAGGGCTTATGACGATATCGCCTCTGCGCTGGCCTTAGGGCGCAGCCCGATGAGGGCCAATGCTTCAACAAAGTCGAGGCGGCGGTGGTCGAGTCTTCGTGCTCAGCCCTGCGCCGCTTGTCGATGTGCTGAAGGCCGTCGAGGCCGCGGTGCCGGGGGGCAGCCATCCGTAGCGGCGCGACGCCGTCGGAAAAGGACCGTTATTTTGCGCGCAGCGGACGGCCCGTTCCGACGTACACCGGACTTGCAAATCGCGCTTTGTATGTCGCAATTGGGCGGGTAGCAGGCCTTCCCTGGTGACCCGTGTCGGCCTCTCCGCCCTAAGCGGTCGCCAGCACTAACGCTGCCGGAACAGGAACACGCCAGCGTTTCTCCCGCGAAAATTGTTCTTCCACCAACGACGTCAATGCAGAACGGATGGCGGCAAGATTCTCAGGTGGTTGTTTAGCCAGCAGCATGGCAACACGGACCGTTCCCCTTGCGTAAATTTCAAACAGTTCGTCCGGCGAATTGAGGTCCCACACACAATCGACAGTCGTTACATTGATATTGGAAAATCCGGCGTCCGCCAAAAGTTCTACGGCGGCACCTCGTCTTGCAAACTGATGAAAATCCGGTCCCGAGGGTATGGAGACGTCAGGGTGGCCGTGGGCCTTGATTGCTCCATACACAGCTGCAAAACAAGGAGAGGCTTCAGGTCCGCACCAAACTGTCATCGCGAACTTTCCACCCTTGCGAAGCACGCGCCGAACCTCTGCGAGGGCGCGCGGCTGATCGGGGACATGGCAGACGCCCAGGTTTGAGACGACGAAGTCAAATTCAGAGGCCTCAAACGGAAGTTTCTGTGCGTCGG
>Ga0210408_10002274_pt1 | contig 18926 bp, 15 predicted proteins | sample IncBWH4MmetaG_FD_155471 | JGI IMG/M metagenome (GOLD analysis project Ga0210408, IMG submission 155471) | Forest soil microbial communities from Barre Woods Harvard Forest LTER site, Petersham, Massachusetts, United States - Inc-BW-H-4-M | ecosystem: Environmental > Terrestrial > Soil >...
TCACCAACGACGGCGTCACGATCGCGCGTGAGATCGAGGTCGAGGACGTCTTCGAAAACCAGGGCGCCCAGCTCGTCCGCGAGGTGGCCACCGCCACCAACGACGTCGCCGGCGACGGCACCACCACCGCCACCGTCCTCGCCCAGGCGATCGTCCGCCAGGGCCTCAAGAACGTCGCGGCCGGCGCCAACCCGCTCGCGCTCAAGCGCGGCATCGAGCGGGCCGTCGACGAGGTCGTCGCCAACATCGCCACCCAGTCCTCCGAGGTCTCCGGCAAGGACCAGATCGCCCGCGTAGCGACGATCTCCGCCGGCGACGAGGAGATCGGCGACGTCATCGCGGACGCCATCGAGAAGGTCGGCAAGGACGGCGTCGTCAACGTCGAGGAGGGCCAGACGTTCGGCATGGACCTCGAGTTCACCGAGGGCATGCAGTTCGACAAGGGCTACATCTCCCCCTACATGGTCACCGACCAGGACCGCATGGAGGCCACGCTCGAGGACCCCTACATCCTCATCGCCAACTCCAAGATCGGCTCCGTCCGCGACGTCCTGCCCGTGCTGGAGGCCGTGATCCAGTCGGGCAAGCCGCTCCTGATCATCGCCGAGGACGTCGAGGGCGAGTCGCTGGCGACGCTCGTCGTCAACAAGCTCCGCGGCACCTTCACCGGCGTGGCCGTCAAGGCGCCTGGCTTCGGCGATCGCCGCAAGCGGATGCTCGAGGACATCGCCATCCTCACCGCCGCCGAGGTCATCACCGAGGAGCTTGGCCTGAAGCTGGAGAACACCCAGCTCTCCCAGCTCGGGCGCGCCCGTCGCGTGGTCGTCGCCAAGGACAACACCACGATCGTCGACGGCGCCGGCGACACCGAGGCGATCAAGGGCCGCATCAACCAGATCAAAGCCGAAATCGAGAACACCGACTCCGACTTCGATCGCGAGAAGCTCCAGGAGCGCCTGGCCAAGCTCTCCGGCGGCGTCGCTGTCGTCAAGGTCGGCGCCGCCACCGAGACCGAGATGAAGGAGAAGAAGCACCGCGTCGAGGACGCCCTGCAGGCCACTCGTGCGGCGCTGGAGGAGGGCATCGTGCCCGGTGGCGGCGTCGCGCTGCTGCAAGCCTCCTCGGCCGTCTCCACCGACGGCGACGGCGAGGACGACGAGAAAACCGGTGCACGCATCGTCCTGCGTGCCCTGGAGGAGCCCCTGCGCCAGCTCGCGGAGAACGCGGGCCTCGAGGGCTCCGTCGTCGTCAACGACGTGCGCAAGGCCAAGGCCGGTCAGGGTCTCAACGCCGCCACCAACGAGATCGTCGATCTCGTCGCCGCCGGCGTCATCGACCCCGCGATGGTCACCCGCTCGGCGCTGCAAAACGCCGCCTCGATCGCCAAGAACATCCTCACGACCGAGGCGATCGTCGCCGAGGTCCCCGAGAAGGAAGGCGGCGGCATGCCCGGCGGCGGCATGCCGGACATGAGCGGGATGATGTAAACGGCGCCGCGAGGAGGGCGGGCGCGGCGCCCGCCCTCCTCCTCACGCCGTCCGGGTCTTACAGCTAACCGTAGTAGCGGGCGATGGTCTGCAGCTGGCTGATCAGGTCGTGCCCCAGGAACAGCATGACCATCGCGATCCCGACCACCGGAGCCCATCTTCGCCCGGCGCCGCGAACCGCCAGCACGATCGCGGCGCCGAACACCGGCAGCAGCGGCAGCAGGTAGCGCGGCTCCCCGAGCGAGCATTCGTGTTCGATCAGATCGCAGCGGTAAGAGGAGAATCCGAGCATGAACAGCACTCCCAGGACGATCGCGCCGTAGACGGCGAGCTCCGGCAGGCGCGCTCTCAGCGCGTTACGGTGCACGAACAGCTCCCGGCCGCAGAGCACCGCGACCCCCGCCGCCAGCACGAGCGCGACGTTGTCGACCCAGGTGGGGAACGTCGTGTCCATCCAGCCGTAGAAGCCGACCGAACGGTTGAACCAGATGTCTCGCAGCGGGAACACCCCCCTGAAGTAGGGCGTCATCCCCGGCAGGTGCGGCATGAACAGCTGCCAGCTGTAGCTGAGCTCTTTGAGCACCGTCCCCGGCGACAGCTGGCCGCCGAGCTGCACCGAGCCACCGGTAGCCGGATTGCTCGTCAGCGCGTTTCGGAGCAGGTACAGCGCGAAGGGGGCGATGCCTATACAGGCCGCGATCGCAGGCGAGCGCAGCGCGGCCCAGCGGCGGTACCTGAACTCGCGAATCGCCAGCACGGCCAGCCCAGCGAACACGCCGAGGGAGACCCCGATGAAGTTCACCTTGCTCGTAAAGCCCACCGCGGTCACGAGCCCCAGCGCGATCGCCAGACGGGTGTCGAACCCGCGATGGAACGCCAGCGCGAAGCACAGGAACACGGCCGCGGAGACCGTGAACAGCATCGCGTCCGGGCTCACGATGCCGGACGAGGATGCGAACAGCGGCTGCAGCGCGACGCACAGCGCGCCGACGGTCGCGACCCATGGCGCCCCCGGCAGGACCTCGCGCAGGAAGAAGAACGTCAGCAGCGCCGTGATCGCCGCCAGCAGCGCTCCCAGCAGCCGCATCAGCTGCAGCTTGACGAGAATGTTGCTGCCGCCCAGGGCATATGGAATCGCCGCCAGCGCGTAGTACCCCGGCGGCTCGCTCGCGACGCGTCCCGCTTCTCCGTGGCCTTCCAGCGAGGGGGCTCTGTTGACGTCTGCCGTCAGGGTCTTCTGCTCCGCATTCGTGGTGAGCGAGTGTTCGAACGGGGTGAACCTCACCTGGAAGTAACGCAGTCCCTGCGTCACCAGCGTCAGCTTCTGCGAGTACGGTTCTTCCCCGCTCAGGTGCGCTTTTTCGGGCAGCTTGCCCGCCGCGGCGAGGTATTCGACGTAGGAGTAGTTGTCGATCTCGTCTTTGCCTTGAAACGGCGGCGTGATGATCCCCCAGGCGGTGGCGTTCAGCAGCGCGATCAGTGCGCATATCCAGGCGGCCCGGGGCACGCGTCTGAGTGCCGCGCGCAGGTCGAATCCCAGCATGCCGGGCGCCTGGTCCGGCGCGAGTGTCCGGCGCGAGGCGCGTTCCTGCTCGCGCCTGCGCTTGCGCTGAAGTGACCGGGAGCCGGTGCGAGCCTTGTCCGGTCGCCCGTGCGGAGGCCGCGCGACGCTCACGGCAACGTCCTCAGCGTCAGCCGGATCGCGAGCACGCCGATGGCGGCCATCAGCGCCGCGACGAGCAGCGCGATCCACGACCCGGTATACGCACGGCCGAGCCCCATGTGCTTTACCACTGACACCACGCGCGACCACCACGAGCCCCGGCCGGCGGCGAGATATTCGAGCCCGATCTTGCCTCCGAGTTGCGCGTGGCTGCTCGCCGCGGCGGCCGGCGTGGGCGAGTTGACGCCCAGGGTCGCCACCGCCGATTCCCGTGCGGGCGTTTCTGCGCCGAGCAGCATCAACGGCTGGCTGTTGGGCCCGATCCCGATACAGACCTTGACCCCGGAAGTCTGGTGATCGACCGGCTTGATGGGCACCGTGACTGAGTCACTCGTCCAATTGGGGCCCCGGCTGCCTTCGGTGAGAATCCGCGAGCCGCTGTAAATCCGCACGTGCATTTTTGCCCCGAGGAACGCCCACATCCCGATACGGATGCCCGACACGCCGGCGGGCAGCGTTTCGCCGGACTGGCAGATCGTCATATCGCCCAGGTCCTTGCCCAGCGGCACGTCGCTCGCGTCGCCTACGGGCACTCCCACTCGCGCGACACGCGGCGGGGAGCGCGTGAGCGCCACGGCGCTCGCCGCGGCCAGCAGCGCGACGCCCACGGCAAGCGTGACCATGACCCTTCTCATAGCGGCGAAGGGTCGCCGGTTGTGTGCAACATTTCAATCTCGCCCGAAAAAGCAGCTGAAATGAGGCCCCAGACGCCGGCCGGCGTCTCCGACTCGGCTTCACTTGCAAGCCGTCCCAGTAGCCTCGTGGGGCGATGGCGCAGACGTGGCTTCAGATTCGCATCGAGCCGGACAGTGGCCTGGATGTCGAGTGCGACCGGCAGGGACTGTGGTCCGCCGCGCGAGCGCTGCCAGGCGAATGAGCTCCGCGGTGCAAGACGTCCTGACCTCCGCCAACGCCGGCGGCAGGGTCATCCGCGGCAGCGCCTTGCGGGTGGTGGGCAACGCCGTCGGCATCCTTGCGGGACTCGCCACGGCCACGTTGCTGCTGCGACACCTCGGCGTGGCGGAATCCGGGCGCTACGTCACGGTGCTGTCGCTCGTGGCGATCGCCTCCAGCGTCGTCGACCTGGGCCTCAACGTCAGCGCCAGTCGTGAGCTGGCCCTGTGCGAGGCCGGCGGCCGTCGCGCGTTGATGGCCAACATCCTCTCCCAGCGCCTGTGGATCACGCCGATCGCGCTGCTTTTGATCGTCTCCTTCGCGGTCCTCGCCGGCTATCCGGCGAGCATGCAGATCGGCGCCGCGCTGGCGGGAGCAGGCCTGTACGTCGTGGCGCTGGCCGACGCGCTCCTGCTGCCCCTGACCGTCGAGTTGCGCAACGCCGGCTTGGCGTTCGTGGACTTCCTCAAGCAGGCCGTCGCGCTCGCGTGCGTGGCGCTGCTCGTGGCGCTCGGCGCCCACCTGACGCCGTTCTTCGCCGTCCTGATCGTGGTAGGCCTGGCGGTGGTGGCGGTTACGCCGCTGCTGGCGGGTGCGGACGCGTTCATGCGGCCGCGCTTGGATCGGACAGAGCAGCGAACGCTCCTGAGCAGAGCGCTTCCACTGGCCGCGGCGCTCGTGCTCGGACAGGTCTACTTTCGCCTCGTGATCCTGTTCATGTCGCTCGTCTCGGATTCCCGGCAGACCGGCTACTTCGGGGGGTCGCTGCGCGCGATGGAAGCGCTGGTGAGCCTCCCGATCCTGGTGGCCGGCGTCGCGCTTCCGCTGCTGGCGGCGCTGGCGCGGGACGACCGCGCGCGGTTGCGCCATGCGATCGAGGGCCTCAGTGAGGGCGCTGTGATCGTCGGCGTGCTGATTGTGCTCGTCACCGTGCGCGCGGCCGAGCCCGTGATGGCGATCATCGGCGGGCATGCCTTCGGTCCCGCGGGCGCGGTGCTGCGCATCCAGGTGGGCGCGCTGCTGTTCGGCGCGCTCGTCCAGATCTGGGCGGTCTCGCTCGTCGCGCTGGGCCGTCAGCGCGAGCTGATCTTCACCAACGCCCTCGGCCTGCTCGGCGTGGCCCTCTTCGCGGTCGTGCTGGTGGGACCCTTCGGTGCCCAGGGTGGAGCGGCCGCCAGCGTGCTCGGTGACGCGCTGCTCGCGTCGCTCATCTACTGGAGACTGCGCGCGTGCGCCGTCAGGGTGAGGGTGCGCCTCGGCTTTCTGGGCAGGGTCGCGCTGGCGGCGGCCGTCGCGAGCGCCGCCCTGATCCTCCCCGGCGTGCCCGATCTCGCCGCCGCGGCGCTGGCCGGCGCGCTGTTCCTGGGCGTCGGTCAGCTGATTGGCATGGTTCCCGCAGAGGTGCACGACGCGTTCTCCTCGCGCGAGCTGCTCGGGTGGCGCAGAGGAGCCTGAGCGGTGCGCGAGCTCTGCCCTCGAGCGGCGTGCACAGCCCGGCCACGCTCATGCCCTGGCTTGGCTGCTCATGCCCCGGCTTGGCGATCGGCCTTCTGGGCGATGACGGCCACCGAGATGCCGGTTACACGGCTGGATTCGAACGGCAGTCTCTTCACAACGTTAAACAGCCACGCAGGGGTTTTGTTGGGGGGTATCTTCCCACAGTAATCGCAGGCGATTATCTGCAGGTCGGCCTGACGTGCCAGCGCTTGCAGATACGCTTTCGAGCTTCGCAGCGTGCCACGCTCCTGCGGATTCAGCAGACCAAAGGCAAACTGCAGGATGTTGGCTCGGTTCGGCTCGAAGATAACCACATATCGCTTGCTCACACGTGCCATCTCCCGCACCGTCCGAGCGGGATCTTTGAGGTGGTGCAGTACCTCCCAGAGATATACCAGGTCGTAAGCGCCGTCCGGCAGATCCAGATCTTCGGCGTCGATCACTTTCAGCGATCGGCTGTCGATCGGGTTGTGCTCGAGCATCAGCTCGGAGATGTCCCCACCCTCCACCCGTGGAACGTTCTTGGAGAAATAATAGGTTGCAAATCCGTCCCCGCAACCGACGTCGAAAGCGGAGCTCACCGTTGTGAGGTCGATATACCGTTTGACATAGTCGAGCCGCTGACGGGCAAAGAACTCCACCACGGGATGGTCAAATCCACGGGCATTCTTATTGGCGCCCCAAAACTGTTTCTGATAATCCTTGCTCAGATATTGTGACTTCATGGCTGCGCACTTTATCGCCGGCCTGATGATCTGCCAGAGAAGCGGCGTGGACCGTGGCTTCGCAGTGAGCGTCAAGCAGCGCCATGTGAGCGGTCATCGAGGACACCTCGCGAGCTTCGACGAGTACGACTGGATCGTGAAGTGTTTCCTACTCTCGGCATTCACACCTCAAGCATGCGGCCGGTAAGTAAGATCATCGAGTCGTCCGGCAACGGCCGGTCGCTGTCACAAGGAGTCCAGCCGCCATGTCGATGCCCTCACTTTCGATCGTCATCCCCGTCTTCAGGCAGCCCAAGTGGATCGGCGGCACGATCGAGGACGCGGCGCTCGCGGTCGAGCGCTCCGGGTTCGAGCAGGCCGAGATCGTCGTGGTGGTCGCCGATCTCCAGACGCGCGAGGTGCTCTTGGGGCTCGATCCATCCCTGCCGCTGCGCGTGCTCGACGAGGAGCGCCCCGGCCGCTTCGCCGCGCGCCAGCAGGGCATCGAGGCGGCCACCGGCGACCTCGTGCTGCTGCTCGACTCGCGCATCTCCATCATGCCCGACGCGCTGCGCTTCGTCAGCGACCGGATCGCCGGCGAGCACGACCTTCCGATCTGGTCGGCACATTTCGAGTTCGACGTGGAGAATCCATATGGGCGCTTTTGGAGCGTGATCATCCCCCTCGTATGGTGGCGCTACTACTCCAACCCGCGCACCACCAGCTTCGGCTTGGAGGAGTACGACCGCTTCCTGAAGGCGACGACGTGCTTTCTAGCCCCGCGCGCGATGCTGCTCGACGTCAAGACGCAGTTCAGCTCGTACTTCGCCGACATGCGCGACGCCAGCGACGACACCGGCCTGATCCGCCTGCTGGCCGCGCGTCAGCCGATCAACATCTCACCCCACTTCGCCTGCGTCTACGTCGCGCACGAGAGCTACCGCGCGTTCATGCACAACGCCTTTCACCGCGGCAAGACGTTCATCGACAGCTACGGTCGCCCCGGGACCCGTTTCTTCCCGCTCGTGCTCGCCTACTTCCCGCTCAGCCTGCTCGCGGCGAGGACCGCGCTACGCCGGCCGCGCCTGGCCCTGAAGGCTGCGCTCGCGGCGCCCGTCTCCTTCGCTGCGACCGCCATGGCGCTGCGCCGCGATCGTGCCGACGTCATGACGGTCGCCTGGGTCGGGCCCAGCTGGTCGGCGGCGATGGGCACCGGCCTCTGGTATGGGCTCTGGCTGGTGCTGCGCGCGCGCCTCAGCCGCATGAAGGAGCAGCGGTAGCACGGGCCGGCTCCCGAGTCCCTCGGTGCGGCGCGGCATGGTCAGACAGATAGATCCCTCCTCGCCGGCGCGCTCCGCGGTCAGAGTCGCTCCAAGGGCGGGTCGCTCGCCGATCCTCGCCGCCATCGTACGGCGGCGAGGATGGCCAGCGCCAGCAGGAGGGCGGCCGACACAGCCGTCGTGATCCTGCCCAGCACCACGGGCGCGCTGAGCTGGGCGCTCAGCTCGATGGGCACGGGGCGGGAGCCGTTCGTCTTGCGCTGGAGCACGAGGTAGCCTTCAGCGGTTCGCCCGACCACGCGCACGCCGCCCCCGACGTGAACCAGGTACGGACCACCCACGATGTTCGTGGCAAACGCTTCACTCGCGGGAAGTCGGCCCGAGCCCGCCAGCCGATCGTCGCTCACCGTCGTCGGATTGAACGCGATGCTCCCCGCCGGGGTGAGGATCGGCAGGCTGCTGTCGCCGTAGTTGTTCCGGGCGTTCCATGACGCGGGCAGGACCGTCGGCGGACCGGCGAGGGCTTCGGCTCGGTCGGCATAGGACCTGTAGTAGAGGTTGATGTGCGTGTTCGGAACCCACAGCTGCCAGGCGCTGAGCGCCACGCCGAAGGCGATCGCCAGTCCCAGCCCGATCTCAAGGCCGCGATCCGCGCGCGTGCGCGTGGCGCGTGCGCTCTGCGCCCGCCGGGTGAGCGCCAGCGTGCCGAGCAGGACGAGCCCTGCGCAGGCCAGCGTCACGTAGGTCTGCAGCCGGTAGGCGAACTGGATCTCCTGGAGCAGGTTTGGAAGTCGCGAATAGACGCCCGAGGACATGATCAGCACGAGCAGGCCGGCGAGCGCGATCAGCGCCGTCGCGATGCCGGCGCGCAGGCTCCGGTAGCGCCACGCGAGCGGCGCCGCGAGCAGCCCCCACGCCAGCGCCAGCATGGGAATCTGGACGTAGAGCGCCGGCGTTTCGGAGTTGCTCGGCACCGTTCGCAGCGGGTCAAAGATCACGCCGGCGGAGTTGAATTCCCCCGTCGCGCTCCAGGGGATTATCTGGCCGCTGATGAGCGTGTCGTGCGCGTAGCGCAGGTCGGGTAGCAAGAACCAGCCGTTCAGGCCCACGCCGAGCGCGATCAGCCCGGCGGCGCCGGCCATCCGCCGCCACGGCAGCTCGCGGGAGCGTCCGCTCAAGAGCCAGTAGAGGGCGAGCGCGAGGACCGCGAGGACGGAGCTCCACAGCAGCGTGATGTTGTGGCTGCCGCTGAGCACCACGCTCGCCGCCACCAGGCAGACGGCCGGGCCGGCGCGCCGGCGACCGCGCACCAGGCTCAGCGACGCCGCGATCACGAGCGGCAGCGCCGAGATCGCCATGAACTCGGCCCACGCCCCCCGTCCGTAGAGGTCCGTTATGTAGTACGCGCTCGTCACGAACACGATCGCCGGGGCGTGCGCCATCACCCCCCGCACGCCGAGCTGCCGGGCGAGCCAGAAGAGCCCGCCGTAGGCCGCCGCGATCGCGGCGAGCGTCATGACTTCGAACGCCAGGATCGTCGAGCCGAAGACCGCACCGAGCGCGCCAGTGAGGGCGAACAGGGTTCCGCCGTAGAAGGCGAACAGCGGATCGAAGACGCCCTGTTCCAATTGCAGGAACAGCGTCGGGTGCAGATGCGCCGCGATCACGTGCCGCTGGTAGTCGCTGAGCCAGATGTCATTGGTGAAGTCCGGGGCGAAGCCGTTGCGGGTGAGCAGCAGCGGCGAGGCGATCAGCAGGATGGCGAGCATGGCGATCGCGGCGTCGATGACAGCCGGCGTTCGCAGCCGACCGCGGACGCCTCGCCGCAGGGCTCCGCCGGCGCGTCCGCGTCCGGGCAGCGCGCGCGGCTCGCGCTCGCGAACGGGGGGCCGGCGTTCGGGCAGGCCCGGCTGGGCGTGGAATACGACGTGACGGAACACCATGAAATTCGTGCATATAAGCACGGTCACGGTGACCAGATAGACGCTCTCCGTGGAGACGCCCAGGGCCGGCGGCAGCAGCGAAGTCGAGGCGGCGGTCACGCCGTACTGCGCGGCGGCGACCGCGAGGTAGCGACCCACCTGATGGTGCAGGGGCAGCGCGAATTTCTCGCGACGCCTCCAGACGAACAGCCGCTGAAGCGTGAAATGGACCGCCACCCCAGCGCAGAAGCCGATCGCCAGCGCCGCCTGAAAGGGCACTCCCGCCACGTTGGCGAGCACCGTGGTGATGGTCGGATACAGCAGCGTCACGGTGCCTCCGGCCAGGACGAAGCGCAGTCCCTGCCGCAGGACGCCCGGGTCCGGCGCGCGCAGCCTGTGCGCGAGCGCCGGCGCGCCCGCCGCCGGCCGAAGTGTTTCTCTCTCACTCACCCGGCGCCGCCGGACTCTGCTCGCAAGAGCGCGCTGCCGATCCCGCTGAACGAGCCATCACGCCCCGCGCTCGCGATCTGACCGCTGCCCGGCGAGGAACGCCTCGGTCTCGTGCAGCGCGTGCGCCGTGCCGATCTCGTAGAAGCGCTCGCTCGCCACGAATCCCAGTAGCTTGTTCCTTTCCGCGAGTCGCTCATACAGCACGGCGAGGTCGTCCTGCGGCGCAGGCGCCAGCTGGAGCGTGCGCGCGGTCAGGCCGCCGAGGCCGTAGTCGATCCAGTCCATCTCGGGGGTGGGCGAGCGCTTGTCGTAGCGGAGCACCAGGCCGTCTCGGTAGACCGCGTTGGAGGCCTCCCAGCGGCCCTCGTTGCGCAGCACGGTCATCACCGCGGGCAGGCCGCTCTCCTCCCAGCAGCGGGCCACGGCGTGATAGTTGATGCGCAGGTAGGTGTCGCCGTAGAGCACCAGGAAGCGCTCGCCCAGCAGCCCCAGCGCGCGCCGGATCGCGCCCAGCGTGCCGTCCCGCCCGGGGACGGCATCGAAGCTGTAGCGGATGCGCATGCCGAAGCGCTCGGCCCCGATGCACGTCCGGATGCGCTCGCCGAGGTGACCGACGCACAGCACCACCTCGCGTCCGCCGTGCTGGGCGAGCAGCCTCAGCTGATGCATCAGAAACGGCTCGCCGGCCACCTCGAGCAGCGGCTTGGGAGTCCGGCGCACCCGCTCTCCGAGCCTCGTGCCGAGTCCACCCGCGAGGATGCATATCGGCGGCAGGACGCCGGTCGCGCTCACCGCTCCTCCGCGGCGGGCTCAGCGGCCCCATCCCACCCGTAGCGAGACTCGACGATGTACTTGGGACGCCGGCGGGTCTCGTCGTAGATGCGACCCACGTACTCCCCCATCACGCCGAGCGAAAGCAGCTGGATACCGCTGAAGAACGCGATCACGATCACGATCGTCGGATTGCCGACGGGGAAGGACACTCCGACGAGCTTGAGCATCAGATAGAGCATCGCGAAGATGAATGCGATCGCCGAGAAGGCGATCCCGATGAGCGAGATCAGCTGCAGCGGAAAGCGGGAGAAGCCGATCACCCCGTTCAACCCGATCACCAGCGATCCCCAGAGGCGGTTGTACTTGCTGTCGCCCGCGGTGCGCGGGTCGCGGTCGTAGGGAACGCTGGTCTGGCGGAACCCGACGAGGCCGACCAGGCCGCGCAGAAAGCCATGGGTCTCGCTCAGCGCGAGCACGTTGTCCACGACCCGCCGGCTCATCAGGCGAAAGTCGCCTGTATTGGGCGGGATCTCCACCTCGGCGATGCGGGCGATCAGACGGTAGCCCAGGGCCGTGACGATCCGCTTGGGCAGGGTCTCGCCCGCCCTGGTGAAGCGCTGGGCGTACACGACGTCATAGCCTTCACGCCAGCGGGCGACGAGCTCGGGGATCAGCTCGGGTGGATCCTGCATGTCGCAGTCGATGACCACCACGGCATCGCCGCCGGCCGCCTCCATGCCCGCCAGGGTCGCCATCGGCTGGCCGAAGCGACGCGAGAAGCGCAGCATCTTCACGCGTCGATCGCGCGCGCACAACGTGCGGATCAACTCCTCTGTGCGATCCGTGCAGGGATCGACGCTGAACACCAGCTCCCACTCCAGGCCCAGCTCGCCGAGCACCTTCGACAAGCGAGCGTAGACTCGCTCGACGTTGCTCTCCTCGTTGAAGGCCGGAATCACCACGCTCAGGCTGCGGCGGAGCTGAGCATCTCCGTCGGGCACCCCCGATCCACGGTCAAAGACGGGAAGGGCGCCGCCGCCGGGCGCCGGGCGCAGCGCCGGGCCGCGTCGCGCGCGGGCGCTCGCTGGTCGGTCGGGCAGGGTGCTGGGGCTCGGCCGGTCAGGCATCTCCCCAGTCCAGTCCCCGGTCGTGCGGCACGATGCGCCGCAGGGTGAACAGGTCGGAGTCGAGCTCGGCGCGACGCCCGGGCAGCTCAGCCCACGGGTCCCACACCGCGCTGAGCAGCTTGCCGGTAATGCCGTCGCTGGCGGCCGACCCCAAAAAGACGGCGAGCTCGGCCCCTCGCCTCAGCGGGACTCCACCGTTCTCGCGCTGCGCCAGCGCGCGGCGATGAAAGTCCGCCCCGACCCGCTCGGGCCCGGCAACCAGCACCTCGGCGAGCATCCGCGTGTTGAGCGCTCCGGGCGCGATCGCGTTGACGTCGACGCTGTGCTCACGCAGCTCGCAGGCGAGCGTCTCGGCGAAGCGCACGACCGCCGCCTTGGAGGCGGCGTACGCGCTCAGTCCCGCCAGCGGGGCGGTGGCGCCGCCCCCGGAGAGCTGGAGGACCTTGCCGTAGCCCCGCTCGGCGAAGTGAGCCGCCACGGCGCGGGCCGGTAGGACGGACCCGAACAGGTTGATCTCGATAGCCCGCACCCACTCCGCCCAGCTCACCTCGGCGACGTTTCCCTTGGGGCCATAGACACCGGCGTTGCAGACCAGGATCGTCAGCCCGCCCAGGCCCGCGATGGCCCCGTCCACCAGGCGCCGCACGTCCTCGGGCGCGGACACGTCGGCGACCTCGCTCAGCACCCGCTGGCCCGGCGCGGCCCGCTCGTCCAGCTCCGCGGCCGCCAGCTCGACGGCGTCGCGCTCGCGCCCGCAGACGCAGAGGCCGGCCACCCCGGCATCGATGTAGGCACGCGCGATCTCCAGACCCAGGCCCCGCGTGCCACCGGTTATCAGCGCGCTCCGGCCGCTCAGCGCCTGGTCGATCCCCGCACGAGCCCGATCGCCGCTCATCCCACCGCCTCCCGCGTCTCGTGCTGGAAGGCGACCGGCTCCGGCGGCGCCGATGGTCTGCCGACCCAAACGTGACGCATCTCCGGATGGACGGCCAGCGAGTCGCACAGCAGTCCGTCGGGATCGACGACCACCGGCTGGGCGAGGGCGCGGAGCAGCGCTTGCGCGGGCACCTCGCGATAGTCGGGCCATGGCGTGCAGACCACAAGCGCATCGGCCCCGGCCGCGGCTTGGAGCGGAGCGGCGCACAGCTCGATCGTCCCCGCAAGGTCGCGTGGAAGCGCGCTCACGGCCGGATCGTGGACTCGCACCACCACCCCGGCGTCGGCCAGCCAGCGGCACAGCTCGACGGCGCTCGAGTGGCGCAGCGTGTCGGTTCCGGGCTTGTAGGTAAGCCCCCAGACCGCCACGCGGAGCCCGGCGAGCCGCCCATCACCGCCGAACAGCTCGAGCAGCTTGCGGTGAGTCCACCGCCCATGAGCGGCGTTGCCCTCGATCACCCCCGCGAACACGTGCGCCGAAAGCTCATGGCGCTCGGCCAGGACCCGCAGAAAGCCGAGGTCGCGCGCCAGGGTCCCGCCCGCGAATGCGGCCCCCGGGCTCAGATACGCTCGCGGCCCGATACGGCGCTCGCTCTTGAGGCCGCGCGCGACCTCCGCGGCGTCGGCGCCGACCGACTCGCAGACGGCCGCCACCTCGTCGATGAACGCCACCGAGGTCGCCAGGAAGCCGTTCAGCGCGTGCTTGGTCATCTCGGCCGACTCCACTCGCATCCATTGCACGTCGCGGCTGAACGGGGCCAGCAGCTCGGCCAGCTCGCGCCGATCCTCCTCGCTGCGCACGCCGGCGACGATCCGGTCGGGCGCCCGGAAGGACTCCAGGGCGGCGCCGAGGCGCAGGTTCTCGGGCACGCAGGCAAAGCGCAGGCCCCGGGGGCCGCGGCCGGCGAGGCAGCGCGCCCGCAGAGCGGCGACGCTGCCGGCCGGCAGCTGCGAGGAGACGATCACGAGCGCGCCGTCGGGCAGCGGCGCGAGCAGCTCCCGCACACGCGCCAAGACCCAGTCGACGTCGGCGTTGTCCTCGTCGTCGACCGGCGTGTCAAACGTCACCCACGCCCGCATGGCGCCCGCGAGCTCCTGCGGCTCGGTCGTGAAGCGCAGGCGCGCGGCGTTGCCCGCGAGCAGCTCGGCCAGGCCCGGCTCGGACACCGGCGGGCGCCCGGCGGCGAGGTCCGCGACGACGGCGGGGTCGGGGTCCACGGCGATGACTTCCTGCCCCGCCTCGGCCAGGCAGGCGGCCGTCACGCTGCCCAGGTGCCAGAGGCCGATCACTCCGATGGGGCTGCTCATCCCGCGCTCCCTGCGTAGGCGGCCTCGACCTGCTCCCAGGCATAGCGGGCGGACCGCAGGTCGCCGAGCAGCGGCCGTCCGTCGCCGGCCCGCACCGCCGCGGCGAAATGACGCCATTCGGCCGTCCAGGAGTCGTCCTTCTCCGGATAGGAGAGCTCTTCGACGTCCGGCGGCCCCAGCTCCGGGCGCATCCGGTAGATTCGCAGCCGCTGGGGCCCGTAGGAGCGCGTGAGCCCATCCACCTGCAGCTTCGCCGCGCGACAGAACACCTCCAGCGAGAAGAGATTCTTCCACTCGGTCCAGCTGACGTGCAGCATCGCCCATGGGCCGGTGCGCGCCCGTGGCTCGCCCAGGATCAGCGCCGCATTGTCCTCGACGGGAGCGTCCCAGAACTCGGTCCGCAGCAGCGCGCAGTGCAGCGGCAGGGGACCCGCCAGCCAATGGCAGAGGTCGAGCAGGTGCATCCCCTGGTCGATCAGCTCGCCCCCGCCCGAGCGTGCCGGGTCAGCGCGCCACTCGCGGTCATAGCCGGGGCGTCCTCCGTGTCCGTAGCGTGCGCGCAGGTGCAGGAGCTCGCCGTGACGCCCGGACTCGACCTCCTCGGCGACGCGCGCCAAGCCGGGATGGAAGCGGTGGTTGAAGCCCACCTTCACGAGCCGCCCGGTGATGCGCCGGCACTCGATCAGGCGATCGATCTGGGCGCTGGAGATCGCAGCCGGCTTCTCCACCAGCACGTGCGCTCCGGCCGCCATGGCCCGCTCTGCCAGATCCGCCAGCCGATCGTGGACGGTGGCGACCACGACCACCTGCGGTTCACTGTCCAGCAGCTCCTCGAACGTCGCGCACGGCCGGCACTCATGCCTGCCGGCCAGGCTCCTCGCCGCAGCCTCCTCGATGTCATGGCAGGCCAGGAGCTCGTCGCCCGCCACGGCGATCGCGTCGGCGCGCTTGGCGCCGATCAGGCCGCAGCCGACGATCGCCACGCGCAGCGCGTTCGTCTGCCCGGCGGCGCCACCGCCCCCCGTGCGGCCGGCTCGAGGCCTCTCACGCATACTCGTCCGCATAAGCTCCACCGAACTCGAAGTCGAACGCCAGTTCAGGCGCGTCGGCGGCGAGCATCGCCCGCCTGGTGTCTTCGGGCCTGCGGGTGTAGACGAGCAGGAACCCGCCCCCGCCTGCCCCGACCAGCTTGCCCCCGATCGCCCCGCTGCGGCGAGCCAGCTCGTACAGCCGATCGACGTGCTCGTTGGTGATCCCCGGAGAGCGCCGGCGCTTGTGCTCCCAGTGCTCGTGCATCAGCTCCGCATAGCCCTCGAGCTCGCCGTCCCGCAGCAGCTGGTGGATCCGCCGCCCGAGCTCCTTGGTGGCGTGCAGGTTCTCGACCATCTGCGCCTCACCGGCGCGGGAGCGCTCGTCCTGGTCAGCCAGCATCTTCGAGGCCGAGCGCGCCTCGCCGGTGTAGAACAGCAGCAGCTGGTCGCGCAGCCGCCTGGACACGTCCGGATCGAGCTCGAGCGGCTCGACGGCGACCGTTCCGCTGGGATGAAAGGTGTAGGCGCAGATTCCTCCGTGAGCGGCGACATAGGGGTCCTGCTTGCCGACCGGCTCGCCGAGCACCCCCAGCTCGATCTCACACGCCGCCTCGGCCAGGTCCTGGGGGGAGATCGAGCTGTGCCGGGCACGTACCAGGCCCTTGATCAGGCAGACGGTGTAGGCGCCCGAGGAGCCCATCCCGGTCCCCGCCGGGACGTCCGCCACCGATGCGATCTCCAGCGGGTTCCCGCACCAGTGACGCAGCAGGCTCTCGCGCAGGATCGGGTGACGAATCTGGCTGGGCTCGTCGACCTCCTCGAGCTCTGAGTACTTCATGCGGTAGCGGCGCTGAAAGACGGTGTGCGTGAGCATGTACACGTACTTGTCGATCGCTCCCGAGACGAGGAAGCCACCGTGCTCGCGGTAGTAAGAGGGAAGGTCGGTGCCGCCGCCGCCGAGCGAGATGCGCAGGGGAGCACGGCTGAAGATCACGCTCACGCGGCCTGCTCCTCGCGGTCCCGCCACACATGCTCGTTGGCGTCGAACCACTCCAATGTGCGCTTGATCGCCTGGCCGATCGTGAGCTGCGGTCTCCAGCCGAGCCCGCGGATACGCGCCGTGTCCAGCCGGATCAACGGACTGTCGCCCGTCCATCCGCGGCGTCCGCCGCTGTATTCGATGCGCGGCGACAGCGACAGATGCTCGGTGATGATGTGCACGGAGTCCGTGACCAGGACGGTTTCCTCCGTGCCCAGGTTGTAGATGTGGGCGCCAGGCTCTGAGCGATGGCGCTCGACGGCCGTGAGGATCGCGCTCAGGCAGTCATGCACATACAGGTAGGACTTCTCCTGCCGACCGTCGCCCAGCACCAGCAGGCGGCTGGGGTCGCGCTTCAGCGCACGGTAGAAATCGAAGACATGCCCATGCGTGTAGCGCTCTCCGAGGATCGAGACGAAGCGGCAGACCAGCCCGGTGAAGCCATAGCCGGCAGCGTACGCCGCGATCAAGCTCTCGCCGGCGAGCTTGGATGCCGCGTACAGCGACGTTTGGATCGGGAAAGGCGCATCCTCGGGGGTGGGAAACACCTCGGGCTCGCCATAGACCGAGCCGGTCGAGGCGAACACGATCTTCTTCACTCCCTGCGCTCGCATGGCCTCGAGCACGTTCGACGTCGCGATGGTGTTCTGCTCGAGATCGCGCCGCGGATGGTCGAGGCCGCCGCGCAGATCGGCGTTCGCCTGCAGGTGAAAAACCCAATCGCAACCGGCGACGGCGTCTTCGACGATGTCAACGTCCAGGACATCGCCCTCGAGCAGTCTCACACCATCGGCCTGCGCCAGCTCCGCGACGAACTCGTGGCGCCCGGTGCTGAAGTTATCGAGGATCACCACCTCGACGCCACCTGCCACCAGCAGGTCGGCGAGGTTGCTGCCGATGAATCCGGCGCCGCCGGTGACGCACGCTCGTCTCACCGTGGACCTCTCCAGGCGCACGCTCCGGCAATCGTGATGCAAAGGGATGTGCGCCGCATCTAGAGAGTGAAGCCCGCGGCGAGCGCGTCGGCGTGGAACATCCGGACGGTCTCGAGTGAGAACTGCTCGAGACTCTTGCCAAGGCCATCGAGCTTTTTCAGCAGATCGTGGGTGATCGTGATGATATGACAGCCAACCTCGTTGGCCTGAATCAGGTTGAGAATCTCACGTGGCGAGGCCCAGATCAGCTCTGAGTCCGGCGCCTGGCGCATGATCTCCAGCGAGCGTGCGATTATCGGCATCGGATCGACCCCGGCATCCGCGATCCGCCCTGCGAAAACCGAGATGTAGGACGGCGCCCCCTCGGCCACGGCCGCGGCGATCAGCTCGACCTGGGCCGTCGTGAACAGCGCAGTCACGTTTACTTTGACCCCATCCTCAGACAGCTCTCGGACGAGCGGCGCCATCGACTCGCCTTTGGTCGAAGTAACGGGAATCTTGACGTATACGTTGTCTGCCCAGGACGCGATCCTCGCGGCCTGCCTGCGCATCTCCTCGGCCTCGTCGGCAAAGACCTCGAATGAGATCGGATGCGTGTGCACGCGCTCGAGCAGATCTCGCGCAAAGCGCTCATAGTCGGTCAGCCCGACCTTGTGCATGAGCGTCGGATTAGTGGTGAATCCGGAGATGCGCTGATCCTCGGCGAGCGTAAGGATGCCGTCGAGATCGGCGCCGTCGGCGAATATGCGTGTCGTGATCTGATCGAGCATGGCGATTCACTCCTGCAAGCCACCATAACGAGATCAGTTTCATCTATTTGTCTCTGATCGGGGGAGGCCGATCTTTGTGATTCCGCCGGCGAGGCTGTGGGCGATCGCGTCAGGGTTCACCGCCTGCAAACGCTTGTGAACACTGCCCGGATGGTGGATCAGCAAGGTCCGGCACCCGACGGCGCTTCCCGCGGCGATATCGGCATCTGTGTCTCCTACTATCCACGAGCTCGCCAAGTCGAGCCCCAGTTCCTCGGCGGCGTCCAGCAGCATCCCCGGGGCCGGCTTGCGGCAGTCGCACGGTCCCGTGAGCTTCGCGACGACGCCCTCCGGATGGTGCAGGCACAGGTGGGAGGCGTCGAGGTGGACTCCCTCCTCGCGCAGGAGCGCAAGGACGCGCTCGTGCACGGCGAGCAGCCGCTCGAGCGGGACCTTGCCCTTGGCCGCCGCCGGTTGGTTGGACACGCACACGAGGGCGAACCCCGCCCTTGCCAGCGCCCGCGCCGCGCCCGCCGCGCCCTCGATCAAGCGTACATCCGCCGCGCACAGCGGCGACTCCGGCAGTCCGGAGGTGGGGTCCGGCACGAGCTCGTTGAGCGTTCCGTCCCGATCCAGGAACGCTGCCGGCCGGCCGCTCACGGATCGGCGCGGTAGCCCAGCGACTCCCAGTGCCCCCGTTTGCGAGCCAGCTCGGGGTGGCAGACCAGCGCGTGCCACACGACCGCCTGAAAAGACTCGACGAGGGGTGTGCGCAGCGCCGCCGGGGGCTCGATCAGGATGGCGGCGTCAGCCAGCTGCGCGAGCGTCCCGCCGGGGGCGCCGACCACGCCGAAGATCGACGCGTCGAGCGAGCGCGCACGCTCGATCGCGTTTACGAGGTTGACCGAGACGCCATGCTCGCGCGACCCGCCGCCGACCGAGAACACGAGCAGCCCGTCGTTCACGCTCAGGCGGGATACCTCCAGCCACCCCGTGAACGCGCTCTCCCAGCCGTCGTCGTTCGTGCGCGCCGTGAGCTCGGAGACGTTGTCGGTGGGCGCGTAGGCCTC
>Ga0210408_10002275_pt1 | contig 18920 bp, 24 predicted proteins | sample IncBWH4MmetaG_FD_155471 | JGI IMG/M metagenome (GOLD analysis project Ga0210408, IMG submission 155471) | Forest soil microbial communities from Barre Woods Harvard Forest LTER site, Petersham, Massachusetts, United States - Inc-BW-H-4-M | ecosystem: Environmental > Terrestrial > Soil >...
TTCGGAGTCGCCGGCGTAGGGACGGGGCAGGCCGCCACCAGCAGAGTATCAAAGGGCTTGATGTCCAGAGGTTCCGTCTCGGTCGCCGTGCCGAAAGAATTGGGCACTGGCCCCCCATGCTCCGAAACAACGCTGATGTCATAGAACTGTTCGCCAGCAGTGAAATTCGCGGTGTCGAAAGCGGCAAGTGTCGCGCAGCTCATCGCGCTAAAGCCGGCCGGCACAATCAACCCAACTCGAAGCATGGCGACCTCTTTTCAGGGAGAATATACCGCACGCGCGCTACGTCGCACACCAAGGCAACAAATCTGCCGACAACAGGGGCCTGGATGGCCTCGGACATGAAAGTACAGTTTCCTACAGTGCTGCGGTGGCTGCTCGACGCCGGGCACGCGGACGGCCTAGGCTGCTATGGGCCAGGCGGCTGCGCCGAAGTCATCGGCCCTGTCGCCCCGTGCATCGACGCGCGCAAGGCAAGCACCAAGGCCGCATCTTTATAAAGATCCAATAACACTCCCCCTCCTTCCGTCTCGGAAACATACGCGGCGAGTCGCACCTAAGGGCCGATAACCGCGCCCCATGACCGGCGGCCAGAAGGACGACAACAGATTTATCTGATCCGTTGCATCGAAAGGTATCCCAATGATGCGGCAGCTCGAACATGCCTACCGGGTTCGCGTCTGGCAATGGCTCACTGGTCGGACCACGACCGTGGATGCGGTAACTGAGGGTGCCGCGCTGGAGTTGGTCCAACAGATCAACAAGTCCGGCCTCGAGACGGCGCAGTACGTCGGCCCTGTCGACGCCCGGAAGACCGCTGTGGACGCGCCCATCCCCGGTACAGACTGCAAGTGAGCGCCTTCGCAGTGATGTCCGAAATGAGTCTTGGCCCTCCTGGCACTCAGAGCCCGTTTGAAAACTCAGACTTGCACGTTGTGTGTCACGGTGGCCGACGCTCAATCGCGTCACCAAGGCCACGACCGGCTCGCGCAGTATCTGCGGCCAACGCCTGGCCCGATGCGGCGCGCGCCGCGTCGCTCGCCTATCACGGTGCGTTTGGCAATGTCTGTTTCCGCAAAACGGACGTCAACGGAGCGTGATCGCCCGGCCGGATTTCGCCAGCCTCGTCTTCCGGCTGTTTGGCGTTTTCCTCGGCGACCTTCGGGCCTCGCCCCCGACTTCCCCGAGGACATGGCGAACGCCGGTCAGAACCTCCTTCGACAACCGCGGGTGCGACTTGGCAGTAGCTCGCGCGACGGCGATGGCGCCGATCTCCGCGGCGATGATCGCGAGAGCGCGCTGGCGCCTGTCCGCGCCGGACCGATGCTTGCCGAGAACAGCTTCGATAGCGTCGGCCATCTGCTGGAATCCTTCAGCGAAGCGTGCGCCGACGGCTTCGCCCTGGCGGGCGATCTCGCTCGTGGACGCCGTCAGCGGGCAGCCTCCTGCCAGATCATCCCGATGGCTGGTTGAAACAAGAAAGTCGAGATAGCCGGTCAGGCTGGGGCCGCTTGGGTCCTTGACCGCGATCATACGCGCATACGAGCGCTTGAAGCCCTGCGCCAGCGCTTCCGCAGCCAGCGCTTCTTTGGACTGGAACTGCCCATAGAGCGCACCGTGTGTTAGGCCGGCCGCCTTGCTGATCTCCGCCACGCCAACGCCATCGATTCCTCGCTCACGGAACAGTCGTCCAGCTGCCTGGACGAGTGCGGCGCGATTTTCCGTCAACTTTTCCTTGGTGACCTTCACCGAACCATCTCCCTAATGGCCTTGCTCGCGAACCACATTCGTTGCGGTGACAATAATTAATCGGCCCCCGGCAAAAAACAAGGACGGAAGGTCTATAGCCAGCTAAATGCCGCGTCAGAAACTCAATTCCCTGGCCGGCAGTCGATCCCCTGAATCGCTCCCCGGCAGGGATCACGAAAACCTGATCGCATCCCGGCTTTATATAGATTGCGGTCGCCATCTTTGCGTGTCATATATGTTGCGAGCGCCATCTTTGGGCGGTGGGGACATGACGAAGAGAGAGTTATGGCGAGCAAGCAGTCGGACCATCTGGCCGACGTATCGGGAGCCGCCCAACTCCCGCGGGCTTTACGGAACGGACAAACGGGGCAGCGTGAACCGAAGGAGAATCAAGTGACGCAGACAATCGAGGAAAAGAACAAGGCTTTCGTGTTGGAGGCCTTCGAGACGCTTTTCAACAAGAGGGACTACGCCGCTGCGGAGCGTTTCTGGTCGCCAAATTACATCCAACATAGCGCACACATCCCGCCAGGGCGCGAAGGCCTCCTCGCTCTCATCAAGGGGGTCCCCGACAACTTCCACTACGAGAACGGGCTCGCCGTCGCCGATGGCGACTACGTGCTGCTCCACGGCCGCTTCACGGGCCTTGGCCTACCGGCGAACTGGATTGTGGTGGATATCGTGCGTCTCGAGAACGGCGTGCTGGCCGAGCACTGGGATGTCATCGAGGACGAAGTCACGAAGGAAAAGTCGGCCAGCGGCCTGCCCATGTTCGGCAGTCAGTTCCCGGAGTGAGCGCACTGAATGCAGAACAGACGATATGCATTCCATGAGAGTCCTCGGACCCGATCCCAGGACTCCAACCCCCGGCACGTCCTTTGGCACGTAGCGGAGACCCGAAAGGCATCACAATGAAAGACGCCAAGACCCTGCTGCTCGAATTCCTCGCCGCCATCACGCGCGGCCGAGACGCCGCCGCCCTGTTTGCTGAGGACGGGGCGGTCGAACTGCCGTTCCTGCATTCGCTGGGCATCCCCTGGCGCCACCGGGGCCGCCAGGCGATCCGCGAGCTTCAAGACTCTCTCGCCGGGCTCTATCGGGACTTCGCCTTCAAGCCCGAGGACACCCACGTCCTGATCGACACCCCAGAGCAGGTGTTCGCCGAATACATGGCCCACCCGACGGTGGCAGCGACCGGGCGCACCGTCCATCACCTGTTTACGGGCCGTCTCGTGGCCGAGAACGGCCTGATCAAGCTGCTGCGGGAGTCTCTGAACCCGGTCGCCGTGTCCCAGGCCCTCCTGCCCGGCGGCGTCAAGGACCTGCCCGATCCGGAGAAAGTGATCTTCTCGGTCCCGCCAGATTACCGGAGCTGAGGCCGTGGAGAGTTCTGATTGGCTCCGTGCCAATTGGTCTTCCCGCGCGATTATTCTGTCCGTTATCAGGCCTGGGCGCTCGCGCTTGCAGATGCGGACTTGCTCGCGAGCGTTTTACCCAACCTCTTCGCTGTCATCGTCCGTTTCACGGCAGCTGGCACAAATGTGTCCATGAAGCGATACACTCGGCCCGGAACTATTCTGGACCGATTTTCCCGCAGCGCGTTAAGGCCCTCGGATACGCATTGCTCCACGCTGATCGGCTTCATCGGCATGGTCCGCGGGTCGAACCCAAGCTTGGCCAGCACCGGCGTGTTTGTCACCGGGGGCGGCACGACGGTAACGTAGACGCCGCGAGGCTTGAACTCATAGTGGAGCGCTTCCCCGAGACTGTGGATATACGCCTTGGCGCCACCGTCATTCGCCATAAGCGGAATGCCGTTTTCCGCACCCATCGCGCCTGTGAGGATCAAGCCGCCCCGCCTCCGCTTGGCGAGTTTCGCGCCGAAATGGTGGGCGATGTCCAGATGCGCCATCGTATTGAGCCGCAAAGTCGCCTGAAGCAACTGCCGATCGAGCTTCAGGAATTCACCGAGATTTCCGGTGCCGGCATTGGAGACGACAAGGCCGATGTCGATATCGTCCGTAGCGTCGGCGAGTCCCGCGATGAATCCCTCTTGTGAGAGGTCCATAGCCAAGGCGCGATACTGAACATCAAACTGCTGTGAGATGGCGCGTCCCAGTTCGGCAAGCAATGCCTCTCGCCTGGCCACCAGCACTACATTGATCCCCGACGCTGCGATTTGCCGCGCGAATTCCTTACCGATTCCCGACGAAGCGCCCGTGACGAGCGCCCACGGTCCGAACTGTCCTTTATTAAGCGCTGCTTTCATTCTCCTGTTCCTTTCTTGTCGATTTGCACCTGTTGCTCGATCGTTCGGTCTCACAGCGTGCCGATCCAATCTTTCAGGCGCTTTACCTCCATCACCACCAAGTCGGGTCATTAGCGGCGTGTGCAACCGCAGCCGTATCCTGAAAAGCATAGAAGAGACGCACCGAAAGTTCTCGTGCATCCTCTTCATGGCCGGCCGCCCGGAATTGCACCTCGAGCCAGCGACATGAATCCCGCAGGCGGCGATCTGAAGCGCAAACTCCCGCCCAATCCCGGAAGCGGCGCCCGTGATGAGCGCCCAGGGTCCGAATCGCTCCCTATCGAGCTGAACTCTGATGAGCTTGAGCAAATGCGTCAGGCCGTTTCGGCTGGCTCGCATTTGGTACTTCTGGCGTCGAGGACAAAGACTTTGTAAGTTTGGCTCCCATACCCTCTAGGGATGGATAGAGCATGGAGCTGAGACATCTCCGGTTTTTCGTCGCCGTGGCCGAGGAGAAGAGCATCACGGTCGCAGCCAAGCGCAGGCTGCACACGGCGCAGCCTTCGCTGAGCCGTCAGCTGCGCGAGCTGGAGACGGAGGTCGGCGCCGAGCTCATCACTCGCCGCGCGCGCGGTATCGAGTTGACCGCCGCGGGAAGGGTGTTTCTCGATCACGCCCGGCTGGCGCTGGCGCAGGTCGAAGCTGCCGCAGCCGGCGCTCGGCGCGCTGCTCACCCCGAGCAGAGGACGTTGGCGCTCGGGTTCCTCAGCGGGTGCGAACCCGCGTGGCTGCCGGCCGCGATGCACGTTCTTCGCGACGAATTGCCCAAGATCGAAGTCACGATCTCCAGCAAGCATTCGCCGCAGCTTGCCGATTGTCTCGCGGCAGGGAAGCTGGACGTGGCCTTCCTGAGGCCGGAAGAGGGATACCCCGATCTCGTTTACAAGGTTCTTATCAGGGAACCGCTTATCGTCGTTCTGCCGAGCGATCATCGCCTCGCGTCGCGCGAAGCGATCAGTCCGGAGGAACTCGTCGGCGAGACATTCATTGGCATGGCGGACCAAGCCCCGCTGCTGCGCTCGATCATTGACGACTATCTTCGACGTTCGGGCATCAAGCTCAAGACAACGCACACGGCCGAATATCTCTCCATGGCGACGTCGCTCGTCGCGTCAACGCGCGGGGTGGCGTTATTGCCCGATTTTGCCCGCAACTATCTCACTTGGTCGGTCATCAGCCGTCCGCTGGCCGGTGAGGCGCCCTCGATCGACCTGGTCCTGGGTTATCACAAGGCCAACGACTCGCGGATTCTCCGAACACTCCTCTCGCGAGCCGACGAAATGATCAGCCAAGTGTCAAAGAGCTCCAGGAAGTCTTGAGACCGAATACGATTCACGCCCGCGCGACCGCATTGGCGCGCTGTGCTTCGCCTTGGCCGAAGGAGATGTTCTCCCCGGGAACTTCGTAGAAGGTGATCAGCATGTCGTCGGGCGACACGCCGGCGGCTGCGGCCACCCGCGTGTTGATGTCCTTCAAAAGCGCCAACCGCGTCTCCTTCGGCCGCCCCTGGATGAAAGTGACGTCGAGCATGATCAGATCGTCGGTGTAATGCATGCCGACAAACGCCGGCGTGTGGAGAAACCTGTTCTTGGGGAATTCGAAGATCAGCTGATAGAAATCTTCGGGCGGGATCTTAAGCGTGTTCATCAAGGCTGCTTGGATGGCGCCCGACACTTTGGCGATCCGGGCCTGGTCATAGCGGCCTTCCCGGACGTGGATTTTAGCGAGCGGCATGGTGTGTCTCCTTTTGTTTGCCCTGAATTGTAGGGTGGGCTAAGCGCCAAAGGCGCGTTCCCACCGTTTGTTCGTCATTGCGAGGAGCGAAGCGACGAAGCAATCCAGAGCGGAGGGTGCGGCGCGCGGAGCCCTGGATTGCTTCGCTTCGCTCGCAATGACGAGCATCAGAACGGTTCCCGGAACGGCCGCAGATCGACCTCTTGAGTCCAGGCCGAGCGCTGTTGGCGGTGGATGTTCCAATAGGTGTCGGCGATCGCCTCGATGCCGAGCAGGCCGTCCTCGCCGCGCTCCTTGATCAGGGAAGGCGCCCGAGTGAGCAGCCGATCACCCCTGATCCCGCCGTCGATCACCACATGGGCGACGTGAATTCCGAGCGGTCCGAACTCGCGGGCCATGCTCTGCGCGATCATGCGCAAGCCGGCCTTGGCGGCGGCGAAATGGGCGAAGCCCGGCTTCCCGCGCAGGCTGCCGGACGCACCGGTGAAGAGAATCGTCCCACGGCCGAGCGGAACCAGTCGCCGCGCCGCCTCGCGGCCGACCAGAAATCCGCCGAAACAGCCGACGCGCCAGAACTGCTCGAACTGCGCGGCGGTGAGCTCGCGGAAATCGATGCGCTGGTTGTTACCGGCGTTGAACACGACAAGGTCGGCCGGATCGCGCCCGTCGCCCGGACCCATGGCTCTATCAAACAGACGCACGATCTCGTCCTCGCGCGTCGTGTCGACCGCGATCGCTTCGGCACTGCCGCCGGCTTTTTCAATGGTCTCAACGACCGCCGCAATCTTCTCGGGCGTTCGGCCGGCGACGAGCACGTGATAACCCTCGGGGGCGAAGCGCCGGCAGAGCGCGGCGCCAAGCCCGCGCTCGGCGCCGACACCGACGACGACCGCAGTGGGCTTGCTCATTTCGCTGCTCCGATCGACAAAGCTGCTTCGTTTCGTCGCCGCGACCGGTTCACGGCGAGGCGGCCCTTCGATCCATTCGCGGCACGCATGGGCATGATGATTCACGCTCCTGATTAGGCGTACATATCCTTAATGCGCCGCGCATTGGCAAAACCGAGTATCCAAGACAGGCCCCTAGTTGGGAGCAGCACCGCGCTTTTCAGCCGCCTCAGCGTCAATTCCGCGTGATTAGAGCATGATGCCGAAAAGTGGGTACCGGTTTTCGGAAAACATCATGCTCCAACAATAAGGGGCGCAACGGCTATCACTGCATCAGGTCACTCACTGCGTCAGGTCACTCGCGACGACGGCGCGCAGAAGCCCCCGCAGCTCCGCCGCGCGCCTGGCGCCATACGTGCTCTCGAAGCGCGCTTGCGCGGCGGCCCAACCCTTGCGGGCGGCCTGGAAGCGTTGCTCGCCCGCCCTGGTGAAGTGCAGCTCCTTGGCGCGCCGGTCGGAGGCGGCGGGCGCAATCCTGATCAGTCCCTCACGCTCGAGCGGCAGGATATTGCGGCCGAGCGTGGTGCGGTCCATCACCATCGCGTCGGCCAGCGCGTTGATGGTCAGCGGCCCCTTGCGCTTGAGCGCCGCCAGGATCGCGAACTGTGTGATCCGCAACCCGCTCGGCGCAAGGAATTGATCGTAGGCCTGGGTGATGTGGCGCGCCGCCGCGCGCACCGCATGACAGTGGCACTCGCCGGCGCCGGGTTCCTGGTCGAACGACATGCATGACCTCGCTGCTTGGTATGCATTAGATAAGCGCATGTACGCTTAAGTCAAATAGGCGTGATCGCCCATTTCGCAACTCCGCCTGGGCGACGATATCAGGGCGCGCAAGGTTTTTTACAACGAAGGAGCGTGTCATGAAGAAGATCGCAGTCGTTTCGCTCGCGCTCGCGGTGTTGGCCGCGACCCCCGCGCTGTCCCGCGCGCGCCATCACGAGCAGAACCAGTCCTGGAGCCATAGCCAGGTCACCGGCGGCTACTACGACCCCTCGCGGGTCAAGAGCGGCGACGTCCCGTTCGCGCCGTTCTAATCCGGCCGGTTCGGGCGTTCGCGATGCGCGCGTTTGACCCAGAGACTATGTCCGCCGAAAGAGTATATGCGCCTGGATAGGTGCATATACTCTTTTTTTACGCGCTCGCCTAAGCATCGGCATTGAAACGAAGCAAGGCTAAACGTGACCCATTACATCAATTCGGCAATCGCCGTGGTAGTGCGGCAGGTGACATGCTCCCGGCACTGGCCTTCGGTCGGGCCGGCACTCCTCCTTGTCATCATGACAGTCGCATCGGGCGGCCACGCAGCCGCTGCCGCGGATGAAGCGGCGGCACGTGCTTTCTTTCTAAAATTCGTGACTGCGCAGAACGCGCATAACGCGGACGATGTGAAATCCATGCTGTGGAATTCGCCCGGTATGCTGTGGTTTTCGCGTGGCGTCGAAACCCGAGGGCGCGACGCGGTCGTCGCTCGGTTCAAGGAATACTATGAAGGCACATGGCATCTCGAACCCGACATGTCGCAGTTTCGCGCGATCACGATCTCGGACGACGTCATGCAGATCCTTGTCCCCATCGTTTTCACGCGCGGCCTTCCAGGTAAACCACCCCAGGACAACACGTTTCTGATCAGCCAAACGTTCGTTCGCGATGCAAATGGCTGGCACATCGCTTCCATCCTGCCGATCGCAAACACCCAGCTCAAGTAGCCATGGCGAGCACGCTCTAACGAAATTCCTCTGACTACCGGGAGAAAACCATGACATCGCGCTCAGTCGTCTTCGCGGAGCCGGTCCGCACCGCGATCGGCACATTCGGCGGCAGCCTCAAGGAGGTGCCGGCTCCCGCGCTTGGCGCGGTCGCGATCGGCGCCGCGGTCGAGCGCGCGCAGGTACGGCCGGACGAAATCGAAACCGTGGTGATGGGCAACGTGGTTCAGGCGGGCACCAAGATGAATCCCGCGCGCCAGGCGGCGGTGCACGCGGGCCTGCCGGTGACGACGCCGGCGCTCACCGTCAACCGCGTGTGCGGCTCGGGCGCGCAGGCGGTCGTGTCGGCCGCGCAGGAGATCCTGCTCGGCAACGCCAACGTCGCGGTGGCCGGCGGCATGGAGAACATGGATCTCGCGCCCTATCTCGACGCACGCGCCCGTTGGGGCCACCGCATGGGCGACGGCCAGCTCTACGACAGCGTGCTGCGCGACGGCCTCAATGACGCGTTCTCGGATGCGCCGTCCGGTTGGCACACGGAAGATCTGGTGGAGAAGTTTCAGGTCACGCGCGAGGCGCAGGACCTGTGGGCGGTGCGTACGCAGCAACGCTTCGCCGCCGCCCAGGCGGGGGGCCATTTCAAACAGCAGATCGTGCCGGTGGAAGTGCCAGGCCGCAAAGGCCCGACCGTATTCGACAAGGACGAGCACAACCGGCCCGACACCACGCTCGCGGCGCTGGCACGGCTCAAGCCCGCGTTCCGCCCCGACGGCACCATTACCGCCGGCAACGCGCCGGGGCTCAACGACGCCGCTTCTGCCATGGTGCTCGCCGAGCGTGCCTGGGCCGACAAGCGCGGACTTGCCGCGAGCGCGCGGCTCGTCTCCTACGGCATCGCGGCGGTCGAGCCCGGCATGTTCGGCCTCGGGCCGGTCCCGGCCGTGCGGCAGGCGCTCGCGCGCGCTGGCTGGAGCATCGGCGACGTCGAACGCGTCGAGATCAACGAGGCGTTCGCGGCGATCGCCATCGTGGTCGCACGCGAACTGGGATTTCCCGAGGACATCGTCAACGTGGACGGCGGCGCCGTCGCGCACGGTCATCCGATCGGCGCCACCGGAGCCGTCCTCACCACCAAATTAATCCACTCGCTGCGTCGCGATGGGCTCACGCGCGGTGTCGTCACGCTGTGCATCGGCGGCGGGCAGGGCATCGCGCTCGCGATCGAAAGCCTGCATTAAAGGAGATCCGCATGGGCAAGCTCGATGGCAAGATTGCGCTGGTGACCGGCGGCAACAGCGGCATCGGCCTGGCGACGGCCAAGGCGTTCGTCGAGGAGGGTGCGTATGTCTTCATCACCGCACGGCGCGAGCCGGAGCTTGAGGCGGTGGTCAAGGACCTCGGCCGCAACGTGACTGGCGTTGCCGGCGACGTGTCGAAGGTTGCGGATCTCGACCGCGTGTTCGACCAGATCAAACGCGAGAAGGGCAGGCTCGACGTCGTGTTCGCCAATGCGGGCGTTGCCAAATACGCGCCGCTCGGGTCGATAACGGAAGAGCTCTACGACGAGATTTTCGACATTAACGTCAAAGGCATGATTTTTACTGTGCAGAAAGCGCTGCCCCTGCTGCCCGACGGCGCCGCCATCATTCTCACCTCATCGATCGTCGGCAGCAAGGGATTGGCGGCGAACAGCATCTATGCCGCCAGCAAGGCGGTCGCGCGCTCGTTCGCGCGAACCTGGACTACCGACCTCAAGAGCCGCCGCATCCGCGTCAATGCGGTCAGCCCAGGTACGATCGACACGCCCGGCCTGAACGCTTTGTTGGCCTCCGGGCCGGCCGGCGATGAGCGCCGCAAGATGATCGCGGCCGTCACCCCGCTCGGCCGCCTCGGCACGCCGGAGGAAATCGCCAAGGCCGTGGTTTTCCTCGCCTCCGACGACGCGAGCTACATCACCGGCGCGGAATTATTCGTCGACGGCGGATTTGCGCAAGTTTGAGAAACCGTAGGGTGGGCTAAGCGCGCGCAGCGCGCGTGCCCACGCGTCCTTTTATTTGTAGGTTTCCACGCTCTCTGTTTGTTTAACGAAATTCCGCGTGGGCACGCCGGCTTTGCCCACCCTACGTCGCCCCCGCCATCGCGAGGCGCGGCACCGGTTGCTCGCGGATCGCCCAGTGGATGATCGCGGCGGCGACGCCCACCCCGATCGAGATCCACCACATCAGATCGTAGTTGCCCTGGATGTCGTAGAGCCGCCCGGCGCCCCAGCCGCCGAGGAAGCTGCCGAGCTGATGGCTGAAGAAAACGATGCCCCACAGCATCGACATGTGGATCGGGCCGAACATGTAGCCGACGAGGCCGCTGGTGAGCGGAACCGTGCCGAGCCACAGGAAGCCAAGCGCGGCGGCAAACAGCAGCACCGACGCGGCGGAGAGCGGCAGCGCGAGGAACATGACGAAGGCGAGCGCACGCAGCGCATAGAGCAGCGCCAGCATGTCCTTCTTTAGATGCCGGTTGCCGAGCCAGCCCCAGATCAGCGAGCCGGCGAGGTTGAACAGGCCGACGAGGCCGATCGCCCACCCGCCAAGCTCGAACGCGGAGACCGGCGTGCCGAAGAACGACATCGCGACCGCCTTGTCGGAAATATAGGCGGGCAGATGCAGGCCGATGAAGCTGACGTGGAAGCCGCACACGAAGAAGCCGACGGTCAGCAGCAAGAACCCTTGGGTCTTGAACGCCTCCTGCAGCGCATCCTTGGTTCCTTGCGGGAGCACCGCGCCGGCCGACGCGCCCCTTGGCTCGCGCAGCCCCCACGCGAGCGGCACCATCACCATCGCCATGATGCCGAGGATCGCCATGGTCGTGTGCCAATTGTCGAGCCGGTTCTGCAGCAGCGAGGCGAGCGGCACGATGGCGAATTGGCCGAACGAGCCGCCCGATGTGGTGACCCCGAGCGCGGTCGAGCGCTTGGCGGCGGGCGTCTGGCGCACGATCGCGCCGAAGATCGGGCCGAAGCCGGCGGCCGCCATGCCGATGCCGCACAGGACGTTGCCGAGCGTGAGCATCACGCCGTCGTGGGCGGCGGCGATCATGAACATGCCGGCGACGTAGAGCGCGCCGCCGACGGCGACCGTGCGGGCGGTGCCGAAGCGGTCGGCGAGGTTGCCGACGAAAGGTGAGAACGCCCCCATCAGCAGCATGGCGAGTGCGTTGGCGAACGACCACACCTCGCGTCCGACCTTGAGGTCCGCCGCGATCGGCTTCTGGAAAATGCCGAAGCTCTGCCGCGCACCGACCCCGATGGTCAGAATCGCGGCCCCGCAGATCACGGGAATCCAGAAGCTACGTTGTTGCGGGGCGGCGGTCATGCGGGGGCTCCTCGGCTGCCGCATCTCTATAGCAGCTTGCGCGCAAGTCCTGTGCGCTCACCGGATTTTGATGAACGGCGGCCGCCACCTGAGGGCTCGGCGGTTCCCGCCGAGCACCTTGCAGGATGACGGTCGTGGGGAGGCCAGGGTAGCAGATTCGTTCAGAAGCCACCGCTCGGAACGCTGATCTCGATCTCGTTCCAGTTGCGCGGGGGGTAATAGCCGGAATCGACCGTGCTCGAACCGGAGACGACCGGCTCATGATGCGCGGGGCGGGCGGAATGCGCGGGGCGGGCGGACGCGACTGCCGTAAGTGACAGTACGATGGCAACCGCCGCTGCTACTTTCTTCATGACACGCTCCTTTGAGTTCGCGGGTTTCGCAAGGAGTTAGTTGGTTCGCGACCGCGCGAGCGAAACGTCGGATCACTTCGATGTGTTGATCTGTGAGCATCGCCAACGGCCTAGTGTCCCGATTCCGAAGCTCGCCGGTGTTTGCCGCGCGCTCGAAAGCGAACTTCGGAATCGAAGGACACTAGCGACTCTATAATTGTAGTGCCGCTTTGAACCCGAAGTTCGCAACCGGACTCGCGGCAATCGCAGTGCGAACTTCGGGTTCGCGGCACTAGCCATCACGTTGGCGTTACCTGACGCGGACGTGAGGGGCCCCGCCTCGCGCGACGGTGAAGAAATAACTCCGCGCACTAACTGGTCTCCTGGGTGTGCAAAAAAGGAGACCTGCCATGTTCATCAAGACCAGGATTGCGATCGCCGCCGCGCTCATTCTCGCCTCAGCGTCGCCGAGCTTCGCCGCAAGCGCCCACCGAAACGCCTCCGGCGACCGGGCCGGCTGGTCGCAGGGATACGGCGGCGGTTTCGTGCCGGGTTCACAAGCCGAGCACGAGTGGTTCGCGCGCGCCTCGCGTCCGAGCAACCTGTGACCGAGTAAGGGGAGCGGCGCATGTCGCGACCCATGGGACTGGCGCTCGCGGCCGTCCTGATCCTCTGCGCGGCGCCGGCCTTCGCCGACCGCATCGACGGCAAGCCGTTGGAGCGCATCGATGGCCGTCCGCGCATCAGCGCGGACGGCGCTCCCGCGATCCTGTTCGAGGACCGCGGCGGGCTCGCACCGATCGACACGTGCGCAAACGACGACGGTTACGGCGCGGCGCGGCCGTGCGGCGCCAGAAGCGCCTTCTGATCCGCTGGGTTACCAGCGACGCAGGCCTACTCCGGCACGTTCATGACTTTAACCGCCCCCTCACGCGTTCGCGAGCCAAACATTCCATCCGCCACGGCAACGTGATTGCAAAACTAAATACAAATACTTGGCCGACGGAATAATCGTATGCGCCGCCCGGTCTCCTTGGTATCGCGACCCAAGGAGAAACCCATGTTTACCAAGTCCACGAAAGTCCTCGTCGCGGCGCTCGTGCTCGCCGGTATGTCGCTCGCAGTCGTCGGCAATGCCTCCGCGCGTCCCAGCCAGAGCGGCTATCAGGGCGGCTGGCAGGGCGGCTACGACACCACCCCGCGGGAGCGCCACGACCCCACCAACACCAACGGCGGCTAAACGAGGCCGCGACAAGCGGCCGGCGAAAGCCGTCGGCCGATCGCGCCACAGAGGAACCAGTAAGATGAAAACCAAATTGTTTGTCGCAGGCTTGGTGGCGCTGTCGCTGTCGATCGCGAGCACCGCCCAGGCCGCGATCCATGGCCGCCAAGGCGAGGCGCCGCCGTGGAGCTTCGCCTGCATGACGGATCATGGGCCGAGCGAGTGCCGCGAGCCCATGTGGATCTACGGAGATCAATGAGCCGTAGCCCGGATGAGCCCCCGGGCACTTCGTCCCGGGGCGACATCCGGGAACGCCTGACCCGCATTTCCCCTCGCTTCGCGAGGGTCGTGCAGGCTACGGTCTGCTATAACCCGGCATGCCGTTTGAGACCCGGCTCACCCCCGAAATGATCGCGCGCCACACCGAAAGCGGATGGTGGGGCAAAGACACGATCTACCGGCTTCTCTCCGCGCGCGTGGCCGCGCATCCCGAACGCGAGGCGATCGTCGATTCCCGCCGCCGCGTCACTTACCGCGAACTCAAAGACGGCATCGACCGCACCGCGGCTGTGCTCAAGGCGCACGGCATCGGCCGCGGCGACGTCGTCACCATCCAGCTGCCCAACTGGATCGAGTTCGCCCTCGTGTTCTTCGCGCTGGAACTTATCGGCGCCGTCGCCAACAAGATCAGCCCTGACTTCCGCAGCCGCGAGGTGAGCTACATCCTGCGCTTCTCGAAGAGCCGCGCCTACGTCTGTTCGCGCAATTTCAAGGGTTTCGATTATCCCGGCATGGTGCGTGCGCTCATGCCCGAATTGCCCGACCTGCGCTTCATCTGCGTGGTCGACGGCGCCGGCGAGAACGCCACCGTGTCGCTCGCGGCCGAACTTCCCGTCACCCCGCCGCTCCCGCAATCCGAGCGCGTCGCCATGTCGGCCGACGAGGTGTTTCGCATGGCCTTCACCTCGGGCACCACCGGCAACCCGAAGTGCGTGCTGCACTCGTTCAACACGACCTTGCCGGCGTGCCGCGTCCTCACCCGCGACATGCAGGCGCGAGCGAGCGACGTGTTCCTGATTTACCTGCCGGTCGGCCTCAACTGGGGCTATCTGCTGCTGGTGCAGGCGCTGTTGCTGGGCGCGCGCGTGGTGCTGCTCGACCGCTTCTCCGGCCGTGCCGCGCTCGAATTGATCGCGCGCGAGAAAGTGACGTTCGTCGCCAGCGCGCCCGCGTCGCTCATCGCCATGCTCAACGAGCCGGAGCTCGACCGCTTCGACTGTTCGTCGCTGCGCGTCGTCATCACCGGCGGCGCCTCGTGCCCGGTCGAGACTCTGCGCGCGTTTCAGCGCCGCATGGCAGGGCATCTCATCGAGCTCTACGGCATGCTCGAGACCGGCTACCACGCCTACACCCGGCTGACCGACGATCCGGAAACCGTCAACGGCACCATCGGCCGCTGCGTCGAGGGCATGGGCCTGCGCCTGATCGATGCCGAGGGGCGCGAGGTCACGCGCGGGCAGGAGGGCGAGATCGCCGCCGACGGGCCGAGCGTCCACCTCGGCTACTACAACAATCCGCAGGCTAACGCCGAGGCGTTCACCGCCGACGGCTGGTTCCGCACCGGCGACCTCGGCGTCCTCGCCGACGACGCCGGCAACGTGCGCATCGTCGGGCGCTCGAAGGAAATCATCAACCGCGGCGGCAAGAAGTTCTTCCCGCGCGAGGTCGAGGAAATCCTCTACACCCATCCCAAGGTGCTGCACGCCGCCATGGTGGGTGTCGCCGACCCGCGGCTCGGCGAGCGCAACTGCCTGTGCGTGGTGCCGAAGAACGGCGCGACGGTGTCGCTTGCGGAGTTCACCGATTTCCTGCGCGACCAGGTCGCGACCTACAAATTGCCGGAACGCCTCGAGGTGCTCGACGAGCTCCCGTTCACGCCCACCGGCAAGATCCAGCGCTTCGTCCTGCAGCGCCAGATCGAGGCAAGGGATAAGGCGGCGCCGTAGGGTGGGCAAAGCGCGCGCAGCGCGCGTGCCCACGCGGGGCGAGCAACAAACACAACCGTCATCCTGAGGAGGCCGCGCGTGCTTGCGCGCGGCCGTCTCGAAGGATGGAAGCACGCTCCGTGCTTGTGGCCATTCCCCCGCTTTCGCGGGGACAGGCTCTTCGAGACGCGCGCTCGCCGATGCGCATAGCCGCCGCTCCGCGGCGGCGTTCTTCCCTGCTAAGAACGGCGGCCGAAGGCCGCCTATGCTCCTCAGGATGACGTTTATGTTTGTTGCTCGAGCTGCAAGCAAGCGCCCCACCCCTGACCCATCAGCAGGGCCGCGCCCGGGAGGCGCCATCACGTCACCGTGACGCGCCATCGCGCGAACGTGAGCATTTGGCCCTCGCGCGCGGGCCCCTGTGAAGAAATATCCCCTGCGCGCGCCGGTTTATGCGGTGTGCAACCTAAGGAGATCGCCCATGTTGACCAGGATCACCCTCGCGCTCGCCGCCGTCCTTGTTCTTGCCTCGGCGCCGATGACGCCTGCCGCATCCGCCGCCCGCCACGATGCCCCTGGCTGGACGGAGGGCGGCAACACCGGCTTCGTGCCGGGCTCGGCCGCCGAACGGGCGTGGTTCGACCGCAACACGCGCAGCGGCGGCGGCTTTTGACGCGTTCCCCGGGCGCACCGCAGCACGCAGTGATGCGGTGCAGACCCGGGGTCCATGCGCGTGGCCCTGGACCCCGGGTCTGCAGCGCACGCCGCTGACGCGGCGCAGCGCTGCGCCCGGGGAACGCCCCTCATACCGTCAAATACTTCGCCTTCAGCGTCTCGCGCTCCTGCTGGAACGCGGCAAGTGTCCCCTGATACACGGTGCGGCCCTTGACCAGCATGCATACCTCGTCGGCGACGCTTTCGGCGAATTTGAGATTTTGCTCCACCAACAAAACCGTGACGCCTTCTTGGCGCAGGCGCGCGATCACGCCGGCAAGCTCGCGCACGATGAGCGGCGCGAGGCCCTGGCTCGGCTCGTCGAGCAGCATCACCTTGGGATTGGTGGCGAGCGCGCGCGCCACCGCCAGCATCTGCTGCTCGCCGCCGGAGAGCTGGGAGCCTTTGTTCTTCGCGCGTTCGGCGAGCGACGGAAAAAGATCGAACAGCCGCGCCAGCGTCCACTGCCGCGCCGGGACCCGCTCGGCGACGCGGATGTTCTCGACCACGGTGAGGTCGGGAAAAATGAGCCGGCCCTCGGGCACATAGGCGACGCCGGCGCGGGCGATACGGTGCGGCGGCCAGCCGGCGATGTCGTCGTCGTCGAGCCACACGCGCCCGCCGCGCGGCGGCACCAGCCCCATGATCGCGCGCACGGTCGTGGTCTTGCCCACGCCGTTGCGCCCAAGCACGGCGGTGACCTGCGCGCGCGGGATCGTGAGATCGACGCCATGCAGGATATGGCCGGCGCCGTAAAACGCGTGCACTCCCTCGAGGCGGAGCATTAGCGCATGATCCCGAAAAGTGGGAACCGGTTTTCGGACAAGATCAAGCGCATTATTCCAATCCCCCGAGGTAGGCGGTCTGCACCTCCGCGTTGGCCTTGATCGCGTCGGGCGGGCCGTCGGCGATGACGCGGCCGCGGTGGAGCACCGTGATCTTGTCGGCGAGGCGGAACACGACCTCCATGTCGTGCTCGACCAGGATCACGGTGAGGTCGCCGGCGCCGAGCATGTCGCGCAGGATGCGCACCGCTTGGTCGGTCTCCTCGACCGAGAGGCCCTGGGTCGGTTCGTCGAGCAGCAGCAGGCGCGGGCGTTGCGCCAGCGCCATGGCGACTTCGAGCAGGCGCTGGTTGCCGTGCGAAAGCAGGCCCGCGTTCACGTCGGCGACGTCGGAAAGCCGCATCAGCTCGAGCGCCGCGTCGGCGGCCGCCGCGGTCGCGGCGAACAGCGCGCCGCCGGCGAGCGGGCGCCAGCGGTCGGCGTGGCGCGCCTGCGCGGCGATGCGCACGTTCTCGCGCGCGGATAGCGCCGGAAACAGATGCGTGAGCTGGAACGTGCGCGCCACGCCCCTCTGGATCACGCGGTGCACGGGGAGACCGGTGATGCGCTCGCCGGCGAAGTAGATCTCGCCGTCGCTCGGCGCGAGCACGCCGGTGATCACGTTGAACAGCGTCGACTTGCCGGCGCCGTTCGGCCCGATCACCGCGCGCACCTCGCCCGGCTCGATCGTCAGATCGACCGCGTCGACCGCGACGAGGCCGCCGAAGCGGCGCGACAGGCCGCGGCACTCAAGCAGCGGCACGGGGCGCCTCCGCGTCGGCGCGCGCCGGCGTTGCGCGCGTGTACTTGGTGACCAGTCCCCAGATGCCCTCGGGCGCCAGCATCACGAAGGCGATGAACACGGTGCCGAAGATCAGCGGCCACAGCTCGGTCGTTTCCGAAAGTTGATGCTCCAGGATGAGAAAGAACACGCCGCCGATGATCGGCCCGATCAACGTGCCGGCGCCGCCGACGATCACCATGATCAGCACGCGTCCGGAGACGAGCCAGAAGAACAGCTCGGGCGCGACGAAGCCGGCAAACGGCGTGTAGAGTGCGCCGGCGAGCGAGCCAAAGCCGTAGGCGACGACCACTACGGCCCATTTGTAGGCGCGCGTGTTGTAGCCGAGCGCGCGCATCTTGGCGTCATTCTCGCGGATCCCGGCGAGCACCGCGCCGAACGGCGAGGCGACCAGCATGCGACACAACAGATACGAGCCGGCGAGGCAGCCCACGACCAGATAGAAATATCCGAGCTTGCCCTGGAACACGGCGAGCCCGAGCGGCCCCGGCGGGCGCGGGATGCCGCCGATGCCGTCGGAACCGCCGGTGATGTCCTTGAAGCGGTAGAGCATGGCGTAGCCAAGCTGGGCGAACGCCAACGTGAGCATGGCGAAGGAGACGCCGGTCGACTTGGTGCAGACCCAGGCGATCGGCAGCGCGATGACGACTGAAAGAGCCACGCCGGCGAGGATGCCGAGCGGCAGCGGCAGCTGGAAATGCAGCAGCATCAGCGCGGTCGCATAGGCGCCGAGCCCGTAGGCGGCGGCGTGGCCGAAGGAATAAAGCCGCGTGTAGCCGACCATGAGGTCGAGGCTCATGGCGAACAGGCCGAAGATCAGCGCTTCGGTCAGCAGCGTGAGCGTGAACGGGGAGGCGAGGGGCGCGGCCGCGCACAGCGCGAGGACGACGCCGATCGAGGCGAGCCGCCGCAACTCACTCCTCCTTCCCAAGCAGGCCGCCCGGGCGGAGGATCAACACGAGCAGCATCAGCAGATACATGAGCGCCAGCGCCAGGTCCTCGAAATAATAGGCGCCGAACACCTGCACGAAGGCGACCAGCAGGCTGCCGACGATCGAGCCGGCGAAGCTGCCCATACCGCCGATGATGACGATCACGAAGGCGTCGATGACGACGTTCGAGCCCATGCCGAGAAAGGCGGTCACGAGCGGCGCCGAGAGCACGCCGCCGAGCGCCGCCATGGCGCAGCCGAAGGCGAACACCGACGTTCGCACCGCGCGTACGTC
>Ga0210408_10002276_pt1 | contig 18917 bp, 16 predicted proteins | sample IncBWH4MmetaG_FD_155471 | JGI IMG/M metagenome (GOLD analysis project Ga0210408, IMG submission 155471) | Forest soil microbial communities from Barre Woods Harvard Forest LTER site, Petersham, Massachusetts, United States - Inc-BW-H-4-M | ecosystem: Environmental > Terrestrial > Soil >...
TCTACTGCGCATTGACGGGGCTAGCCTTTTATTCCCCTTGGCTTTTTTGGTTGGCCATTGCGCTCGGCGGCCCCCAGATTTCGCGCATCCTGCATCCCTGGAGCGGCCTGGTTTTTGCCGGCGCCGTCTTCTACATGTTTGTGATGTGGGCCGGCCAGATGCACATGACTGACACGGACCGCGCCTGGTGGAAGTCGATTGGGCACTACATCCGCAACGAAGATGATCAAATGCCGCCCGCCGGACGCTACAACGCCGGACAGAAACTGCTGTTCTGGGGATTTTTCATTTGCGGGCTGCTGATGTTCTTGAGCGGACTGGTTATGTGGTTCCCGGAATACGTTCCGTTAGGACTGCGGTTCGTGCTTAAACTTGCGATTTTAGTCCACGTTTCTTCGGCGTTGCTCACGATCGGCCTGTTCATGATCCACGTTTATATGAGCGTGTTTGCCGAGCGCGGAGCATTCGGCTCGGTGATTCGCGGTGACGTTTCCCTGGATTTTGCTAAGCGCTACCACCCCGGGTGGTATAAAGAAGTGGTGGGATCGGCTTCCCGCCGGAAATGAAACCCGCACAAGTCGCGGCGGGCGAGTACGGCGCGCGCATTCAACGCGCGGAGTATCTAGCTTCCAAGCGTCCGTTCGCGGCCGAGGTGCTGCGTTTCTACGCGCGCCTCGCTGAATTCCAGAAAACCCTCTACGCCGAAATCAAGCGCGACATCGCTCCACAATTAACTAGCCGGCAGCCGGGCTCACTTCCCTCGCCGATGCCCTCTGGCGATGCCGACCGGCTCCTTTCGCGCTTGCAATCTTTTCTTACTCTAATTGCGCAGACTGCCCCTGCATCGCTGGCTGCTGCGGCCCAACAAATCTCCGAGCTCGACGCCCCCTCAAAGCTGTCGTTGCTTGACGCTTATTGGGATATAGGCGGAACGAATGACCAGCTCATCGGCGCGTTCGCACAATTCGTCCCGCGAGCCTTCGTCCAACCCCTTGCGGAACTCCTGGCGGTACGCACCGCCGCTCCTCCAGTCGCCGCCGATACACAGCACTCCTGCCCGCTTTGCGGAGGCCAACCGCTCCTCGGCGTCCTGCGGCCCGAAGGCGACGGCGGCAAACGCCGCATGATGTGTTCTTTCTGCCTGCAGGAATGGGATTTCCGCAGAATCTATTGCCACGCCTGCGGTGAAGAGGACGAAAAGAAGTTGCCCGTATACGTCGCCGAGCAGTTCCCTCACGTCCGCGTCGAAGCCTGCGATACCTGCAAGGTCTACCTGCGAACGATCGACCTAACCAAAGATGGCAATGCCGTCCCACTAGTCGACGACTTAGCCGCCATCCCGCTGTCGCTATGGGCCCAAGAGCACAACTACACCCGCCTCCAGCCAAATCTCCTCGGCACCTAGCTGGCCAAAATCAGGGTTCTCGGCTCCGATGAGTACGCCGAACACTCTTCTTCCTCGACATGGCAATTTCAGCACAGCGAAGTCTAACTGGGCGTGCATCTTCGGACATCAAGAAGCACGGCCCAGTTAGCGCCGCGTACGGAGGTGTCTCCGGATATCCTCAGTTAGTTTCAGTCCATACGCTCGTCAGTCCTTATGATCGTCGTCCCGACGATCTTTATCTTTATCTTTGTCTTTGCCACGGTCTTTATCTCGATCGTCGGTATTGCGGCAGGCGTCGCGGTCACGGTCGCCGTCCCCACCACCGCCAACACTTCCTCCGCCACCGCCGGAGGCGCACGCCCCAGCCGTAATGGTGTTGGTATCGAGTGTCACGGCACCGCCCAGCGCAATAACTCTGCCCGTTACACTGACATTGGTCGTCACCGTGTCACTGGTGAGGGCCATCAGGTTTCCTACGAAGGTTGTACCGGTGCCAAGCGTTGCAGAGCTGCCGATCTGCCAGAACACACTGCCACACCGGGCGCCGTTCGTCAGGACAACAGAGGAATTGCTCGCCGTCGTCAGCGTGCTCCCGATCTTGAAAACGTAGACACCGTTGCCATTCAGTGTGAGCTGTCCTGTCAAGCCAGCCGATGAGCTGAAACAATAGACGCCAGGCGCAAGAGTTTGCCCGCCCAGGTCTTGCCCGGTCAGATTGGTATTGCACGTCTCGGTCAGAAGTGCGGCATAAGCTTTGGTGGCGTCGGCATGAGCCAGAAGTGCGGTCGCATCCGCTGCGTGTATCGTTCCTCCCACGACGCTGCACGGTGCAGGAAAACCCGTGAACGCGGAGCCAGGACTGACGCCGAGGCTTCCGGTGATGGTGGTCGCACCGGTACAAGTGACTGTGGAAGAGCCCAGAACGGCGAAGCGTGCCGCCGAGCCCAGCGAAGGCGCCGACTGCGCCCAACCCGTACTTCCCATACTCAACACACAAATGCCCAGCAATAGCTTTTTCATCGAAAGCTCGCATTCTCCGTCATGTCGCTGACAGTGCGGGAGGGAAGTGTCGGGTCCCAACCCCGAGACCAAACCCGCGGATGCTAGCAATAACCGCAAGCCGTTACCTGTCCGTTTCTGGACACGTTAGAACAAACTAATTTGAGTATGTGTTTGCCAATCCTGGCCCGTTCGCATCAATCGTTCGCTGGATTCCTTCCGGTTGTCTTGTGACGGCGCAGACACTGCGTCAGGCTCCGCCGACTTACCTGTTGCTTTCCCAAAGGAAGTGCGCGATGCTTCGTGTTGGAAACCAACACGGCCGCGCTAGGAAACAGACCTTATGAAACAAAAGGCGGACGTTCTCCAGGGCACCTTGGCGTTGATGGTCCTCAAGACCCTCGATGTCCTGGGGCCGCTGCACGGCTACGGCATCGCGCGGCGCATCGAGCAGATCAGCGGAGATCTCCTTGCCGTGAATCAAGGCACGCTGTATCCGGTGCTCCTAAGACTAGAGCAAGAAGGCGCCATCGCATCCGACTGGGGCGCTTCGGAGAATAATCGCAAAGCGCGCTTCTATCGCCTGACACGGGAAGGCCGAAAGCAGTTGCAGGCTGAGACCCAAGATTGGCAACAAACGGCCGCAATCATCGCTCGGTTCTTCAACGCCAAAGCGGAGGATTTGTCATGAGATTTTTGAAGCGGTTCCTTACCCGTCTGTTCAACTCGGCATCAAGGCGCGCCAACGACGAACGATTGCGGGAAGAGATTGCGGAACACATTGCTCTGCAAACCGCCGAAAATCTTCGCGCGGGTTTATCACCCGTGGAGGCACGACGCCAAACCATGCTCAAGTTTGGCGGCGTGGAAGCGATGAAGCAAGACTATCGAAGCGAGCGAGGACTGCCATTCGTCGAAAATCTGCTGGGTGATTTGCGGAATGCAGCGCGAACGATTTTCCGCATGCCGGGGCTTGCGGCCGTGATCGTACTTTCGCTTGCCATCGGAATTGGCGTAAATACAACCGTCTTCTCATGGATTCAGACGATCCTGTTGCAGCCGTTGCCCGGCGTGAGCGGCGCTGCGAACTTTCTGTTGGTCGAACCTCGCATGGAGATAGGCGCGTATCCAGGCGCTTCCTGGCTGGAATATCGCGCCTTGCAGACGCAAGTGCCGGCGCTGCGAGAGGTCGTGGCCTTTCAGATGGTGCCCTTCAACGTGGGAGAGAAGGGCCAGACGGAACGAACGTTCGGGCAACTCGTCTCAGGCAATTATTTTTCTGCGCTGGGACTGAAGCCGGCGCTCGGACGATTTTTTCGACCGGAGGAGGCGCAGCGGCCGGGAACGGAACCAGTCATTGTAGTTTCGTACGATTACTGGCAAACGCGGTTTCGCGGCGAGCCGGGAGTTGTGGGGCAAAAGGTGCGCGTTAACGAGCGCGATCTTGTCATCATCGGAGTGGCGCCTAGGGAATTCCAGGGAACAATACCGCTCTTGAAGTTCGAACTCTGGGCCCCCGCCACGATGGCGCCTGCGTTGCTCGGCGGGACCCGCGACCTCGAAGATCGCAGCGTCCGCGCCTTTTCGTTGATCGGATTGTTAAGGCCTGGCGCGACACGCGAGGAAGCGCAGGCCGAATTCACTACGGCGATGGCTCAGCTCGCGCGCGACTATCCTGAGGCCAGCGCCGGAATTGGCGGCGAGGTTCTTGAATTCTGGAAAGCGCCACGCGGCCCGCAGCGCTTGCTGATCAGCGGGCTGGCCATCTTGCAAGGCGTTATGCTGCTCCTGCTGTTGGCGGTCTGCGGGAATACGGCAAATCTCATGTTGGCTCGTGGAAGCACCCGGCAGCGCGAGATGGCCGTGCGCGTGGCGCTCGGCGCGGGACGCTGGCGCATTATCAGCCTGGTGCTCTCGGAAAATATGCTGCTCGCTCTGCTAGGAACAAGCCTCGGAGCAGCCCTCGCAGTTTGGGGCACCACGGCATTGCGCATGGCGCCAATGATTGCCGCATTTCCCATCCGGTTTCAGACCAGAGTGGATGCGCTCACCCTCGCCTTCGCGATTGCGCTCGGTATCGCATGCGGCTTGATTTTCAGCGCCGCGCCAGCCCTCTATCTGATACGGCTCGATCCACAGGATGGGCTTCGCTCCACTTCCAACACGCCGCCCCGCAGCCGTGCACGCAAAGTTCTGATGGGCGTGGAAGTCGGACTTGCCATGGTCGTCCTCATCGCGGCAGCGCTCTTCTTGGACAGTTTTCGCTCCGCCCGTCAAACGGATCCGAAATTCCAACCCGAGGGCGTCTTGCTGGCAGCTTACGACTTGAGCGGACGGAATCCCGACGATTCGTCCGAGCGCGAATTTGCTGCCCGCCTGCTGGAACGGCTGCGATCCCTCCCGGACGTCGAGGCCGCCGCCATCGCAACGAATGTTCCCCTGGACTTGCATGGAATTCCGGCGCGGTCGTTCACCGTGCAAGGCCGCGTGCGCACAGAGGCGGGGCAGGACAGAGCCATTTCGAATACGGTCACCCCGGGATACTTCAAGGTGATGGCCATCCCGCTCATTGAAGGAAACGACTTTGCGGAGATGCGGGACAAGGCCGCACCTCCGCAGGCCATCGTCAATGAAGAATTTGTCCGCCGTTACCTGAACGGCGCGGAAGCCATCGGCCGCCAAATCAAGACGCGCACGGCAAGTTTCACGATTATCGGTGTGGCCCGCGATTCGGTGTACGACGCATTCGGCGAGTCCCCGCAGCCCGCATTCTATTTCTCGTACCGGGATCTTCCAGCGATGCAAGGCGAAATTCACCTGAGGACGCGCAGCGGCAACGAAACCGCACTCACCTCCGAAGTGCGTGCCGTGCTGCGCGATCTCGATCCGATGCTCCCTCTTTACGACGTGCGAACATTCTCCCAGCACATTGAACGAAATCTCTACCTCCGCCGTATTCCTGCGCGCATGTTCGTCGTCCTTGGGCCACTTCTGCTCGGCCTCGCGGCGATCGGAATCTATGCCGTGGTTTCGTACGCCGTGGCCAGGCGAACTAGAGAAATTGGCGTGCGGCTGACCTTCGGGGCCACCAGCGGGCGGGTCGTCCTGCAAATCATTCGCGAAAACTTGGGCGTAATCACCTGGGGCGCAGCGATTGGATGGGCAGTTGCCTTTGTGATTTCCATTCACGCCATTACGAAGGGCGTGGTCAACCTTCCGGTTTTCATTGGTGTACCCGCGATTCTATTGGGTGTCGCCACGCTGGCCTGCTGGATTCCGGCGCGCAGAGCCAGCCGCATTGATCCGATGGCAGCGCTCCGGCACGAGTAAAGCGGGACACCGCCGCCTACGCTGGACGGACGCTCAGTTCCACAGCTGAAAGCCTCACTCCGAATTGCTGGCTTAGTATGCGCTCAGTTTTGTGGTTGCGCTGAATTTGACTGCGAAGCCGCTTGCGTTGCGGAGGGCGCGGCCGCAAAACTGGCAGCCTTCAAGTGCTGATCACCGTCCACGTATGCCGTCATCTCCGCACCCTGCGAGAATGTAATCTCCTTGCCATGGAACTTCGGTAGTGACATCCCGGACTTCGTTTCGCTGCTGGTGTTGATACCGAAGGATCGGAGCGGCAGCTTTTCGCCATTCGCAAGTTGCACGGAACTCACACTTACGTTGAGCTTGCCAGCTTTGCCCATGCGTCCCTTGGGCTCCGCCTCCGTCACGCTTCCCGCTGCAGGTGCACCCCTATCGATAACGGTTTTCCCGTTGATGACAACGGGCTCAGCCACTTCAAAACTTACTTCGTCTCCAACATGGGCCGTTGCCGAAGAAAGCTCGCGCCCCAGCTTCAAGTGCACCGCCATCTGATTGGGCACGATGATTTCTGGAGCCGCAGCGGCAGAGCGCGAAGCAGTGGCTAGACGATTCGGATTATCGTAGTGTGTCAACTCTCGCTTTGCTGCGGTCGGAGTTCCCTTCACCACGGCGCCCGGCTTCACGAAAAGCACGTTGCTCAGCGGAACAAAGCCATCGTCGCCCGCGTCCGTGCGCACGTGAATGTAATTGTCGGAACGGTCGAGTACGCTCACCACCTGCCCGCACTTCAGCGTCGTGCTAATTTCCAACGTGGCCATGGAGCTATAAAGGTAGGCGTAACCTTCCTGTCGGCCGCACGTTATTTGCCCCATCTGGCCCTTGGCCGTTTTTTGCGCCTCGGAGACCAGCGGAAAGAAAAAACACAGCACAAAAGCAAATGTTAGGGTGCAGCGCTTCATAGTTCACCTGTACCTGGAAAATCGCGTTACCTCCCTATACCAACGGAAAGACCCGTGTGCGGCAATAGCCCGTTGGTCATAACGTATATAAAAAGGTACGACCCTCCCCGGCTCGGTGTGCGCCAACCTTGAATGACGCGATTCTGCTTCACTTCGCCATGTCGTTCTTAAACACGACGCCGTCCTTCATTACAAAGCGCACGTGCTCCAGGATCCCGACGTCCTTGAGGGGATCGCCACTGACCGCGACGATGTCCGCATACGCTCCTGGCGCAACGACACCGACCTCGCCCTTCATGTCCAGCATTTCCGCCGCGCGCGAGGTGGCGGATTGGATTGCATCCGCGGGAGCCATACCCAGTCCAACCATGCGCTTAAACTCCTGCGCGATCGATTCCGTCCACGGCATGCCGCCCATGTCAGTGCCAAACACGATTTTCAGATGCGCATTCAGCGCCTTCTTGAAACTGATCTCGTGCACGGCCGCCCGCGCGCGGTCGCGTTTCCCCCCGGGCGTGTCCGCGGCTTCCCAGTCGCCGTAGTACGGCGAAATCGTCGGGCAATACCAGGTCCCCTGCCGCGACATCTGCGCGATTTGGGCGTCCGTAATTTCCAGTCCATGCTCGATGGAATCGCAGCCGCCGTCCAGCGCGCGCTGCAATCCGATCCCGTTGTAGGCATGGCACGCCACCTTTTTCTGCCAGCCATGCGTTTCGTCTACGATGGCCCTCAGTTCTTCCACCGTCAGAGTGGGCTGCGAAACCAAATTTCCCTGCTTGTCCACCCACGAGCGGTGCGTCATATAGACTTTGATCCAGTCCGCGCCATGCTCTAACTGTTGCCGCGCGGCCTTACGCGCTTCCACCGGGCCATCGACAAGTTGAGCGCCCTTGGGCATATCCAACTCCGGTGCGTAGCCTTCCAGGTTGTATCCGCCGGTGGTGGAAATTGCGCGCGTCGCGCCGAAAATGCGGGGGCCGGGAATTGTGCCCTCCGCGATGGCTTGCTTGATTTCAATGTCGCCGTAGCCGGCGCCCTCTGTTTCCAGGTCGCGGATGGTGGTGAAACCTTGCTCCAAGGCGCGGCGGCACGCGAAGGTCGCGCGCGCGGCGCGCAGGGCGATGCCCGCCTTCAAAATATTTTCGTCGTATCCGCCTTTGGCGGGATCTTCGCCCCACAGGAAAATGTGCGTATGGGAATCGATCATTCCGGGTAGCACGGTTGCGGAAGACAAATCGATCACGGTGGAACCGGCGGGAATTTGCGCGGACGCGTCGGACACGTTTTCGATGCGATTTCCGCGCACAAAAATTAACTGATTCTTGCGTGGCGCGACGTTCGAGCCATCCAGGAGAGCGCCGGCGCGAATCACAATAAACTGCGCGGCAGGGGGAGCGGAGGACTGGGAACGAATTGTAGTGGTGAAAATGATCAGCGAAAGAAATGTGACGACGAAGCTCTTTGTCATGGGATTCCTTGGAAGCGTGCTCTACGCATTCCGCTTCTGCACCGGCTATCTTATACGCTGTCGCCGCTCACGCTTCCACTTTGACGCCCTTCCAGAAGGCGATGTGGTCTTTTATTTCGGAGGCGGCGGGTTTGGGTTGTGGATAATACCAGGCGGCGTTTTCGTTTTTCATGCCGTCGACTTCAAGATGGTAATAGTGTGCGGTGCCTTTCCACGGGCACTCGCTGGTTTGCCGGCTGGGTTTCAAGAATTCTTTTTTAACATCGTCGGCTGGAAAATACTGGTTCCCTTCGACGACGATAGGATGCTTGCTGTCAGCGATTACTTTTCCTGCCCAGGTTGCTCTGGCCATTTCGGTTCTCCCACTACTATTTTCCTCTCGGAGGGTGCGTCGCGCAAACCGACGGAACTAACACAGAGGCCACTGAGGGCACAGAGTTCACAGAGAAGAGGGGAACACGACTGCAACCGGCGCTTGCATGGCACGCTTTGCTACAATCTGCCGCACATGAGGAGGTGTAGTTATGGCTGAACAGAATCTGGCGAATCACGGGAGATTTTTCCCGCCGTTCCATTTTTTTGTCATTCCGGTCATGGCCATTAATTTTTTCTGGGCCGGTTACCGTTGGTATGCGACCGGATTTTCGTGGGATGGAGCGGAGCGGGTACTTCTGGCACTGGGGCTGTTCGTGGGATTTGGGAGCGCGCGAGTAATGGCGCTGAAGGTGCAAGACCGGGTGATCCGGCTGGAAGAGCGGTTGCGCTACGAACGCGTCTTGCCGACGGACCTTAAGCCGCGCATCGGAGAGTTTACGGTGGAACAGCTTGTATCGCTGCGCTTCGCGAGCGACGCGGAGCTGCCGGCGCTGGCGCGGAAAGTGCTGGACGAAAAGATGAACGAGCGCAAAGCCATCAAGCAGCTGGTTAAGACGTGGAGGCCGGATTATTTGCGCGCGTAGTGGCTGGCGCTGCATTTGTTTTCCTTGTGTTCACCTAAAAGATGCTGCGGACTACGCCGCCTTCGGCGCGGACCGCGGCGCCATTGATGGCGATGGCTTGGGTGCTGGCCACGAAGGCCACGACTGCCGCGACTTCTTCCGGAGTTTCAAAGCGCTTCAACAAGGATGAGGGCCGAGCGGACGAGAAGAACTGCTTTTCGATTTCCGACGTCGATATGTTTTGCTGTTTCGCCATATTTTCCAGGAACGCGGTGGCGCCTTCCGAGGCGGTCGGGCCGGCGAGAATGGAATTGACGGTGACGCCGGTGCCCGCGACGGATTCCGCGATACCGCGCGCGACAGCAACCTGCGCGGTCTTGGTCATGCCGTAATGAATCATCTCGGCAGGAATGTGCTGCGCGGATTCGCTGGAGATGAAAATGATGCGTCCCCAATTCTTTTTGAGCATTGCAGGAAGATAAGTACGGGCGAGGCGGACGCCGCTCAGCACATTGACCTCGAAGAAGCGCAGCCATTCCGCGTCGGAAATTTCCAAGAACGCCTTCACATCGAAGATGCCCAGATTGTTTACGAGCACGTCCGCGGTGGGAACTTGGCGGAGAAAAGTGTCGACGCCCGCCGCGGTACCCAGATCTGCGGCGACTCCGCGCACATTGGCACCTGCGGTGCTCTGTTGAATGGTTTTGACCGCGGCGTCAACGCGAGGTTGCGTGCGGCCATTGACGACAACTTTCGCGCCTTCCGCCGCGAGTACGGTGGCAATGGCCAAGCCAATGCCAGCAGTGGAACCGGACACGACGGCGAGCTTTCCTTGCAATCCGAGGTTCATATTTTCCTTTTTGCCTATCCCGGCGATGTCGTTTGTCGCTAACGCGGGCACGGCAATGCTGTGCCCCTTCGCGTTATCTTGCGGCCTGCGCGGTGACGCCCTCGATTTCGGCTATGTCCTGCGGAGTTAGTTTGATTTCGCCGGCGCGCATTACCTCTTGGGCTTGCTTAGCGTTGCGCGCGCCCACGATGGCGCCGGTAACCGCGGGAAGGCGAAGGGTCCAAGCGATGGCGATGGCGCCGGAAGTTGCGGCGTAACGCCCGGCGACTTTTTTCAAGCGCTCGACGAGCTCGAGATTCTGTGAAAGCTTGGGCTCGCGAAATTCGGGATTGTTTCTGCGCCAATCGTCTTTCGGGAGATTGGCGGCGCGCTCGCGGGTCATGGCGCCGGTGAGCAAGCCGGAAGCCATCGGAGAGTAGACGATCACGCCGATGCCGCGGCGCTCGCAATGGGGCAGGATTTCGCTTTCGATGCGGCGGCGAATCAGGGAGTACGGAGGCTGGAGAGAAGTGACCGGAGCAATTTCTTCGGCGCGCTGAAGCTGCGAGACGTCGAAGTTCGAGACGCCTATCCAGCGGACTTTGCCTTCCTTTTTCAATGCGGCCATGGTGCTCCAGGCCTCTTCGAGGCCGGGGCCGTTGCCTTCCGGCGGCCAGTGCATCTGATAGAGGTCGATGACGTCGACCTGCAAGCGGCGGAGGCTGGCGTCGCATTCTTCGCGGATGGATTGCGCGGTGTGCACCTTGGTGACATGGCCCTTTTTGTCCCAGCGCATGGCGCACTTCGTGAAAACGTAAGGGCGCTTGCCTTTCCATTGCTGCAATGCGCGCGCCACTACTTCTTCGGAGTGGCCGAGACCGTAAACGGCCGCGGTGTCGATCCAATTGACACCGAGTTCGAGGGAGCGATGAATGGCGGCAACGGAATCGTTGTCTTCTTGCGGACCCCAGCCGAATTGCCAGCCGCCACCGCCGACGGCCCATGCGCCGTAGCCCACGGGGGCTATGTGGATGTCTGAATTGCCTAACTTGCGCGTTTCCATTGCGTCTCCCGTTTTGCCTGTGACGGATCCAATTAGTTCGATGTCAGGCAAATGAAAAGGTTAAGAGGCAGTGTTGGTGCTGCGTGGCACTCGTGACGGACAGCCCAAAAGACCTACCCACAGTCATGAGCGGTCGTGACAGAAAGGCTAGCCGATCTGGTTTCAAGTGGTATCGTCCTTTTGAGCGGGAGTGTGTTCCTACTCTGAGGGCATCTCCGCACGACGTCCAGGTACCCCATACCCCGGGTATTTTGCAAAAGAGCGCGCAAAGCGTCGAAAACAAAGGGAGGGATGTCGAAAAAGAGCGACAAGAGAGTTCAAGAGTGCGCAACAGATTGGAGGGAAAGGAGATAGCGGAAATTGGGGCGGTAAAGGAGGTGAGCACAAGGAGGATATGTAAGGTGGGTGACGATGAAACGAAGGTTAGGCGAGCTTTCACGAGCAATTATAGGACGAATTATCGAACTTGTCAATACCTAAGTGGGTTCTAGTATTTAGCGATTGGGCACAGAATGGCGAGGACGCCGTGCGGTCCGGCAATGGAACTATCGATTCCAGTTCGGCCCGGGGACTATCGGGAAATACTCGTTTCACACCCTATACTGAACAGAGGTGGGTTTTCGCGTGGACCACGAACAAGCTAGTCGATATTCCTTAACGCCTGATTCTCGTGCGCCAGCGGTGCTGGGCGAGGTGGAGATCCGGCAGTTCATCGATGATGGGTTTGTGAAAATTGCGCGGGCTTTTCCGCGTGAGGTTGCGGACGAGAGCCGTGCCATCCTGTGGCGAGACACGGGATGCGATGAGGCCGACCCAAAAACGTGGACGAAGCCGGTGATCCGCCTGGGCGCATATGGGCAGGAGCCGTTTAGCAGGGCCGCTAACACGCCAGTGCTGCACGAAGCATTCGATCAACTTGCCGGTCCCGGGCGATGGCAGCCGCGCAGCGATCTGGGGACGTTTCCGGTGCGATTTCCGTCGCCGGACGATCCGGGAGACGCGGGCTGGCACGTGGATAGCAGTTTCCCGCCTGATTCCGGCGATACAAGTGATTATCTGAACTGGCGCATCAATGTGTTTTCGAGGGGCAGAGCGCTGCTGATGCTGTTTCTCTTCTCGGATGTCGGCGAGATGGATGCGCCGACACGGATTCGCGCGGGCTCGCATCTGGATGTGGCAAGGATTCTCGCTGCAGCGGGCGACTACGGCTTGTCGTTGAAAGAGCTAGTCGCTGCGGAGGGTTTTGCTGAAACGGCGGCGCGTCGGGAGGTGGTGGCTACGGGCGACGCAGGCACGGTCTACCTGTGCCATCCGTTTCTGGTGCACGCAGCGCAGCCGCATCGCGGTTTTCGCCCGCGCTTTTTGGCGCAGCCACCGCTTCTACCGGCTGAGCCATTTCTTCTGCAACGCGCCGATGGCGCGTACTCGCCTGTGGAACAAGCCATCAGGATGGCTTTGGGCTTCAAGATGTGGGCGTAGTTGCCGAGGGAGCACATCTGACCCTTTGGGCAGGTGTTTGTGGGGCTGGGCGTGTGCCAGAGTCGGAGGTGAACCCGGAGGTGTCCTATGGCACAAACGATCTGGATTCACAGGCTCAGCAACCCAAAAAAGGGCGAGGCGGATGGAATGGAGTACATCTGCGAGCATCTGTTTCAGGAGTTGACGCAGAGCGGCAAGCTGACGAAGGTGAAGGGTTGGAACCCGTTCCCGGAGGCCAGCACGAAAGAAGGCACCACGCACCGGGCGCTATTCTGCGATTCGTGCGAAAAGAACTACAAAGACGGCAACGTGCGCATGGCGAAAGAAGCCGTGCTGGTATAGAAAAACGGCTACTAAAACGAGAAATCATTCCATGCGCCATGGAGAGCGCTCGGGCCATTGACGCAAAACGTCCGCAGCCCAGGCGGTGGATTTACCGGTGTGGCAGGACGTGCATGGATTGGGAATTTTGTACTTGTCCGTAGCGGCCGGGTAGATGAAGGCAAAGCTGTGAGCGCGCACTTTGACATCGGCGATGGTCGTTTCAATTTTGGGCATGTGGCAAGCGACGCACTGGCTGCCGGGCGAGCCGTCTTTGTGATGCGTGTGCTCCTGGAGAGTCGCGGTTCGCGGCCCGTTCAGGGATAGCGGGCCGTGACAATCCAAACAAAGCTTATCGGCGGACTTGCGAAGCTGCGCGTAATTTTCCGTGCCGTGCACGTCGTGGCACGCGAAGCAGGTAATCCCGTGCTTGTACATTACGCTCTGCACGAAGTCATTGCCTTGCATGCGGTTCTTGTGCGCGGTGCCATCCGGAAAGTGGGTGAAGGTGAGTTGGCCGAGGGAGTGTTCTTCGAGTTGCCAAAAATCGCGCAGATTGAGGCCGACATGATAGCCGACGGGCCAATCGTAATATTTCCCTTCGATCGGATTGGTTAACGGGCGCCCTTGCGAATGGCATTGAATACAGGTGTCATTCGCGCGGACGTAATCCATACGGGCAGGGTTGATGGTATTGCTGCGAGAGGGATGCGCGACGTGCTCGCTGCCGGGACCGTGGCAACGTTCGCAGCCGACATTCCATTCTGCCACTTGCTTGGTCTGAATGTTGTAACCGACGGAATGACAGCCATCGCAGGTGGGGCCGGTGGGCCGCTGCATATTGTCCGGCGGATAGAGGGGCGCCCACCAGTCAGTGCCATTAGCAACGAAATATGGCCGCCACACGTGGTTGGTGACATCCCATTGAGCTGGTTCCGGGAAATAGTCATCGCCGCGCTTGGTGAAATAACGTTGCTTCCAAACGCTGCCGTACACCAAGGCGACCTGGTCTTTGTTGAATTTGGAGACGGTGTTGGTGGAAAGATCCGGAATGATGGCGTTGGGAAATTCGCGAGGATCGCGAACGACATTGGCCATGGGAGTTTTTCGCCAGTGTTCGTAGAGTTGCTCATGGCACTTCGCGCAGGCTTTGGAGCCGACGTAGTGGGCGGAATTTGCGACGGCAAGCTGCTGCTGTTGTTCTTGACTGGTTGATTGACGCAAGCTGCGGATGAAGAGGACCAGCTTCCAACTGTCGTCGCCTTGCTCGTCGTGCGGGTTGGCCCAGCCAGGCATTCCGGTGAGGCGAACACCGTTGCGGATGATGTAGCGGATTTGCCCGTCGGAGAGATTTTGCGTACGAGGTGCGCGCAAGTCCGGAACTTTGGGATAGAGGCCGCGGCCAATTCTGGTTTGCCCGGAGCCGTCCTGGCCGTGACAACTTGCGCAGCGGTCCAAAAAGGTTTCGCGCGATTCCTTGAGAATTTCCGGCGTAGTGTTGAACGGATTTACTTCGAGACGGGCGTGGCGGGGTATGGCCAAGTTGCGTGCGGCGCGAGCAACCGTTCTCTCAAGATAGGATGGCTCGTCCGCAGTGCTAAAACCGCGCCAGATTAGGCGAACGGTATAGATTGCGATGGCCAGAAACGCGGCGGCGAGGAGCAAAAAATAAAGTTTGCGAACTTTCATTTGGGAGGGTGGTTAAATCTCGCGTAGGTCGAACTGAACTCCAAAGTTAGCGGTAGCCCGCAGCCTGAGAATACCATCGAAAATCAATTTCGCGGTAATTCGGGTCAACGGATACGTCGCAAACACGAGGTTTTAACGCAGTGGAACCGGACCTTTGGAGAGCAATATGAGCCCAGAATATGGCGGAAAGGACGGGGGATCACTTCGGAGCATAGAAGAGGTAGTCGGCGGAATAGGGGACGCGGAGTTCCTGGTCTGCGTGGGAGGCGTCGCAGCCGGAGGATGGCGCTTTGCCGCCGCTGGTGTTGAGGCGCTGAATGGTGGTGGCGCGAGACAGTACGCCGGCGCCATCGTGGCCGACGATGTTGACGAGAAGCCAGGGGATGGAATTGGCATCGGGTGACGGTGCATTGGCGATGGCTTTGCCGGTGACGCGGCTGCCGTCGTTCGCTTCCCAGGAAGGCCCGGCGAAATGTTTGCCGAAGGGCTTGCCATCTTTGTCGAAGAGCTGAGCGTCGGGAGCTTTCAGGGTCCAAGTGAATTGCGCGGAGTTGCTTTTGCAGGTGTAGACCTGGTCGCCCTTGGCATGGACCTGGAGAAAGAGCTGTTCGCTGGCGGGGGGTTGGAGTTGCTGCGGGACTTGCTGGGCGGCGACCGGGAGCGGAAGGTCAGCAGTTGTGGCTACGAGCAGCAGGGCGGAGGCAAGTCCGCGAAAGTGATGGCGCATGGAATCGATTCCTCCTGTGAAGGAACAGCTTATTGCGAAGCGCGAATATAAATCAATCCGGCGCGGTATAACGGGCTCATTGCGGAGGAAAGTGGACGACGAGGTCGGCGGCTACGGGAATGGGTTTTCCATTGCACAGGCCGGGCGAGAAAACCCATCCGGAAACGATTTGAATGGCTTGCTTCTCAAGATCGTCTCTGCCGGCTGGGAGCACCGCGGCTTCGTAGACGTGGCCGTCAGCGCCAATGACACCCTGCACCTGTACGTCACGCCACGGTCCGGCGCCTGCAGAGACTGGCTGTGGCGCGGACTGGATGATGGGGCGGCGGTATTGCTGGCACATTTTGAGGGTGGCGGGATTTGGGGGTGTCAGCGCAGCCCAGTCAATAGGACCATCAATGACACTGAACTTCTGCTCGATCTCCATGCGCAATTTGCCATCGATGTAGTGGCGGATGTGGGCGGGGAGCAACATGCCCTCGAAGGAGGAAAAGTCGAAGTCCTCGATCAGGTCCTCTCCAACATTCCAGCGGATGAGATTGCCAAGTTCGTTGTCAACGCAGATTTCGTTGGACTGATGGGTGCGTCCATTGACGGTCTCAAAGCGAATACATTTAGTAGAGCGGCCGAAGAGTGTGGCTGGAGTGATGGAATGGATCGTATCCGACTCATCGAATTGCCCGATGTGAATGGGAGTGAGGGCGTCCAGCTCCGAGGTTTCCGCAGGCGGCGGCTGGTATCCGTTCTGAACGATCTTGTCGGGGTAATGAATACCGATAGCGTGGTACGCGCCGAAAAACTGTTCGTAACGCTCGATGTCGCCGGAAATGATGGTGTTGGCGCTGCCATCTTTCGTGCTGCCGTCGAGACTGTAAGCGCGAAACGTTATATCCACGCGGTGGTTGGGCATCATGTGGTTGGGATGGCTGACGGCATTGGCGCGCTCCAAGAGGCGTATGGCCTCCACGCGAATGGGCATGTCCTGCGCGCGCGTATGGAAGGTGCAGACCAGAAGGCAAACGGGGAAAAGGCGAAGTGCACGGAAGAACGAGAGCATGGTCCCTCCCGGCAAGAGACACGAGTGTACTCTAAGGCGATATAACTAGCTAGGACCGCGGTTGTGATCCTAGGCTACAGGGATTTCAGGAACTCGATGATGGCTTCCTGGTCTTGACGCTTCAGTTTTTCAAATTGTTGGGTGACGTGGCTGGCTTCGCCGCGGTGGCGAGTAATGGCTTCGAGGAATGTTAGCGAAGCTCCATCGTGCATGAGGCGCGGGCGCAGGCGGACCCCCCAGAGGGGAGCGGTGCGAATCTTGTTGCGGCTGCTCTCGAAATCTTGTTTGGAAAGATAATCGGCCATTTGCTGGAACACGCGGTGGCCGTAGTGCTCGCGCGTGGCTTGCAGGATGCCGTCGCCGGTGCCGACATTATGCATCAGGAAGTCGCCATAGGGATGGAAGGCCATGGAAGCGAGCGCGGACGGAATGGCGAACGTGCCACCATTGATCTTGGTACCAGCGGAAGCGGTGGTCAGCGTTTCGACGTGGCAGGTGACGCAACCGATCTTGACGAACAGAGTGAGGCCTTTTTGCGCGGTGGCGCTGCCGGCTAGTTGCGCATCGCGAGCGGGCGCTTTCGTGGCGCGAATGAAACGGGCGAAGTGATCGATGTCGGCCAGGCCGTCGGCGCCAGGCGTGTCATTGGGCTCCGAGGCGCTGTTGCAGATATTGGTGACTTCTGTCGGTTGGAGACGATTGGTGATACCCATTTCATTGAGGTAGGCGTCACCGGCGAACGATAGCAAACTAGCGTGCTGGTCCTTCCAACCAAAGCGGCCTACGCCCATTTGTCCGGGAGCTTCCACGATGGGGACGTAGAGGACTTGACCGCAGATGGTTCCGTGCGACGATTTGCACTGTTGCTTGGAAAGATCAACGAGCGTTTGATCGGCGATGGCTTCAACGAAGCCGTCGCCCAAGAGATTCAGAGAGAGGCGAAACGTACGGATGGTTTCGGATTCGGGAACGCGCTCCTGAATTTCCTTGTCGGGAAAAGCGGCGTTGGGGCAGATGGCGCGGTCGTTCACAAGCGAGCGGCCGGTAATGGTTTCTGTCCCGTGAGCTATTGGGATTTCGGGCGTGCGGAAGCGCCCGTCGGGTCCATTGTGGCCTACGCGCAATTCCGTAACCTGGGATGCGGCGCCGGAAACAGGACTCTGGTGGCACTCGCGGCAGGACTGCGCGTTGTAAAGGGGGCCGAGGCCGTCGGTGAGCTGCTCGACTTCGTCGAATTTGGTTTGGTCGGCTTGATGCGTGGCGTCGTCGACGATGCCATTGGTTTTGTTGTCAAAGCCCGTGGGGGCGTCTGTAGATTGAGTGGCGACAGAGACGAGAGCAAAAGTTATACCAGCCGCAGCGATGAAGAGCTTCATGAGATGCCTCCTCGAGCGGATTGAGGGTTGGGCTTTAGGGGTGAAATATTACTCTGATTTTGTTGCGCAAACGTTAAAGAAAAAGGTGACGCAAACCTTTTGGATGGCGTCGAGACCGAAGAAAAAGCCGCAGGGCTGCGCGGACTCCGTACTACGCTACACGTGACCGATTAGTTGGCGGTGAAGGCGGCATCGAGGGTGTACGAATCGCCGTTGGGATTGTTGATTGTGATTTGCTGAGGACCGGGGGATAGCGGCGGGGTTATGAAGGTTAGCGTGTTAATGTCCACGAACGTTGCCGCGGCGTTTTTTCCGCCGATCGTGACTGCGGCTCCAGCTTGGAGACCGCTACCGCGGATGGTGAGGCTTGTTCCGCCTGCTGCCGGGGCGGATGCGGGAGAAATTGTTCCGACCGAGAGCGGCACCATTGCAAGTTGAATGATGGTGAGGCCGGAGGTGGTGAGCGCGAAAATTTTTTGGCCGGTCTCGTCGATGGCGAGGAAACTGCCGTGTAGGGCGTCGAGGTCGGTGGACAGCGCGGCTAACGGCTCGGGTAAGAAGAAGCGAACGCGAAGACGGCCGGTGTGGGCGTCGAGGATGTCAATGCCACCTTGGACGCCGGTGGCGGGAGGAGCGGCTGGCGCGGGGCCGGTGAGGAACGGTTGATAAAGCAGGGCACCGGAAGGATGCAGGGCGAGGCCGGGAACTAAGACCCGGGCGGCGACTTGCTCGAGTTCAGGGGCGGCGGGCAGTGCGGTGAGCGTGAGCGTGGCGTTGCGAATCTCGGTGGCGGTGGTTGTACGCGTAGCGAGGATGGCGCCATCGGATGATGCGGCGAGATCGATGGCGGATTCTCTCGCGAGCGACGTGGTGAACTGATTGGGGGTGACCGCTGACCACGTTCCGAGGGGGCCGCTGGAAACTGCGTCATAAGCAAGAAAAACTTGGTCGCCAGCGGGATTTGCCTGTATTAGCGGCGCGCCTGTAAGGCTTGTCACTTCAGGCTGGGGAGCGGGTTGAACCGTGGGAGGACTCGCGGAGAGATTCAGCTGCGAGAGGCAGGAGTTGCACGCGCTGGAAGAGCCGCCTTCCCCACTCATGGCGATGAAAATGGTTTGTGCGCTAGTCGCGGCGACGCGCGCGGGACCGGAATTCAGGAAGCCAGCTACGCCTCCGACCGAGACAGTTGAACCTGTGCCGGCATCGGGATTGAGGAGATAAATGCTTTGCGCGCCGAAATCAGCGACTACGAGCTGTGCGGCGTCGGGTGTCAGGCCTAGACCGCGCAACGCGGCATTCGGCGGAGGACCGCC
>Ga0210408_10002277_pt1 | contig 18916 bp, 13 predicted proteins | sample IncBWH4MmetaG_FD_155471 | JGI IMG/M metagenome (GOLD analysis project Ga0210408, IMG submission 155471) | Forest soil microbial communities from Barre Woods Harvard Forest LTER site, Petersham, Massachusetts, United States - Inc-BW-H-4-M | ecosystem: Environmental > Terrestrial > Soil >...
GCAAACGCCGGAAAGCGTCCAGAAGCATCGTGTGGTCGTCGGCGAGGAGGATGCGTGGGCGGCTATTCATTGGGGCGGTAGTGTTTTGGCAGCAGCATCGCGGTTAGGAGAGTTCATCGGCCGCGGCGATAGGCACGCGCACTTCGACCCTAGTGCCTTTGCCCGCATGCGACTCGACCGAAAGCAGCCCATGCACGAACCGCGCCCGCTCGCCCATACTGACGAGGCCGAGTGAGCCATTGGCGCGCATCCTCTGCGGATCGAAGCCGATGCCGTCATCAGCGATGGCGAGCCGAAGCTCGCTGCCCTCCATTGTTAGTTCGACTCTTGCCGCCGTCCCGCCGCTGTGCTTGACCACGTTGTGCAGCGCCTCCTGCGCGATGCGGTAGAGACAAAGCGCCGTGGCCTCCGGTACCGCCCGCGGCACTGAGCGATCGGCAAACGCAATAGCCATCTCATGCGCCACCGCGAATTCCTTGCAGAATCCGCGCAACGCCGCCACGAGGCCGAGTTGCTCCAGTTTCGCCGGATGCAACTCGTGCGAAAGCCGGTGAACTTCCGACGATAACCTCTTCACCTGCGCCGAGAATTCCTGCATCTGCCCGCGCTCCGCAGGCTGGCTTTTCCCAAACATCTCCAGCTCGATGGAAAGCAGCGCGAGGCTCTGGCTCAAGTCATCGTGCAGGTCGCGGGCGAGCCGCGTCCGTTCGGCTTCCTGCGCGTAGATCAATCGTCCGCTCAGATCACGCGCTCCTTCCTCGGCCTGCTTGCGCGTCGTGATATCGAGTGAAGCGCCGCGCGCGAGAACCGGTTTGCCAGCGGCGTCAAACTCGAAACGACCGCGCGAGGCGATCCAACGCACCCTGCCGTCCGGCAGCACCACGCGATACTCCATCTCGTAACCGCCTTCGCCACCCAGCGCCTTCGCAAGGGTCTGGCTGACTGCTTCGCGATCTTCGGAATGCAGCTTTTGCAGAAAGCCATTGAGATCAATCCGCTCCGACTTCGCAAAACCCAACAACTCCCGCCACTTGTCGGTCGCCCAGACTTCATTCCGCACCAGATCTCGAACCCAGATGCCCAGGTTGGCGGCATGAGTCGCAAGCGCCATCCGCTGCTCGCTCTCGCGCAGAGCCGCCTCTGCCAGCCGGCGGCGGCGGAGCTGGACCAGCAACGCCACGATCAACAACGCTTGCAGGAGGCACAAGGAAAGCGCCGTAACAATGATCCGGTAATGTTCTTCCCAATACGTGGCTTCCTTAAACTGGACGATGCTGCCGGGGGGCAACCGCTGCTCGCTGATGTTCCATCGCCGCAACTGGCGCCAGTCAAACATCGGCACCGCCTGGTGCGACTCCGACCGGGCGGCGGCTTGCCCGTCTTCGCCAGCGAGGATGCGAATGCCCAACTGGGCGGCTTTCCGGCCGATCTCCTCGAACGTCACCATCGAGCCGCCGACAATCCCATGCCCGAGGTAGGTATCGTAGCAGCCGTAGTTCGGAGCACGGCTCGCCGGGGCGAACGCATCCAGCGCCTGGCGCGAGGTGAAGGTCTTGCCGGCAGCATCCTGAAACATCGTGAGAAAAAGCACGACAGTGTGATCCGCTAGGTGCGACAACTCACCGCGCAATTCCTGCATCGAAAGATTGGTCAGCCAGTCAAAGGCGACCCGGTTCCCGAAGATGGCCATCTCTTGGCGGTAGACATCGGCAAACTGCCGATCCCTCGGCCCGCTGCCCGAGACCACCGCCACCTGTCGGGTGTCGGGATGCAGGCGCAGCATCATCTCCAGTGTGGGGGCAACGCTATTGGGGACCATGACTTCCCCAATCTTGGCGTCTGAAAGGTGATCCGGATGCGGATCACCGGCGACGGAACAATAAACGATCGGCGTTCCGGCGAACAACTCGGCCCGATGTTCCGCCAGGAAGACCAAAGCGCCTCCACTGACTGCAATCACCAAGTCGGGCGGCCGCGCCCGATATTTGTCCTTAAAAAAATCCCGCTGCCGCTGTTGCTGCTCCTCGCCCGGAAAACGAGCCACATCGAGGAACTCACTGTAAAACTCGACGCGGTTTTTTGTGCCGACTGCGAAGGCCGCGCGGATGGCCTCATCCATGATGATATTAGCCGGCAACAGTCGCTCGTCCGAATAGAGCACGAGCACGCGGTGGGCCGGCGCTGGAGCCTGCCCGGCCGCACTGGTGCCGGTCAATATCCACGCAACGCATAACAGTACAAAGAATGCGAGCCGTCGGATTCGGTTTAGCAGGATGAGCATTTCGGAAGTATCCTTGTTGGTGAGCTTAGGCCATGCCGCAGTGAAACTGCATATGGTACCTTGGTACGAGGCCCGAACTGCGCGCTGGTCGCGCGATCTTCCCGTATCGCTCAGGCCGGGGGCGGGAGTGCTTGACTGACGAGGGAGAGAAACGCTTCGTCATCGAACGGCTTTAGGAGAAAGGCAAACGCGCCGCCTTCCAGCGCAGCGGCGCGAATGGCGGGCGTTTCCCGGCCGGTCATCACGATCACTTTCGTATCGGGCGATACGTCGCGGAGCCGCGCCTGCACTTGCAGACCGTTCGTCTCTGGCATCCACACATCAAGCAGGGCCAGAGGCACCGCATGGCTGCGGGCGTACGCGAAAAAAACCTCCGCGTCTTCGAAGCTCTGCGCCTTCAGCCCGTCGGAATCCAGCAGTTGCTCAATCGAATGCCGCACCGATGCATCGTCATCAAGAACGCATATGGAATCAGGCTCTGTGGACACGGCATCAACACTGAATACGAATCCAAGTTCCGGTCCCAACATACGATACTTCCGGGCGCGACGGCTATGGTACCTTGGTGCAATGCGGCGCCAGCGCTGCGCCCGCCTTCTGCGCCAGCCTCACCAGTTCGGCCACGGAGACCACGCCCATTTTCTGCATCACGCGGGCGCGATGGGTCTTAGTCTAATCGTGCGAAGCGTGACGCTCTGTTTCGCGCCGATCTCCTTGTTGAGCAGACCGCCGATCACCAAGCGGAAGACCTCGAACTCCCCTGGCGTGAGCTTCGCAAGCCGCGCGTGGTTTTTCCAGCATTTCGCCGTGCTGACGCCAATCCTCGGCCGACCGCTCGCGTACTCGGCCATGTCGGCCTCGGACTCGAATATCGCTTTACGCCACATCGGACTCTTCAGCGAAGCCGGTTATGTGTTTCCGAATGGGGCTTCGAACAACTTTGTGCAGATCAATTTCGGCCTCAGATACGCCTTCTAAGTAAAAGCTAAAAGCAGCAAAGTGACTGGCGGAGCACCACTGTGCTCCGCCGGATCCTTCGTCTACAGATCGAATTTCACCGCGAATAGAAACAAACTCTTGCGGAGCGATCTGTTTCTGCCCTGCCTTCAACGCACTCTGGAAGTCGATCATCCCGGATTCGCGGCTGCGAGCTAGTTCTTTGATCGTTGGCTCTTTGCGTAGTGGAGAACCAATCTTCAGAAGGCTGGCCGCGTCTTCTTCTTCACAGAGGTAATCCCCTGGGATTTTTTGAAAGCGATGCGCAGCGTTCTTTAGAGCTTTCAATTACGTAAATCATTCACGTTATCTTAGCGCCTCTGGGTAATTCACACGGAAGCACATATTCAATATCGAAAGCGCTTCCATGGTTGCGTAAGTGATCAACAATATCCATGATGTCTACTCAAAGCAGCTCCCCTATTTGGGTGTTGAGGAGCAACGGAACCGTTAGCGAAATTTTACCGTACCTGCTCCATTGGGCCTTATACCCGGAGATTATAGGCTTTGAGAGTCATGGGAGTGGGACCGTGTGAGAACTTTTGGGATCCTAGTCCGTGAACGTCGCCTTCGTCAAAGCATTCCCCTTACCATTACCAGCAAACTCATTCTTCGCGCCAAAAGTTGGTTTTGAGGATTTGCCGTAAACCAATCCGTATTGAGCGTTGTTGCGAAGTCTGTTGGCACTCAGATACGGAGACGAGGCGTTGATTATGATGCCCGACGTGGCGTTCCCTTCACAGATATTGCTCTCGGCTTTTCCATTCGAACCTGACTCGAAATAGATTCCAGCATATGCGTTGCTACGGCATTGGTTGTTTGCCAGGTCCGGTGCAGCACCGGAGCCGATTACGGATATTCCGCTGTCGTTGTTCCGCTCGCACACGTTGCTCTCGGCCTTGCCATGGGCACCATTCTGAAAGAGGACGCCATCTACTTCGTTACTGCGGCACTGGTTGTTCGCTAGTTCCGGCGCAGCACCGGAGCCGCTAACAGCGATTCCACTCCAGTGGTTCTGTTCGCACGCGTTGCGCTCAGCTCTCCCCTGCGCGTCATAGAATTCGATGCCGAAATGCTCATTCCTGCGGCATTGGTTGTCCACAAGCTCCGGTGATGTCCCGGAGTCGCTCACCAGTATTCCATCTTGCTTGTTCTGCTCGCAGACGTTGTTCTCCGCTTTGCCCTGCGCCCCCTGCTTGAATAGGAGCCCGGTTAACTCGTTCCCGCGGCATTGGTTGTTCACAAGTTCCGGTGACGTTCCAGCACCACGAGCTATAATACCCGCGTATTGATTTTCCTCGCAGACATTGTTCTCGGCTTTGCCGCGCGCGCCATGCTCGAAAGAAATACCGCTTTGCTTGTTCTGGCGGCACTCATTCCTTAACAGCGTTGGTGCGGACTTTGTTCCAGATATAAGAATCCCTGCTCCGGCCTCGCTCTGTGCTCGGCAGTTTTCGATCGCAATCGAGGAATCAAACAATTCGATCGCATCGGCCATCCAGATGTTTTCGTTGGTACGCTCATCGCTTCTTTCCTGCTCGAAGCCAATGTTTAATATGGTACCGTTAGCGCAGCCCCGTATTTCCAGGGGTATATCGTAGTGGTCCTGGCCTACGACACCGGTGGGCGGGCTGGAGAAGCGAACTATCGTTGTGTCCCGGTTTTCACCCCGCAGCTCAATTCCCTCCTTGAACCTCAAAGCCTCGTGGTACATACCCGCTTTGACCAAGACTGTGTCCCCGGCGTTCGCCGCATCAATAGCCGCCTGGATAGTCGCATATTGATCAGGTACAACCCTCGTCTGCGGTCCACTTGCCTGTTGGCGTCTCTGCACCTCTTCACTTCCTTGCGCTGCAAGCTGTTTTTGTTTCTCCTCTGAGGCTTGTCTCTCGGCTTCAACGGCCTTTTGCTTTTCAGCCGGGATCACAAAACCCCAGCAGTATATTCCACAGCCGATCACTCCGGCTGCCACCAGACCAATCACTATGGATTTCACACTTCTTCGGAAATTGAGAATCATTTGCTCGACACAAATTACGGACGCAAAATCAGTTTCTTAACCGATTTCAGCCTTACGTGACAACATCATAAATGACGCCGGTCAGCTCTCAATTTTGCAGTCACCTGAGAGTCAGGATCTTCTGTCCTCGAAATTGCGGCCAGATACCTAATTCGGACAGCGACCTCACTTTGATAGTCGACGAATGGGTTGAGGATGATTGGCGCGGGAGTCTTTGTTTTTGGGCACAACTAGTTCATCGCCGAAGATACGTTTATTACCTCGTTTGGGCAGCCTTTTGACCACCCGAAAGCAGAGCGACTCCTTACTGCGCGTCACCCAAAAGACGCCGTCGTCATTGAGCACGCCCAGATGGATGAAATCAACTTCCAGCTGGATTAATAATTGCCAGAAGTGTCGTGCACATCTAGACGAACAGAGTTAATGCCTGTTTTACGTCCTCTCTTTTACTAGGCCAGTGAGCGCGGGTGCGTACTTTCTTACTTTCGGCTGACCGGAAAATGTCGAGTGATTTATTGACTACCCTTTCTCTGCGAGAATAAAAGCTTTGAGTACTTCTAGTGGAGGTCAATTACGGTGACCCTCAAGGGAACAGGCCGGGAGAATATTGAAGATTTCGTTCATGATTCCGGCCAAAGTGCTCTTGGGAAGGAGCCTATGTCAGAGATTCTCAGGCGACTTAGAGGGAGGACCGGGCGCTTTGCACGGTCTGACAAGGGCCGGGTCACGTCTTTCAATGGCTCTGAAGCCCTTCCGCAGCTTCCGACACGAAGCGGTCGCGCTCATTCTCGGAAGCCTGGCGTCGGCAAACGGCTAGTTCTGATTGGCGCTGGCATCATTTGTGTCGGTATCATTGCGCGCATAGGCTACCATTTATTAGGGGAAGGAATCCTAACGACAGACAAGGCTGTTGTCGAGGGCTATACCTATCCCGTTAGCAGCAGGATAGATGGAACGATCGCGGGAATATTGGTATCGAATCGTCAATATGTGAAAGCGGGGGACCTCTTGGCCGAAATCGATAAACGGGATCTTGAGGCGAAGTTGGCGGCGGCGCGTACGGACTTGGTTCAGGCGCAAACGATGTTGCCCGAAATTGAGACGCAGCTTTCGCAGGCTCAAGCAGAACTCGAGACAGCAGAATCGAGGATGTTTTATCGCGACAAGCAACTCACTGAAGCGATAAGCGATTACCAATACATCTCAAAAATCCGAACCAAGAAGGGCGTTTCACCCCTGCTCTTCTCGAGAGCAAAAAAGGAGTATGAAAGCGCGCTTAGTGAATACTTAAGAGCGAAGATGACGCTCGTGGGCTCGGGTGATCTTGTCCGAAAAGTTCTGGCGCTGAGAGACACAAATGTTTCAAAAATGCACACAGCTGAGACAACGATGCGGCAAACGGAAACCCAGCTTTCGTTTACCAAGATCTATGCACCGGCGAACGGACACGCTCTTTTTGACAAAACCAACTTCGCAAACCACTTATTGGCGGGCGAACCCTTCTTAAAGCTAGTCGGAGACGACCCGTGGGTGGTTGCAAATTTCAATGAAAATCAGTTGAAACACATTAAGGTCGGTCAAAGGGTCACAATCAGAATCGAGGCAATTAAACAACACACGTTCCACGGCGAAGTTGTGAGTATTGCTCCCGTCGCACGTAGCAGCGCCGGAGGAATGGCCCTGGTTCTCTCGCTGTTTGCATTTATTGGCCCGCCCCAAACTGTGCCGGTCAAAATAGCGTTTGATTCCGAAAGCGTGCTCGGCTTGGCGGAACAGATTGACCCTGGTTTGGACACCTTTGTGGAAATTGACGCTCGATAGCGGACAGAGAAAATGCCGAGAGCCAGGCTTCGGGGTCGCGGCCTTAACAATTCAACAACTTCTATAATGAATGTTGTAGTGGATCCTGCTGAAAAAGAAAAGTTTTGGGATGTTATGCTGTATGTCCGGGATCTTCTTTGTAATCGCCGCCATAGTCAACAGCAGCCTCGCGTTGTCAGCGATTCTTGCATCGATTTCACCTGTCATCTTCCTGAAATCTCAAATCTGCTTAACCTCCTCTGGCGTGATTTGTAAGACAAACAAAAATTAAAATGGGGTTAGGGAGAGTTAGGGAGGCGCATACAAAAGAACCACCGTGTAGCGATGAAACAGTCTAAATATTATGAATATTATGTCGACGAATCTGATATGCGTTCGATCCATTAGCGATATCTGATCGTGTGCGGAAGCTGATGGTTTTCTCGAACCAAATGTCGGCTTGGTTTAAACCTGGATCGGCCGCTTATTGTCGAGCGCCTGTCCAAAATCAGAGAAATCAGAAACGAAGTAATGCACTTCCATCCCGACGGCATATCGGATGGCGAAACTCGCTACGCTCGGGGAAACCGTTCGGTTTATGCAAGAACTATAAAACTTAGCGGAAGCGCTGCCGCTATTCATATCGCTTGATTGTAGAGTCAAAAGACGGGCAATTGCCGCGAGCAAGCCTGGCCAACATTTTAGATAAGCCGATTGAGTTCCTTTTCCAGTCCTGGTTATGACGGCCAACGGCAATCGTGCAACCTGCGACGGTCGCCGTCAGGCGATCGACTGGGAGTGCCAGCGTAGGGCGTCTGATCGAGTTCGGTTAGCAGGTTTTCACCGATCGGATCGGGGCCTCGCAGGAGCAATGCCGCGATTAAGAAAAGGAGAGCCGATCAACTCGGCAACTTCAACCCGTAGTTTCTTAACCTCATGATTGTCGCGATCCAAGTTTACTGCCCGCCGAGTTTGAAAGTCGGCTTCTCCCCGTGCCCGCCGAGCTTCCGCCCTATCAGTTCCCTTTCTTAGAGCGTGCTCTGCGAGGGCTTTACCAAAGTGTGCAACCAGAGGGGCATTAGCCGGATCCAATTGCATTGCGGCTCGGAGGGCATCAAGTGTGCCCTCGGCGATCTGGTTTTTTACCCATTCGGCAACTGTTACGTGAGAGAAGGGAGAAATCGTCCGTGTTCGAGGGTCGGAGACGCTCCACTTCAGCAATTCTTGCAATGGGGTTAGGCTTGAAGTTCTTCCTGCAAGCTTGGCCGCAATTTTCTTCCGAATCTTTCTGACCTCCTTTGGCATTCGGACAATCAAGATTTCCGCTTGCCTAAAGCTGTCCAGAGCGACGCCACCAGTAGCTTCAGCCAACTGAGCAAGCAACAGCATGTCCTCGTCCGTCTCTTCACTCCCAATTGTCGGAATATCCCAAAGGTACGATGCGTTGTCCCTTGAGGCGGTGACCACACGTCGGCCATCCGGACTGCATTGTGCAGAATAAAGCTCGCCCGGATGATGCAAGGGCTCGCAGCCTGCTTCACCCGTCGCCGCATCCCAAAGCCGTGCTGTCTTATCCTCTGACGCGGTGACTACGCGTCGCCCATCCAGGCTGAACTGGGCAGAATTAACCCGACTTGCGTGCCTCATGGGCTGACCTATACCTTTTCCTGTCGCCGAATCCCAAAGCCGTGCTGTCTTATCCTCTGACGCAGTCACCACTCGTCGGCCATCCGGACTGAATCGCGCAGAAAAAACCTCACCTCCATGCTGCATCGGTTGGCCTACTGCTTCGCCCGTCACTGCATCCCAAAGCCGTGCTGTCTTATCCCCTGACGCAGTCACCACTCGTCGGCCATCCGGACTGAATCGCACGGTGTAAACTACACCTTTGTGCCTCATAGCCTTCCCTATACCTTTGCGCGTTGCCATATCCCAGAGCCGTGCCGTCCTATCCCCTGAGGCAGTCACGGCTCGCTGGCCATCGGGACTGAATTGCACAGAATAAACCTTGCCCTCGTGCTGCACAGGTTGGCCTAACGCTTTGCCTGTTGCTGAATCCCAGAACCGTGCTGTCTTATCCCCTGAGGCAGTCACCACTCGTCGGCCATCCCGGCTGAAATGCGCAGTGTAAACCTCACCTTTGTGCTTCATAGCCTTGCCTAACGCTTTGCCCGTAGCTGCATCCCAGACTCGCGCTGTATCATCCACTGAGCTAGTCACAACACGTTCACCATCAGGACTGAACTCCGAGAAATGAACCTCACCTTCATGCTGCATGGGCTGGCCGAGAGGCTTGCCCGTTGCCACATCCCAGAGCCGCGCTCTCTTATCCATCGAGGCGGTGACCACTCGCTTGCCATCGGGACTGAACTGCGCAGAATGAACCTCACCCTCATGTTGCATGCGCTGGCTTATAGCTTTGATCACTATCGCGTCCCAGAGCCGTGCTCTCTTATCCCCTGAAGCGGTGACTACTCGCTTGCCATCGGGACTGAACTGCGCAGAATAAACCTCACCTTCATGTTGCATTGGTTGGCTTACGGCTTTGGCCACTGCCGCATCCCAGAGCCGTGCCGTCTTATCTCCAGAGACAGTGACTACTCGCTGGCCATCGGGACTGAATTGCGCAGAATAAACCTTGCCCTCGTGCTGCATGGGCTCACCTAACGCTTTGCCTGTTGCTGCATCCCAGAGCCGTGCTCTCTTGTCCCCTGAAGCGGTGACTATTCGCTGGCCATCGGGACTGAACTGCGCGGAATAGACCTCACCTTCATGCTGCATCGGTTGGCCTACTGCTTCGCCCGTCGCTGCATCCCAGAGCCGTGCCGTCTTATCCTCGGAAGCAGTCACCACTCGTCGTCCATCCGGACTAAACTGCGCAGTGTAAACCCCCCCTTTGTGCCTCATAGCCTTCCCAATACTTTTCCGCGTTGCCACATCCCAAAGCCGTGCTGTCTTATCCCCTGAGGCAGTAACCAAGCACTTGCCATCCGGGCTGAACTGCGCAAAATAAACCTGATCTCCGTGTTTTATGGGCTGGCTTAGTGCTTTGCCTGTCGCCGCGTCCCAAAGCCGTGCTGTTTTATCCTCTGAGGCGGTGACAACACGTCGGCCGTCCGGACTGAACTGCGCAGAGCTAACTCCACCTCTGTGCCTCAGGGGCCGTCCTATGGCTTTGCCCTTTGTTGTATCCCAAAGCCGCCCCGTCTTATCCCCTGAGGCAGTGACCACGCGTCGGCCGTCCGGGCTGAACCGCGCGGAATTGACCGCACCTTTGTGCTTCATGGGCTGGCCTACAGCTTTGCCCGTCGCTGCATCCCACAGTCGAGCTGTCTTGTCTCCTGAGGCAGTGACCACACATCGGCCGTCAGCGCTGAACTCCGCCGATGCGATCGCTGCATCGGATTGCATTTCATCTGTAGCAGGAATGACAAAGTCGCTTTGAACTAGTATTGCCCCCATCAGTGAGGCAGCCGGATAATTTTTCTCATTCAGGCGCACCGCTTGAGCCAAGTGGGCCAGTGCCTGACCTGTTTTTCCAGCTTCCTCCGAATAGCGTGCGAGCGAAACGTTCGCTTGGCTCGCAACCTTCCTCGCCTTGAAGGCCGCTCGCTCCTGCTCTTTCGCGTACCTCTCATTTTCGGCCGCGCGGACTTCCTGTATCCGACGAAGCTCAAGTTCGGCCTTTGCGCGTGCTTCGGCGTCATCTTTAGCTCTCCTTTCCGCCTCGGCGCGGCGGTCAGCCTGCTCTTTTTGGAAGCGTTCTTCGCGGGCTGTGCGGCTTTTTTCAACTACGGCAGCCAAAAGATCATGGACAAGCTCGTAGCCCGGGTTTTCGCCGCCGCCGACAGCGGTAAGCAAGCGCTGGTTGACTAGGTCTTCTAGGCAGGCGCGGGCCGCACCCACGCCTCCGTAACCCGCAGCGCGCCGGTCATCGGCCGCGCCAGGGATCCTGCACCCGTCGGCGAAGACTTTAAGGATGCTTCGCTCGTCCTGCTGGAGACGTGCGCCGCTGTAAGGGCTGACAAGCTCTTCCTCAATAAAGATTCGAACGGCGTACGGCCGCCGATCGAGACAGCGTTCGTAAAATGTCGCGATGATAGTTTCTACGTCGGTCTCGGCTTCATGGAAGATAATCTGCGCGGCGGGCTTTCCGGAAGCGTCGGCGTGCTCGGTAAAACGGCGCTCATTGAGCTCACGGCAGAGCAGCGAGAGAATGGGCGGGACAGCTTCGATTTCTTCCAGCGGCACACCCTTCCTCTCCTTAGCCGCGAAATGCACAATGCGTCGGGCGGTCTCTTCGGTGACGATCGGTGCCAGGCTAGTGTTGGCTTTGGCTTCTTCGCTCACTTCGCCCCGGTAGTGACACCGCAGTTCTCCCGGCATGAACACCGCGTCGAACGCAGCCGGACCGCGCAGCGCGAGCAGCTCGAAATTGTTCTGGCCGAGCGTGGTCAGATGGCGCTTCCAGCGGTTCAGCGCGTACACGTAATCGTCGCGCAAGGCGAGGATGACGCGGACGGGCGTCGAATCGGGGTCAAAGTGATCGAGGAAGGTGTCATGCTCAGCGATGAGCCTTGATATTGGCTCCGGAATGGCGCCCTGAAGGAGGATGGCCAGCGCGTCGCGGACTTCGTCTTCGACGCTAGGCCGACGTGCGCCGAGGGTGAAAACCTCTTCGAATTGGTCGAGAATAAGGTGGGTAACGGCGGGGAGTTCGTTGCGGCAATGCAATCGAAGCCATAGGCGGCTAGGGACGTCCTGCGGCGTAAGAAATGCGGCAGAGGCCTGAATGGCATTAATGTCCGCCTCCGAACGGGTGATCTTATCTTTATTGTTTGCCGAGTGAATCACCGGACTACCACGGTCCTCGCCGAAGAGGGCGAACAATATTTGACTGAAGGGCCCATGCTCCTCTTTTTTGTAATCTAAGCGTTCGACAATGGGCCGCTGGCCCTCTGCGCGCAGCCGTGGCACCAAGCCGGCATTCAGAATGCTCGTTTTGCCCAGCCCGCTGCGGCCATAGAGGATCAGCAATGGACTGCTGCGCAGCCGCAGGTGGATCTCGGCGATCTCCGCTTTGCGTCCGAAGAAATAGGCGCGGTTTTCTTCCCGAAAGCTCTCAAGCCCAAGCCAGGGGTGCTCTAGATCGATTACACGCGAAGGAGGCGCGAGGGGAGTTTGTTCCTCGGGGAAAGGAATAGCCTCCGCAACGGCGTCCTGAGCGTTTGAATTGGGTAGCGACATTGGCTATGAAGCGTCTGGCGGCGAAGGGTAGCCAAGCGCAGCGCAGTTTTCGCGCTGCTTTTCGCGCAAGTAGCCGATGAAGTCTTCATCAAGATGGCCGCCAGCCCTGCGGACGCCCTGGATTCTTCCCGTGCCGAGAGGTTCATTTTCTGGGATGAGGGGTTCGCCTTGATCGACGCGCACGGGGAGGTAGAAGATGGCATTGTCGGCCAGCTTTCCCCGGCGCTTGGCGGCGAGCTTGCGCTCGAAGATGTCGTAACTTTCAAGTCGCGCTGCGCTGCGATCGGAGATGATGCTCAAAAAAAGGCCGCAACGGTCCTCGACGGCTTTGCGCAGTTCTTCTTCCCAGTTCTCGCCGGGCTGGATTTGCTCTTTGTCAAACCATACGAGACAGCCAGCTTTTTGAAGCTGACTCACAATGTAGCGGGCGATCTCTAGATCGGACGATGCATAGCTGACGAAGATGCAACCTGGAGTACGATGTTTTTCACGATGTGCCTTCTTCATATGATAGGGATCAGGCACGCGAGGCGGATGCTTCCGGCGCCAACGCGTGAAGAGTTGTGCGATAAATTCGGGCGGTTCGCCAGGGAGGACGCGGATCTGTTTGGTCAGACGACTAAAGTAGACGATGACTTTGTCGCGCTCGGCGGGTTCGAGATTCTCGAAGACGAATAGTTCGCTGCCTGCAAGTTCGGAGAGGGGTTGATGTTTGACGACTTGGACAAAGAACCGTAGGAGCCAGTCAGCGAAGTTGAGACCCAAGACAAGAAAGTGGCACTTCTGGAGGGCTTCGGAGAGCTTCGGTAGCAAAGGGAGTTGCTGGTCCAGACGCAGTAGAAAACGAAACATGTCGTCATCCCAGACGACAAAGTCCCGATACGGTTGAGCACGGCCGAGGATCTGATAAACATAGCGATGTTCTGGCTTTTGCATGTTCGCGAGCTCCAGGGGCAGATCGGGGCAGGCGCCCCTCAGTGAACTGGCACCTCGGCGTTCTTCGGGCCTTCCGCCGGGCGAGGCGCTCTCGACCGCACGCGGCAACAGGGGATCGAATGTGGTGCTGATAAAGAGCTGGAATCCTTCGACGGCGGCAAGCGCGTCGAGCGTAGTGCCGGGACGCAGATCCGGGTCTTCGACAATATTGTAAAGGCGCTTGTAAATGCGCTCGATGGGCTGGTCTTTCGCCCGCTGAGCATCAATGACTTTCTGGAGATCGCCGGGGGGGTTCTCGAACGTCAACGCGGGATAGAGCTCTGCGGGAATGCGTTGTGCAAGCCAGGGATAAAGAAGCTCGTCGCCGCGCCCAAAGGTAACCGCGCCCGGGCCAACGATGGGAATCACTTCACCTTCCTCTACTCGGTTGAGAAGCTCATCCCAGAAAGTCGTGTCAAGTTCACACAACATGCGCTGTGCAGAAGTCGATGGTTCTACATGGTGTAACTTCCGTTCACGCGCCCTTCGAGCCGATGGAGGCCTTTTCACTTCGGTAGTATCAGTTTTTTTGCGTGTCAGTCGTTTCTCCTTCTCGTTAGTTTAACCCTGGCGCGCTGCAAAGGCGCCGGCTTTTCCGGTCCGCCCCGAACCGGGTTCGGGGCGGAGCCCCAAGTTAATCGGCTTCTTAAGCCGCACTTCTAAAATTGCTCTTTCCAATTTCGACCGGTAGAGAATCGTTGGCCGAATTGGGTAGCCGTCGATTTCCAGGTTACTGGCGGATTCTTCCACTTTTTGGTGATGTCGCGCAACGCCAGAAAGATCAACTTTGGCTGGCTCATTTTTTGGGAAAATGACCGCGTCCCAGCCAATTTCAGACCCGTTCCCGCGCATTTTTTGGGAGAAGTACGCCAATTGATATTTAACCAACATCGATAACTCTCCACAACGCCAGAGCCTTGATAAGATTCGCCGAGAAATTCGGTGTGATGACCTGCAACATAGATCGTCGGCAACATCCGAAATGGGCTATCTTATTAATTCCAGGCGTTTATGGTCTCAGCAAGACCGCGGCTGCTTCACGCTGCGATGGCAGACGCAAAGATATTCGGTGCGGAGAATCGAGGTCAAGAAGTGTCCAAGCAAATCTATCAGATACGGCACTCTTTTGGGGCGGAGCCTCGCACCCGTGGTCGCAGATGGTCTGGAAACGCTTGATGAGATCGCCGAGCATATTTTCATTCGTGGTTTGGCCACGCGCTCGTGAGTTCCGAGGGCCTTGCGCCTCAAGTCCAGTCTTTCGCGGTTGGTGACCCGTTGTCCTGCACCGGGAGCATCGCTTTGACAGCGCCGCCGTTTGTTTCAATGGCGGATGGAAGACTGAGGATCAAACTGTTCGACGCAGATCTCTCAGCCAATCTCCGGAAAGAAATCAGTCAGCACCTCCAGTACCTCGAATCGGCCCCTTCGGAACCTAAAACGCTGGTTCGAATCGGGCTTATGAATTTAGGTGCAAACGCTAGTGGCTGCCGATAGAAAACGATGGACTTGTTATTAAAACTGTTATTACTTTCGTAGACGTGCTTAACTAAGTCCTTAATATACAGATATTTGGAGCCTAGGGGATTCGAACCCCTGACCTCCTCAATGCCATTGAGGCGCTCTACCAACTGAGCTAAGACCCCGCACTTGTTGGAAGGATTCGGAAAATAACGCGATTCGGTGCGAAGAAAAGGAAAATTTAGGTGTTCTGCTGCGATAAGATCTCGCTTTAGAGGCTTTGCTTGGATTCTAATGCACTTTTTAAGCGAACGAGCAACCTATGTTCGAGGTTCCAGATCCTTTCCATCCGGCGGTCGTGCATTTTCCGATCGTACTGATTTTCCTCGGAACCTTGATCTCGATTCTGACAATTTTTACCCGGCGCGGAGCTCTGCCGCAATTTACTGCGGTGATCTTAATTTTGGCGGCCGGCTCAGCGCAGTTCGCCGTGATCACCGGTGGCGATCAGGCAGATGAACTGATCCAGCGGATGCCGGATGCGAGACCCTTGATACGCGATCACGCGGAGTGGGGTGAGCGCATGCGAATGGCCGCCGTGATTGCTGCGATCGTCGCCTTGGTGGCTCTGGCGTTTTATCGGGTTCGCGGATTTCGACGAATTTTGGCCTTAATAACCGCGATCGCTGGGGTTGCCGCCTGTTTCTGTGCCGTCCAAGCTGCCCAACGTGGTGGGGCGATGGTGTACCATCACGGGGTGGGAGTCCAGATCACGCCCAGCGGGCCAAGTCCCAGTCCTGGTCCCGCCGAGGGGACGCCCGCATCTTCAGCAGAGGCAACTCCCGGAGGATAGGTTTGCGAGCAGGCTGTGCCGTCCATTTTTTCGGCCTGGATAGAGGCCGTCTCTCCCTTTTTGGCCGAATATGATAATTTTGTACTTATGAAATCCTCCAGAATCGGTTTTGTCGGCGTGGGTCGTATGGGCGCGAACATGGCTCGGCGTCTGAACGAACTCGGATATCGGATCGCAGCACTCTTCGACACCAACACAGAGAATGCAGCGAAGCTTGCCCAGGAATTGGGCAGCAAGGCGGTAGATAAAGTCTCGGATGTGAGTCGGCTTTCCGACGTCATTTTTACCGTCGTGACCGACGATGCCGCGATGAGGGAGATTTTTTTCGGGCCTGAGAATCTTTTCGCTGAAGGCGGCGGAAAGCTCTTTATCAATTGCGCAACCATCAGCCCGCAAGTTCACGTTGAGATCGAGAATCGCGGCAGCGAGTTGGGCGCGGAAGTTCTTGAAGCGCCGATGGCTTCCAGCATGACCCACGCACGCGAAGGAAAACTCTATATGATGCTCGGCGGAAAAAGGGAGAGTTTCCGCAGAGCTGAACCACTCCTCAAAGATTTAACGGTCTCGCTTCATTACATCGGCGGTCCGGGTAAAGCGGCCGAACTGAAAGCCCTGGTAAATATGGTAATGAATATTAACACTGCGGGACTGGCCGAAGGCCTCGGATTGGCTGAAGCGCTAGGCCTGGACCTGAAGATTGTGAAAGATGTTTTTTCGCAGACTGGAGCGAATTCACGAGTGCTCGAGACTGACGGTCCCGACATGCTTGACCGCGAGCATTCGACATTTTTCTCCGCTTCGCATGCAGCGAAGGATTCAGGCATTGCGCTTGAACTCGCGAAACAACAAGGTCTTTTTCTACCGTTACTCGAAGCGTCGAAGCGTCAGTACGACCAGATGGTAAAAGTGGGTTTAGGGGAAATTGATAAGTCGGGTATCTCGGAACTAACCTTCAAGTCACGGAAAGCCGACCTCGCGAGGCAATAGAGAAAAGAACAAAAGAGTTGTCGGCCCAAGTATTTTTTTGAGCCTTGAACCGCGATGATGGACTCCACGGCTGTTGCTGACTATTCGACCGGGACCATTACTACCGTTGACGGCCTGTCGCTTTTCTACCGTCGGTGGGATCCGAAAACCGGTGTGGCCGCGAACGTGTTGATTGTTCACGGTCTTGGCGAACACTCGGGACGCTATGTTCACGTCGGAAGGTCTTTCGCGGAAGCAGGTTTTCGCACGGTTGCATTTGATCTGAGAGGGCATGGTCGTAGTGACGGAAAGCCTGTTTTCATTAGTCGTTATGAGGAGCTGGCTTCTGACGTTGAGCGCGTTGTCAATCACCTCATCGGAAATCCTGCCTTCCTATTTGGCCACAGTTTTGGCGCACAATTAGTGCTCTGGACTGTTCAGCATCTCCAGCTCGAATTGAAAGGATTAATCTCGAGTTCTGCCTGGTTAACCCTCGCTCACGCTCCGCCCAGGTGGCAGGTGGTCGTTGCAAAAAAACTGAACCGAAGAATTCCCGACCTTCGATTTGCGACCGGCATCGGTGGCGAGAAACTGTCGCATGACCAGGCGCATCTCGATTCCCTGGAGGACCTCGATCTGCTTCACAGATTCGTTACGATTCGGATGTATCTGGAGGCGGTTAGGGCTGCGGCGGAAATTCTTAAAGCACAGGTTATCAAATTCCCGATTTTGATGACCCATGGGGGTGAAGATGAAGTCACCTCGCGCGAGGCTGCGGAGAATTTTTTCAACGGGCTGCAAGCGCCGTCGAAAACTTTCAAGGTCTATCCCGGGCTCCGACACGAGCTGCATAACGAAACAGACCGCACGAAGGTTTTGGCAGATTATGTGCAATGGATGAGATCCGTTATGCAAACCTAGTCGGTTGCGACCGTCATCTGCAGAAAACGCCCGATCGAGGACGACGACGAGCACGAGGACGAGGATCCAAACTTCGGAGTTTAAGTTGAAATGCGCGGGCCCACCGTTTCGGCCTCCCGATATACACGGCCGCCCCATTCCGTATCGAAAAATTGTTCGAGAGCGATCGATTCCTGCTTTACGAAACCAGCGGGCAAGTGCCCGCGAGCAAACAACTCGATTGCAGCGACCGCTCCGGCGGCCGTTGAAAGCTGAATCGCCGAAAGCGGGCGACCGCCCACTGTTCCGGCATAAATCTTCTTCACGAAACTTCTTTGGATGAGCCCTGCGTCGTCGTTCCCGACACTATTGACATAGACAATGACCACATCGCTAAAAGTCATCGGCACTTCTTGGTCGAAAATCTGCGTCAGTAAATCCTGTTTGTGACTCAGATTTAAATCGTTCAGCAGGAACTTCATCAAATCTCGGTGTCCCGGGTACCGCAATGTCTTGTAATTGAGTTCGCTTACCCGTCCTTCGAAAGTTTCGCACATGGTCGCTGCTCCGCCGGAAGTATTGAACGCCTCGTACTCGACACCATCGATCGTCAGGTGTTCCACCCCGTCCAATGGCAAAGTTGGGATGCGGCGACCTTGGTACAGCGCTTCGCCACATTGACAATATTCGTTGATAAGCCCTGCGGTGCTCCAACTCAGATAGTATTTCATCTGGTTGCCGGCCGAGAGTGGCAGGGCGCCGACGCGCATTTCGATTGAACGAACGACCTTAAAGGAATTAGCGAGACCGCTGGCGATGATATTGATTGCCCCCGGAGCGAGTCCGCATTGGGGCATGAAGGTTGAGCGACCGCCTTCCGCAAGGCCGCGAACGAATCCCGCCGTGTCGACATCCTCAGTCAGATCGAAGTAGGACCGTCCGAAACGAGCACACGCCCTCGCGATTGTTTTGTTGAGGTAGAACGGGGCAGCGCTCACGATAGCGTCACAGTCGCGGACGAAATCTTCCAATTCGGATGCCGCAAGTACGTCTAACTGACGAAAACGGACTTTTCGCAGTCCATCCAGATTGCTGACCATTTGCGCATCGCCGAGAATGACCGAGTCAACAAATCCGGCAACGTCCAGCAGAGCCGCGATCGAGCTACCGACCTTCCCTGCACCTAGAATACCGATATTCATCGCGATAGATGTGGATGCTCGATTGAGTCGATGTCGGAGTTGCCATTAATTCTTGGCCATTGCTCTGGGCGAACTGTAGGTCGAACAGCGGTTTACTTCATCCGAAAACTCCTGAGGGTTGGTTGGAGGCTTCGGGGGAGTGGCAAAGGCTGGAGCCTTCGCTTACGCGGGGAGGGGCAAAGGCTGGAGCCTTCGCTTACGACTGCAAGATAGATAAA
>Ga0210408_10002278_pt1 | contig 18909 bp, 21 predicted proteins | sample IncBWH4MmetaG_FD_155471 | JGI IMG/M metagenome (GOLD analysis project Ga0210408, IMG submission 155471) | Forest soil microbial communities from Barre Woods Harvard Forest LTER site, Petersham, Massachusetts, United States - Inc-BW-H-4-M | ecosystem: Environmental > Terrestrial > Soil >...
GGTGATCTCGGTGGCCGGCGTCACATCGCGCTTGAGAATGGTGATGCTGTCGTCCAACCTGACCGATTCGCCCGAGACCCGGCAGCGCGTCGCTGCTCAGGTGCTGCGCACGATTGTAGACGAGAAGCTGCAGATGCAGGAGGCCAAACGACAGAACGTCACGGCGACGGACGAGGAAATCAACAAGGCTGTCGCGCAGATTGCAAAGCAGAACAACATGGAGCCTGGGCAGCTCGACCAAGTCCTAAAATCGCGCGGCATCGAGCGCAGCGCCTTGGTTGACCAGCTGACCGCATCGATCGTGTGGTCGAAGCTGGTGCGCCGGCTGGTATCGCAAACCAATGTCGTGTCCGACGAAGAGATCGATTATGCGCTCAAACGTGCCAAAGAAACCGCTAACGAGCCGCAAAGCCGCGTCGCCGAGATCTTCCTCGCCGTTGATAATCCGCAGCAGGAGGACGACGTTCGCCGGCTCGCGGAGCGGCTGACCGAGCAGATGCGGCAGGGTGCTCGGTTTTCTGCGGTCGCCCAGCAATTCTCACAATCCGCGACGGCTGCCGTAGGCGGCGACATCGGCTGGGTTCGTGCCGAGCAGTTGAGCCCCGATCTCGGCAAAGCGGTCGCCCAGATGCGGCCGGGCGAATTGTCGCCGCCGATCCGCGCCGGGGCCGGCTACTATCTGCTGCTCGTCCTCGATCGCCGATCGGGCCGTTCCGCCGGCCCGGAGGACAACCTCGTGCACCTCGTCCAGATCGTCTTTCCGCTGCCGTCCCAAGCAACCGAACCGATGCGTCGCGCTGCGATTGCCGAAGCGCAGAACGCTAAGACTAGTGCGAAAAATTGCGAAGAACTGCTGAAGATCGGCAAGGAAAAAGGGTCGGCGCAGCTGTCCAGCGAGGGTCGGCTGCGCGTCGACCAGGTAGCCCCCGGCATGCGCAATATCGTGCTCGGGCTGGAGGTCGGGCAGACCTCACCGCCGATCGTGCAAAAAAACGGGGTCGGAGTAGTTATGATGTGCGAGAAGGCGGCGCCCAGCGCCCCGACCGTGCCATCCCGCGACGATGTCGCCGAAACCTTGATGCGCCAGCGTCTCGATACGCTGGCGCGGCGCTATATGCGCGATCTCCGGCGCACCGCTTTCGTCGATGTCAGGGTTTGAGCAAGATGACCCTCCCGCTCGCCGTGACGATGGGCGAGCCGGCCGGCATCGGCGGTGAGATCGCCCTCAAGGCCTGGCTCCAAGGTCGCGCCGACCTGCCTCCGTTTTATTTGATCGACGATCCCGACCGCCTCGCTTCACTTGCTCGGCGGCTCGGCTGGCCGGTGCCGATTCGGCCTATCGACGCGCCGGCCCGAGCATCGGCCATTTTTGTGGAGGCGCTCCCGGTCGTACCGATCGGCATGGCCGTGCGCGCCCAACCGGGCCGTCCGGACCCCGGCGACGCTCAGGCGATCCTCGGCGCGATCCAAACTGCCGTGGGTGACGTTGTCACCGGGCGCGCCGCCGCACTCGTTACCAATCCGATCCACAAGGACAGCCTGTATCGCGCCGGATTTCACCATCCGGGGCACACCGAATACCTCGCAGAGCTGGCGGGGGTCGACAGGCCTCCGATCATGATGCTGGTGTCCCCGGGGCTGCGGGTCGTCCCCGTTACGATCCATCTCGCCCTGCGCCGGGCGATCGAAACCCTGTCCTCGGTGGCCATCGTCGACGCAGGACGCATCACGGAAGCGGCGCTTCGCCGGGATTTCGGTGTCGCCGATCCCGTCCTCGCGGTCGCCGGGCTCAATCCGCACGCCGGAGAAGCCGGCAGCCTTGGCCGCGAGGAGATCGACATAATCGAGCCGGCTCTCGCAGAATTGCGTGCCTGCGGGATGAATGTGCGCGGCCCATTGCCACCCGACACGATGTTTCACGCCGAAGCGCGCAACGCCTATGACGCGGCGCTGTGCATGTATCACGACCAGGCGCTTATCCCGATCAAGACGATCGATTTCTATGGCGGGGTCAACGCGACCTTGGGATTGCCCTTCGTGCGGACCTCGCCGGATCACGGGACGGCGTTCGCGATCGCCGGAAGCGGCACGGCGCGTCCGGACAGCCTGATCGCGGCATTGCGGCTGGCCGCCGCAATGGGTGCCCGGCGCTCGGGCGGCAGCTGAAAGGCGATCCGCCTCCACGCTCGCTGCCGCCGTTGCGCGAGGTCATCGCCCGCCACGGCATTACCGCACGCAAGAGCCTTGGGCAGAATTTTCTGCTCGATCTCAATCTGACGGGCCGGATCGCCCGCGCCGCGGGGCCGCTCGAGCGCGTGACAGTCGTCGAGATCGGCCCCGGTCCGGGCGCCTTGACCAGGGCTTTGCTCGCCGCTGGGGCCGGTCGAGTCGTCGCGATCGAACGCGACGAGCGCTGTGTCGGCGCCCTCGGCGAGCTTGCCGAATTCTATCCGGGCCGGCTCGAAGTGGTGGCCGGCGATGCACTCGCGCTCGACCCGGCCGAACTGTCGGATACACCTCGCAAAATCGTCGCCAACCTGCCGTACAATATCGCCACCCCGCTGCTGCTCGGCTGGCTCGATCGGATCGGTGAATACGAGAGCCTGACGTTGATGTTTCAGCGCGAGGTTGCCGAGCGCCTGGCCGGCGCGCCCCGGAGCAAGTCCTACGGACGGCTCTCGGTACTGGTCCAGTGGCTCTCAGAGCCGCAGCTCCTTTTCGACATACCGGCTCGCGCTTTTGTCCCGGCCCCTAAAGTGACGTCGAGCGTCGTTCGCATCGTTCCGCGAGCCAAGCCGCTCGCTCCGGCCGAAAAAAGCGCCCTCGAATGCATCACCGCCGCTGCATTCGGCCAGCGCCGCAAAATGTTGCGGACGAGTCTCAAGACGCTCGGCATCCCGGTCGAGCCGCTCCTCGAACGCGCCAGGGTCACGCCGACCGCCCGCGCCGAGGAGCTCACGGTCGCCGAGTTCTGCGCGATTGCGCGCGCCGCCAGGGATGGATAGCCGGGCTCGACCGATTGTCATTGAACTGAAATGAATCTGTCTCTCCAGTATCACGAGCCCCGCATAGCGTCCCCCCGCCTACCTAAAATGAGGGACAAACTATGCGGAAATTCCTGGAGGGCGCCGCTATCGGCGCCGGACTTCTGGCGGCTTCGGCGGGACTGACGGCACACGCCGACGGCAATGGCGATTGGGGCTCTGGCGGCCGCGGCATCAAGCGGGTGCTGCTGATCAGCATCGACGGCATGCACGCCGTCGATTTTTTGAATTGCGCCAACGGCTTGGCCGGGGTCAATGGCGGCAGCCCCTATTGTCCCAACCTGGCGGCGCTCGGCGAGACCGGTACGAACTACACCGAGACTTCGACCTCCAAGCCGTCCGATTCGTTCCCCGGACTGATGGCGCTGGTGAGCGGCGGCTCGCCGCGTACCGTCGGCGCATTCTATGATTCGGCTACGACCGCTCGCTCGATCCGCCCGCGACGACGACAGGGAACGGCGTTGCAGGAGCGCCGGGCCTTTGCACGTCCGGCGCACCGCCGACAGGTACGACCACGGAATTCGATGAGGGAATCGATATCAACAAGCTCGCCCTGAATGGGGGAGCACCCGCCGGCGTGGACGGCGGAATCGCGTCGATCGATCCGAACAAGCTCGAGCGCGACCCGGCTCACGGCTGCACTCCCGTTTATCCTTGGAACTTTGTTCGGACGAACACGATTTTTGGCGTAGTCCAGGCAGCCGGCGGCTACACTGCCTGGTCGGACAAGCATCCTTCCTACTCGTCGGTCTCGGGCCCCGGCAACGGGACGAACGTGGACGACTACTACTCGCCGGAAATCAACTCCGTTCCGGTACCACTGCCCACCGTGCCCGGCTGCAACCCGCTGCCTGATCAAACGGCAGTGTCAAGCAGCAATGCGTGGACCGACAGCTTTGCCAACATCCAATGTTACGACAGCTTGAAGGTGCAGGCGATCCTCAACGAGATCGACGGCAAGGACCACAGCGGCGCGGTGCCGCGGCGAGTCCCGAACCTCTTCGGGATGAATTTTCAAGTGGTCAGCGTGGGCCAGAAGCTGATTGAAAAGTCCGTGGGGATGACGGGCGGCTATTTGGACAATATCGGCACGCCGAGCCAGGCGCTGCTCGGCGAGATCAAGTTTGCCGATGATTCGATCGGGAGAATGATCTCCGAACTCAAAAAGCGCGGGCTCTATCAATCGACCTTGATCATTATTTCGGCCAAGCATGGCCAGAGCCCGATCGACTCCGCTCGGTACTTGGGCATATCCACCACGCCTGGTGACCCGATAACAACGTCGCCGGCGGACATCCTGCAAACCTCCTTGCATTCTCCGAATCCCCGGCAAATCCCGACGGGATCGGGCCGACCCAAGACGACATCTCGCTCCTGTGGCTGTCGGATTCGACACAAACCACGAATGCCGTAGGAATGTTGGAAAGCCAGTCGCCGGCGACGAACAACATTGCCGGCATCGGCGAGATTTTCTCTGGACCGGCGATCGCCCAGATGTTCAACCCGCCGGGCCTGCCGCCGAACGGCGACCCGCGGACGCCGGATATCATCGTCACGCCGAATATCGGCGTTACCTACTCCGGAAGCGGCAAGAAACTCGCCGAACACGGCGGCTTCGCGCACGATGACACGAATGTGATGATGCTGGTCTCCAATCCGTCGATGTCGCCCGGGACGGTGACCAGCCCGGTGGAAACCGCGCAAATCGCACCGACGATCCTGGCGGCACTCGGCCTCGACCCGGACAAGCTGATCGCGGTTCAGCAGGAAGGCACCCAGGTGCTGCCCGGACTCGGGCTCGACAACGGAACATCACAGCATTAACAGGACCTGACGCTAAAGGCGCCCTCCGGCGGGGGCGCCTCTCAGCCCGCGCGCAAGCCGTTTACGAATTCGGCGAGGCCGGTCTGACGGCCCCGGCGCAGCCGTTCGGCGGTCACGATGGCACGCACCTGCGCGACGCTCTCCTCGACCTCGCGGTTGACGATCACGTAATCGTATTCCGGCCAATGGCTCATCTCCTCCGCCGATTTAGCCATCCGGGAAGTGACCACGGGCGCGCTGTCTTGGGCGCGGGTACGCAGTCGCGCCTCGAGCGCAGTGAGGCTCGGCGGCAGCACGAAGACCGACACGAGATCCTGACGAACGCTCTTCGCGAGCTGCTGGGTGCCTTGCCAGTCGACATCTCCGACAATGTCGCGTCCCGCGGAGAGTGCCGCCTCGATAGGCCCACGCGGCGTGCCGTAGCAGCGGCCGAACACCATCGCGTGCTCGAGGAGTTCGCCTTGCGCCAGCATCTCGTCGAAGCGCTGCCGGTCGATGAAATAATAGTCGCGCCCTTCCATTTCTCCGTCGCGCGGCGGACGAGTCGTCACCGAGACCGACAGGGCGAGGGCAGCATCGGCGGCAACGAGCCGCCGAGTGATCGTTGTCTTCCCAGCTCCCGACGGCGAAGACAGGACCAGCAAAAACCCACGCCGGCGGATAGGAGAGTTCATTCGATGTTTTGCACCTGCTCGCGGAATTGCTCTACTGCCGCTTTCAGCGAAAGCCCCACTCGCGTCAGCTCGATGTCGGCCGATTTCGAGCACAAGGTATTGGCTTCCCGATTCAACTCCTGACAGAGAAAATCCAGACGGCGTCCGACCCCCTCGCCTTGCCGCAGCAGATCGGCAACCTGCTCGAGGTGCGCCCGCAGCCGCTCCAGCTCTTCGCGGATATCGGAGCGAGTGATGAGCAGTGCCATTTCCTGTGCGACGCGCTCCTCCGGCATTCCCGGGACGAGATCGGCGATGTTCGCCAGCATCGCCTGCAGCCTGTCGCGAATCGCCGCCGGCTGGGCCGCAGCGCATGCTGCCGCTGCCTTTACCAAAGCAGTCATTTCTGCAAGCTGGCCGGCCAGCACGGTGGCGAGACGAGCGCCCTCCTGCGCCCTTGCGCTCGCCAGCTCGTCGAGCGCTCTCGCCCAGCTTTCGAGAACGACATTGCGGCGCTCCTGGAGCACGGCATCCGGCTCGTCTTCGACCGTCTCGACCACTCCACGCAGGGCTAAAAGTCCATCGATACGTGGCGGTGCCGCCTCGATCTCGCCTGCCAGCTCGTTCATCAGGGCGACAAGCTGGGCCAATGTAGCGCGATTGACGCGCACCACCGCCGGCTCGGTGCGGGTCACCGTGAGAGCGGCAGAAAAGTTGCCTCGGCGGAAACGCTGTGTCAGCAACGCTCGGAGTTGAGGCTCCAGCAAGTCGAAACCCGACGTCAGGCGAAGCCGCAGGTCGAGCGATTTGCCGTTTACACTCTTGATCTCCCAAACCCAGCTGATGCCGAATTCGTCGCCCTCCACCCGCGCAAAGCCGGTCATGCTGGCAATACCCACGGCCACCGCTCTCAAGCTGATCAGGGTTCGGTTATACGACGTTAGCGGAGCGGATGACCCGGTTTTTCGTCGGGGATTGCGGGAACCGGCGCTCCACGCTCGGGCTCTGCGGCAGCGCTGTTGTGGTATTGCAAGACGTTTCGGTTGTGCTCGGCGAGCGTCGTGGCAAAGACATGGCCGCCGGTTCCGTCTGCCACGAAATAGAGTTCATCGGTGAACGCCGGGCGTGCGGCGGCTCGCAACGCGGCGATGCCGGGATTATCGATCGGTCCCGGCGGAAGCCCTCGGGTAACGTAAGTGTTGTAGGGCGAGAGTGTTGACAAGTCGGTATGGGTCAGCCGGCGATCGAGCCTCTTCGAGCCGCGATCACTCAAGGCATAGATCACCGTCGGATCCGATTGCAGGCGCATGCCTAAGCGCAGCCGGTTGACGAACACGGCCGCGATGCGGGCCCGTTCATCCTCACGCGAGGCTTCTTTTTCGACAAGCGAGGCGAGAATCAACACCTCCCGCGGTGTCGTGAACGGCAAGTCGGGACGGCGCTCCGCCCAAACCTCGGCCAGCGCGCGCGCCATCGCCTGCTGCATCCGGTCGACCATTTCCTTTCGGCGGTCGCCGTGCTCGTAAAGATAGGTCTCCGGCATCAACTCGCCTTCGGCGGGCGGCGGGCCAGGATCCCCGTCGAGCGCCGGCGCGCCTCGCACCAGCGCGAGGATTTCCGCGCTGGTCAGTCCTTCAGGGATCGTCAGCCGGTGCTTGACCGTCTTGCCGCTCGCGATGATTTCCATCGCCTGAAGCGGGCTCGTTCCGGCCGGAAACTCGTATTCGCCGGCCATCAGAGCGGGGCTGCGCCCCGATAGGGTCGCGCCTAGCTCAAAGGAGCGCGGGTGCCGAATGATGCCCTGCTCCGTCAGCAAAGAAGCGATCTCGGCAAGGCCGGTGCGAGGCGGGATCACGACCGTGGCTGGTTCCGTCAATGGGCCGGGCGCGGTGATGTCGCGGTAGAGCCAATAGCCGGCTCCCCCCAGGACCAGGAGCACGAGCGACACGGTGACCGCCGCGTATGCCAGAAGCCGCAATAACCCGCGCATCAATCGCGCCCGTTTACCGCGACCGCGCGCCCGACCTCAGGGCGGCCCGGCAAAGATCAGCGACGCGTTGGTGCCGCCAAAGCCGAAGGAGTTGGAGAGAGCGTAGTTGACCTTGCGCTCTTTGGCTCGTTTCGGCACCAGGTCGATGTCGCAGGAAGGTGACGGATTGTCGAGGTTAAGTGTTGGGGGCACGACTCTGTCGCGGATGGCAAGGATTGCGAAGATCGCCTCGACGCTGCCGGCTGCGCCCAGCAGGTGTCCGATCGCGGATTTGGTCGATGACATCGACAGCTCGTAAGCATGGCCGCCGAAAAGCCGCTTCACGGCGCCCAGTTCGATCTCATCGCCCAGTGGGGTCGACGTGCCATGGGCATTTATGTAGTCGATCTTGTCCGTCGCAATGCCGGCACGCCTCAAGGCGTTACGCATCGATCGGAAGGCGCCGTTGCCATCCTCCGCGGGCGCTGTCAGGTGAAACGCGTCCCCAGACATGCCGTAGCCGATCACCTCGGCGTAGATCTTCGCCCCCCGTCGCCTGGCGTGCTCGTATTCTTCCAGCACGAGGATGCCGGCACCCTCGCCCATGACGAAACCGTCCCGTAGCTGGTCCCAAGGACGCGACGCGCGCGGCGGATCGTCGTTGAACCCGGTTGACAGCGCGCGCGCCGACGCGAAACCGGCGAGACCCAGGCGGCAGATCGCCGCCTCCGTCCCGCCGCACACCATCACGTCGGCATCGTCGAGCATGATCAGACGCGCCGCGTCGCCGATCGCATGTGCCCCGGTCGAGCAAGCCGTCACGACGGCGTGGTTGGGTCCGGTGAACCCGTAACGGATCGAGACGTGGCCAGACGCTAGATTGATCAGGTTGGCTGGAATAAAGAACGGTGAAAGGCGGCGCGGGCCGCGCTCGTGCAACGTCAGCGCGCCATCGGTTATCCCCGGCAGCCCGCCGATGCCGGAGCCGATCATCACGCCGGTGCGCTCGCGCGCCTCCTCCTCTTGCGGAGTCCAGCCGGCATCTTCTACCGCCTGCGCCGCTGCGGCGAGCGCGTAGACGATGAACCCGTCCATTTTGCGCTGGTCTTTGGGCGGCACCCAATCGTCGGCGTTGAAGAGGCCTGAGGCGGTTTCGCCCCGCGGCACCTGTGCGGCGATCTTGACCGGCAGGTCGGAAACATCGAACGACTGGATCGCACGGATGCCCGACATCCCCTCGACCAGACTGCTCCAGTTCCGTTCGAGACCGATCCCGAGGGGCGTCACCATCCCCATCCCGGTCACTACGACCCGTCGCATATTCTTTCTGTCACCCGCGGAAGGCAGGGCCGTCGGGGGAACGCGAGCTGGAATCGGGAAGTTCGGCGGAGGGAAACTCAGCTGTGCGTTTCGATGAAGCTGACCGCATCCTTCACCGTCACGATCTTCTCGGCCGCGTCATCCGGGATTTCGCACCCGAACTCCTCCTCGAAGGCCATCACGAGCTCGACGGTGTCAAGGCTGTCGGCGCCGAGATCGTCGATGAAGCTGGCGTTTTCGGTCACCTTCGATTCGTCGACGCCCAGATGCTCGACGACGATCTTCTTGACCCGATCGGCGACGTCACTCATCCGTTCTTATCCTCAGTGGCTTGCTGGAAAATCTCTTACGCACCCAAACGCCCAGGCCCTGTCGGCCAACATGGGCGCCGCCCTCCGGGACCGCGTCGAAGTCAGAGTCACGATGCGGTCACATACCATGTTTCCCCGGCACTGCAAATCGGCTGCTCCGGGGAGCGGTTCGATGGTGTCATACCATGACCATGCCGCCATTGATGTGCAAGGTCTGGCCGGTAACATAAGCCGCTTCGGCACTCGCCAAATAGACAACGGCCGCTGCGATCTCCTCCGGCGCGCCGAATCGGCCGGCGGGAATCGCTTCGGCGAGCCGCGTGCGTTGCGGCGCCGTCAACTTGTCGGTCATCGCAGTCACGACCAGGCCCGGCGCAATGCAGTTCAGCGTGATGCTGCGTCCTGCGACCTCGGCGGCGATCGATTTCGACATTCCGATCATCGCGGCCTTCGCTGCCGCGTAGTTTGCCTGTCCGGCATTGCCGCTGACCCCGACAACCGAGCTGATCCCGATGATGCGACCGTGGCGCCGCCGCACCATGCCACGCAATACTGCGCGCGTGAGCCGGAACTGGGCCGTCAGATCGACCTCCAAAACCGACTGCCAGTCCTCGTCGCTCATCCGCAAGGCCAGCGCGTCACGAGTGATCCCTGCGTTGTTGACGAGAATGTCCACCCGGCCCATCGCCGCCTCCGCCTCCTTGGCCAACCGCTCGGGCGCTGCCGGCTCGGCGAGGTCGGCCAATCCGACGTGAGCTCGCGCGCCGAGCGCGGCCGCCAACGCCTCGAGCGCAGCGGCACGCGTTCCCGCCAGCATAACTTCCGCACCTTGGCGATGCAGGGCCTTGGCGATGGCCCCGCCGATCCCTCCCGCGGCTCCGGTCACCAACGCGGCTTGGCCAGACAGATCGAACAATAGCGAAACCTCTGCCGAATGGTCCCGGTAGTGATTTCCCGGGGAGCGGTTTTCCGCGGCCTCATAGCTCCTTGATCAAGCTTTCGACTTCTGCCGGCGTCCCGATCGAGCGTGCCACGAGGTCCGGGTCGATCCGCTTGACTAGCCCCGAGAGCACGCGTCCGGCTCCGGCCTCGATGACCTCGTCAACCCCATCCTGCTTGAGGACGAGCATGCTTTCCCGCCACCGCACCATCGCTGTCACCTGTTCGACGAGGCCACGCTTGATCCTGGCCGGATCGCGCGTCGCGGTGGCCGATACGTTGGCGACGAGCGGCACCGCAGGCGGCCGCAGCGCTACCCGCCTGAGGGCCTCCGCCATGACTTCGGCGGCCGGGGCCATCAGCGGCGAATGGAACGGCGCGCTGACCGGAAGCGCGATAGACCGCCGAGCGCCATGGCCTCGAGCGATCGCCATCGCCCGTTCGACGGCCCGGCGGTGCCCACTGACCACGACCTGGCCCGGAGCATTGTCGTTTGCCACCGCGCATACCTCATCACGGCCGGCGGCCTCGGCAGCGACGGCCTGACCCTGCTCGACATCCAGGCCGAGCAGCGCGGCCATCGCTCCCTCCCCGACCGGCACCGCCTGCTGCATCGCCTGGCCGCGCAGCCTGAGGAGATGCGCCCCATCCCCGATGGTGAGCGCTCCCGCTGCTGCCAGTGCCGAGTATTCACCGAGCGAATGCCCCGCCACGAACGCGACGTTCCGGGTGAACGAGAAGCCGCCCTCCCCTTCCAGGACGCGGATGACGGCAAGACTCGCTGCCATCAACGCCGGTTGAGCGTTCTCGGTTAGGGTAAGCTCGCTTTCCGGCCCTTCGAACATGAGTTGCGACAGGTTCTGAGACAGGGCGTCGTCAACTTCCTCGAAGACCTGGCGCGCCGCCGTAAACGCCGCGGCCAGGGCGCTCCCCATGCCAACCGCCTGTGAACCCTGACCCGGAAATACGAATGCCCGCTTCATGCGGAACCAAATCCCCCTTTGCCGGCCTCCCGCATTGATCGAGGCGGGCCCCGTGGTCATAGCGGCGCCACCGTCCCTGTCAAGAAGGCGTTGCGACCCTTGTCTTGTACGGGAGCCGGCTTCCCCTATACTATGAACTTCAACCCTTGCCGGCTCAGCCGGCTCGATTCGATCGGCGCCGCGCGCCCCGAATCACCACCAGCCATAAGGGGCGTGTGTCAGGATGCCACTTTACGAGAACGTGTTCATCGCGCGCCAGGACATTTCCGGCGCCCAGGTCGATGGTCTCGCCGATACCTTTACCCAGCTCGTCGTCGACAATGGCGGTGAGGTCAAAAAGCGCGAGTATTGGGGACTGCGCAACTTGACTTATCGGATGCGGAAAAATCGCAAAGGTCATTACGTGTTGCTGAACCTTTCGGCTCCCCCCGCTGCCGTGGCCGAGCTCGAACGGACCATGCGGATCAATGAGGATGTGATCCGCTATTTGACGATCCGGGTCGACGAGTTGGAGGAGGGGCCGTCAGTTGTGATGCAGAGCCGCGGCAGTCGCGATGATCGTCAGCGGCGCGGCGATCGGGATCGATCGGGTGAGGGGAGGGAGGCAGAGCGGCCTGCCGTCGAGCGCCCAGTCCCCGAAACGGAAACGGTGGAGGCGTAAATGGAGAGCCAATCGCCCGGCGGGTCGGGACGCGGCGCGGCAGCGCGGCGGCCGTTTTTTCGCCGGCGGAAATCCTGCCCGTTTTCCGGCCCCAACGCGCCCAAGATCGACTACAAGGACGTCAAGCTGCTGCAGCGCTTCATCTCGGAGCGCGGCAAAATCGTGCCGAGCCGCATTACCGCAGTCTCGACCAAGCGGCAGCGCGAACTTGCTCAGGCGATCAAGCGAGCCCGCTTCCTGGGTCTGCTCCCGTACATGGTGAAATAGACCGTCCCGAATCGCCGATTAGCCGGGCGAGTCCAGGCGTGAACCGGTCAGGATTCGTTGGGGCGGCAGTGGTTTGCGGGATGCTCGCAGCTGGCCCGTACGTGCTGGCGCTCACCGGTTCGACCGGTTCCTTGATCCTCGTCTATCTCGCTCAGCTGCCGCTATTCGTCGTCGGGCTGTGGCTCGGGACCGGTGCTTCCGGACTGGCCGGGCTCGTTACGGCGCTGATCTTGGCAGGCGCCGGTAACCTGCTGTCAGCGAGCGTCTTTGCTGCGCTGAACGTCATCCCGGTTGTTCTGCTGGTGCGCCAGTCCCTGCTGGCCCGCACCGGCTCCGGGAACGCGCTCGAATGGTATCCGCCGGGCCTGCTGACGGCTTGGCTGACCGGCCTTGGTCTGGCGGCGGCCGCTGCTACGCTCGCTTTCTTCGGCGGACCGCACGGCATGCAGGCCGCGCTGCGCGAGGTGCTGGCGTCTGCTCTCGACCGCCGTTTCGACGAGATCACCCCCGAGCATGATGAATTGCTTGCCTTAGTCGCCTTCATTCTTCCCGCTATCGTCGCCACCTCGTGGATGGTGATGACGGCGACCAATGGATGCTTAGCCCAAGGCTTGCTCGCCCGCTTCGGAGCGAGCTGGCGGCCGTCTCCCGATCTCGCGGCCCTCGGCCTCCCGGTGTGGATCCCGGTGCTGCTCGCATTGGCCGCCGGGGCGATGTTCATCGGCGGCACCGCGCGCTTTCTCGGCGTCAACGTGATGATCGTGCTGGCTGTCCCGTTCTGCCTCGCAGGGCTCGCCGTGCTCCATACCGTGGCGCGGCGGTTCCGGCGCCCGGCGATCACGCTCGTAACGTTCTACGTGCTGGCTGCGGTATTCGGCTGGCCGCTGCTGCTCGTCGCCGTTTTGGGATTGCTCGACGCGCCGCTCGGGCTGCGCCGTCGTTTCGCGCAACCATAGAGTTGGAGGAATTTGATGATCGAACTGATTCTGCTCGAGAGGGTCGAGAAACTCGGCCAGATGGGCCAGCTCGTCAAGGTGAAGCCCGGTTTCGCGCGGAACTACCTGTTGCCGCAGAAAAAAGCTATGCGCGCCACAAAAGAGAATTTGGCGTATTTCGAGACGCAGCGCGCCCAGCTCGAAGCGAACAACCTGCAGCGCAGGACCGAAGCGACGGAAATCGGCGGCAAGCTCGAAGGTCTGACAGTCGTGATCATCCGAACGGCTGGCGAAAGCGGGCAGCTCTACGGCTCGGTTTCGGCACGCGACATCGCCGAGGCAGTCACCGAGGCGGGTTTTACGATCGAAAGGCGCCAAGTCGTCCTCGAGAGGCCGATCAAGAATTTGGGCCTGCATCCGATAAGGGTTGTGCTGCATCCGGAAGTATCCGTGACGGTGACCGCCAATGTCGCCCAGTCGGCGGAAGAGGCCGAAATGCAGGCCAAGGGGATCGACCCGCTGCGCCAGCGTGAGGAGGAGGAAGAGGAGGCCCGCGCCGAAGCGGCGCAGACCGGTCCCGCTGCCGCCTAGCGGATCGAAGCGCTTGTATTTGATCGGGAATTTGCCGGATATTGGCGGATCCGTGCTCTATTCGATCGCGTACCGATGCTGCTGTCGCGTCTGTTCGAGCGAATCATCACAACCGGCCGCCTGCGGGTCATAGACGCCGGGGGGTTACTCCACACATTCGGATCTGGCGGAACAACCGTAACCATCCGGCTTCACGATCCGGCCCTACATTGGAAACTCGCCGCGCGGCCTCGCCTCTATTTCGGCGAAGCATTCATGGACGGGAAGCTGACGATCGAGGAGGGCGGTCTCTACGATCTCATCGATCTGTTTGCGGTCAATCTCGAGGCCCTGCCGGCGGGGTTGACCTCACAACTGCTGAACGGCTACCTCACGCTGTTCCGCCGCCTTCATCAATACAATCCTCTGCCGCGCGCCCGGCAGAACGTAGCCCATCACTACGACTTGTCGGACCAGCTCTACGAGCTGTTTCTCGACCGGGACTGGCAGTATTCGTGCGGCTATTTCCGCGACGGCTCCGAGGACCTCGACACTGCGCAGCTCGACAAGAAACAGCACATCGCGGCAAAGCTGCTGATCCGACCCGGGCAAAGGGTGCTCGATATCGGTTCGGGCTGGGGCGGTCTCGCGCTCTATCTCGCCGGCGAATGCGGCGCCCATGTGACTGGTCTGACCCTCTCGGTCGAGCAGCACAAAGTTGCGACGCGGCGGGCCGCGGCGGCCGGCCTTGCCGATCGGCTCAGCTTTCACCTGCGCGACTACCGCGAAGAGGTCGGCCATTACGACCGCATCGTCTCGGTCGGCATGTTCGAGCATGTCGGGGTTAATCATTACCGCGCCTTCTTCACCAAGCTCAAATCGCTGCTGGCGCCGGATGGCGTAGCACTGCTGCACTCGATCGGCCGCAAGGACGGACCGGGCGCGACCAATCCCTGGATACGCAAATACATCTTCCCCGGCGGGTATGTGCCGGCCCTTTCCGAAGTCCTTCCGACCATCGAGCAGTTGCGGCTCTGGGTCACCGATATCGAAATTCTTCGCCTGCATTACGCCGAGACGCTCAGAGCGTGGCGGCTGCGGTTCGAGCGAAACCGCAACCGCGCGCGGGCCATCTATGACGAGCGCTTCTGCCGGATGTGGGAGATGTACCTCGTCGCCTCGGAAATCGCGTTCCGGCGTCAGGATCACATGGTTTTCCAGATGCAGCTTGCGAAAGCCGTCGACGCGGTGCCGCTGACGCGCGACTACATGCTCGACTGGGAGCGCGAGCACAGCGGCGCCGCTGAACGGGCGGCCTGACCGGGCCCGCTGCCCCGCGCGCTTAGCTACAGATTCGCGGCCGTTCGAGTTCCCGAGTGTAAGGGGCAAACCCATCCCCGCCTTACACAGGCTGGGGATCGAATTCCGCGCAGGATCGCCTTCCGGCCGGTGGTATATGGCGACGCATGGAAACAAGCGCGACGTCCCGGGTGGCACTACAGCGTGAGCCCAACCCCGAGCTGCTCCGAATCCCACCCTACAACACAGAAGCCGAACAAGCCTTGCTCGGCGCCATACTGATCAACAATACGGCCTATTACCGGGTCTCGGAATTCCTCCAGCCCGAGCACTTCGGCAATGCCGTGCACGGCCGCATCTTCGCCGCTATCGGCAAGCTCTTGGGGCGTGGCCAGATCGCCAATCCGGTCACACTGAAAAATCTGTTCGATCAGGACGGTGCGCTGACCGAGATCGGCGGGGCACAATATCTGGCGCGGCTGGCTGGCGCCGCGGCAGCAATCATCAATGCCGAGGATTACGGCCGCGCCGTGCACGACCTCTACCTACGCCGCGAGCTGATCGCGCTCGGCGAGGACGTCGTTAACGACGCGTTTCGCCAGGATCTCGACGATCCGGCGCGCGAGCAGATCGAACGGGTGGAGAAAAAACTGTTCGATCTCGCTACGACCGGGGAGACCGAGGGCGGGTTTCGTGCGTTCGGCACCGCCCTGACGAGCGCGATACTCAACGCCGAGGCGGCGTTCAAGCGCAGCGGCAAGACCGTCGGGGTCGCGACCGGGTTCGTCGATCTCGACCGCAAGCTCGGCGGGCTGCATCCGTCCGATCTGGTTGTCCTCGCTGGCAGGCCGTCGATGGGCAAGACGGCGCTGGCCACCAACATCGCGTTTTATGCGGCGCGAAATTATCGCCCCGCGGTCGAGCGCGAGGGCAAGACCGCCGAGGATGGAGCCGTCGTCGGTTTTTTTTCGCTCGAAATGTCGGCAGAGCAGCTCGCCACCCGTATTCTGGCCGAGGAGTCGGGCGTCTCCTCCGACCGCATCCGGCGGGGCGATGTCAGCCATGAGGATTTTGACAAGTTCGTCCAGGCGAGCCAGCAATTGGCGGCGCTGAAATTGTTCATAGACGATACGCCGGCCTTGTCGGTGGCAGCGCTGCGAACTCGCGCCCGCCGCCTGAAGCGTCAGCAGGGCCTGGGGTTGATCGTCATCGACTATCTGCAGCTGCTGCGCCCCTCGTCCCAGACCCGTGCGCAGGAAAACCGCGTTCAGGAAATCTCCGAGATCACCCGCGGACTGAAGGCCTTGGCCAAAGAGCTCGATGTTCCAGTGCTGGCATTGTCGCAACTCTCCCGCGCCGTCGAGCAGCGCGAGGACAAGCGGCCGATGCTCGCCGATCTGCGCGAGTCTGGTTCGATCGAACAGGATGCCGATGTCGTGATGTTCATCTTTCGGGAGGAATACTACCTGTCACGCGAGCCGACCCGCCGGCCCGACGAAGCGGAAAGCAAGTTCAGCGACCGCTACCAGGAATGGAGAGAGCGGCTGGAAATAGTGCATGGGTTGGGCGAAATCATCATTGCTAAACAGCGCCACGGGCCGATCGGCACGGTCAAGCTCCGTTTCGATGCCGAAACCACCAAGTTCGATAACTACATGGCGCCCGATCACCTGCCGACCGCCGATTTCTAGCGGCTACGAAACGGGCCGCCTGCTATCGCCGGTCACCGTTGCCGTCGGGCAGCTCGACCAGGCTGATCCGGTTGCGCCGGACAGTCACGGCGAGCTTGCCGTGCTTCAGGGCCAGCGCGTCTTTGCCGAAGATTTCGCGGCGCCAGCCGGAAAGCGCCTTCACCGGCGCCTCGTCGTCGGCGGCGATCGCTTCCAGATCATCGGCCGAGGCCAGCAGTTTTTGCGCGACCTGATGATCGTCGCACCGCTGCTTCAACAGCACACGCAACAACTCGATCAGCGGACCCAGACCGGGCGGCGAATCCGCCCTCGCGACAGAAGGCGGCGTTGGCCCAGCGGTATCGGCCAGCCCGCGTTGCACCGCTTCCAGGATCTCGCTGCCGAGCTTGCCCTCGGCAATGCCCCTGCCGAGGCTGCGGGTCCGCGCCAGCGCCTCGATGGAGCGCGGAGCATGGGCGGCAATCTCGAGCACCGCTTCGTCCCGCATGATGCGTCCGCGCGGCAGGTTGCGCTGGCGGGCCGCCATCTCGCGCCACGCCGCCACCTCGCGCAGCACCCCGAAGAACCGCTGATCCACCCGGCCGCGCAGCCGAAACCGGCGCCAAGCTTCACCGGGATCGCTGCGGTAGGTCTCCGGGCTCGACAGCTCCGCCATTTCCTCGGCAAACCAGTTCGCTCGGCCGTTTGAAGCCAGCTGTTGCTGCAGCTTCTCGTAGACGGTGCGGAGGTGGACGACGTCGGCGAGGGCATACCGTATTTGCCTCTCCGTCAGCGGGCGATGCGCCCAGTCGGTAAACCGCGAGGATTTGTCGAGCGAGGCACGAGCGAGCTTGGCGACCAAGGTCTCATAGCTCGCCGCATCGCCGAAGCCGCAAACCATGCCGGCGATCTGTGTATCGAAGAGCGGCGCCGGCACTGCACCGGATAGGTTGAAGAATATTTCGATATCCTGGCGGGCCGCGTGGAACACCTTGAGGGTGCCCGGGTCTGCCATCAGGCCGCGGAGCGGCGAAAGGTCGATCCCCGGGGCGAGTGCATCGATTGCCGCGGCTTCTTCGGGGCCCGCCACCTGTACGAGGCAGAGAATCGGCCAATATGTTCGCTCGCGCATGAACTCGGTGTCGACCGCAACGAAGCTCGTCCCCTTCTGCCGCTCGCAAAAGCGCGCCAACGCGTCCGTTTCTGTGATCAGTGTCATGATTGACGCTATACATCGAAAACCGGAGAGCGGGAATCACCGCTGGTTTTCCAAGCTGCTGATACGGCTGGGGCGTGACGCGCCAGGGGTCGCCCGAGAACGGCACGGGGCCATTTACATTTGACGAAGAAAAGGGACAGGTTTCACCCTACGAATGTCCCCTTATCGTCCCAAATTGCGCCTAGCTTAGCTAGAGTACGTCAATCATGTCCGCGACCACCCGTCCACAACCTCTCCTGTCTGTAGAGGAAGGCGGAGAGAGTGACTCTTCGCCGACACGTCGTCGTATCCTGTTGGTGACTGCGGGGGCCGGCCTCGTCTCGTTGGCCCCGGTAGCCCGTGCGACCGAGGACGCGATGGCCGAGGCGATCCGCGATTTGATCGGCGAGGGGCCGCTCAAACCCGGTAAGGTCAAACTCGAATTGCCGTCGATTGTCGAAAACGGCAATACCGTGCCGCTGACGGTGTCGGTCGAGAGCCCGATGACGGAGGCCGACCACGTCGAGAGCATCCATGTCTTCAACCAGAAGAACCCGCAGCCTTACGTCGCGGCCTTCCACCTCGGCCCGCGAGCAGGCAAGGCGGGTGTCGTGACCCGCATCCGCCTTGCCGATTCGCAGCGGGTCGTCGCGGTCGCTCGGCTTGCCGACGGCAGCTTCTGGTCGGACAGCGCAGATGTGATCGTGACCCTGGCCGCCTGCACCGAGCAGTGAAGAGCAGATGGCGCGTGTACTGATCAACTTTCCGCAGCGCGCAAAGCGCGGCGAAATCATCGAGATCAAGACTTTGATCCAACACCCGATGGAGACGGGCTATCGCGTCGACAACAGAGGCGCCAAGATCCCCCGTGACATCATCAGCCGCTTCACCTGCGCCTATAACGGCGACGAAGTGTTCCGGGCCGAGCTGTTCCCGGCGATATCGGCGAACCCGTTCATTGCGTTTTCGACTGTAGCGACGGAGAGCGGCGAGCTGGTCTTCAGCTGGACCGACGACAATGGTCAGATGCAGACCGAGATCCGTCAAATTACCATCGAATGAGGGCCTTGCTCGCGGCGGGGCTCGCGCTGGCCGCGGCGGCAGCGGTTGAAGCCGAGGTTGTACCCGACGCGAGGCGCCCGGGTTACGATTTCGCCAGCCCCGAGATCCGAGCAATGCAGGACGACGAGACGACCAACCCCGGTATGCTGTGGGTGTCGCAAGGCGAGAGTCTCTGGAGCAAAAAAGCGGGCGCAGCCGCAGTGT
>Ga0210408_10002279_pt1 | contig 18902 bp, 21 predicted proteins | sample IncBWH4MmetaG_FD_155471 | JGI IMG/M metagenome (GOLD analysis project Ga0210408, IMG submission 155471) | Forest soil microbial communities from Barre Woods Harvard Forest LTER site, Petersham, Massachusetts, United States - Inc-BW-H-4-M | ecosystem: Environmental > Terrestrial > Soil >...
ATCTGACGCGCGAGCCGGGTGCCGATGAACGGCGCCCGGCACGAAAAAGCGCCGCCAAAGGACCTCGCCTGAAAGCGACGCCGCGGCTGCAATATCAGATACTGCAGACTGTCTATGCGGATCGGCAGCCTCCCGACGTCGAGCCGATCTGCGGCGAACACCGCTGCTCACTGCTTGAGCTGAACGAGGAGAAATGCCGCTGGCCGATCAGCACGCCCGGAGCCGAGGATTTCTGCTTCTGCGGCAACGCACCGGTCGATGGCCTGCCCTATTGCCCGGGCCATACCCGGCTCGCCTACCGTCCCACCTCCCGCTACGCGCGGGGGTAGTTGCCCGATTCAAATTTCAAACAGCCACATCGTCATTCTAGGCGAATTTGACGCCCAGGCGCGGACCCTGCCGCCAAGCAACCTGGCACAGGTGAATAAAGTTGTCGGCTTGCACTATCAGTCTGAAAGTCGCCGGTGTTTCGACCGGGCTGCGGAGTTCGATACCAGCTCCGCTCATCGAGATATTTCGGAGTGTGCAATCGACGGTCACGCCTTCGAATGCGATCAATCCAGCTTTGAATACCCGGCGTCTTGGCGAAATACGCTTCTGTTCCATTGAGAGAGCCTCGGCCAAGGCAAAACTATGGCGTATCACCCTTAAAAATTTCTCTGATTAAAACTGTAAAAGTTTAGACGATTGCGATTCCGCCGTCGCGCGGCCAGCTCCGACGAGGCGAGCGCTACCGCCAAACCATGCACCCGCAGCCTCGCGTGCAAGATAAAAAAGCACACGAGCAAATCACCACAGGTACGTCGAAAACACTCCGACTTTCCCTGCGCAATGGTTTACGGCCGTGCGGGCGAATGGTCCAGGATTACCCCACCCGCCAGCCGACCTCCTTGACAAAGCTCTGGTAGAACTCGACGTCGTAGGCGCGTTCGGGGCTTTCTCGCACGCGCGCGTCCAGCCGGTGCGCGTCGTCGCCGACCAGGATGCGCCAGCGTCCTTGCTTCACGCCGTCGAGGATGATTTTTGCCGCCGCCGCCGCAGTCATCGGTGCTTCATCGCGAAAAGTCCGCGCACGGTCCAGCGCGATCTTCTGAATGGCATCGTCCGACAACTGCGAGGGATCGAGGCCCATGCCCTTGAGCCGCTGGCGGGCCTGCGTCAGCTCGCTCGGACTAAGCTGGTCGGTCTCGACGCCGTTCTGCACCTTGCGCGAGTTGAAGATGATCGAGGTGCCGATATGACCGGGCATCACCACCGAGCATTTGATGTGCGGCGCATTCAGCCGGAGATCGTTGATCAGCGCTTCGGTGAACCCTTTGACCGCGAATTTGGCCGCGCTATAGGCGGTGTGCGACGCACCCATCCCAACCGAGGCCCAGAAACCGTTGACGCTGGAAGTATTGACGATGTGGCCCTCGTCCGCCTTCAGCAACATCGGCAGAAAGGTGCGGACGCCGAGATAGACGCCGCCCCAGCAGATGTTGAAGGTGCGCTCCCATTGCTCGCGCGTATTGGTGAACAGGCTGCCGCCGCCGCCGATCCCGGCATTGTTGAACAACAGATGGATCTTGTCGGTCGCCTGCTGCTCGGCGAGCTCGTCGCGGAAACGCCGGAGCTGATCTTCGATGGAGACATCAGCGACATGGGTGGTGACGCGCAGCCCCTGCGGCAGCTTTTCCACCTCGCACAGCCGCTTGGTCTCCGCCATCGCCTCGGCCGAGACGTCGCACATCGCCACGTTACAGCCTTCGGCGACGAGCTGGCGCGCGAGCTCGCGGCCCATGCCCGTGCCGCCTCCGGTGATGACGGCGATCTTTCCGGCAAAATCCTTCATGGCAGACCCTCGACTTAAAGCGGTTACTTGGTGCGACTGGCGAGATTTATTATCCGGGTTCCTCGTCGGTGTGTCCATATCCGGCCATCTTCTGGCGAACGCGCTCGATCTCGCTTGGCGAAAGCAGCGGCGGTGTGCCGATCTGCAGGCAGCCGTGATATTGCCGCGCCAAGGCCTCGACCTCGACGGCGAGCCAAAGCGCCCTCGCAAGCGACGGCCCGATGGCGATCATGCCGTGATGGCCGAGCAGGCAGGCAAACCGGTCCTCGAGCGCCTTGACGGCGTGCTCGGACAATTCCGCGGTGCCATAGGTCGCGTAGGGCGCACAGCGAATGGTGTCGCCGCCGGCTGCCGCGATCATGTAGTGGATCGGCGGTATCTGAAGGCCCATGATCGATAGGACGGTGGCATATGTCGGATGCGCGTGAACGATCGCGTTCGCCTCGCTGCGCGATCGCATGATATCCAGATGGAAGCGCCATTCGCTCGACGGCTTTTGCCCCGGCGCGAACGAGCCGTCGAACCGCATCAAGACGATCTGCTCCGGCCGCATCTCCTCGTAAGGCACGCTGGTCGGCGTGATCAGCATGCCGTCCTGATGACGCAGGCTGATATTACCTGATGTCCCCTGGTTGATGCCGAGCTCATTCATGCGACGGCAAGCGTCGATGATGGCCTGTCGTTTCTCGCTTTCGTCTGGTGTTATCGGCATCTCGCCTTCACTTCTACGCGCTATCCCGCGTAGTCAAGATCGGACGCCCGGGACGAAATAGGGAAAATGAAGGTTTTCAGCGAGTTGATTGGTCGGAGCGAGAGGATTTGAACCTCCGACCCCTAGTCTCCCAGACTAGTGCGCTAACCGGGCTGCGCCACGCTCCGATGCCGTTCCCTTAGCTTCGATCTGGGTTTTGCGCAAGAAGCGGGAGGTCATGCGATTGGCGGCCGACGGGCCGGTTCACGCCGATCAGCCGTCTTTCAACGCCTGATCCAGCAAATGCCGGCAGGCGGTCAGATCCTGCAGCACGCGTTCGAGGCGCTCGCGGTCCAGCGGCAGCCCCGCACCGCTCTCGCCTGGTTTCGCGCGGAAGGAGGTCAGGAGGCCGTCGTCATCGACGTCGGCAAAGCGGAAATCGATGCCTTCCCCGCCTTGATAGTCATCGTCGTCGGCGTCGACGCCGGGGGTCTCGGCTGTGTCCTCACTGTCATTTTCTTCCCGCAGGCTGTTTCCGACCGCCTCTTCGATCGCGCCGAACGAGACCGCTGCCGTTGCATCCGCCAGACCCTGGACCGATTTGACCCCATGCTCCTTCAGGATGCGCTGCACCCCGCGGATGGTGTAGCCCTCGCTATAAAGCAGTCGTCGGATGCCCTTGAGCAGGTCGACATCGTCGGGCCGATAATAGCGCCGGCCCCCGCTCCGCTTCATCGGCTTGATCTGGGTGAACCGGGTCTCCCAGAACCGCAGGACGTGCTGGGGGATATCGAGATCGTCAGCGACCTCGCTGATGGTTCGGAACGCATCCGGCGCCTTGTCCAAAGGCTCGCTTCCTTCTCGATCGCCCGTTGAGAGACTTATCGGGTCGGCTTAGTTGGGTCAGCTTTGCTTAGTCTTCCTTGGCCCCGCCATTGGCCGGGCTGTGGCCGTTGATCCGCTGCTTGAGAATAGCGGATGGCTTGAATACCATGACACGGCGCGGGGAAATCGGCACCTCGGTGCCGGTCTTCGGATTACGGCCGATACGCTGACCCTTTTTTCTCACCATGAATGAGCCGAACGACGACAGCTTCACCGTCTCGCCTTTCTCAAGGCAATCGGTGATCTCTTTCAGGACCAATTCCACGAACGCCGACGACTCCGTGCGTGACAAGCCGACCTTCTGATAGACGGCCTCGCACAAATCCACGCGTGTGACTGTTTTTCCGGTTCCGGTCATCGCCTGCCCCAACTCACGGCGAACAATTCCTATCTGAAATTAGGAGGTTAACACACGACGGTCAACTGCGCTCATCAATGTAATAACAGGAAGAAGGTTGCAATAAAGGCAAACATTTTAACGCGCCGCTCACCAGCGCAGCAGTGCCGACCCCCAGGTGAAGCCGCCACCCATGGCTTCCAGCAGCACCAGATCGCCCTTCTTGACGCGTCCGTCCTTGATTGCAATCGCGAGCGCGAGCGGTATGGAAGCGGCCGAGGTGTTGCCGTGCAAGTCGACGGTCAACACCACCTTCTGCGGTGCAATATGAAGCTTGTGCGCTGAAGCATCGATGATTCGCTTGTTGGCCTGATGCGGGACGAACCAGTCGATGTCTTCGGCGGTGGTACCGGTGGCGTTGAAGGCATCCACGATTACGTCGGTGATCATGCCCACGGCATGCTTGAAAACTTCGCGGCCTTCCATGCGCAGATGGCCGACGGTTTGGGTCGAGGACGGACCGCCATCAACATATAATTTGGACTTGTGCCGCCCGTCGGAGCGCAGATGCGTGGTCAGTATCCCGCGGTCGCTTGATTTGCCTGGCTGCACCATGGCCTCGAGCACGACGGCGCCGGCGCCATCGCCGAACAGCACGCAGGTGCCCCGGTCGTTCCAGTCGAGAATGCGCGAGAATGTCTCGGCGCCGATCACTAGCGCACGTTTGTAGGCGCCCGCGCGCAGGAAATTGTCGGCGGTGGCGAGCGCAAAAATGAAACCCGAGCATACCGCCTGCAGGTCGAAGGCCGCGCCGTGGTTGATGCCGAGCCCGTTTTGCACCGCAACGGCCGTCGCGGGGAAGGTGTTGTCGGGCGTCGAGGTCGCCAGCACGATCAGCTCGATCGACTGCGCATCGACCCCGGCATCGGCAAGTGCTGCGCGCGCGGCGTTGATCGCCAGATGCGAGGTGAACTCGCCTTCGGCCGCGATATGGCGCTGCCGGATGCCGGTGCGCTGCACGATCCATTCGTCCGAGGTGTCGATCCGCGCCGCAAGTTCGGCATTGGTCAGGATCTGCCGCGGCAGATAGGAACCGCAGCCGAGCACGACCGAGCGTATTGCAGTCACGAGACAGCCTCCTGCGCGGTCTGTGCCTGGGCCAGCGCGCCGCCGTCCCGATTGAGCATTTGATTGATCTTGGTGAGGAGATCGTAGTGCACCATCTCATAGCCAACATCGACCGCATAGGCAAAGCCTTCAGCGTCGGTTCCACCGTGACTTTTGACCACGATGCCGTTCAGCCCGAGCAGCACGCTGCCGTTGGACTTGTTCGGGTCCATCTTTTCGCGCAGCGCCCGGAAGGCGCCTTTGGCGAACAGATAGCCGAGGCGGGACCGCCAGGTGCGCGACATGGCGTCGCGCAGAAATTCAGCCAACTGCCGTGCGGTTCCCTCGGCGGCCTTCAAGGCGATGTTGCCGCAAAATCCCTCGGTCACGATGACGTCGGCCGCCCCCTTGGCGATGCCATCGCCCTCGATGAAGCCGATATATTCGAGCTGCGGCAGGCTCATCGCGCGCAGCGACTCAGCGGCCGCGCGAATTTCCTCGTGGCCCTTCATCTCTTCGACGCCGATATTGAGCAGGCCGACGGTCGGCCGTTCCAGATCAAGCAGCACGCTCGCCATCGCGCTGCCCATCACGGCCAGCGCAATCAGATGATGCGCGTCGCCGCCGATGGTGGCGCCGAGATCGAGCACAACTGAATCGCCGCGCATCGTCGGCCAGAGCGCCGCCAGCGCCGGGCGGTCGATCCCTGGAAGCATGCGAAGGCAAAATCGCGCCATCGCCACCAACGCGCCGGTGTTGCCGGCGGAGATGGCAACGCCCGCTTCCCCTTTCTTGACGGCGTCGATCGCCAGCCACATCGACGATGTCTTGCGGCCGCGGCGCAACGCCTGGCTTGGCCTGTCATCCATGCCGACGGCGACATTGGTGTGGACGACCCGCGAGGCCGCCTTCAACGCCGGATGTTTTACAAGTTGCGCCTCGATCAGCGCTTGGTCGCCAAACAAGAGAAACTCAATGTCGGGATGCCGGTTCAGCGAAGCGGCGGCGCCGGGAATCACGACCGATGCGCCGACATCGCCGCCCATGGCGTCAAGCGCGATTCGAACCTTTTGAGGCATGAACGTCCCGGAAACCCGATCCCCTACGATCTCACTACGCCCTGGTGCTCCGATCCTGAAATTCGCAAGGATATGCGGCCCCATTGATGCGAACTTCGGAATTGAAAGAGCACTAGCAACTTATTGTTCCTAGTGCGGTCCTGTCGCCACGGACCTGGCGAACGGCGGAGCGCGAACGGCGCACTCCGGCCGGGCGGCGACAATAGCGGGTCCCCGCCGCGACACAACCTCTTGACCCCTCTCTTTTGGTGCCCAGCGCTCAGTGGGGCAGAATCGGATCGTCGACATAAGCTAAATTATCTCAATGCGTTATGACGAATCTCCGACTTGAATCAGATCCACCTCGACCAAGATGCAAGCTTGGCCCCGACTTCGACCGCCACTCACTTCCCTTTGGGCTTTTTCGCATTGACGTTGCCCTTGAGCGCTTTCAGCGCGGCAAATGGATGATCCCTGGGATCGGCGGCGGCGATCTGCGGCTCGAACACCGCGCCTGGTTTGCGCGGATAGGGATCGACTCCCAGGAACAGCGCGTCAGTTGCGAGCCTGCCGAGATCGATCACGCCGCCAATGATCGGCTCCGGCGGATCGGATATTTCAGCTTCACTCTCGACGTCGTCATCGACCGTGTCGGACAATACAGGAATCTGCTCCGGCGGCGCGAACATCAGGTCGATTGGCTCGTCGATGTCGCTCTCGATAGGGTCGAGCGTGACTACGCAAGTCTGCCCGATGCGCGCCTTGACGGTTCCCGTAACCTGAAAGCGGCCATCGCTTTTGGGGATCACGTCAAACGACGCTCGCACGGAGAGAACTTCGCGCAGGCCAGCGACTTCAGCCATCGCGTTGCGCGCGGCTGCATCCGCTTCCAAGTCGCGGTGCAATCCCGTATCGGGTATTTGCGTCACGATAATGGGAGCGCGCCAGGGATCGATTTTGTCTGTCGTTGCCTTGTTCATGGCTGGGCGACCTGAGAGAATGGCGCGGGAAATCTGAATGACGCATCCCATAGCGTCGCGTCATCGAACTTCGCGAGCGCGGCAATGGCCGCCGTGGCATAGCTCGCGAGTTGCCGCGCCTGTTCGATTTTATCGCCGTTGAGGATGTTCTTGCAAAGCGCCTGCGCCAAGGCCGCCTCGCCTCCGGTCAAAGCCTCGTCATAGGCCGCCATGCGGCCATAGAAGGCCTCGCCAAAGGCCTGCATCCGCTTCGGCACGGTGAGATCGCCAACGCCCATTTCGCGCAAATTGGCGTCCATATCGTCGCAGAAGCGGTCGAACAGCGCCTGCCCCAACTCGGCGCCGCCCTCGATCGACCTGATCCGTCGCAACACCAGCCACAGATGCAACAGCAGGAGGTCAAAACGGCCGTTAACCGTATCCGGTGCGCCCAAGTCCCGGTAAAACAACGGTTCTCGCGCTTGCGTCACGATCATGCCATAGATGGCTTCAATGGTGCCGCGCGGGGGCATCCGGGGTTTCCAGAAGTGATTGAACGGCCAAAGCATTGTGGGTTCCGCAAGCGCGCCCTTGGGGTGGGCACCTGTTGCAATCGAGCTGGCTCGCCGGTACGCCAACGCCTCGCGCAGCGCAAGAGGACGGGACCACTCCCGCAATGAAGGGGACGAACCAAATCCGCTCACGCGTCAGCTCGCCGCGCGGTTCGCTCGCGCGCTGGCGCGGCGTGCGTGTGGCCGCGGCCGTTGCGTTGCTGTGCGCGGTGCTTGGCGCCTGCACGGGCGAGCAATTCCAGAAAGGCTACATCCTGCCGCCCGGCGCGCTCGAGCAGATCCCGATCGGAGCGAGCCAGGACCAGGTGCTGATCGTGATGGGAACGCCGTCGACGGTCGCGACCCTCGACGGCGAGGTCTTCTACTACATATCGCAGCGCGCCGACCGCCCGGCCGCCTTCATGAACCAGAAAATCGTCGACCAGCGGGTGATTGCGATCTATTTCGACAAAAATCGCCAGGTCCGGCGGCTCGCCAATTACGGGCTGCAGGACGGCCGGATATTTGACTTCATCAGCCGCACTACGCCAACCTCCGGTCAGGAGCTCAGCTACCTGACGCCGCTGTTCAAGCTGCTCAGCTTCAACTAGGACGCGGCTGCTCCCTCGTGGCAGCCACAGAACCCCGCGGCTCGCGCCGCGGGATTTTGTCTGAGGTCGCACGTCTCCGCTCAGTGCGCCAGGACGGCGAGCAGCAACAGCGCCACGATGTTGGTGATCTTGATCATTGGGTTCACGGCCGGGCCAGCCGTATCCTTGTAGGGATCGCCGACGGTATCGCCGGTCACCGCCGCCTTGTGGGCGTCCGAGCCCTTGCCGCCATAATGGCCGTCTTCGATGTACTTCTTGGCGTTGTCCCAGGCGCCGCCGCCCGAGGTCATGGAGATCGCGACAAACAGGCCGGTCACGATCACGCCCAAGAGCATCGCGCCGACGGAAGAGAACGCCGCCGACTTGCCGGCCGCGCCGCCACCGGCGATCGCATAGATGAGGAAGTACACCACGATCGGCGACAGCACTGGCAAGAGCGAGGGAATGATCATCTCCTTGATCGCCGCCTTGGTCAAAAGGTCGACGGCCTTGCCATAGTCCGGCTTGTCGGTGCCCTGCATGATGCCGGGTTTTTCGCGGAACTGACGGCGAACTTCCTCGACGATCGCGCCGGCCGCACGGCCGACTGCGGTCATGCCCATCGCGCCGAACAGATAGGGCAACAGGCCGCCGAACAGGAGGCCAACAACCACGTAAGGGTTATTGAGCGAGAAGTCCGGCAACACACCCTGGAAGTACGGAAACTTCGCGGCGTTGCCGATGAAGAATTTGAGGTCTTCGTTATAGGCCGCAAACAGCACCAGCGCGCCGAGACCGGCGGAGCCGATCGCATAGCCCTTGGTGACTGCCTTGGTGGTGTTGCCGACGGCATCAAGCGCGTCGGTCGATTTGCGCACTTCCTTCGGCAGACCCGCCATTTCGGCGATGCCGCCGGCGTTGTCGGTGACGGGACCGAAGGCGTCGAGCGCGACGATCATGCCGGCCAGCGCCAGCATGGTCGCGGTCGCTATCGCAATGCCGAACAGTCCGGCCAGGCTGTAGGTGACGAGGATGCCGGCGATGATGACGAGCGCCGGCAGCGCGGTTGCTTCCATCGAGATCGCGAGACCCTGGATCACGTTGGTGCCGTGGCCGGTAACCGAAGCGGCAGCAATCGACTTCACCGGACGATAGTCGGTGCCGGTGTAATATTCGGTGATCCAGATGATCAGGCCGGTGACGACGAGGCCGACCACACCGCACTCGAACAGCGCCAGGCCGGTGAACTTCACGCCTGCCAGCGGACCGAACCCGATCAGCCAATAGATCACGCCGGCGACGCCCACCAGCGACAGGATGCCGGTGGCGATCAGGCCCTTGTAGAGCGCGCCCATGATCGACTGGTTAGCGCCGAGCTTGACGAAGAAGGTGCCAATGATCGAGGTGATGATGCAGACGCCGCCGATCGCAAGCGGCAGCGTCATCATGTTCACCAACAGCGGCGAGGTCGCGAAGAAAATCGCGGCCAGCACCATGGTGGCGACCGCGGTCACCGCATAGGTCTCGAACAGGTCGGCCGCCATGCCCGCACAGTCACCGACATTGTCGCCGACGTTGTCGGCGATGGTCGCGGGGTTGCGCGGATCGTCCTCAGGGATTCCGGCTTCGACCTTGCCGACGAGGTCGCCGCCGACGTCAGCGCCCTTGGTGAAGATGCCACCGCCGAGACGGGCGAAGATCGAGATCAGCGAAGCGCCGAAGCCGAGCGCAACCATCGCGTCGACCACGGTGCGGCTGTTGGCGGCAAGACCCATGAAGTGGGTGAGATAGGCGAAATAGATGGTGACGCCGAGCAGCGCGAGACCTGCGACCAGCATGCCGGTGATGGCACCGGCCTTGAAGGCGAGTTCAAGCCCGCCGGCGAGCGAGGTGGTCGCGGCCTGCGCCGTGCGCACGTTGGCGCGGACGGAGACGTTCATGCCGATGAAGCCGGCCGCGCCCGACAGGATCGCGCCGATCGCAAAGCCGACCGCAACCAGCATGCCGAGAAAGTAGTAAAGCAGCGCGAAAATCACGATGCCGACCAGGCCGATGGTCATGTACTGGCGCTTCAGATAGGCCTGCGCGCCCTCGCGCACCGCGGCCGCGATTTCCTGCATCCTTGGATTGCCGGCGTCCGCCTTCATAACCGATACCGTCGCCCAGACGGCGTAAACGATGGAAAGCGCTCCGCAGAGCACAATCACCCATAATGCTGTCATTGAATTTGCCTCAGATGCTGGTGTCGTCCATCGCCATCACCGCGAGGAACGCGGCCGGCGCATAAAAAGGAGGCCTGCCCTGCCCAAAAGGGCGGCCGAAAGCGGCGGGACCATGCCAAAATCGCATCCCCGGCGCAACGCTGCGGCACGCAAAAACCGCGGATTTCGGCAGCTATCTGCGCGGAAAATCGCATTCTCTGCCGGAATTCTAGAAATGGCTGTACGAGTGACGCCGGAGCGTCAGTTCCGCGCCCTTTGCATCGAGGAATCGGGGACTGGCGCTCCCCGCAATCACCGTCCCGATCGTGGTCACGGCGACCCCGGCCTGATTGGCTTGCTGCGCGAAGCTCTCGTAGCAATCTTCTGATATCGCGCACAAAATCTCGTAGTCGTCGCCGCCGGAAACGATCGTTTCGATGCCGATGGCGCCGCCTGCGAGCAATTTTCGGCCCGTGGCGGAGAGTGGAACGCTCGCAACGTCAATCGCCGCCGAGACGCCGGAGGCGGCACAGAGTTTTGCAAGGTCGCCCGCAAGACCGTCGGATACGTCCATCGCGGCGTTCGCGTGATCGCGCATCACGCGTGCCAGCGCGTTGCGCGGCTCGGGGATCCGGTAGCGGGCGATCAGCATCTCCTTGCCGCCTAAGTCATCGGCGAGAGCCTTGGCGATCGGCCCGCCGTTGAGGATATCAAGACCAAGCGCGGCATCGCCAATCGTCCCCGTCACCACCACGCGGTCACCAGGTTTGGCGCCGCTGCGGCGGACCATCTTACCCTCCGGCACGCGGCCGAACGCGGTGACCGAGATCATCAGCGGCCCCGACGTGGAAACGGTATCGCCGCCAAGCAGCGGACAGCCGAATGTTGCCGCGTCTTCGCCGAGCGCACGTGCAAATGGCTCAAGCCAGGCCGCATCCGCGCTGCGCAGCGCCAGCGTCAGCACAAAGCCCGCGGGAACAGCGCCCTTGGCGGCGAGATCGGACAGGTTCACACGCAGCGCCTTGCGCGCAACGGTATCCGGCGGATCCTGCTTAAGAAAATGCACGCCTTCCACAACGGCGTCCGCCGTTACCACAACGTCCTCGCCCAGCCCTTTCAGGATCGCCGCGTCGTCACCGAGATCGAACGCCCCCGGCTCGGTCGCGAGCGGCTTGAAATATCGCGCGATCAGCGTCTCCTCGCCGGATGGATCTTTATGACGATCTGCCATGACGTGCGATTAAACCCTCACCTGTCGTCGCCCGGCTTGACCGGGCGATCCAGTATTCCGAGACGCCAGTGATCGACGACGAGCGCCGCGGCGTACTGGATCATCCGCTTTCGCGGATGATGACAGCAGTATAGGTGGCTAACCATGTGAAAACTCTTCGCTGCGAAACAGCCGCGCGATCTGGTCCAGCACTGCATTCACCATGCCGGTCTCCTCGCCATCGACAAAGGCATGGGCGACGTCGACATATTCCGAGACCACGACGCGGCCGGGCACATCCTTGCGATGCTCCAGCTCGTAGGAGCCCGCGCGCAACACCGCGCGCAGGATGGCGTCGATGCGTTTCAGCGGCCAACCGTTTGACAGCGCGTCGTCGATCATGGGATCGAGCTTGGCCTGATCGCGCACCACGCCGGAAACGACGTCGCGAAAAAATGCCGCTTCCGCCGGCAAATACTTGTCGCCTTCAACCTCGCCTCCGAGCCAATGGCTTTCGAACTCGGCAAAGATGTCGTTGATCCCGGCGCCGGCAATGTCCATTTGATAAAGCGCCTGAACGGCGGCAAGCCGCGCCGCCCCGCGCCGGTTGGCTTTGCGGTCTTTTATCCTTTCCTGGCCCCTGGCCGGCTTTTTTTTGCGTTGGTTCTTGCCCTCGGCCATGTTCAGGCCTTCGCCAGCCGGCGCTTGATCCGCAGCATGGCGAGCGCGGCGCGGGCGGCATCGCCGCCCTTGTTGAGCTCGCTGACGCGCGCCCTCGCCCAGGCCTGCGCTTCGGTGTCGACGGTGATGATGCCGTTGCCGAGCGGAATTTGCCTTGCCACCGCAAGCTCCATCAGCGCGCGCGAGGACTCCATCGACACGATCTCGAAATGGATGGTGTCGCCCCGGATGACGCACCCCAACGCGATGGCCGCATCGTAAGGCTTGCCGCGCTTCTCGGCGGCGTCGAGTGCGATCGCGATCGCCGCGGGAATTTCCAGCGAGCCGGGCACGGTGATCACTTCATAGGTGAGCCCGGCGGCCTTGAGCTCGGCGACCGCGCCTTCGAGCAGCGCGTCCTGGATGTCGTCGTAGAAGCGCGCCTCGACGATCAGCGCCTGCGCGCCGGAAACATCGGTGTTGTCCTTTAACGGGGCGCGCCGCGCGTCTGCCATTGTTCCATCATCCAAAAAGTCGTCATTGCCGGACATTGCCGCCCGAAGGACGGCGTCGCTTCCGCTCGCCTATGATCCGGCAATCCATCTCCTTAAGAGGATGGATACGCGGGTCAAGCCCGCGTATGACGAATTGCCAAAGGCCGTTAACTCATTTCCGTCAGCCGCGCGGCGTAGCGTGCCATCAGATCGACCTCGAGATTGACCTCAGTCCCGGCGCGCCAGCCGGACAGCGTCGTCACATGAAGCGTGTGCGGGATGATCAGCACCGCAAACGCCACATCCTGCACCGTATTGACCGTCAGCGAGACGCCATCCAGCGTCACCGAGCCTTTGGGCGCGATGAAGCGCGCCAGCTCGCGCGCGGTGCGGAGCTCAAACCGCGCCATGTCGGGCAGATCGTCGCGCTTGACGATAGTGGCAATACCGTCGGCGTGGCCGGCCACGATATGTCCGCCAAGCTCGTCGCCGATTTTCAGCGCGCGCTCGAGGTTGAGCTTGGTGCCGACCGCCCAGTGCCTGGCCGTCGTCATCGAAAGCGTTTCGGCGGCGGCATCGACGTCGAACCAGGTCCCTTGAGCAGAGTTCTTGTCGCCGGCGACGCCCGAAGCGACCACGGTCAGGCAGACGCCGTTGCAGGCGATCGAGGCGCCCTCCGCAATGGTCGAGCGATCATAGCGGCAGGCGATGCGCAGCCGATGCAACTGGCCCTGCGCGGTCGGCGTCAGGCTGACGATCTCGCCGATATCGGTGACAATGCCGGTGAACATTTAGTTGCGCTCATAGATGGTCAGTGTGTCGTTTTGCAGCGCTTCGCTAGCACGAAGTTTGAAGCGCGGCGACTGCGTGATCGCCGTGAGCTGCAATGCGTCGAGCGCGGCCACGCCGCCGGGGCCGACCGCCTCACGCCCGCGCAATAACCAGACTTCGTCGACGAGATTGGCTGCGACAAAGGACGACGCCACGCGGCTGCCGCCTTCCACCATCAGCCGCGTGATGCCTTTCTCCGCCAGCGCGTGCAGCACGGCCGACAGATCCAGTCCTGGCGACGCCGTGGTGGCGACGCGGATCACCTGCGCGCCGGCGGCCCCGAGTTTTACGGCCGCCGGCGCTTCCGATAAGTTCGAGGTCATCACCCACAGCGGCGTTTGGCGTGCGGAATGAACCAGCCTTGAGGTGCCGGGAAGGCGCAAGCTGCGGTCCAGCACGACGCGCACCGGCGAGCGCGCCTCCATGCCCGGCAGACGGCAGGTGAGCAGCGGATCGTCCGCCAAGATCGTGCCGATCCCGACCAGGATGGAGTCGCATTGCGCGCGCAACAGATGCACCCGCGTGCGCGCCGCCTCGCCTGTGATCACAACTGGCTTATGACCCGCGGCGCCGATCTTGTCGTCAGCAGACACTGCGAGTTTGAGGATCACATGCGGACGCTTGTCGCGGATGCGCCGGAAATGCCCGGCGTGATCGTGGGCCGCCTCCGCCGCGCCGAGCCCGACATCGACCGCGATCCCGGCCGCGCGCAGTTTTGCGTGGCCCTGGCCCGCGACTTCCGGATTGGGGTCCTCGATCGCCGATACCACGCGCGCGATCCCGGCAGCGATGATGGCCTCCGTGCAGGGCGGCGACTTGCCGAAATGCGAACAGGGCTCCAGCGTCACATAGAGCGTCGCGCCGCGCGCGGCTTCACCGGCGCGCATCAGCGCCTCCGGCTCGGCATGCGGGCGGCCGCCGGGTTGGGTCCAGCCGCGGCCGACAACGACGCCATCCTTGACCACGACCGCGCCGACGGCCGGATTGGGCCAGGTACGGCCCTGCCCGCGCCGCCCGAGCGTCAGCGCGAGCTGCATGAAGCGGCGGTCGACTTCCTTCGATTGCTTCGAGTTTTGCGCGAGCTGGTCTTCCAGGATGCGGAAGATCATTTGCGTAACAGGGCAATCCGCGCGTCGTCGTCGCCGGAGAGTTCGCCGAGCACGGCCTCGAAATCCTTGGCCTCGCGGAAATTGCGATAGACCGACGCGAAGCGCACATAGGCGACATCGTCAAGCTGGCGCAGGTGCTCCATCACGATCTCGCCGATCGCCTCCGACGAAATCTCGGCCTCGCCGCCGCTCTCGAGCTCGCGCACGATGGCCGATACCATTTTCTCGACCCGCTCCGGCTCGACGGGGCGCTTGCGCAAGGAGATCTGCACCGAGCGCACCAATTTATCGCGGTCGAACGGCACCCGGCGGCCGTTGCGCTTGATCACCGTGAGCTCGCGCAACTGCACGCGCTCGAAAGTGGTGAAGCGGAAATTGCAGGCGACGCACACCCGCCGCCGCCGGATCACGGCGGAATCCTCGGTCGGACGGGAGTCCTTCACCTGCGTATCCAGACTGTTGCAACTCGGACATCGCATCCAACCGCGCCTTTACCAACGGATACTAATAAATCGGAAAACGATCGGTGAGCGCCTTGACCCGTTCCTTGATCGCGGCTTCCACCAGCGCCGCCTTGCCGTCCTGCGACTGCGCGATCGCGTTCAACACTTCGGCGATCATGCCGCCGACCTGCTTGAATTCGGCAACCCCAAAGCCGCGCGTGGTCGTGGCCGGCGTGCCCAGACGCAGCCCCGAGGTGACGAACGGCGTTTCAGGATCGAAGGGAATGCCGTTCTTGTTGCAAGTGATCGCCGCCCGCACCAAGGCCTTCTCGGAGACGTTGCCCTTCAGGCCCTTGGGCCTGAGGTCGACCAGCATCAGATGGTTGTCGGTGCCGCCGGAGACGATGTCGAGGCCGTGGGTGCGCAGGCTTTCGGCAAGCGCCCTGGCGTTTTCGACGACGTTCTTCGCGTAGATCTTGAAGTCCGGACGAAGCGCTTCCGCGAACGCGACCGCTTTTGCAGCGATCACATGCATCAGCGGCCCGCCCTGCAGGCCCGGAAATACCGCCGAGTTGAGTTTCTTGGTCAGCGCCTCCTCGTTCCACAGCATCAAGCCGCCGCGTGGACCGCGCAACGATTTATGCGTGGTGGTGGTCGTGACATGCGCATGCGGCACTGGCGATGCATGCACGCCGCCGGCCACAAGCCCTGCGAAATGCGCCATGTCGACCATGAGATAGGCGCCGATGCCATCGGCGATCTCGCGAAACCGCTTGAAATCCCAGGGGCGCGAATAGGCCGAGCCGCCGGCGATGATCAATTTCGGCTTCACTTCCTCGGCGCGGCGTGCGACCTCGTCCATGTCGATGATCTGGTCGTCGCGGCGCACGGTGTAGTGCTGCGCCGCGAACCATTTGCCGGAAATGTTGACGGGCGAGCCGTGGGTGAGATGGCCGCCGGCGGCGAGATCGAGCCCCATGAACGTATCGCCGGGCTGCAATAGCGCCAGAAACACCGCCTGGTTCATCTGGCTGCCGGAATTCGGCTGCACATTGGCAAACCGCGCGCCGAACAGTTTTTTCGCCCGCTCGATCGCCAGCGTCTCGGCGACATCGACCCATTCGCAGCCGCCATAGTAGCGCGCGCCCGGATAACCTTCGGCGTATTTATTGGTCATCACCGAGCCCTGCGCTTCCAGCACCGCGCGGCTGACGATGTTTTCGGACGCGATCAGCTCGATCTCATGGCGCTGCCGGCCGAGCTCGCCCTGGATCGCGGCGGCGATTTCCGGATCGGCCTCGCTGAGCGTGGCGGTGAAAAACGAACCGGGCGCGGACGCGGTGTTTGCGCTGGAATGGGCGCTGGAGGCAGAGGCGCTGCTTTTGGGGTTCATCGGCGAATATCTCCACCGCCGCTAGGCCCTAAAGCAGGGTGCGGGCGGTCATCTGGGGCGGTCGAAAGAATGCCCGCGGGATACCATATTGGCCCGCCCGGGCCAAGGACTTGCGGTACAAGCCTGATATTTATGCAAGATATGGTGGGGATGGGCGGGTTCCAACCCCGTCGTCCTCGCAACCGGGTTCGTCATTCCGGGGCGATGCGGAGCATCGAGCCCGGAATCTCGAGATTCCGGGTCTGGTCCTTCCGACCATCCCGGAATGACGCCATGCGTCACTTCGCGTACCGGTACGCTCCACCCTTCTCGATCGAGCGCCGGAAGGCCGGGCGCGCATGCATCCGCGACAGCCACGCGCTCAGATTCGGATACGGCCCGAGCTTGTCGAATATTTTCGCCATCTCTGCGACAAAGCTCATCTGGATATCGACGCCGGTCAGTGCGTTGCCGATAAAAAACTCGCGGCCCTCGAGCGCGCCGTTCACATAGCCGAGGTGGTTCTTGATTTCGCTGTCGATGCGCGGATGCAGCGGCGCGCCGGCCTCTTTCAGCCGGCTTACGTAAAGGTTCAACATCAGCGGCAGCATCGCAGAACCTTCAGAATAGTGCAGCCACTCGTTGTAGGCTTCATAGTCGGCGCTGCCGGGCGCCGGCATCATGGTTCCCTTGCCGTATCGACGGATGATGTAATCGACGATCGCGCCGGATTCCGCGATCCTGATATCGCCGTCCGATATCACGGGCGACTTGCCGAGCGGATGCACCGCCTCCAGCTCCGGCGGCGCGAGACGCGTTTCCATCCGCTGATATTTTTTCATCTCATAGGGCGTGCCGAGCTCTTCCAGCAGCCACAAAATCCGTTGGGAGCGGGAGTCGTTGAGGTGATGCAGGGTCAGCATGGGGGTTTCCTGTGGGCCATGGTTGTACCCAGAGGTGTATCAGACCCACCCGCGGAGTGTCAGCAACGCATGCAACGATCGCACGGCTGGCTACCTTCGCTAAAAGCGCCGTAGCCCGGATGAGCCAACGGGTCGGCGCGGAGCGCCGCCCGACGACAGGCTCCGCGACATCCGGGAGCGATCGCGAAGCAAACCCCGGATTTCGCTTCGCTCATCCGGGCTACGCGCACTGTCATCGCCCGGCTTGACCGGGCGACCCAGTATTCCAGAGCACTCAGTGATAGGACCGATAGGCCTCGGCCTACTGGATACCCGCTTTCGCGGGTATGACAGCCGAGCATGAAGCAGCGAAATGCTTCTGTACGTGTCCTCTCACAGCCCCGTATACCCGGCCTTGACCGGATCGTTGCTGCCGTCGAGCTCGCGCAGATAAGTCAGGCCGCACACGGTGAGGCGATGGGTATCCTTCTCGCCGGCCTTGAACAGCGTCGCGACGTATTCGGTCACCTTTGCGCGCGCTTCAGTGCTTGCGGCGGCGGAGCGGTTCGCGAGCAGATCGTAGGTCTGCATGATGCGCTCGATGGCGGCTTCCATGGAATGCTCCTGCACGATCAGGCGCGCTCGCCGGCTTCGAATCTGGCGATCGCCTTGTTGGCGAGCCTGAGCTTGTTGAACTCGCCGCGCCGAAACAACTGCACGATCAATCCGAGCAGGCGATCCTCGGTGACGAAATTGTCGGCAATGGCGCCGGAGCGGCGCAGATAGTTCGAAGCGATGGCGTAGGCATCGCCCACCACCTCGACATTCATCACCTGCAATCCGCGCTCGACCAGCATGATTTCGAGATCCTCTGAAATCCAACCGCCCTGATAAAGCAGACACCGGAAATAAGTTCCATTTCGGGTGATCGTTCGGTCTTTTCCACAACAAAAACAAAGCGCACCGGACCGGAAAACCGGCCGATGCGCTTGGGAAGTGTCGTTTTTCGATGGCTGCCGGTCTTGTTATGCGGCCGGCTTGGCCCTCGATTTAAGTCTTAAAGAATTCAGAGACGGTACAGGATCTGGTCGGTCCAGAACCGCTCGAGCCGGTGCAGCGACTTGTTCAGCGTCGCGAACTCGTCGTTCGAGATGCCGCCGACCTGCTCTACCGTCTTGACGTGCTTCTGATAGAGCGCATCGACGATGCGGCGGATCTCCTGGCCCTGCGTGGTCAAGCGGATGCGGACCGAGCGGCGATCAACGCGCGAGCGCTGATGATCGAGGAAGCCGAGCTCGACGAGCTTCTTCAGATTGTAGGAGACGTTGGAGCCGAGGTAATAGCCGCGCGTGCGCAGTTCGCCCGCGGTCAATTCCTTGTCACCGATATTATAGAGCAGCAGCGCCTGCACGGAATTGATGTCGGCGCGGCCACGGCGATCGAATTCATCCTTGATGACATCGAGCAGGCGGCGATGCAGCCGTTCCACGAGAGTCAAGGCTTCGAGATAGAGCGGCTGCACCGGCGCCTGGCCGGGAGCCCGTTCAGCGGTTTCCACCGCCGTCGCAACGGCTTTCATCATGACACTTCCCCTGTTGTCGTTTTATCGACTTATTCGACGAAACTTTTGTCCCGCCTGATAGCCGCAACTTAAGGGGGCCGTTTGAA
>Ga0210408_10002280_pt1 | contig 18902 bp, 20 predicted proteins | sample IncBWH4MmetaG_FD_155471 | JGI IMG/M metagenome (GOLD analysis project Ga0210408, IMG submission 155471) | Forest soil microbial communities from Barre Woods Harvard Forest LTER site, Petersham, Massachusetts, United States - Inc-BW-H-4-M | ecosystem: Environmental > Terrestrial > Soil >...
ACCTGGGAATATCCAAGGGCCACGCCGGACGGGGACCAGATGGACCTGGTCGAGGTCATGGAGATCGAGGACGGCCTGATCAGGCGCCATCGGGTCTATTGGGGCTGGTATGCCCTGAAGGTCCAGGTGCTGAAGGATGATTGAGCGCGAGCGTCTGCGTCCGCCCGGCAGCTCCTCTCCCCATCGCGACGGCGCCGGCCGCTCGGATCGTCTCGCTCCCTGTGATAGGCTCCTGCCCCAAGCGGCGGGAGCCGCATGCGTTCGGGGAGGAATTGATGCGAATGACGATGTTACGCGCGGCACTGTCAGCCGTTCTCTCGACGGGTGCCATGTCAACAAGTGCAATGGCGGCTGATTATCCCGCGCCCAGGCAGGGCGAATGGATCGCAAAGGATTTCAAATTCCATACCGGCGAGGCGGTCCCCGAGCTGCGGCTGCACTACACGACCGTGGGCGAGCCGAACGGCGAGCCGGTGCTGGTGCTGCATGGCACCGGCGGCTCGGCGGCCAGCATGCTGACGCCGGCCTTCGCCGGGGAGTTGTTCGGCCCGGGTCAGCCGCTCGATGCGTCGAAATACTACATCATCATTCCCGACAATGTCGGGCATGGCCAGTCGTCAAAACCCTCCGACGGGATGAAGACGGCGTTTCCGAAATACGACTACGACGACATGGTCGACGCGCAGCACCGCCTCTTGACCGAAGGTCTCGGCATCAAGCATCTGCGGCTCGTGATCGGCAATTCGATGGGCGGCATGCACAGCTGGGTCTGGGGCGTGCGCTATCCCGCCTTCATGGATGCGCTGGCGCCGATGGCCTCGCAGCCAACCGCGATGGCCGCGCGCAACTGGATGCTGCGCCGGATCATGCTGGACACCATCCGCGGCGACCCAGACTACAATGGCGGCAATTACACGGCGCAGCCGCGAATGATGAAATACGCCATCGCCGCCTACGGGATCGCGAGCGCCGGCGGCACGCTCGGCTACCAGACGCTGGCGCCGACCGCGGCCAAGGCCGACAAGCTGGTCGACGAACGGGTAGGCAGCCCGGTCCCATCAGATGCCAACGATTTCATCTACCAGTGGGACTCCTCGCATGATTACGATCCCGCCCCTGGTCTCGAGAAGATCGAGGCGACGGTGCTTGCGATCAACTCCGCCGACGACGAGCGCAATCCGCCCGAAACCGGCGTCACGGCAGATGCTCTGAAGCGGATCAAGAACGCGCACCTCTATCTGATCCCGGCAAGCACCGAGACTCGCGGCCATTCGACGACCAGCAACGCGCAATTTTATGCGGAGCAACTGAGAGAGTTGCTGCAGAGCGCGCCACAGCGGGCGATGTGATTTTTGGCTCCCGCAGCGCATCAATCGTCGCGCCTCGCAACGCTCAATATTTGAGCGTGCATCGCCGCTCCGGCTCGGGCTTAATCGCCTCGTCGCTCGAATCGTGGGCCGCGAAATGAGCACGTGACGGCGACAGGTGAAATGCGGTGGAGGATCGCATGCGACGAGTGGTTTTCGTCGCGCTGCTGGCGTGCATGGCCGCGCTTGCGAGCGCGGCGTTTGCTTTCGACAACGGGCAGTACAACGACGTGCCGGCCGATATCCGCGCCTGGTTCAAGAGCGTGATGGCGCCGAACGGCGTGCCCTGTTGCGACATCTCCGACGGCCATCCCACCGAATATGACGTTCGCGCCGGCGCCTATTGGGTGCCGATCGAAGGCCAGTGGATGGAGGTGCCGGAACGCGCGGTCATCCGCGACCGCGGCAATCCGGTCGGCCAGGCCGTGGTATGGTATGTCCACCATCGCGGCAGCATCATCATCAGTTGCTTCGTGCCGGCGGATGCGGTGTAGCCTGCCCATCGTGTTGTGCCCAATCAGGATGACGGAAATGCAGCGAACTGATAAGTTGGCCGCAAAGGATGGGAGAGCCGCCATGACCGATCTCGCCGCAAAGGACCTCGCCGCAATCTATCCAAAACCGACGCCGCGCGTGATCGCGAAGGCGCGGCCCGCGATCGACGTCCATGCCAAGAACTTCATCGCGATGTCGCCGTTCTGCGTGCTCGCCACCTCCGGCACCGACGGCAGCGTCGACGCCTCGCCGCGCGGCGGCCATCCCGGCTTCGTGCATGTCGACGGCCCCAACCGGCTGCTGATGCCCGATCGCCACGGCAACAACCGCATCGATAGTTTCAGGAACATCGTCGAGGGCACGGGCTTCGTGCAGCTCCTCTTCTTCGTGCCCGGCATCGACGAGACGCTGCGGGTCGGCGGCAAGGGCACGCTGTCGTCGGCGCCTGAACTGCTCGCCGCCATGGAGGAGTTCGGCAAGCCGCCGCGGGCGGTGCTCGCCGTCACCGTGCACGAAACCTACTTTCATTGCGGCAAGGCGCTGATGCGCTCGCGGCTGTGGGCGCCGGACGCACAGGTTGCGCGTTCGTCCTTTCCCTCGATCGGTGAAGTCATCCACGACCAGACCGCGCTCGGCGAACCGGAGGCGCAGGCCGTGATCGAAGCGCGCTACCGGACCCAGCTGTAGCGGTCGGCATCCACCGAGGGCCGCGGTGATCTACAGCGCCCGCCGTACCGCGCCGCCGTCGACCGGGATCGCGGCCCCGTTGATGTAGCGGGCGAGCGGGGACGCCAGGAACGCCGCGAGATGGCCGATGTCGTAAGGTTCGCCGAAATAGCCGGCGGGAATGTTTTGTCTGATGAAGTCCGTCCGCGACTGCTCGGTCGGATGCAGCCTGCGGATCTGCGCCGTGTCGATGCGTCCCGGCGCGATGGTGTTGACCGTGATCCCGTAGCCGCCGAGTTCGATCGACAACGTCCGTGACCAGCTCACCAGCGCCGCCTTGGCGGGCGCCGCGGCATTGAGCTTCGGCGCGACCAGGGCCCCGGAAATGCTGATGATCCGCCCCCAGCGCACCGCCTTCATCGCGGGAATGACGCACTCGGCGAGCCGCCGCGCCGCCATGAAGTTGAGCGCGAACGATTCCTCCCAATAGGCCTCATCCGCCTCCTCGGCGATCGGCCTCGCCCCGCCGGCGTTGTTGACGAGAATGTCGATGCGGCCGCCGAGCGCCGCTGCGGCCGCGGCCGCGATCTCCGCCGCGCCGCCCTTGGCGCCGACGTCGCCAACCACGATCGCGGGCCGTCCACCCGCGGACGCGGCGAGCGTCTCGGCCACCGCTTCGAGCGTGGACCGCGTCCGCCCGCTGATCGCGACCCTAACGCCGGCTGCGGCCAACGCCTCCGCCACACCACTGCCGATGCCGCCGCTCGCGGCCGTCACGAGGGCAGTCTTGCCGGTGAGATCGAGATCCATTTTTGCTCCGGTCTGTGTCGGGTTGCTGTGTCGGATGATAGCGGCGCGGGCCGTGTCGTCGATATTGTGAATCCTTGGGGTCGCTCTGCGGCTGACGTGAGGCAGAGAACGCCCTGAAAGGCTGGAAAAGCAGACTTGGGGTGGGAAGGCGTCAGGCAGCTTTTAGGCGTGGCAGGGCACAACCTGCCATTGAGCCACCGCAAACAAATCGCCTAATTTCTTATGCTGGCGCGCTCGGCAAGAATGGCGTCCCGCAATTGAGGGAAAGCATTAAATCCAGTCTCGCTGTTGAGATGGCCGCCGCCTGGCACGATCTCGAGGGGAGTTTGCAAACAGTCGGCGACATCTTGCGAACGCGACAGTGGAACATAGGGATCGTTATTACCCGCCCAGCAGCGGCCTGCGCTCCCCTTGCGCGCGCGAATACCAGCCCAATCGAACGATCCGACAAAGAATGAATGATTGATGGCGTCATAGTCGGGAAGACCGAGTGCACCGACGAAACCAGCGGCCAGAAAGAGGCCGGCAAATGGCTCGGCTGCTCTCTCGACCAATCGCAGAGCCAACGCTGCCCCTAGGCTATGTCCAACAAGGATAGTGGGGGCTAAAGGCAACGGCTCAACAGCAAGATCGTAGGTATTGAACCACGCTTCCAGCGATTGCCCCTCCGGAGTGGGAAACCGAGGACGCAACACTTCGACGCCTTCCGCATTCAGTGCGGCATGAAGCCAAGGAAACCAGTTTGTATCAGGTCCTCCGTGCGCGCCGTGCAGCACAATCACCCGGAGCCCCGCTCGCCCCTTTCTCATATTCCCGATCCTCCACGACTTGATCGCCGCTGATCCTGCGGCCGCTTTCAGCATCGCAGAAGGTGGCGGGCGGAATCCGCCGCGAGACTGCGGCTGGCTGTCCTTATCGCTCTTTGACAGGTTGAATAGGAACGCGCCTTAGCCCTGCGCCCGTCATTGCGTTGTGCAAGGCGCCGACTTGTCCGTCGAAGCTCGAAGAGCGAGGCGGAAGCAATCCAGACCTTTGCCGTGGAAAGATTCTGGATTGCTTCGCTTCGCTCGCAATGACGGGAACGCCGCTCAGTCCTCGGCTTCGAGGTGGCCGACGTGCTTCTGGGTATAGAGCTCCAGCCCGATGCGCTTGATCAGGTCGAGCTGGGTTTCGAGGAAGTCGATGTGGTGCTCCTCGTCCTTCATCAGCGCTTCGAACAGGTCGCGCGAGACATAGTCCTTCACGCCGTGGCAGTAGGTCGCAGCCTCCTGGTAGAGGTTACGGGCGCTGATCTCGGCGGCCAGATCGCACTCGATGATCTCCTTGACGTCCTGGCCGATCCTCAAGGGATCCAGCACCTGCATGTTGGGGAACCCGTCGAGGAACAGGATGCGGTCGGTGAACTTGTCCGCGTGCTGCATCTCCTCGATCGATTCCTTGCGCCAGACCTTGGCCATTTCGAGCAGGCCCCAATTGTCGAGCATGCGATAATGCAGCCAGTACTGGTTGACGGCCGTGAGTTCGTGACGCAGCCCCTTGTTGAGATATTCGATGACCCTGGGGTCGCCCTGCATGATGCGCTCCGGAAGCTGGTTTAGAGGCCGCGACGGACCTGAATGGACGGGGAGACAGAATAGCCGGAGTGCGGGCGGCCCAGAAGCCGCCATCAGGGCCAAAATCGGTCAGATGTGCAGTTTTTCAGGCTGCCGCGAATGCGAACGCGTCGTTATCCGAGGCGGCCTCGGCATGCCGGCAGCCGGCCAGGCACCCATCGACGCAGGGGCCGAGCGCCTGCTCGATGATCGTGGTGATGGTCCGCGCACAGCGACCGCATTCGGCGCTGCAACCGAGACAGCCATAGACCTGCTTGGCGTTCCGTGGAAGCTCGTCCGCAGTGTTGACGGCATGGCGGACGTCCTGGTCGCTCAAGACGTTACAGGAACAAACGATCATGAAAAACGGCAGTCCTTCTCAACTTGCTGATGCCCGTTAGGATCGGGCGTTCGCATCCATTATTCCCGGCGGGCCGGTGCGAGCGTCAACTCCGCTCCACGCGTACGGGGCGATCGATATTGAAGCGCGCGGCGCGATGCAAAAGGAAAAACAGCTTTTTGAAGGGATTCCAAATTACGGCAAAACTGTAGAATTCATCCAAAATCGCCTCATTGAGGCAAATCAAGCGCCGCAACAGTCGATTCGCCGCCGCCTCTCGGCCATCACCGCCCCTCCGCCGCCGCGATCCCCCCTGGTAGCGACAACATGGCGCAGCACCGGCCCCCCGGCCGATGAGCGACGAAAGACTTCAAATTCGCCGCGCGAGGTCGGGATTGACCATTTGTAACTGAATGTGGCCGGGGCGTTCATTGATCGTTCAAGCGATCTATGGAACGCTGGCTGCAATGTCAGGGTTTTCATCCGAAGGTATCGGGAGATAGGTGATGAAGAAAACATTGATGGCATTCGCTGCCGTCGCCGCTTTGGCGCTTGCGACGGCGTCGCCCGCCAATGCATGGCGGGGCGGGTGGGGTCCCGGTCTGGCCGCGGGCCTGATCGGCGGCGCGATCGTCGGTGGCGCGATCGCCTCCAGCCCCTACGGCTACGGCTACGGACCCGGCTACTATTACGGACCGGGACCGTATTATGGCGGTGGTCCGGCCTATGTGGCCGATCCCGGCTATGGTGGCGGCTGCTACTGGCAGCGTCAGCGCTTCTGGGACGGTTACAACTGGCGGATCCGCCGCGTGAGGGTCTGCGGCTAAACCGCGCAAGGCTCGTTCACCTTCGTTAAAAAGCGACAGCGACGTCCCGGAACACCCGTTGGTTTCCGGGACGAGCCCGAAAAGCACCGTTTTTTCTGGGCACATTGCTGCCGCGTTTACTTCGGGTTGACCGTTTCTACGGTTTGGTAAAGAAACGACCAATTTCGAGTGCCGCGTGCTCGGTCATCCCCCCAACCGGCGTCGCCCAGGGACGCCACCTCCAGGAGACAGCAGGACATGAACAAGACTATTGCCGCTCTGGTCGCGGTTACGACCATCGCCGCTTCGTTGGTGTCGGTCACGCCGCCCGCCAAGGCCGGAGACGGCAACGTTGCAGCCGGCGTCGCGGCCGGGCTGCTCGGCGGTGCGATCGTAGGCGGCGCCATCGCCTCCCAGCGCCCCGCCTATGGCGGGCCGGTGTATGTGGCCGAACCGCCGCCGCCCGCACCCTATGGCTGCTACTGGCAGCGCCAGCGTTATTGGGACGGCTATGGTTGGGTGGTTCGCCCGGTTCGCGTCTGCTATTGACGCCTTGTTTTGACGCGTTTTCTTCAACGCGAACCGGTACCGGCTTCGCTCGAAAACGCTTCAGGCAAATCGATCGGCGCATCTTTGAAACGCGGAAAACCCGGCCGGATCGCGGCCGGGTTTTTCTTTGGAGTGTCGAATGCGTGATCAGCGCGGCGCGCCGAGCGCCTGCAGCACCGCCACGCTCGGCCAGCAGTCCAGCGGCAGTCCCGCCTTTTTCTGAAATGCGCCGAGGGCCGCGCGGGTCTGCATCCCGGCCTTGCCGTCGAGCTTGTCCTTGTAGAGCCCAAGCCGCGTGAGCTGCTTCTGCATCGCCTCGACATCGGCGGTGCGGAGTTGCGTCGCGGCCGACCAGGGTGTCGCGAACGGCAACGGGCTTACCATGCGGTCGGCGAGATGCCCGACGAACAGCACGTAGAGGTCGGAGAAATTGTACTCCTTGATCACGAAATAGTTCTTCGTGGCCAGGAAGGCCGGACCATGAATGCCCTCGGGCTGCAGCAGCGAGGCCTCTTCAGCCTGCTCCGCCGCGCCGAGTTTTTGACCCCGCACCGGGACAAAGCCTGCCCGCAACCATTCGCCGATCGATTTTGTGATCTCGGGCACGCCCATCGTGCAGTCCACGTTGGCGGGCGCCTTCACCTCATAGGCCCAGCGCAGCCCGCTCTGCCAGCCCTTGTCGACGAGTTGTTTCGCGGCGGAGCCGAGCGCATCCGGAACCGAATGCCAGAGATCGACCTTGCCATCGCCGTCGAGGTCGACGCCGTGCGCGTAATACTCCGACGGCAGAAACTGCGTGAGACCAACGGCGCCGCCCCAGGACGCGCGCAGGTCCTTGCGGGCGACAACACCTTCGCCCAGCATCTTCAGCGCGAGGATGAATTCGTTGCGGTACTGATCCTTGCGGCGGCCGACATAGGCCTGGGTCGCCAACACGCGCAGGCCGTCATAGGGCAGCGTGTAGCGGCCGAAATCGGTCTCGCGGCCCCAGATCGCGAGCACGACGGCTGCAGGCACGCCAAATCGCTTTTCGATCTCGTCCAGGGCGGGACGATATTGCTGCATCAGCCGCTCGCCCTGCTCCGCCAGGCGCGCGATCGAGGCTTCCTTGATGTAGTCGGCCGGCACCTGCACGAACTCGGCCTGCGCCGGCGCACCGGTGGCGGGCCGCCCGGGCAGGATCAGGTCGGGCAGTTTATAGTCCGGCTCGAGGCCCGCGGTCTCGCGGTCGAAGGTCGCGCGCGAGACGCCGGCGGCCTGCGCGTCGGGCCACAGCGAGGCGATGAATTTTGTGAAGCCGGCATCAGCTGCGTGAACCGGCGCGGAGAGCAGCAACGTCGCGATCAGAGCAACCAAAGCGAGCGCACGGTTCACGACGGCCCTCGCCTCCTACTTCACCGCGACGATGAAAATCCGCGGAAACCGAAAAATCACCTTGCCGTCGGCCTGCGGCGGGTAGGCCGCCGCGACGCGCGCGGTGTACTGGTTGAGAAATTGTTTGACCTCCGACGGTTCCAGAAGATCGAGGAACGGCCGCAGTCCGGTTCCCCTGACCCATTCGACCACGCCGACGGAACTCTCCAGCACGTGGTAGTAGACCGTGTGCCAGATCTGGAAATGCGTGCAGATCGGACTGAGCGCATCATAATAGCCTGCCGCCGGTGGTAGCGCGTCTCGGACGCGTGCCTTCTCGGAGAGCTGCTCGCGCCATGGTACGTCGTGCGCGACCTCGCGAATCAGCACATGGGCAGGCTCATCGAGACTGTCGGGAATTTGCACCGCGAGCACGCCGCCGGTGGGAAGCTGCGCCAAAAGCCGCTGCAGCTGCTTCAGATGGCCGGGCACCCACTGGAACACGGCGTTGGCAAACAGCACGTCGCAGGTGTCGGGCGGCACCCAATGCGCGACATTGGCCTCGATGAAGGTCTGCTCCGGCAGACGCGCGCGCGCCTGCCGCAACATCCCCGCCGACGTGTCGATGCCGATCACGGTGGCGTTCGGCCAGCGCTTGACCAGAAGTTCCGTCGAATTGCCGGGACCGCATCCGATGTCGACCACCTTGCGCGGATCGGCAAGCGGAATCTGCGCGAGCAGGTCACGCGACGGCCGCGTGCGCTCGTCCTCGAACTTCAGATATTGCTCCGCGCTCCAGTCCGCCATGGCCGAAAACTTCGCTTCTCTTCTCAGATACGCTCCACTAGCGCGTGAGTTTCTTGTACTTGACCCGATGCGGGATGATGCTGTCCTGGCCGAGCCTGCGCATCTTGTCCTTCTCGTAGTCCTGGAAATTGCCTTCGAACCATTCGACATGGCTGTCGTCCTCGAAGGCGAGGATGTGGGTCGCGATGCGGTCGAGGAACCAGCGGTCGTGGCTGATGATGACCGCACAGCCGGCGAAATCCTCCAGCGCCTCTTCCAGCGCGCGCAAAGTGTCGACGTCGAGATCGTTGGTCGGTTCGTCGAGCAGCAGCACATTGGCGCCGGATTTCAGCATTTTTGCCAGGTGCACGCGGTTGCGCTCGCCGCCCGAGAGCGAGCCGACCTTCTTCTGCTGGTCGGCGCCCTTGAAGTTGAACGACGAGCAGTAGCCGCGCGAATTGACCTCGCGCTTGCCGAGCAGGATCACTTCATTGCCGCCGGAAATCTCCTCCCACACCGACTTAGCCCCATCGAGCGAGTCGCGCGACTGGTCGACATAGCCGAGATGCACGCTTTCGCCGGTCGTGATCGTGCCCTTGTCGGGCTGCTCCTGGCCGGTGATCATGCGGAACAGCGTGGTCTTGCCGGCGCCGTTCGGACCGATCACGCCGACGATGCCGCCGGGCGGCAGCTTGAAAGTGAGATCGTCGATCAGCACGCGGTCGCCAAAACCTTTGCTCAGGCCTTCGAAGTCGACGACGTTGGCGCCGAGCCGCTCGGCCACCGGAATCACGATCTGCGCGGTCTGCGACTGCTTCTCGCTGGCCTGTTTCAGCAGGTCCTCATAGCGCTGGTAGCGCGCCTTGGACTTGGCCTGGCGGGCCCGCGGCGAGGCTGCGATCCATTCCTGCTCGCGCGCCAGCGTGCGCTCGCGGGCGGCCTCCTCGCGGCCTTCCTGGGCAAGCCGCTTCTGCTTCTGCCCGAGCCAGGACGAATAGTTCCCCTCATAGGGGATGCCGCGGCCGCGATCGAGTTCCAGGATCCAGCCCGTGACGTTGTCGAGGAAGTAACGGTCGTGGGTGACGATCAGGATCGCGCCCGGATAATTTCGCAAATGACCCTCGAGCCATGACACGGATTCGGCGTCGAGATGGTTGGTCGGCTCGTCGAGCAGCAGCAGCTCGGGCTGATCGAGCAGCAGCCGGCATAGCGCCACGCGGCGGCGCTCACCGCCGGAGAGCTTCGTGACGTCTGCGTCGTCAGGCGGGCAGCGCAGGGCATCCATCGCCTGGTCGACCTTGCTGTCGAGATCCCACAGGCCCTGGGCCTCGATCTCGTCCTGCAGTTTGGTCATCTCGTCCGCGGTCTCGTCCGAATAGTTGACGGCAAGCTCGTTGTAGCGGTCGAGGATCGCCTGCTGCTTGGCAACGCCCAGCATGACGTTCTCGCGAACGGTCTTGGCCGCGTCGAGCTGCGGTTCCTGCTCGAGGTAGCCGACCCGCGCACCCTCGGCGGCCCAGGCCTCGCCCGTATGGTCGTTGTCGATGCCGGCCATGATCCGCAGCAGCGTCGATTTGCCTGACCCGTTGACGCCGAGCACCCCGATCTTGGCATCGGGATAGAACGACAAATGGACGTTATCGAGCACTTTGCGGTTGCCGGGATAGGTCTTGGACAGACCCTGCATGAAATAGACGAACTGGCGCGCCATCGCGTTTCTCTTAAATCCGTGATTTGCCGGGATTTTGCTGGCGCTGATGTAGCGGCGGGACCGTCAAAGAGCAATGTTTTCTCTCCGTTCACCACGGATGAATACTGGATCGAAACCATCCCCGTAGTCGATCGGGACAATTGAAACCGACTTTTAATTAATGAGGAGAAGAGTCGCGGACGGTGCCGAGAACAGGCGCTCTTGAAGCGGCAAAAGCCGCGCAGAACCAAAACAGCGAGCCCGCGTCATGACGACCTTGACCTCGATCTCCCTCTCCGCCCCGGCGATCGGCCGTGAGACGCAGTCGAGCGTGCTCGCCGATCTGCGGGCGTCCTTGCAGCGGTTCTTCCGCAAGGCATTCACTCCCTACAGGCCTGAGCTGCATTATATGCGTGGCCCGGGACCTGCTTGGCGCGCCAAGTATGGCGACCCGGTGTCGTTCCAGTTGCCGGCTGACCTGGACTAACGGCGCCTTTCTCACCCTCCCGGACGAGAGGGTGCTTGCCTACCATCCGATTGCGCGCGACCATGGCGCTCCCCCAAAACGACATTCCCGTCGTTGATCTTGCCATGGACGGACCCGATGACGCGGCTGCGCTGTGCAATCCTCGACGATTATTATGACGTGGCCCTGTCGCTCGCGGACTGGGCCAGGATCGGCGACCGCGTCGACGTGACCACGTTCACGCAGCCGTTTGCGTCCGAACAGAACGCGGCCAGCGCGCTTGAGGATTTCGAGATCGTCTGCGCCATGCGCGAACGCACGGCATTTCCGCGCAGCCTCTTTGTGTCGCTTCCCAAGCTGAAACTGCTGATCACCTCCGGCATGCGCAATGCCTCGATCGACATGGAGGCGGCCAAGGACGACGACGTCGTGGTCTGCGGCACGCAATATGGCCGCGACCCCACAGCGGCCTTGACGATGGCCCTGATGCTCGAATTGACCCGCAAGGTCGGCCGCGAAAACGCCCGCATGCATGCCGGCGAGCCCTGGCAGAAGCTCGGCGGCGTCGAGATCGAAGGCAAGACGCTTGGCGTGATCGGCCTCGGCAAGCTCGGCAGCAAGGTCGCGGGGCTGGCGCAAGCATTCGGCATGAACGTCATCGCCTGGAGCCCGAACCTGACGGCTGAGCGCTGCAAGGAGGTCGGCGTCGGCTATGCCAGCAAGGAAGAGCTGTTTGCGACCGCCGACATCATCACGATCCACGTGGTGCTGAGCCCGCGCTCGCGCGGCCTGGTGGGAGCCAGTGATCTCGCGCGCATGAAGGAGACCGCCTATCTCGTCAACACGTCGCGAGGACCGCTGGTCGACGAAGCCGCGCTGCTGGAGGTGCTGCAGCAGAAGAAGATCGCCGGCGCCGGCATCGACGTGTTCTCGGTCGAGCCGTTGCCGGTCGACCATCCGTTCCGCAAGCTCGACAATCTCGTGCTGACGCCGCATCTCGGCTACGTCACCGAGGAGAGCTTTCGCAGCCATTATGGCCAGATGGTCGAATGCATCGACGCCTGGTTCAAGGGCGAGCCGCCGCGCCGGATCGCCTGAAGCAAATCACGCTCCGAATGGGAGGGTGATCATCAGTCAGAGGTTCGAAATGGCGTGGCTCAGCGTATCGTCACCGGCGGCGGCAGCGGCTGCACCGTGGCCGGCTGCGCGCCATAATACGCCCCCGCCCCATTGCCGGTCGTGGCTTGCGCAGGCGCAGCAGTCGCGGGACCCGGCACGGGCGCGGCGGAAGCGGTGGCGGTCGAGGCCGGCGCGTGGCCCGGCCACACCACCACGCGGGTGCCGACCTTGACGTGATCGAACAGGTCGGAGACGTCGTCGTTCAGCATGCCGATGCAGCCCGAGGAGACGAACTTGCCGATGGTCGAGGGCTGGTTGGTGCCGTGGATGCGGTAGACGGTCGAGCCGAGATACATCGCGCGCGCGCCGAGCGGGTTGCCGGGGCCGCCGGCCATGAAGCGCGGCAGATAGGGCTGGCGCTCGATCATCTCGGACGGCGGAAACCAGTCCGGCCACTCGGTCTTTTTCGTGATCTTCTGCACGCCGGTCCAGGTGAAACCGTCGCGGCCGACGCGAACGCCGTAGCGGATCGCGCGTCCACCACCGAGCACGTAATAGAGGTAGGTGTTCGGCGTATCGACGATGATGGTTCCCGCCGGCTCCTTGGTCGTGAACGCGACCTCCTGCCGGCGCAGGTTCGGCGGCAGCTGCACTGGCGCCCCGTCGGGCTGCTCCTCGGGCGGCAACGTGGCGACCGTCATCGGCCGGCCCTGTGAGTCCATTGCAGGAGGCGGCTGCATGGCGGTGGTGGCGTCGGGTGCGCCGCCCACCGATCCCGGCGGTCGCGGCACGCCATAACCCACATTGGGGTCATTGCTGCCGGCCGGCGGACGATCGGCGTAGATCACGGCCGGACGGCCATAACGGGGATCATCCGGCGACATCACCGGGCCTGCGCCGCGGTCGGAGTAGGCGGGAGGCGCTCCCATGGGGCGGCCATAACGCGGATCGTCCGGCGACATCACCGGGCCCTGAGGGGCGCGGTCGGAGTAGACCGGGGGCACACCCATCGGCCGGCCATAGCGCGGATCATCCGGCGACGGCATTGCCCCGGGCGGCGGCAACGCGGCCATGTTGGCGTCGTCATCCTCGAGCGCATCAAAATCCTGCGGCGGTGGTGCACGACGCGCATCGGCCGGATAGGGCTGCGGCCCGGGCAAATAGACGGAACCGGGAGGGACGGGATAGCCCTGTTGCGCCTGCGCCAGCGTGCTCACGCCCGCCGTGGAGATCAGCGCGATTGCAGCGCAAATCGTCAGAATGCGTGTGTTCATCATCGCCCTTGTCTATTCCGAAGCCGACATCGGATCGTTAACGCGCAAATGGCGGAAGATAGCGGCACATTCAAGACAAATCGGGCCATTTCGTGCCGATTTCGGCGGTTTGTGATCGCTTCGCTTCACCGTTTTCGGCGCCCTGTGATCGCCTCGCTTCACCGTTGCACGGAAGCCGCAGACTATAAGGAAAATCGCAATCGACGCGCGCTCGGCGCATCAGCGCTCCGAATTTTGCAAATGTCAAATGAACCTTGCGCTATGTTGGCATGAGCCTGATTCGCAAACGGCGCAGATTGCAAACTCGCGCGCGATCCCCGGCCTTGTGGTCACCGCGTTCCCCATGGCTCCAGGCCTTTGCAGTTCAACTGCCGAGGCGGAATTTTTCCGTCAATGCTCCCCGGCTTTCGTTTTCTGTTCGCCGCGATCATATTGTGCGTCTCGATACTGGTGTTTGGCCTTGGCGCGGCCGCGCTGCTGCGCGCTGCGCATGAGGAGTTTGCCAGCAAGCCGTCCTGGCGCGGAGCGCCCGAGGCAACCTTCACACAGCATCTCGAGACGACGAGCCCCGTCCTTGCCTTCGTGCGGCTCGAGCCGAGGCCGGCGGTGGAGCTCAAGCCGGCCGAGCCGGCTGCGGCTGTCGCGCCTGCGCCTGTTGTGGCGGCGCCTCAAGTCACGGCGCCGGCCGTCTTGGCGCGAATCGAGCCTCCTGCTGCCGTAGAGCCATCCGCGCAAGCGGGCGAGACGACGGCCGCGCTGCGCGCGCCCGAGGCGTCGCCGAGCGAGCCTCGGCCGGGCGCGCCCTTACAGCTTCCCGCGGGCATCCAGGCCGACGCCCCCAAGGCGGCAGCGCCGACCGAGACCGCCAGATCCGACGTCCCGTCCGAGGTCAAGGCCGACACCAGGCCGCAAATGCCGCAGGACGAGTCGCCGGCGCCGATCGCTCCGCCACCGTCGGCGGCGGCGAGCACCTCCGACATCGCGCCCGCGCAGCCTGCCGAAGCCACGATCGCGACGGCCGAGGACGCCAAACCGAAAGCAACAGCGACCGAGCCCAACCCGACCGAACCGAAGGCCTCAGACGAAGCCGCGCGAGTGGCAGCCGAGCCGTCACCCGCGGTGACCGCGTCGGCGAACGCGCCTGCCGCAGCGGCAGACGCGCCGGCACCCCCGGCAAGCATTTCTGCTCCCGCAGCAAACACAGCGCAGCCCGGCGACGCGGCGGCGCCGCAGACCGGTGACCCCGCGGCCAAGGTTGCCACCACGGGCGATCCAACCGTCACACTCGAACCGCAATCTTCCGCACCCGCGATCGGGACGCGCGCGAGCATGGGCCCCGGCGGCCACGCGATGCAGAAACAGCCGCGGCCACAGCGCACGCGGGAGCAGCAGCAACGCCGCCGACTGGCGCTGCGCGCGCGGGTTGCCCGCCAGCAGCCGGCGGCTATCGCAGCCCAGCAGCAATACGCCTTCCCGATCCAGCCGCAGCAGCAACAGCCGGCCCAAACCTTCACGCCTGTCCAGCGCCCCCCGAGCTTCTAGATCAGTCCTTGGTTGAATCGGTGGCGCTGCGAAATGTCGATCACCTCGCCCCGCAAGCGGGCAGAGGCGGCGCAGCTCGGGTGCTGCAACACGACGAGCTAAAGCTCAGCAACCTTTGAGCGGTGTCTCAGGCCGGTCCGGTCGCGACCGGTGGCCCGTTCGCCTGCCCCCATTCCGACCACGAGCCGTCATAGAGCGCGGTGCCACGCACGCCGAGCCGATAGAGCGCAAGCGTCAGCACCGCGGCCGAAACGCCCGAGCCGCACGAGGTCACGATCGGCCTGTCCGGATCGACGCCGGCCCCGACAAATGCCTTGCGCAGTTCGTCCAGCGGCTTCATGGCGCCGGTCAAGGCATCGAACAGCTGGTTGTAGGGAACGTTGCGGCTAGCCGGGATGTGACCGGACCGCAAGCCCGGCCGCGGCTCCGCTACGCGGCCTTCGAAGCGATCGGGCGCCCGCGCATCGATCACCTGCTCGGCCTTGCTTGCGACATTGGCGATCATCTCATCGATGGAGCGGACGCGCCTCGCATCATAGGCGGCCTTGAACGTCGCCGGCTTCGGTGTCACCGCACCGCTCTCGATCGCGCGCCCTTCGACACGCCATTTCTTCAAGCCGCCGTCAAGGATGCGAACCTTGTCGTGACCGTAGGACAGGAACATCCACCAGGCACGCGGACCCGCGACCCAGCCGCCAGCGTCGTAGATCACCACAGTATCGTCATTGCCGACGCCGAGCGCGCCGACGTCGCGGCCGAACTGCTCGGCGCTCGGAAACATGTGCGGCAGCGGATTCTCATGATCCGACACCGCATCGACGTCGAAGAACACGGCGCCCGGAATGTGCGCGGCGAGGTAGTCGTCCTTCGGCAGCGGCAGGACGCCCGGCAGCTTGAAGGTGGCATCGATGAGCTTGACGTTGGCATCGTTCAGATGCGCGGCAAGCCAGTCGGTGGTGACGAGCGGATCATCGGTATTGGGCATGAATGGAGACTCCGGCATTCCTCGAATGGTTATGGCCGGACGTCTTATACGGCCATCTCGGCCGCTTGTCGCACCGAGATCGTCGAGGCGGGGCTGCCCTGCTCAGCACTGATCTCTGCAGCCGTCATTCCGGGGCATTCGCGGAACGCGAATGCCCCGGAATGACGACTCTCAGATACTTTTCACGCAGCAAAACCAGCTCACGTCGAGCTGCCGCTGCCGCTGCACTGCATGACCTTGAGCTCGACGCGGCGGTCGAGGGAGTCGCTGGCATCGTCCCGCCGTTCCGACGATCATTTCGCGGGATCCCTCGCCAGTCGCGACCAGCCGCCCACGCAGGGATCCCTGCTCGCTTTCGAGCCGGTCCTTGATGTAATCGGCACGCAGGCCGGACCGCCTATCATTGACCGCCGGCAGGCCCGTGGCGCTGGTATGCCCGAGCACTTCGAGACAGCCCTGCTTGGCCGATGTCCTCTCGGCGATGGTTTCGAGCCAGCTACCATAGGGGGCGCGGATGCTGCGTTCGCTCGCGAACTGGGTCGAACCCGGCTTGAACAGGAACTTGACCGCAAGCCTGTCACCCCTGAGCCCGTAGTCGACGACCTTGCCGAACGCGTCCATCGCTGAATCCCGATTCCCATTATGATGATATCGGATTCCGGGTGGTGCGAACGCTGGCGCACTGAGGCAGCGCGCGATCGCAGCGCTGATGCTGTGTGCTGAGTAGCATGGGTCTGCTCCTGGGCCCTGAGCCGAGCAGCGCTTAAGCCATTGTCCCTTCGCCTGCCAGCGCGGCATCAACGCATGCGATGAGGTTCGGCGCTGAACACGGTTTTGTAAGGAAGCAGTTCGCGCCGGCTTGCAGAGCGCGGGTGCGAACGCTTTCATCGGGGAATGCCGTGACGACGATGTAGGGCGCCGCATAGCCCCGCATGCGCATGTTCACGAGCAGCTCAATGCCGTTCATCGCCGACATCTGAACATCCGCGATCACGCACGACGTGTCGTTCAACTGAGGCGATCCCAGAAACTCCTCGGCCGACCCGAAGGTATGCACGACGCAGCCGCGTGAGCGCAGGAGATTGTTCATCGCGGCGCGGACCGACGCATCGTCATCGACAACCGAAATGACCGAAAGCTTGGACAAGGATGCCTCCTTGGCGCGGGAAAACACGACATTCAGCTCCAGGCGATTACATCCGTCTCGCCGCTGCTGTTCAATTTTGCTCACTGTCGTGGCTGGAATCGATGTCGGTTGTCTGAGGGAGTGCGGACCAGATTTGCTCCAAGTGAGACTTCCGGCTCGTGGTAGAGTCGAGATGTGGCGCGGTGGCGGTAGGCTGAACATATCTGTTTGCCGCCCCTTTCGTCTGGCGGTGCCTTAGTGGTTCACCCTTGGCTCCGTTTCCACATCCCGCTCATCGAACTGGACATGCAGATCTCCCGCATCCAGCTCTCGGACAAAACGTCACGCCTTCACCCACGGCACGTTGCGACCAAGCGCAGTTAAGCGTACGAGTCCGAAGTGCCCGTAGAGGTGCGAGAGTGGATAAGTCCCGCCCTTGCGTCGCCTGACCTTGTGCTTGATGCGCAACCACCGGAGCAACCGCATCGCTGTATGGCTGTCAGTGCCCGGTACGCCCCCATGTCGCAGAGTATCTGTTCGCGAGACGTTCGCAGTTGCCTACTCGTTCTTATCGGGGTGGGGGTGCTGTCCGTATTCCGAGCCTCGTGTCCTAGTTGTGGTAACCAGTGTCCCAATCCGGGTCTGGGTGCACTACGGAGGACACAAGTCATGAGGACCGCGTTGCTCACGGCGACCGCGCTGGTTGCCTTGTCGTCTCTGGCTATCGGGCAAAATCAGCTTCCCGCAACCACGGCCCCCAAGGCGAATGCCGTTGTTGATCCAGCAATGCCCAAGGTTCGGGCTAACGCCCCCGGCGGCGGCAGACTGCACTATGATATACCTTGCCGAGTGTCGTCAGTCGGTACATGCATCACGGAACCGCTGCCATATCCGCCATATAGGCCAAGACACTGACTCAAATATCCGCACGTAGATGGCATCGCGGAGGCCGCCTCAGTTGGCGGCCTTTTTCGTATCGCCGTGTCGCCTTGTACCTTCCCATGGACCAGCGATTGTGTCCGCTGCTTGAGGACGAGCGGACTCGTTATGCTCGCAGCGAGTTTTTCAGACAAGGCGCGACGTTCAGCTGCAACCGATCACATCCGTCTCGCCGCCGCTGTCCAATTTTGCTCACTGTCGCGGCTGGAATCGATGTCGGTTGTCTGAGGGAGTGCGGACCAGATTTGCTCCAAGTGAGACTTCCGGCTCGTGACCCCTTGGCGGCCATGATCGATGTCCGCCTCTGAGGCCAAACAGATGAATGAGTAGGCTCTGCTCTGCGGCGCCGCGCTGGTGATTGGACGGACTTGCTAAGAATTTTAGAAGGTTGGAGACGGCAACGCGGGACGATGATGTAAGATCCGAGCCATGAGCGAGCGTTTGTTCAGAGCGGTGCGCGATTTTGTGTTGGTGCGCCTGCCCCTCTATCTTCGTGTGTTTGCCATCTTTCTCATCTTCGCATCACCGGTAGTATTGGTGGCGCTGTATTTTGCCCCGCTCGATCATTTCAACAAAGCGATGTATCACATCCCGTCCTTTGCATTGCTTGCGCTCTCGGCGACCATATTTTACCGACTTAGGTGGTATGCATACTACGACCAAGACCCCTGGGCGGCGGACCGAGATCTGTTGGAGCTACCCCGGCATCTTAGAATCCTCTTCGGAGTCGCAATCGTGCTGCTGTTTATCGGCGGCATTTTTTTGCCAAGCCCTTTATGAGCAAGCAGCACTTCGGGAAACAGCGCGCGCTCGCAGCGGCAGGCAAGCGCCCGCGCATGACGCCAAGTAAGGCCCTGCATATCTCAAGGTTTCGGCTGCATGCCCTGCAAAAAGCGAAGCGGGTTGAGCGGGCCAATGGGGATCAGTTCGAAGCTCATCATATGTGCTTTACCCAAAGGCAGCTTTTCGAGCATTTCGTGAGCGACGGCCGGATCGG
>Ga0210408_10002281_pt1 | contig 18901 bp, 14 predicted proteins | sample IncBWH4MmetaG_FD_155471 | JGI IMG/M metagenome (GOLD analysis project Ga0210408, IMG submission 155471) | Forest soil microbial communities from Barre Woods Harvard Forest LTER site, Petersham, Massachusetts, United States - Inc-BW-H-4-M | ecosystem: Environmental > Terrestrial > Soil >...
TACCTTAACGTTCTTCGACTGGTTGCACCCGAAGTGCGCTAGCTGGGCGTTCTCCAGGGAGTGAGCCCCGCCCCGGGCGACCGGGATGATGTGGTCGATGCTCCTCGACATGAGGTTGATCTTTCCTGTCTCCGGGTCTCGGTAGGGAAGGTCGGGGTCTACAGGGAGGTCGCAGAGCTGGCAGATCCCCTTGTCCCGATCGAAAATGAGTTGACGTTCAGCGTCTCCCTGGAAGGTACGAGGAGCATGGACCTTAGCCTCTGGTCCTTCTGTCCAGCGGTTCCCGTTAAGAACGTCAGCCAGCCACCGGCGGTCTACCTGGTACTTCCTGGCGAGCGCCGTCTGCATTCCGTAGGGTCGTCCGGCTGTCTCATACTCAGCGCGCACCAGGTCGATAAACTGCTGGGTAACGGTGGTCTTATGATGCTTTTCTCCTCGTCCTGGACCTGTTGCCCTGCCCTTGGCCGTCATATCTGCCATGTTGCCGACGGCGGTGTCCTTGAACCAGTGCGCCTCGTTGCAGCAAGGCGGGTTGTCGCAGCGATGGCAAACCATGGTGGCGTGAGTCATCTGGTCATCGGGGTGGATCTGGTCCCAGGCCCAGCGCTGAGCCCTTACTGTCACAGACTTACCTGACAAGTCATCCTTATAAGTGAGGATCGGGTAGCCGTCTGCGTCGGCACCTTCGGTCCAGGGGTGACAGGCGTCAGGTCCTGCGCTTCGGTCAACCCGGGCTTCGTACTTCTCCCATGGCGAGTTAACGCCGCTGCGCGGCTTAAGTCTCCAATGATCTAGGTTCTGGCATGACTTGAGGCCGCAGGTGTTCCGCATCCCCATGTCAGCCGGGATAGGGCCTCTGCTAACTCTCCAGGCCCAGGCGTGAGCGCCTCCGGTACGGTGCCTTCCTTCATCATCCGTCCAGGTGAACTGGGCATTCCCGTAGCGATCGATCTTCCCGGTCCAGCCAATGCAGTCGCTAGCCCCGAGAAGGAGCTTCTCTTCGTATCGCTGCAAGGGAGACTTGCTGGTGCTCATGTCCCGACTCTACCAGAAAGTTGGGGCATATAACGAGCGTCAATACCAACGAGCCCACATCCTTGGCCTGGCAGCGACGCTTCCTGCAATTCGCGTGGGCGAGTAACGGCCGTAAGTTCCGCCCGAAACTAGCACACGTGGACTACCATTAAGGAGGTGCCTTATCTTGAACACATCCAGCAGCGACTTCAGCTCAGCTTGCTCGTCCTGAAGAGCCTGACGCCACCTGTCAACGTAGTCACGGCGGTCCAGGCGGGCGACCGGCGGCCCCGCGAAGGCAGGCTGCTCGGTGTAGCTGCGGATGAGCTGCTTGACGCACTCCACGTAGGTGTAGCTGGCCAGCAGGCCGCCCCAGAACTGGACGGAGTACTTGGGGCCGCCGTTCCCGTCGAGGGTGTAGTTCGACCACGGCTGGCCGACCGCGTTGATCTTCATCAGCGCGATGCTCATCATCTGCGCCGCCCGGCCCCGCGACCAGTGCGCCTGGAAGTAGCTCTGGAGGTTGGGCCCGCCGCCCGGGGAGTCGAACAGGTCGGAGAACCGCACCCAGACCTGCTGCTCCAGGAAGTCCTGCATGTCCGCCGGGAGGGCGTCCCAGGAGGGGTTGGCGACCCCGATGGTCAGCCAGGAGGCATACTGCTGCGGGTTCCCGGAGATCGAGTACGCCCAGTCCAGCTCCGCGTAGCCGGGAGTCTGGGTGTCGGCCGAGGACGGGGTGATCACGTACACCCCGGCGGACTCCCGCACGGCCGTGTAGGTGTTGACCAGCGCCTCGGTGCCGTCCGGGTTCTGCATCAGCAGCCGCCCGGTGACGTTTGACCCGTCCGGGTCGGCCGGGACCCCGCCGATGTACGTGGTGAAGCTGAGCGGGGGCTGCGCGTACTGGGACAGGTAGGTGCGCTCTCTCCAGTCGATCAAGCCGGGGTCGACGGTCACGGCGGCCTACAGCGAGTTACCTGTGGCGTAGACGGAGACCAGCGCGAGGACCTTCACGCCGACGAGGGTCATCGACGACCAGTAGTGGTTGCTGACCTGGACGCGCAGCCCGATCTGGTGCTGCCCGGCGGTGACCGCCGGGATCATTGTCATCGAGGTAACGCTGCTCGGGATCTGGGTGCCGCTCCCGTAGGGGTCCCCGGCCGGCCGCGCCGCCTCCTGGAAGGACCCCATCAGCGACGGGGTGCCGTCGAAGGTGATCGCCTGCTGGGCGCTCTGCCAGTCGTCATTGTCGCAGGTGTAAGTTGCCCCCGCCCAGATCGCCAGCGACGACGGCCTGGGCGTGGTGAGCGTCAGCAGGTTGAACGTGCCGGTCGAGCCGGGGTTGCAGGCGGCATTCAGGAAGAAGCCGCCCGCGAACATCGGCGCGGCGTTGCGCGGGTCGTTCCAGGTTGCGCCGTCCCAGTAGCTGGTCTGCTTCAGGTCGGTCATGAAGATCACCCGGCCGGCCTGGGCGGTTCCCCACGACGGGCGCGAGGTGGACGTGCAGATGAAGGTCCCCGGCGATGCGTCGAGGACCTGCCAGTTCTGGATGAAGTCGCTGAGCTGGAACGGGTCGCTCTCCGCGTTGAGCTTCAGCCCCAGGACCGTGCTGTAGGTTGCCACCTAGCCTCCGAGCCCGGTGCCCGACTTGACCGTGCCGGCCGGGGTGTAGATCGGGTTGATCGTGTTGGCCGGGTCGAGGGAGCCGGTGCCGACGGTGATGCTGGCGTTGGACTGCGGCTCGTTGTAGTTCAGCGGGACCGCGTAGGAGGACCAGGCGGACCAGGGGCCGACCCCGAGCTGGTTGCAGGCTGCCACGCGGAACCTGTACCCCTGGTTGTACGGGGTGGTCCCGTCCGGCTTGTAGATCACCGGGGTGTTCTGCACCAGGCCCTGGGTGAACACCGCGCTGACCGAGCTGGGGTCCGCGCCGTACCAGTAGTCGATCTCGATCTGGTCGCCCGCCGCCGCGTTGACCGAGCTGGCCACCAGGTTGACCTGGTACTGCGTCCACGGCCCGGCCCCCACCACCGTGATGGTGTAGTCGTAGCCGTACTCCAGGACGAAGCCGTCCGGCTGGAGCGGGTCGCCCTCAGCCCCGGCGGTGGTGAGGTCCTTGACGATGACCTGGGCGGGCGGGGTGAGGACGCCCGCCTTCGAGGTGGTCGGCACCGTCGTGTTGAGGGCTGGCGGGTTCGCTCCCGTGCTGGTCGGCGGGGCGGTCAGCGTCAGGTTGGTGCCGATCAGGGTGGGGGACCCGGCCGCCTGCTGCCTGGTCAGGGTGGTCCCGCCGACCTGGGAGACGTAGGCGTACCAGTGGGTGGCCCCGGTCTCGGTGGCCGGGGAGTTGACCGTCAGGGTGGACGTCGACCCGGTGGTCACCTGGGTGTGGGTCGCCGAGGCCAGGGTCTCCCCGTTGGCGTTCGTGTAGGTGGTGACCATCGTGTAGGTGCCGGCCAGCACGGTGCCGCCCGTGGTGGCGGTGGCGGAGGTCGGGGTCGCCGGGACGGCCAGCGCCGCCGCCACCAGGTTGAGGACGTCCGACTGGTAGGTCGGCTGGCCGTAGGTCGCGCCGCCCGAGGGGGAGGTCTGGCCGTAGTTAACCGGCTGGCCGGTGTACGGGACGTACATGGTCCCCAGGTCGGAGGCGTGAAGCAGGTAGTACTGGACGTAGACGTTGGTCGCCGGGGCGCTCCAGTTGACGTTGACGCCACGGTTGACGGCGGTGACCGAGTTCATCGTCGGCGCGGCCGGCACCGAGGCCGGCGCGTTGGAGTCCCAGTACGTCGGGTCGCCCCAGTTGTAGGTGACCGAGACGCTGTTCCCGTTGGCGAAGTTGGTGCCCGCGACCGGCGTGATGTAGGCGTTGAGGGTCGGGCCGTTCCCTGCGGTGGTCACCGTGTAGTCAGTTGTCAGCACCATCAGCGTCGAGGTGGTGGTGTTGGTCACGACGATCGACGCGGGGATGATCCCGGACTGGCTCAGGTAGTCCGGCATGCCCGCCTGGTCGGCGGCGAAGGCATCGGTCTGGGAGACCAGCGCGGTCGGCGCGGCGGGAGACCCGATGTAGCTGGTGTCGATCTGCGTAGCGGCGTACCCGGACGGCGGGGACGCGGCCGTGGCGTTGGCCTGGTTCCCCAGGATGTCGGTGAGGGTCGTGTCCTTGGTCCCGGCCGCCACCCCGGCCGACGGGGCGCGGTACCCCGGCGGGCTGGGGTACATCGCGGGAACCAGGTTGGAGCCGCCTGCCACGGCGGTGTCGACCGTCGTGGTGAAGCTGGTGTCCGTCGGGACGAAGTTCTCCGGCAGCGCGCCGCCGTAGACCGCCTCGGTGTCGGGGGACCCGAGCGCGTTGTACCCGAAGGTGCTCGGGTGCGTCGGGGTGACCCCGTACTCCGAGCCCGGGGAGCCGGTTTCCGGGCCGCCCTTGACCGTGTTGGCCGGGTCGGTGAGGGAGCCGCCGGCCGCCTGCTCGCCGATGCCCGCGACCGTCGACCCGCTGGTCGGCTGGCTGGACGCCTGGAAGGCGGTGCCCGCCGGGGCTGCGCCCGCCTCGCCCTGGAACTCGCCCGCGTTGTAGCTGGTGTCCGGGACGGTGCCGAAGCGGTAGGTGACATGGCAGGTGTCGCCGTCGGCGGAGGCCGAGGAGGCGTTGATCCTGGTCACCGAGTACGTCTGGGTCTCCGGGGAGGACCCCGAGGCCGTCAGCGTGTAGTCGGTATTCAGGACCAGCGCGGTGGACGTGGTGACGTCGTAGACGGTGATCACGTCGGCGGTCGGCGATGCCCCCGTCGTCTCCAGCGACGGGTAGGAGGTGATGCCCTTCTTCGACAGGGCAGCCGCCGAGGAGTGGCTGATGGTGATCGAGTCCACCTGGGTCGTGATGCTGACCAGGGGGACGCCGTAGAAGTCGGCGGGGGTTGTCATCCGGCGCTCCGGTCCGTGTTGTCATCGACGACGGTCATGGGGCCGATCGCGGCGGCGTGGTTCTGCCACGGCGCGGTGTGGTCGCGCCAGCGGATCGCCCCGGACACCGGGTCAAGCTCCATCCCTGCCTCTTCCAGGGCCTCGCGGGCGCGCTGGGCGGCGGCGGTCACCCGCGCCTTGTCGCCGTCCGGGTCGCCCCGGTTGACGGTCAGCCCCGGGCTGGTCTGGACGATGTTGGAGGAGACGGCCTCGTCGGCGGGGTCCATCCCCCGCAGCGCCCACGCCAGGTCGCTGGCGCGGGCCAGGTCGAACGCGGCCGTCACCCCGCGCAGCTCGGTGTGGGGCGCGTCCGGGCCGGCGGTGTCGCTGGTGTCGTAGGTCCCGGTCATCGCGGCGTGGTCCGGGTTGCGCCCCCACGGCATTAGAAGTTCGCCCCCTCGTACAGCGTGCCGTCGTCCTCCAGCACCCAGGGGCCGTCGCCGCGCTTGAGGCAGCGGTCCTTCAGGCCCTGGTGGCGGTCGCACAGCGGGGGCTTGCCTGTGTCGCCGGACTTCACCGGCACCTGCTCGCCGCAGACCGCGCCGGGCCGGGAGCCGGGGCCGATGCAGTTGACGACGATGATGTCGGCGGCGGCCGGGGCGTCGAGCACCTCGCGGTCAGCCATGTTCTGCTGCTGCATCCGCTTGGCGAAGGCGTCGGTCTGCCGGGCGAGGGCCTGCTGGACGACCGGGTGGTTCTCTCCCTCGATGACCTTCAGCACCCCCCGGCTGAGCGCCCGCTGGAACTGGATGGTCCGCAGCAGCGCCTCGGGGATCGGCTGGACGTCCTCGCCGTCGGGGTGGTCCTTGCCCTGGAAGACGACCTCGTAGTTCCGCTTCGCGTCGGCCGCGATCACGGTGGGCCCGGACATCTGGTTCTGGCACATGATGGCGACCGCATCGCCTGGTCCCGGCAGGGACGTTTCCATGACTGACATGTGGTTTCCTCCTGCCCCTTCCGTGGCCGCTACCCGATGGCGAGCCAGGCGACGGCGGAGGTCTCGGAGACCGAGGTGGAGGTGATGGTGAAGCCGGTGCCGTTGCTGACGGCCGGCACCGACAGGTGGCCCAGGGTGCCGCCGGGCACCAGCCGGGACACCAGCACCACGGTGCCGGAGCTGACCGAGGACAGGGAGACGCTGACGGTGCCGGCCGTCAGCGTCGCGGTCCCGGCCTTGATGCCGGGTATCCCGCTGAGCTGGGACTGCTGCGCGGTCAGCACGTCGCTGATGTTGTTGTGAGCTGCGATGTGCCCGGTCTGCCCGGGGGCGACGGTATCCGGCGGGATCGTTGGCATTGGGCCTCCTCCCTGCTTCCAGGGCGGCGGCGGCTCAACAGCGGAACACGTGAGGCGGCCTGAGAGGGATTCGAACCCCCGACCTGCTCCTTAGGACGGAGTAGCTCTATCCACTGAGCCACCAGGCCATCGACGCAGTACCGGGAATCGAACCCGGGTGACGCGCTTTGCAGGCGCGAGCCTCAGCCACTCGGCCATACTGCGGTGTGCGCTCGGCCCGAATCGAACGGGCGACCCCTTCCTCCGGAGGGAAGTGCTCTATCCCCTGAGCTACGGGCGCAGAGAGGCGACACCTGGTGCCGACCCAGGCGTGTCCGAAGACGGCGGTTTTACAGACCGCTGAGCGCGCCGGCGCTCACTGCCGCCGTAGGCGATGCCGGAATCGAACCGACGACATCTGTGGTGTGAGCACAGCGCTCTGCCAACTGAGCTAAACGCCTATGAAGCGATGACTGGTTTTAAGTCATCATCGGGTGAACGACGGGGATCGAACCCGCGACGTCCGGCACCACAAGCCGGCGCTCTGCCGTCTGAGCTACGCCCACCATGAAGGACGACCGGGGACTGAGCCCGAAGGCGGTGTCAGCCTGCTCACCTGTCGTCCAGCGCCCACAGAGAGACTCGAACTCCCGGCCTGCCGATCCGTAGTCGGCTGCTCTATCCACTGAGCTATGAGGGCTTGATCAGGTAATCCTCCGCTAAGCTCTATCCGTTGAGCTACGTCTGCGTGCAGCGGCAGGAGCTATTCGGGCGCGTTACCGGGGTTCCGCGCCTTTGGGCCTCAGCTCGCCGTCAAGGGGTCTAGAACCTGACGGTCTGCTTCCCGAAGGCCACCAGATACGACTCCTGCCGCTGGTGTGGGCACTGGAGGTTCTGACCCTCCGGCCTCTGCCGTGTCAGGGCAGCGCTCTTCCGCTGAGCTAAGCGCCCGGTGAAGGGAAAGGGGACCGCCGACGGGCACGCGGCGCGTCCGGTGAATCTGCCGTTGCCTTTCCCTTGCGGTCCCGAAGGGGATCGAACCCTCGGCCCTCCGCTCGACAGGCGGACGCTCTGACCACTGAGCTACGAGACCACGTGACTTACGCTCCGGTACCAGGACTCGAACCTAGAACCCGCTGATTAACGGTCAGCCGCGCTACCGATTGCGCCATACCGGAATGGGTCCCCGACTTCGGCCCGCAGCGCGGGGAGACTGCTGACAGGCCCGGTGATCGGCCGGGATAGACCTTGCCCTGCCCCGGGAACGGCCGGGCCGACCGCCTCGCACTCCTGCACCAGGAGAAGCCGTCCTTACCCCCGGGGGTAAGGCCCTGGCCCAGGCGTTCCGTAAGGGCCACTCGAAGCCCTCGTAGCGGAGGTGGGATTTGAACCCACGATCTCAGGGTTATGAGCCCAGCGGGGACACCGAACTCCCCTACTCCGCGTCGTAAGGCCGCCAGGATAAATCCTGACGGCCACGTAGCCCCACGGGGAGTCGAACCCCGTTCCGGAGGGTGAAAACCTCCGATCCTAACCCGTAGACGATGGAGCCCTGCGTAGTCCCACGGGGAGTTGAACCCCGCCCTGCTGGCTGAGAACCAGCGATCCTTACCGCTAGACGATGGGACCATGTACTGCGTGCGCCAGGAGGGAGTCGAACCCATCTCCCGTCTGCTTAGAAGGCAGCCGCTCCGTCCGGTGAGCTTCTGGCGCTCGGTGCCTCCCGGAGGACTTGAACCCCCATCTCATGGCTTAAAAGGCCTGGATGCTGCCATTGCACTAGAGAGGCGTGGGGGCGACGGGGGTTGAACCCGCGTGAACCAGTTACCCTTTCCACTGGTTATAAGCCAGAGGGGATACGCCCCGTTGAGAATCGGCACCACTTTCACCTACCGGGGGCCGTTCCCCTGGCGGTGCCTGCTGTGCTCTTTCCCGGTGCTGCCCGGGGAGTCCGCGTTCCACCTGTGGGCCGGTATCTCACTTCTGCTGGCGCACGAGCCAGGGACCTGTCCGCAGCTCCCGGTAGCGGTAGACGGGACCGACCCGCCGACCTCCCGATCATGAGTCGGGCGCTCTGCCACTGAGCTATACCGCCAGGGGAAACGCAGTGCCCGGTACAGCCGTATCGCCGGGGCGTCCTGGCCCAGATGATCACTGTGTTTCGTAGGCGCGGCAGGATTTGAACCTGCTGCCTCTTCCTTATCAGGGAAGTGCCCTTTACCCACTGGGCCACACGCCCTCGACAGCCATTGTCACCTTATGTATCCTGCTGAATGCAGACAGCAACCGCTGCTCCGCACGGTCTCTAAGATGCCTTGACCGAGGTCACAGGGGACTACGGCTGATTACGCGAGGCGGCGTTCCCTTGGCGGCCCAGGGAGCGCCGCCTCAGTCATGCGCAGAGGATTGAGGTGTCGAGCCCCACGGCCTTGCGACCGCCGCCGGCTTTCGAGGCCGGATGCACCGCCGGGTGCGAATCCTCCATGTAGCCTGCCGTCATGATGGACGGCGAGGTGATCGTGTGCGTCACCGTCAAGGGCCTGGTCACCCCTCCGGGCACGGCGGCGAACATCATCGTCAACGAGGTGAAGCGCGCCCTGTTCAAGATCGACGGCGGCGAGGACTTCGGGGCCGAGATCATCAACTGCGTCCCCCCGCTCGCCAAGTGGGACGTCTCCGTGCTCGACGAGAACCGCGAGTGGCAGAGGGTGCGAGATTCGAACTCGCGAGGCGTTGCCACCAACGGCATTTCCGGTGCCGCGCCATAGGCCAGACTAGGCGAACCCTCCATGGCAGAGAGCGGAGTAATCGAAACCCAGGGTGTTACCCCCGCATTCGCTAGCAACGAAGCCCGGCTCCTAGCCGGTTCGCTCTCCAGGTTAGGGACCGCCGGGCTCTTGCAGGCCCTGCAAGCCGGGCCACCTGCGCATCCCCGTAGGCCAAGAGGGACTTGAACCCTCACACCCCTCGCGGGGCACCGGGACCTGAACCCGGCGCGTCTGCCATTTCGCCATCAGCCCGTGTGTGCACGACCGCAGAGAGTTCCGAGATCCCTGCCCTCTTTCCGCCTCAGGGCTCTCGGGGCTCAGGAGGCGGGGGCGAGCACCGTGCCGTGCTCCGAGCGGCTGGCGGGAATCGAACCCGCGACACCCACCTCGGGAAGGTGATGTTCTGCCTCTGAACTACAACCGCAAGGCTACCGTTCACCCGCCGGGACGGGATCAGCGTCCTCTGGACGCCCGGGGCGACGGCAGCGAGCACCCCGGAGACACGTTCCCGGCCGCTACCCCGACCGGGTTTGCGCCAGGGTCACGAGGGCTGGGTAGACCGCCCTGGACACCTGGTCAGGCACCGTGCCGTGCCTTTGAGCGGCTGAGGGGATTTGAACCCCCGACCTGCACCTTGGCAAGGTGCCGCGCTGCCTGCTGCGCCACAACCGCATGATGGGGGTGCTTGCCGGGTTGCACCGGGTAGCTGGCCCGGCCGACCTTCAAGCCGTTCTTCGCCCGGCGGCAGACGCGCTGCACGCGACCACCCACTACACCCCAGGGACCGCTAGCTGTCCCCGAGCCCGAACGGGGATTTGAACCCCGCGCCTTCTCCTTACCATGGAGATGCTCTGCCGAATGAGCTATCCGGGCGTGACATCTAGTTCCGGGAGCTGGACTCGAACCAACACAGCGGGCACCAAAGACCCGCGCCCTGCCTTTAGACGATCCCGGATCAGAGCCTCCACCGGGTGCCACCCCCGGCTAGCCGTCCTTACAGGGGACGCCCGCTCGTTGGAGCCAGAGGCATGGGGAGGCGCTCTTCAACCAGGGCTATCGGCGTCTTGAGCTACGGGAAGCCCTGGCTTCCTGCCGGCCCGCCAAGGACGGATCTCCTCCCTTGTGTCCGAGGCGGGATTCGAACCCGCACGCCCCTTACGGGGTACCAGCACCTCAAGCTGGCGCGTCTGCCGTTTCGCCACAAGGACAAGTGCCCGGTTTCAGGTAGACCGCCGACCGGGCAGGCGGTGCGGAGCTGAGCCCTTCCCCGCTACGGGGCAGATCGTACGGAGCCCGAGAAGGTCATCCGCCTCACGCTGCCCAGCGCAACCTGGAGCCCCCGAGCGGCTTCGAACCGCTGGCCTCCCGCGTACGAAACGGGCGCTCTCGCCGACTGAGCTACAAGGGCAAGGTCAGCACCCGGACGGCTGCGCACCCCGAGTCCGCGCGGCCCCGGCAGCCCTGGGGAAAGCATTCCGCGCCGATCAATCACCGGCTGCCCCGGACAAGCGGGACCGGCTTCGAGTGTCATTCCGGGTGCCGAGGCTGGGGTACCAGGTCTCGAACCTGGAACCTCGCGGACCAGGGCCGCGCGCTCTGCCATTGATTGAGCTATACCCCATTGATCTCGGCGGGCATTTATGTCGTCACACCCCCGCCTGGTAATCCGGGGCGACCGACCCCGGGGCCGTTGATCCTCCCGGTGGTCAGCCGTTCAGATCGGTGCTGCGTGGGCAAGGAGGGATTCGAACCCTCAGGGAGTCGCGGGTTTTGAAGCCGCCGCATATGCCATTTCTGCTACTCGCCCGCGAGGAGGAATACCGCTGGTGGCAAAAGGCTTCTTCGTCGGCACCAGCCCCGGGTTCGGCCTTCGGTATCCCTCCAGTGCGCCGTGAAATTTCGAAATCCCGACCTTCTCCTTAAGAGGGAGTAGCTCTGCCTCTGAGCTAACGGCGCTTGGTCCCGGGGCCCCGCCGGTCCAGAGCCTGGCACTCCGGGCTTGCGGCGGGGAGGCCAGGGTGCCGACGACGTTGTGAGGTGCCCCGGGGGACACGAGGCCAGGCCCTTGCAATGACCTGGATTGGGACGCGCGACGTCTTTCGCGCCCTCGCCCCCCGGCGGGTGTCGTTCCGCACCGGAGAGTGTCGTGCCACGGAGCGGATGACGGGAGTCGAACCCGCACTAGACCAGCTTGGAAGGCTGGCGCTCTGCCAACTGAGCTTCATCCGCGCACGATCCCGGGAAACGAACCCAGGCCCGGTTCTTCACCAGGGCGGCCACCAGGCCAATCGCTTTCCCCGGTGGCGCGCAACCACGGGGGCCAAGTGACGTAGTACTCCGTCACCGTGGTCACTCCCCGAGCCGAACGGGGGTCCTCCTGGTTTTCAATCAGGCGCTCGTTCCAACTGAGCTAAGCGACCGTGAGCGCGGAGCGGGGAGGGGGCTCGAACCCCTCTTGACCCGGTGCAGCCGTTTCCGGCCCGCTCCGTTAAGCGACGCCCCAGGAATCGAACCTGGCCTGGATTCCATCGCCCTCTGGGACCGGATCTCCTCCGGCCATGAGGGCAGCCGTGCACCTGTGCAGCCAGCACCGGCATCTAACGCGGTTCTCGACGCCGCGTCCCAGCAGGCCTGTGATCATCAGGCCCCGTCGGGGTGACAGGATTTGAACCTGCGACTTCTACGTCCCGAACGTAGCGCGCTACCAAGCTGCGCCACACCCCGATATCGGTGGCGTCTCTACCGACTGGACTACAGCCCTCCAGGCCTGGCAGGCGTGCACCTTCCTGGGCCGTCCGTATGCATCCGGCCGGCCGTTGGCCCTTTACCGTGAGAGCTGGCGGGGATCGAACCCGCGTCTCCACCCGTCGGGATAGCAGGAATCGAACCTGCCGCCCCCTGACCCCCAGTCAGGTGCGCTACCGATGCGCTATATCCCGAGGCGGACCCCTGGCAGGGCGTGGCTCTTCTCTTCCGCCGCACTTCCGTTGGGGTCCTTTGCGGTGCCGGGGCGGCGTCGCGATCACTCCCTGGTCACCTACGCGGTACTGCCCGGCGGGCTCTCGCCTCCCCGCGTTAGGGATGCGCCTGGACTTTTCTGATTCCCCTCCAGGTACAGGGAGTTCGCGCCGCCCTCCCGGCCGCATCGGCGACCGGGACTCCTCTCCCCTGCGCGGGGGAGCTTCGGGGGCTGCGCAGGCCCCAGGCGACTGGTCGGGAGGCGAGGAGTCGAACCTCGGCTGCCTGCTCCCAAAGCAGGCGCGCTGCCGTTACGCTACATCCCGTTCGAACAGCCCTGGCACGTGGCCAGGGCCGCTCCTGGTACTTCGCTAGCGCCGTCCATGCGGCGTCCTCTCAGGATTGCGCCTGGTACGCGCCGGGTTGTTCTTCGTCCGGCGGTGCTCGGCCGCGTACCGCGCGCACTTGGCGCGGTTGCGCCCGTGCTTGCGGTTCTTGTGCTTGTGCTGCTTGCCAGCCACGGGGTGTCACCCCCTCTCACATCCGATGCCACTAGGACATGGATGTGAGATGGCGCAGAACCATGCGTCCTCCTTCGACGTGGAGCCGGGGCAGGCACGGTAACCCGCCGTGGGGCTTCCTGGACCCCGACGTGGAGAAACGGGGAGTCGAACCCCGGACCTGCCGGTTGCGGGCCGGCCGCTCTACCAACTGAGCTATATCCCCAGGACAAGACGGCGGAGAATTCCCGCTGAACCTGCTGCTTTGCCGCCGGAGACGCCCGGCCTTCGGTATAACCGCCGCTGGGGTGCCCGTCACGGCCCCCTACACATGGCAGCAGACTTGCCGTCTTGCTCTTGCCCACACGCGCGGCATGCCGCGACAAGGGCGTCTTATGAGTGATGCTCTGCCTGTTGAGCTACCTCCCCCTTAGGGGAGGGCAGGACTCGAACCCGCGTCTTCACTCGCGTGGAACCTATCGGACTTGAACCGATGACCTGCGGTCTGCCAGACCGCTGCTCTACCCGCTGAGCTAAGGCCCCTTGATCTCGTACTTATATGCCCAGTTGATCTTCTCTACTTGTCCGTTCTTAACAGGATCGACCCTCAGCCATCCCATGGTTTCGGGAACATCCCCCGCCGGGACAAGGTATGCAGCCTCGGGGCGTGCTGAGCACCACACTCCGAAGTAGTCGACCTCTCCCCGGTATCCCTTCCGGATTCTGGTCTGACGGTCGAGGCTGTGGGTCCTGAAAATAATGCAGCCTCGGTCATACCGGCCGGTCTTGCACTGGACGGTCCTTATCTCGCTTCCGTCGCGGAAATCGATCGCCATGTCGTACCTGGCTACGCCGAAGGGCACCAGCACCGTATAGCCGGCGCGGGCTAGGAACGAGAGCACTACGGCCTCGGTCCTGTCTCCCTGTTCTGATGGCCTCATGCGACCAATGATAGCGCTTGCAACTATTGCAAGCGCGCTACCTGCTGCGCCAAGGCCCCAAGGTGGGCCGGCCCTGCCGCAGTTCGCACCCTGGCACGAGGCCAGGATCGGCAGGGACGGCCGCACGATCCCTAGAACTCTGACGTCCGAGGCCTGGGGCGTCCTGTCGGTGTGAACGACAGGCCCCCTTATCCAGGGAAGAACCGTCAGCGAGCATCGGGATTCTAACTGGCGTGCTGCCTGGTACAGGAGCGCGAGCGCCCCCGGCCTTTAACGGCCGCTACTCCCCAGGAGTAGCTGCATTGTCTTTCACCACGCCGAAAACCTGCGGCGGGTTGGCACCCCGCCGCGTTACGTGTTCCGCTGTTGAGTTAAGAATCTGCGAGCCGGTTACCGCCCTCGGGGCTCTCGCCCGTCAAGCGGTGGCAAGGACCCTGCGGTCCAGCACGAGTACCAGGAGTCGAACCCAGCTCACCGGCTTTGGAGACCAGTTACCGCCCAGCGGCTACTCGCATGTTCAGTTGTTTCACGTGAAACCAGAGGAGCCGCCTCCCCGGTCTGGGCGGCGGCTCCTCAGTTGTTTCACGTGAAACCAGAGGAGCCGCCTCCCCGGTCTGGGCGGCGGCTCCTGGGTGGTCCCTCAGCGGGTGTTACCCAGCAAGCCTCCGCGTGCCGTCACACGGCCGTCCTGCCTCAAGATTGGCGAACGGGGCATGCCTCGCTAGCCAGCCCTGGGGCTGGTAGCTGCGGGTGACTGACTGCTTCATGCTTCCTTCGGTTCCATCTGGTCTAGTTCTTCCGGGGATTCGGTGAACCTTGTCCCTTACGGGAGTGAGGCTGCCCGGCCGGCCCTTCTGCCGCCTTCCGGCGGCTACCTGTCCAACATAGCACCGCCCTTCCCGGACGCACAACGGTTTACTACAGGTTTTCTTGATAAGCTGCGCTCGCCCTGCCCGGCGCGCAGCCTGGCCTGGACGACCGACCAGCGGAACCTGCGGTGCCCCCCGGGAGTGCGGACAGAATCGAGCTTCGGCGGGTCGGCGGCTGCCCAGCGGGTCACCGTCTTCGGGTCGACCCGGAAGATCTTCGCTACCTCGGCAGGGGTCAGCAGGTCGTCATCTTCCCGTTGCGGGGACGGCGGCGCAGGAACGCTCATAGTCAGCTCCTTACAGTGACTCACGTGACTTACCTGGCTACAGTGCCGCAAAGAGGTGCGCCAGGACGCAGAAAACCCTAACCGAGTCCAGGTCGTAACAGCAGGTCACAGGGGGTGCCGTGCGGTTCTCGGGCGGCCTGTGCGATTCTCGTGCGATTCCTGTGCGATTCTTATGTTCGATAAATAGCCGTCCACCAGGCAACCGTGCGATTGTGCGATTCTTTTGCCACTTTTCCCGGATTTGGATTCAGCCAGCCATGGCAGCCGCGTAGTGACTATCAGTGAACCGACGGTTACGTAACCTTGGGGCCCGTGTGCGTGAGAGCCGAAAATGGCCAAAAGAATCGTACAATCGCACAACTTCCTGGTCAGCGCGTAGAACTCGAAAACAAGAATCGCACAAGAATTGAACGGGAATCGCACAGACGGGGAGGGAGAATTGCACAACTGCTGGCCAGGCGCGTAACTAGAACAACTAGAACAATTAAATACTAACTACTATTAGTTATTAGAAAAAGTAGTAGTTGTGTAGTTGTTCCATGAGGCTTACCCGGCACTTACTGAACTGCACGCGCCCGCCCTAGCATGGGCAGCATGGTGGCCCTGACCGAGACGCAGGAGATGGTTATCTCCGCGCACCCCGACCGGCTGATTATGCGGGTGGACGGCCTGTCCGGGTCACGCGCCCGGAGCCTGGCCAACGCGGCGGTCCGGGAGGCCCGCCGGGTGATGCCCAAGCTGAGCGGCCAGGCCGCCAGCCGCCTGTTCCCCCTCTACGGCACCGGGTTCTTCGGCATCGGATTTCAAGATTCCTACGTCTGGTTCCAGGAGCAGGGCATCCAGCCGTTCACCATGTTCAGCCTGGCGGGCAAGACGATCCCGATGTGGGTCGACGACCCGGCCGGAACCGAGCGGGAGAAGAACCCGCACGCGCAGACCCGGCAGACGCTCTCCGGCAAGGTCCAGGTGCTGATCTTCCGTAAGGCCGCGATGCCCGGCGCGACGAGGAAGACCCGGAAGAAGGTCACGGACGGCACATTCGAGGAGCGGACGGTTCCCGCTTCCTATCCTGGAGCGCCAGGTCGCATCGCCCGCCGGGAGGCGAGCGCCCCGTTCACCACGCCGGGCCGGGTGGCCGGCCAGATAGCGCGCGGCAACATCGGGGTCCGCTGGCGGCACCCGGGGCTCGCCCCCCGCAAGTTCCTCAACCACGCGCTGAGCCTCGCCGCCGAACAGGGCGGACTCCAGCCGCAGCGGATATACGCGGCCGACCGGAGCTGGCGGAGCCGTTTCTGAGATTTTCCCCGGGCATCCTTAACACCTGGCGCACGGGACGTCTTCTTCATGGTGAGGACGGTTATCACCAGGAGGAGAGATGTTCAAGGAGGAGTACGACGGCAGCGACTACGCGGTCGTCGTCGAGCTGTCAGACGACTACGAGCGCGACGGGACCGTGGTGGGGTACACGGTCGGCAGCGAGCGGCTGGACGACGCCGCCGCCGTCGCCCGCATCATCAACCAGACCGGCCACCAGCCGTCTGAGGGGGAGCGCGAGCTGTTCAATTACACCGTGGCGGCCGGGGAGGACTTCTTACGGAGCAGGAAAAGAAAGAAGCGGCCCCGAGGCTGCTGAGCCCGGGGCCGCCTGGCCAGGGCGGCTAAGCCCTGGCGGGGTCCTCCCATCATAGCCCGGAAGCAGTGTGACCGGCTACCTGCGCACTATCAAGACGACCGCCGTGCAGGCGATCCAGCAGTCGTTCACTGCCCGGTACCCGGAGCCGGACGCGGGCGGCGGGACCGGCACCACCCAGCAGCCGTTCGTTTCGATCGAGTACCCGGTGGAGAAGGCGCAGTACCCCGGCATCTGGGTCGACTTCGAGACCGCCGAGCTGCGCACCGTCGGCATCGCCTACACCCAGCAGGACGCCCAGGGCAACGCCTACGCCCGCTGGCGGTTCGCCGGCCACGCCAGCTTCACCATCGTGGCGCTGAACTCCAACGAGCGGGACATGCTGTACGACCAGCTCATATCGATGACTGCGTTCGCCGCCCAGTCGGACTTCCCCTCGGTGTTCCGCCAGGTGGTGGAGGCTGCCCCGCTGGTCGCCACCACCTGGTCGTTCGACACGGTGGAGGCTCGCCCCAGCGCCGCCGCCCCTGGCACGCCCTGGGGGACGATGGAGGTCATCTACGAGTGCGGCTTCGCGCTCCAGGTGATCGGCGAGTTCGTCACCGACCCCTACGCGCAGAGCCTGGTCAACCTGTCCGAGGTCGAGGTGGTCATGAACATGCAGGGCTTCCCGGACGTCACGACGATCCTGGTGCCGTCGGGGCAGGTCACGACGGTCCCTTAGGCGGCGTCCACGGCTGCCAGCCCTCGGTAACCGCGTAGTAGTTCAGCACCTCGAAGGCATCGCCCTCGGCAGCGCTCTCGACGACCTCCTCCGGGTCGGTGCTCTCGCACCACAGCTTCCCGTCGCGCACGGCGCGGTAGGTGGTCCTGAACAGGATGCGGTGGCCGACGCCGGACGGCTCGCCGGCGAGTTGCCCGAGCCAGGGCTGGAAGCTCATGCCGTCATTGTGCCCCTGATCCCCGGAAGAGGTGACCGCTACGGGACTGGACCGGGAAAGGGACATTCGTGACAATCCCATCCTTTACGTCGTATCAGCCCCCACAGGTGTTCGTGGAGGACGTCAGCATCCCTGTCGTCATCACGCCGCTGGTGCCCTCGCAGGTGGTCACCATCGTCGGGCCGGCCCTCGGGTACCGGACGGCGATCCAGTCGCTGATCGTCAGCGCCTCCACGGCGGTGACCCTTACCTACACGGGCGTGTTCACCACGGCGGTCACCGGGCCGCCGCCGGTCGCCGCCCCGGTGGTGGCCACCCTGTCCGGGACGATCCTGACGCCGGGCATCGACTACACGCTGACGGTTATCGCCGACCCGAGCGGGAACCCCGGCCTGGCCTCCACGACGATTGTCCGGGTGAACACCTCGACGCACGTCTCCGACGGCCAGCAGGTCAGCATCACTTACAACTACGCGGACGCCGCCTACTACGCGCCGCAGGTGTTCACCGACCAGCAGAGCGTCATCAACGCCTACGGCCAGCCGTTCCTCTCGGCAGTCCCGGTGACGCCGAACGCCTCCCAGGTCGCCAACCCGCTGTCGCTCGGCGCGCAGGTCGCCTTCAGCAACGGGGCGAGCACCCTGATCTGCATTGCCTGCAACCCGGCCGACGGCTCCCTGGAGCAGCAGTTCCAGGCGGCCTACGCGAAGGTCACCACGACGGCTGCCGCGACGATCATCGTCCCGGTCTTCACCGATGACCTGTCCCCGTCGTCGGGCACCGTGGCGGCGATGGCCGACTCGATGGCCCAGGACCTGAACACGGCGGTGATGGTGGCGTACAACGAGGGGTACCCGCGCATCGGGTTCTTCGGGCTGCCCCGCAACTACTCCGAGGGCGACATCCCGGTCCCCACCTTCGCGGCCGGGCTGGCAAGCCGCCGCCTGGTGCTCGCCTATCCGGAGATCGTGCTGATGTTCAACAGCGCGACCAGCACCACCTTCCAGGCGTCCGGGTGCTACCTGGCGGTGGCGCAGGCGGCCATCCTGTCGTCGATGAAGGTCAACACCGGGATCACCAGCCAGGTCGTCCGGGGTACCGCCGGCCTGCCGCAGTCTGAGGTCAGCCGGATGACCAACGCCTTCATGAACGTGCTGGCCGCGAGCGGGGTGTCGATCTGCTCGAATAACTGGGCCGGGGCGCTGATGTGCCGCCACGGGGTGACCACTGACCCGAGCGCGATCAACCACCAGGAGATCAGCGTGGTGCGCCAGGCTGACTCGCTGCTGGTGTCGGTTTCCCAGGGGCTCCAGGCGAGCGGCCTGATCGGCCGGCCGATCGGCGCGAACACGGTCAGCGCGGTGCAGGAGGCGGTGCTCGGCGTCCTGGAGGCCTCTGTCACCCGGGAGGCGATCATCTCCTACCGGAACCTGACGGCGGTGCAGCAGTCTTACCCGGGCGGCAACCCGACGATCGTGTCGGTGACCTTTCAGTACCTGCCGGCGATGCCGCTGAACTACATCACGGTGCAGATGTCGATCGACCTGACCGGCGGCCTGGTGGCCACCCAGTCCCAGCAGAACGCGAGCGGCACGGGGACGTAGCCTGTGCTGCGCTGTTCGCGGCGCGCATGTACTAGGTATGGAAGAAAACGAGAGGGCGCGGCTAACCGAAGACCTCCGGGCGCTGTTCGCTGAGCTGCGCCGCCTGGGGTACCTGCTTGGTCCAGGGGAGGATCACGTCGTCGCTCTC